>PVMK01128762.1_pt1 | contig 32829 bp, 34 predicted proteins | sample 1853481 | NCBI WGS metagenome assembly PVMK01 (sample SAMN08533507, study PRJNA380276) | Marine sediment metagenome, whole genome shotgun sequencing project.
ACCATGTTTGTTTTCTTTGAAATCGCAGTAATTCCGATGTATTTATTGATTGGTATTTGGGGATCTGGTCCTAGAGAATATGCGGCTATGAAATTAACTTTGATGCTGATGGGAGCTTCCGCATTATTATTGGTGGGAATTTTAGGGATTTACTTTAATTCGAATGCTGATGGAGGAGCTTTAACTTTTAATATCTTGGAAATAGCAAAAGTTAATATTCCCCTTGATGTTCAAAAGCTGTTTTTCCCTATCACTTTTATTGGTTTTGCAGTAATAGGGGCTTTATTTCCATTTCATACCTGGTCACCTGATGGGCATGCTTCTGCGCCTACAGCCGTATCCATGTTACACGCGGGTGTTTTGATGAAACTCGGAGGCTACGGAGTATTTAGAGTTGCTATGTACTTATTGCCTCTTGGAGCAGTTAGCTGGTCAAATTTCTTTATCGTACTTTCAGTTATAGGAGTTTTTTATGGTGCTTTGGCTGCTGTTAAACAAACCGATTTAAAATATATCAATGCTTATTCTTCTGTGAGTCACTTGGGTATGGTATTATTTGCCTTATTAATGTTGAATAAAACAGCTTGGAATGGCGCCATTTTACAATCCCTTTCGCACGGCTTTATGACAGCACTTTTCTTTGCTTTGATTGGGATGATCTACGGCAGAACACATACTCGTGACGTAAATAAAATGGGTGGTTTACTCAAAGTGATCCCATTTATTTCGGTTATTTATGTGATAGCCGGGTTGGCATCTTTAGGTTTGCCTGGTTTTAGTGGATTTATGGCGGAAATGCAAATATTTGTAGGAGCTTTTCAACATCCTGATATGTTTCATAGGGTAGCCACCATAATTACCATATCTGCAATTGTAGTAACGGCAGTTTATATATTAAGAGTTGTTGGTATGATGTTAATGGGCCCTGTAAAAAATAGTGAATTTAACGTTTTGGAAAAAGTAACCTGGTATGAAAGAGTAGGAATTATATTATTGTTAATTCCAATTGTTTTTATGGGAGTTACACCAATTTGGCTAAGTGATATGATCAGAGAAAGTTTACAGCCATTTATTGAAAGAATGATGTAATAACATTAAATGATTAAAAATTTAAAATTCAAAATTTGGTTTTGAAGTTTAATACATGAAATTTTAAAATTATGAACTTAGAAAGTTTTTTATTAATGCGTCAGGAGTTTGTTTTATTAACAGTTATAATACTGTTAGTCATTGGCGAAATATTTTCAAATAATAAAAGAGGTCTGGTATCATTTGCAATACTGATATTTACATTACATACGATAGTCGGATTTTTACCTTTAAGTGAAGGAACCTTGTTTGGTGGAAGCTTTAAAACAACAACTTTGGTCCATGTATTCAAAAATGTATTAAACGTTGGTGTATTGATCATACTATTACAGTCAGCAGATTGGATCAAAGATAAATTAGTAAGTGAACATAAATCAACAGAGTTTTTTATATTGATGTTTTCTTCACTATTGGGTATGTATTACATGATCTCTTCCGGTGATTTCTTGATGTTTTATTTGGGATTGGAATTGTCGGCCTTGCCTATAGCTGCCTTGGTAGCCTTTGAAACTACAAAACGAAGATCGGCTGAAGCGGGTATAAAATTTATTTTATCGGCGGCATTGGCTTCTGGCACATCAATTTTTGGAGTGTCCTTACTTTATGCAACAACAGGTACAATTTACTTTGAAGAAATCGCGAATGTTTTATCTTATTCTAATTTGAGTTTGTTGGGCTTTGTATTTTTCTTTACAGGTTTGGCATTTAAGATCTCCTTGGTACCATTCCATTTTTGGACAGCTGATGTTTATGAAGGAGCACCAATTGGGGTCACATCGTATTTGTCAGTTATCTCAAAAGGTTCAGCGGTAATGATCTTGATGATCATATTATATACGGTAATGAAACCATTTGAAATTGTAGGCCATAATATGCTTTATATTGTTTCTTTGGCAACGATGTTTATAGGTAACTTATTTGCCTTACGTCAGCAAAACATGAAACGCTTTTTAGCCTTTTCGTCTATTGCTCAAGCGGGTTTTATATTGCTTGGTTTTATGTCAAATGATCAATTAGGTGTTTCAACAGTGGTTTATTTTGTAGCGATATATGTATTTACAAACCTGGCTGCTTTTGGAGTGGTTCAATCGATTTCTTTAAAAACAGGTAAAGAAAATATCGATGATTACAATGGCTTATATCGTACCAATCCGAAATTGAGTTTAGTCATGATGTTGGCTTTGTTCTCCCTCGCCGGAATTCCACCGGTGGCGGGATTTTTTGGTAAATTCTTTTTATTTACCGCTGCAGCAAGTCAGGGATTGTATTTGCTTGTATTTTTAGCAGTTGTTAATGTAACTATTTCCCTTTACTATTATTTGATGGTAATAAGAGCGATGTTCTTGCGTAAAAGTGATAATGCTATTCCGTATTTTACCAATGGAATATATATGAAGCTGGGTTTGGTTATAGCGGTAGTGGGTGTATTGGTTATAGGATTATATAGCCCTATTTACGAATATATATTTGAAATAAGTAAATTTTAATCAAACAAACATAATTTTAATGTTTGATAAAAAATATTAATAAAATGGCACTAGCAGGAAAACATGCATTTGGAGCAATAGAAGATCAAAGAGTTACTTTTGTAGAAAAAAAATTGAAGAAGATCGAAAAGATTTTTTACAAAAACTTCTGGAGTTTAATGGTTTTAAAGTAATTATTCAGGAAGAAAAAAGAAAAAGCGAAGAAGAACCGCAATTATATACAGTAGCGGTTACTGACATGGTATTTAACCCAACTGTTTATGTTTTTCAACGTAGGTTAAAAACCTTGGATGGTAAACACATAGTCAACCAGGACTACTGGAACCAAAAATCTGAAGAATCCAATCCTCAGTATTGGAAGAATTCTTAATTTAATTTTCAATAAATTGATCATATATTTTTAATATAGTGCATATCGGAGTCTTCCATTTGTACACTTTTCATTCTAATATTCTACAAGTTCAAAAATTGATTTTTACTAAAATCAGGTGAACATTATTTAATAAATAGGTTGAATACCTAATTATTTATTAAAGGATATGATAATTATTGAATATTTGATACTTATTTTTTAATAGTATAGAATATTTTTATATATTAATAAATTAAATTCATTAAAATAAATTATCTGGATATCAGATCATTATATTTTTAATAGCTTAATTTTTATATGAATATATTAAATGTTAGTGCCGAATGCTTCCCGGTAGCAAAAGTTGGTGGTTTGGCTGATGTAGTAGGTGCGTTACCAAAATATCATAATGATTTGGGTGTTTCTTCTATGGTAATAATGCCTTATTATGCAAATACATTTACTCTGGAAAAGAAGTTTGATACCTTATATGAAAGCAAGGTGAAACTTGATGAATTGATCTATAATTTCAAGATTTTAAAAACAAGATCAAATTTGGGATTTCCACTTTATTTGGTAAAAATTCCAGGCTTGTTAGACCGAGAGAGTGTTTATTCTGATAAAGATGAAACCGAACGTTTTATAGCTTTTCAAATTGCTGTTTTAGACTACGTTTTATCAAGTAATATCAAACCGTCAATTATTCATTGTCATGACCATCATACAGGTTTAATTCCTTTTATGTTATCACATGCTAAAAAATACAATTCATTAAAAGATATTCCTTCTGTTTTAACCATACATAATGCTCAATACCAAGGCCAGTTTTCTTATGATAAATTAAGATATTTTCCTGAATTTGATCATGCAAAGATCGGCTTATTAGATTGGGATGGTCTAATCAATCCATTGGCTGCAGCTGTAAAATGTGCCTGGCGAGTTACAACAGTATCTCCCGGTTATATGGAGGAATTAAAAATTAATGCTAAAGGTTTGGAAGCTTTGATAACCAATGAAAGTGCGAAGTGCTCCGGAATTTTAAATGGCATTGATACAGAAGTGTGGAATCCGGAAACAGATGATTATATAATCAATAAATATTCAGAAAATATAGTTCAATTATGAAAGTACTTTTTTATACACGAGAATTTCCGCCTTATGTTTATGGTGGAGCTGGAGTTCATGTTGAATATTTGGCAGCAGAGTTGGCGAGGCTAATGAAAGTAGAAGTAAGAAGTTTTGGAGATCAGGATAAAAAAAATGGAAATTTAACTGTTAAAGGATTTCCTTTTGAAAATTCAGATTTTGACAATACAAATGATAAACTAAAAGCAGTATTAAAAACGCTAAGTACATGTATTCAAATGAATGCCGATGATATAGATGCTGATATAGTGCATTGTCATACATGGTATGCCCAATTTGCGGGTATAATAGCAAAATTATGCTATGGCATTCCATTGGTGATTACAACCCATTCACTAGAGCCGTTAAGGCCTTGGAAAAGAGAACAATTGGGTAGAGGTTATGATGCATCATCATGGGTTGAAAAAACTGCAATAGAAATGGCTGATGCTGTTATTGCTGTATCGAATGAAACAAAAGATGATGTATTAAAATATTTTGATGTAGATGAAGAAAAAATAAAAGTAATATATAATGGAATAAATCTTAGCGAATATGTTGTTACCAATGAGACCTCTACTTTAGAGAAATATGGCATTGATAGATCAAAACCATATGTACTTTTTGTGGGTAGAATTACCCAACAAAAAGGAATAATACATTTAGTAAACGCAATAAAGTATATTGACCCTGATACCCAGATTGTTTTATGTGCGGGTGCGCCGGATACACCAGAAATTGCCAAAGAGATGGAAGATAGTGTTAGTGAAGTGAAAAAAACCAGGAAAAATGTTATCTGGATAGAAAAAATGCTGGAAAAAAAAGAAGTGATACAATTGTATTCACATGCAGATGTTTTTTGTTGCCCTTCAATTTATGAACCGTTTGGAATAATTAATATTGAAGCAATGGCATGTGAAACAGCTGTCGTAGCAAGTGCTGTTGGAGGGATAAAAGAAGTAGTTGTTGATGGTGTGACAGGAATATTGGTTCCCTTAGACCAACAGAATGTAGCACCCTTTGAACCAATAAATCCAGACAAATTTGCAAAGGATCTTGCTAGTGGAATTAATAAACTAATAAACGATAAAGAATTGACAAAGACCATGGCAAAAAATGGCAGAAAAAGAGTTGAAGATACATTTGACTGGATAGCAATAGCAAAACAAGTTGAAAAGCTATATAAATCTTTATTGTAATGGAAGGTGAACTAATTGAGAATGATTATTCGGTTTCCAGTATTCAAATGTGGAAAAAGGCGAATAAATTAAACCTTTGCAATAGATTTAATTTAGATAAATCAAAACCATTATTTTCATTTATAGGACGCCTTGTTTATGAAAAAGGAGCTGATCTTTTTCCTGCTATTTTTTATAAAACATTAATTAAAAATGATATTAATATTTTGATTTTAGGTTCCGGAGATAAGAAGGTTGAGGCTGAGTTAAAATCGTTAGAAATTCCTTTTATGAATTCTTACGCTTCTCATATAGGCTATGATGAAAAGCTTGCTCATCAAATTTACGCGGGCACAGATTTTTTCTTAATGCCATCGAGAGTTGAACCTTGTGGCCTGGGTCAGATGTATGCAATGAGATATGGTGCAATTCCAATTGTCAGGCGGATAGGTGGCTTGAAAGATACCGTTATTGACATTGGCGATGGAGGCTTCGGTATTTGTCATGATCAGGCATCGGTTGAAGATGTTGTGTATTCTATTGAAAGGGCTATTGTTTTGCACAATGATCAACCTTATTTTAGAGAAATAAGAAAAAAATGTATGCAAATTGATCATTCATGGGAAAAATCAGCAAGAGAATATTTATCTTTATACAAATCATTAATTCCTTAAAATATGTTTAATAAAAAAGTGCTAGCAATAATTTTAGGTGGAGGTCAGGGCTCCAGACTTTATCCATTGACAGATCAACGTTCGAAACCAGCTGTACCGATTGCAGGAAAATTTAGATTGGTTGATATTCCAATTTCTAATTGTATCAATTCAGAGATCAAACGGATGTATGTGTTGACCCAGTTTAATTCGGCATCTTTAAATCGACATATCAAAAACACGTATCACTTTAGCTTTTTCAGTAAGGCCTTTGTAGATGTATTGGCTGCAGAACAAACACCACATAGCGAATCGTGGTTTCAGGGTACTGCGGATGCTGTGCGGCAAAGTATGCATCATTTTTTACGTCATGATTTTGATTATGCCTTGATATTATCAGGTGACCAATTGTATCAAATGGATTATAACTTAATGATAAGTCAGCATGTTGAAAATAAAGCCAATATATCAATTGCCACCATACCGGTTAATGCCAAAGATGCTACTTCATTTGGTATTCTTAAAGCGGATGGCAAGAATGTAATAACTTCTTTTATTGAAAAGCCAGAAGCAAAATTATTACCCGATTGGACCTCTGAAGTTAGTGATGAAATGAAATCGGAAAGCCGAAATTATCTTGCTTCAATGGGAATTTATATCTTTAACCGAGACCTTCTTATTAAATTGATGGATAATCCTGATACGAATGATTTTGGAAAAGAAATCATTCCCCAATCTATTGATAAAAATAAAGTTTTAAGTTATCAATATGAAGGTTATTGGACAGATATAGGTAATATAGATTCCTTTTTTGAAGCTAATTTAGGATTGACCGATAATATTCCTCAATTTGACCTATATAATAAAAGCAAAACAATTTATACCAGGGCAAGAATGTTGCCTACCTCAAAAATTTCAGGCACAACTTTAAACAATACGGTAATCGCTGAAGGTTGTATTATACAGGCGGCTAAAATTGAGCGCTCAGTTATTGGTGTGAGATCTCGTATAGGTAATGAAACAACCGTGTTTAATACTTATATGATGGGAAATGATTATTATGAATCTTTGGAAGAAATCGATAAAGATAAAATTGGTATTTTAATGGGTATCGGAGAAAGGTGTTTTATTAAAAATACCATTATTGATAAAAATTGCCGAATTGGCGATGATGTAAGAATTAATGGAGGTTCTCATTTAAAAGATAAAGAGACAGACACTTATGTGGTAAAAGAAGGAATCGTTGTCATTAAAAAAGGTGCAGTTATACCTAAGGGATATGTAATATAAACAAAATAGAATGCAAAATCAAAAAAGGGTAGTTATTGAAAATGTTTCGCCCCAAATAAATTGTGGTGAATTTCAAATTAAAAGAGTTGTCAACGAATATGTTATAGTTGATGCACATGTACTCATAGATGGCCATGATATAATTGCAGCATCCGTTCTATACAAAAGTGAAAATGGAAAAAAATGGAATGAGGTTAGAATGCAACATATTAATAATGATGAATGGAAGGCTTCATTTTTAGTGAAAAAGCAAGGGTTTTATACTTATAAAGTTCAGGGTTGGGTAGATCATGCCTTAAACTGGCAACACGGAATAATTAGAAAAATTGAAGATCAGCAGCAAGTAAAATTGGAATTGCTGGAAGGTATTGAACATTTAAAAACAATAAAAAATAAATCATCATCTTCTGAAAGGATATATATAGATCATCTTGAGAAATTATTCAAAAATGGTCAAAGGTATGATGAAGCCATTGCAGAGGCAAGTGGTCAAGAACTGAAGGATATATTTGTAAAATATCCAAAAAAAAATTAACCAATTCATCGAAAACCTATAGTGTTTATGTTGACAGATTAAAGGCCCGGTTTAGTACCTGGTATGAATTTTTCCCTCGTTCTTCTTCTGTAAACAACGATGCACATGGTACTTTTAAGGATTGTGAAAAACTGCTGCCACGTATTGTAAATATGGGTTTTGATGTTTTGTATTTCCCCCCAATACACCCTATTGGAGAGGTTAATCGAAAAGGTAAAAATAATACTACGAATGCGTTAAAAGGTGATGTTGGATCCTGTTGGGGTATTGGATCGAAATTTGGCGGACATAAAGATATTCATTCACAATTAGGAAGTGTTGACGACTTTAAATCATTAATAAAAAAAGCCAAAGATTCTGGTATTGAAATAGCTATGGATTATGCTTTACAAGCTGCTCCTGATCATCCCTGGGTAAAATCACATCCGGAATGGTTCAAATGGAGACCCGATGGTACTGTTCAATATGCGGAAAATCCACCAAAAAAGTATCAGGATATTTTACCTATTTATTTTGAAACACCTGATTATAAAAACCTATGGAAAGAGTGTTTGGATGTATTATTATATTGGATCAAATGTGGTATTCACATTTTTAGGGTAGATAATCCACATACAAAACCTTATTATTTTTGGAATTGGATAATAAGTGAAATCAAACAAAAACACCCAGATGTTTTGTTTTTAGCAGAGGCCTTTACTCGTCCAAAAGTGATGCAACAACTGGCTAAACAAGGATTTACGCAATCATATACCTATTTTACATGGCGAAATACGAAACATGAGTTTATAGAGTATATGAATGAATTGACCAAGACGGAGCAACGAGAATATATGAGACCAAATTTTTGGCCGAATACTCCGGATATTAATCCTTTTCATCTACAAGGAGCCAATGAATCAAAATTTATACAGCGATATGTCCTGGCTGCAACTTTAAGTTCTAATATCGGTATATACGGTCCTGTTTTTGAACACATGTTAAGTGATGCTATTCAGGGAAAAGAAGAGTATCTAAATTCTGAGAAGTTTCAAATTTGTAATTATGATTGGTCTAAAAAAAATAGATTAACTGATATTATAGCAAAAATTAATGAAATTCGTCATAAACATGAAGCTTTACAGCAAACCAATAATATTAAGTTTTGTAATGTAGAGAATGAAAATTTAATAGCTTTTTACAAATGGAATGATCACAAAACAGATGAACTTTTAATCGTGATAAATTTAGACCCAAACTATGCCCAACAGGGTACCGTGCAATTGCCTTTAAACGATTTAGGGTTGAATCATGGTCATCAAATACAGGTTCATGACCTGTTTACTGAAAATAGTTACAATTGGCAAAACGAATATAATTTTGTAGAGTTGCAGCCTTCATTACCTTTTCATATATTTAAGATAAATAAATAATATGTCGATTAAAGCTTCTAAAACCAAATTGCAATCTCCCTTTGAATTTGATGAAACCTGGGAAGAATTACTGGAAAATAAAGAATTCGTAAAGGTTTTTCTTTCAGATGTTTTAGAAGATTATATTTGTGAAACAGCGGTGGTATGGAGGAAAAGCGAGTAAGTTAAAATATATTGAGCTTTCAGATTACTTTAGAATTCAGAAAGATGGTGAGGTATATTATGGTTTGATTCTGGAAATTAACTTTGTTGAAGCATTTTATCATCATTATTTTTTACCTATAGCTTTTGTTACAGATGAAAGTTTTGCTAAACAGGACAGAATTCTAACTATTAGCATAAGCGAACAACAAGGTTTTATTATAGATGCAATTAATTTGGAGGCCTTTAGGAAACTTGTATTTGAACGGATCTTAAATGCCAAACCCAATGATAGAACCAAAGTTCAATATCATAAAAGTGAAAAATTAAAAGATACAATTTATGAATCGTCAAAATTTTTAGGCTTAGAACAAAGTAATACATCGATTATTTATAATGATAAGTTTGTTTTAAAGTTTTTTAGAAGGATCTATGCTGATAAAAATCCTGATTATGAAATGAGTTGTTTTTTATCGGAAAAGAAGGAATTTAAAAACACACCGGCTTATCAAGGCAGCTTAAATATAATTGACTCTGATGATGTGTATATTACCATAGCTTTAATGCAAGAAAAGGTTGACAATCAGGGTGATGCCTGGGAATATATGTTGATTGAATTGCATAAGGTATTTTCTAATTTAGAATATAAAAACATAGATGTTAATTCATTACCACGAACTGAATTGTATCTAAGATTAAAAATTGAAGATGTGCCTGCTCAAATTATTGATTGGGTTGGATTAAACTTATTTCTGAAAATTCAGACTTTAGCAAGACGCACGGCTGAAATGCACATTGTGCTTGGATCTGAATTTGAAGATACAGCTTTTACACCAACACATTTTAATGGTGATTATACGGTTTGGTTAAAAAACAGATTACTCTATCAATTTCAAAATAGATTAAATACAATTGAAAATAATTTGCACAAATTGGATGGTTTGGCTTTAGAATTGGCTAAAGAGTTTTTAAACAATAAAAATATTATCAGAAAACGTTTTGTGAATTTTGACTGGACTAAACTTAAAGGGGAAAGAATACGAGTACATGGTGATTATCATTTAGGGCAAATACTGGTAAAGGACGATGATTTTTATATTCTGGATTTTGAGGGGGAGCCCGAAAGTACTATAAGAGATAGAAAAGTTAAACAACCACCCCTAAAAGATGTTGCAGGAATGTTTAGATCTTTTCATTATGCGATATATGCAACTATTTTTAATAATATTGAAAAATATGTTCAAGAACAAGAAACCTTATTTGATGCTGCAGAGGTATTATATTCTTATTTTACGAGTGTTTTTTTAGCAACTTATATTGAATCTATTCTAGAAGCAAATTTAAATATTGGATATAATCAAGAACGAAATTTTCTTTTAAAATACTGCTTATTAGAAAAGGCGGTATATGAATTGGGCTACGAACTTAATTCGCGTCCACGTTGGGCATTAATTCCTTTAAAAGGAATTTCTAATATAATTAATCATTAAAAATATGGCAAAAGTAAGAGTGTTTAGTCTTTTTACAGACTTTGATATTAATCTTTTTAAGGCAGGAAAACATTACCGCCTTTATGAAAAATTTGGAGCTCACTCCATGATTTTGGAAGGTATGAAAGGAGTGTATTTTTCGGTTTGGGCACCATCGGCTAAATCGGTTTCCGTTATAGGAGATTTTAATTTTTGGAACGATAAACAACATAAACTGAATGTAAGATGGGATGAATCAGGTATATGGGAAGGGTTTATTCCAGATGCAGAAATTGGCATGCGGTATAAATTTAAGATCAAATCCAATAACAACAATATAGATACCGAAAAAGCTGATCCTTATGCTTTTTCATGTGAAACTCCGCCAAATACGGCTTCTATTATTAATGATATTGATACTTACAGTTGGAAAGATAAGGATTGGATGGGTTATAGAAAAGATAAAAACGATTTGGATAAGCCATATTCAGTTTATGAAATTCATCTCGGATCATGGATGAGAAATTCCGAAGACAATAGTTTTTTAACTTATAAGGAATTAGCTAAAAAGCTGGTTACTTATCTAAATAAAATGAATTTTACCCATGTTGAGTTTATGCCGATTATGGAATATCCGTATGACCCGTCATGGGGATATCAATTAGTAGGTTATTTTGCTCCAACTTCGCGTTTTGGTAGTCCCCAGGATTTTATGTATCTGGTTGATCAATTACATAAAAATGATATAGGAGTTATTTTAGATTGGGTTCCATCACATTTTCCATCAGATGATCACGGTTTAGGTTTTTTTGATGGAAGTCATTTATATGAACATCCGGATCCCCGAAAGGGATATCATCCTGATTGGAAAAGTTTAATTTTTAATTATGGACGTAATGAAGTTCGGTCGTTTTTGATCAGTAATGCCTTTTTTTGGTTGGATAAATATCATATTGATGGTTTAAGAGTTGATGCTGTGGCATCAATGGTTTATCTTGATTATTCAAGAAACGAAGGTGAATGGGAACCAAATGAGTTTGGCGGAAGGGAAAATTTAGACGCCGTTGAATTTTTAAAAGACTTTAATCAAGGTGTTTATACCAATTTTGAAGGAGTTCAAACTATTGCTGAAGAGTCGACTGCATTTCCAATGGTGAGTAAGCCGGTTTCAATAGGAGGATTAGGCTTTGGGATGAAATGGATGATGGGATGGATGCACGATTCTCTAGAATATTTTTCTAAGGATCCAATTTACCGTAAGCACCACCAAAATGAAATAACCTTTAGTTTGGCCTATGCATTTTCAGAAAATTTTGTATTGCCTCTATCTCATGATGAAGTGGTATACGGTAAAAAATCACTCTTAAACAGAATGCCGGGAGATGAATGGCATAAATTCGCAAACCTAAGATTACTTTACGGGTTCATGTTTACACATCCAGGCACGAAATTACTTTTTATGGGTGGTGAATTTGGGCAGTCAGAAGAATGGAATTTTTCACAAAGTTTAGATTGGCATTTGATGCAATACAAGCCTCATAAAGGGATGCAGACCTTTGTAAAAGACTTGAATTTATTCTATAAAAACACCCCTGCTTTATACGAGAAGGGGTTTAGTAATAAAGGTTTTGTTTGGATAAATTACGGAGACAGTGAAAATTCAGTGATTGCTTTTATTCGTAAAGGACACGATGAAATTAATGATGTAATAGTTGTTTGCAATTTCACTTCGGTGGTAAGAAAGAATTATAAAATTGGATTACCTAGAAAAGGATATTTAAAACAAATACTAAATAGTGATTTTAAAAAATATTATGGCAGTGGAATTAGCAATTCCAAAGAAATAAAGATTCAAAATTTACCAAGAGATGGTAATAAATATTCTGCCCCAATAACACTTCCGCCACTTGGAATAGTAGCTTTTAAAATAATATAGACTAAAATATAAAATTCAAAAAATCGCCTTTATATTTATGATATAATAAAAATAAGGGTGATTTTTTAATAATAAAACGGTGAAAAAATAATTGAAATTTAGTAGGTTTGCACGTTGATTTAATAACAGAATATGATCATAAATACTGAATTGGAAAAGAAGGGGAACCTTTTCCCATCAAAAATAATATCCTACAAAAAAGAAGTTGACACATTATATTTTTCAACCGAAAATAATGTGGTTCTTCAATTAACAATATTACGAGATAGTATATTGCGTTTTAGATATACCACCAATACTAATTTTGAAACTGATTTTTCTTATGCAATAGACAAAAATGCCACTAGAGGTTATAATTTTCTAGGTACTGATGAAAATGATGAATGTTATATTGTCACAACTTCTAAATTAGTATGTCATATTCATAAAAATGATTTACGAATAGCAATTTATGATGCTAAGGATAACACGCTTATTAGTGAAGACGAATTGGGTTTTCATTGGGAAGAATGTTATGAACATGGAGGTAATATTGTTAAAATGAGTAAAGAAGCTCAAGATGGTGAGAGTTTTTATGGATTGGGAGATAAACCTGTTCATTCAAATCTTAGAGGAAAACGATTTGAAAACTGGGTTACAGATTCTTATGCTTTTGGTAAAAATACAGATCCTATCTATAAAACAATTCCGTTTTACATTGGCTTGCACCATAAAAAATCTTACGGTATATTTTTTGACAATAGCTTTAGAACTTTTTTTGACTTTTGTTCTGAACGTCGACATGTTACAAGTTTTTGGGCGCAAGGCGGTGAAATGAATTACTACTTTATTTATGGACCAAAAATGAATGATGTAGTAGTGAGTTATTCTGATTTAACAGGAACTCCTGAACTTCCTCCTTTATGGGCCTTGGGATATCACCAATGTAAGTGGAGTTATTACCCTGAGTCTAAAGTAAAAGAGGTGGCCAATAAATTTAGAGAATTACAAATACCTTGTGATGCTATCTACCTGGATATTGATTATATGGATGGATTCAGGTGTTTTACCTGGAATAAAGAGTATTTTCCTGATCCTAAAAAAATGGTAGATGAATTGTCTCAAGACGGATTTAAAACCGTTGTTATTATTGATCCGGGCATTAAAATAGATGAAGAATATAAAGTTTATCAGGAAGGAATTGAAAATGATTATTTCTGTAAAAGAGCTGATGGCCCTTTAATGAAAGGAAAAGTTTGGCCCGGAGAATGTTATTTCCCCGAATTTACAAATCCTAAAGTGCGACAATGGTGGTCTGGTTTATTTAAGGAATTGATCCATGATATTGGTGTTAAAGGTGTTTGGAATGATATGAATGAACCTGCCGTAATGGAAGTGCCGAACAAAACATTTCCAAATGATGTTCGTCATGATTATGATGGAAATCCTAGTAGCCATAGAAAAGCACATAATATTTATGGTATGCAAATGGCAAAAGCAACTTATGAAGGTTTAAAAAAATATTCTTATCCGAAGCGTCCTTTTGTAATAACTCGTTCGGCATATTCGGGAACACAAAGGTATACTTCAACCTGGACAGGTGATAATGTTGCAACCTGGGAACATTTATGGATAGCTAATATTCAGGCACAACGTATGAGCTTATCCGGGTTTTCCTTTGCAGGATCCGATATAGGTGGTTTTGTTGAACAACCAACCGGAGAATTGTATACAAGATGGATACAGTTAGGAGTTTTTCATCCGTTCTGTAGAACGCATTCTTCTGGCGATCACGGCGATCAGGAACCTTGGGTGTTTGATGATGAAGTAGTTGGCATTGTTAGAAAGTTCATTGAAATTCGCTATCAATTGCTCCCTTATTTATATACAGCATTTTGGAGATATATAAAAGAAGGAATTCCTATTTTAAAATCGTTGGTTTTATTTGATCAGGAAGATTCTCAAACACATAATAGAACCGATGAATTTATTTTTGGTGAAAAAATATTAATATGCCCAATTATTGAACCAAATGCCAAAGGCAGAAGAATGTACATTCCAATTGGTAAATGGTATAATTTCTGGAATGATAATTTAATTGAAGGGGGAAGAGAGACCTGGGCGGATGCAGATATAGATAGCATGCCAATTTTTATAAAAGAAGGAGCAATAATTCCGAAATACCCGATACAACAGTACGTAGGCGAAAAGCAAATTGATGAACTTACCTTAGACGTTTATTATAAAAAAGGGAAAGAAAAAAGTGAATTATATGATGATGCTAACGATGGATACGACTACAAAAAAGGACGATTTAGTTTAAGGACTTTTAGTTTGGTTGGCAAATCTGATGAATTAATTATTCAACAACACAAGTCAGGTAAATTTTTAACCAGCTACAAAACCTTTAAGCTTAAATTACATGGTGTTCTGTTTAATATTACGAAAATACAGATCGATAATGAAGAAATCGCTTTTGAAGATGTAAAAGTAAATGGTGATAACACCATAATTATTTCGAAAGATTTTACTGAATTGCACATTATTGGAGAATGAATATTTAAAAGCTCTTAAAGAAAATAAAAAATTGGGATTCCGGTCAAAGCCAGAATCCCAATTTTTTGTAGAAAAATGTTAACTAATCTAATTTAAGTTTATTCATTATCGGATTTATTCTTTTTTTCCAAAAGAGCATTCCCTACTAAAAATAAACCTCCAAACAAGAATATCATTGATGGAAATGCAACTTCCTCATCTAAAGTTGTGTAATTAGATAAGAGTGATCCCATTAAAATTCCTGTACCAATACCAACAGCTAGCATGCCAAATTTTAATGTAAGGTTGGTAGTATTTTTCCTTTTTGTTGCAAATAACGATGCATCGGCTCCTTTTTCAATTAAAGCCATTCGTTCTTTGTTTCTTGTACTTACCCACACATAAAATATTCCGAATATTGAAGAGAATACTATTAAGGGAATTAAAATTGATTCTGCCATAATTTAAATTTTTAATTATTATTTTGTTTGTCTTTATGACGTTTTAGTTTTAATTCAGGTTACACATTTTAATAAATTAAATTTTTAGATTAACTTGTAACCTAATCTGAAAGACGATCGTCTTATAAAAATAATGGAATCAAATTCGGATCAGATCTTTATTGATAAAGTATTACAAGGTGATACTAATGCTTTTACCTATTTAATTGATAGGTATAAGAATATGGTCTATACATTGGCCTTGAAAATTGTTAAGAACACTGAGGATGCAGAAGAAATAGCGCAGGATAGTTTTTTAAAAGCCTTTCAAAAATTGCATACATTTAAAGGTGAATCAAAATTTTCTACCTGGTTGTACACCATAGTATATAGAAATGGAATTTCAAAAGTCCGAAAAAAGAAGTTGGAGACTACGAATATTGACTCTTATGTAATTGATAATTATACAAATGATTTTGATTTCCCTCAAATAGAGGCAATTAAAAATGGTGAGCAAAAAAAGTATGTTAACGAGGCGATAAATAATTTGTCAGATACAGATGCTTTACTGATTACCTTGTTTTATTTGAATGAAAGCTCGGTTGAAGAAATTGAAAAAATAACTAACCTGACCAAAACTAATATTAAAGTTAAATTATTCAGAGCTAGAAAAAGATTGTTTAAGGAACTTTCGTTATTATTAAAAGATGAAGTTAAAGCAATAATATGAAGAAGGATAAAAACATAGATCAATTTATCAGGAAAAATTTAAATGTTGAAAAAACACCTTTAAATTTTTCAAATAAGATTATGCACCAAATTTATGCTTCAGAGAAAGTAGAGGAGAAGGCATTAACTTCTTTATTGCAAAAACATACGCTTAAAAATCCTTCTGTAAATTTCACTTCAAAAGTATTATTACAAATTCAGGCAGAATCGAAATCTGTTATATACCAACCTGTAATAAGTAAAAAAGCTTGGTATTTGATACTTTCAATTTTCATGTTTTTTATTTTTTATGTTTTCTTTTACATGGATAATACTTCTACAGAACCAAATGTAGCGGATACTTATTTACTTAAAATTGAAAGTTTATTTTCATTTAATTTTATGGGTTTAATATCTTCTCCAATATTTGCTCTAAGTATTTTTGCATTAAGTACACTCTTATTTTTAGATAATATGTTTAGAGATAGAAGTTTTTCTTCTTAATTAATACACATTTTCATTTCATAATTAGCTATAATTTAAGCAAGGCATTATGAGAAAAACAATTTTTTAAATATTTTTTTAAAATCGTTTGTGAGATGAGTAAAAACAATTATATTTGCACACCCAAAACAGAAATTAAATTCCTCCTTAGCTCAGTTGGTTAGAGCATCTGACTGTTAATCAGAGGGCCCTTGGTTCGAGTCCAAGAGGAGGAGCGTAGCAAATAAAAGCCATTCAAGAAATTGAGTGGCTTTTTTGTATAGAGTACTTCGTTTCTTTGAAGTATAATAATTTTTGTGAATAATCGTTTATGTAAAGATCAAAAATTATCTTTTTAAAAATAAAAGAATACATTTAACCAAAAAAATATTTCATGAAAATTAAAAACTCCTTTATAACCAGTTCATTAATACTACTTACAATCTTTATTACCGAATCTCAAACTTATGGTCAGAAAATAAAACCTATTTACAATGATGAAACTCAAGAAGTAACGATTGATGGGAAATACTACATTATGATGCAGAAATCGGGTGGTGGAAACGCAGGATTATCGAAGAATTATTCTATTCAAAATAAAGAAGGAGATGAAATAGTTTACATGAAGTTTGTGGCTAGAACAAAGTATAATTATTCCACCAAGGAAAATGAAACTTCTTACTGGTATAAGATTAGTTTTTCAGAAACAGGCTCTTGGTTTTGGTTGAGCAAATCAATTTTAGGTATGAGCCAGAAAGGGGCAATGAAGATATTGGTAAAGAATGAACTCATCAAGGATGGAAATCTAAATTGGGATATGGCCAAGAGATATTTACAGAATAATAACGGTAAAATAGCATTGCCTAAGCCAAAGGGGCCTTCGAGTAACCAGGTAATAGTTAATAGTAATCAAGAAATAATACAGGATGGTGTTCTTATTGGTAAAGTGATGGAACGCCATACAGATATCGACCATACATACCATGTATTTGATAAAACAGGTTCCAAGGTAATGGTGGCTTCAAAAAGTATAATAGATCCTTTTGAATGGAAACTTACCACACCTGAAGGTAAAACTTATAACGTAATTTACGAAGGCGAGAAAGATGGGATTAGAATATTGACATATATGGCGTCTAAAGGCTGGCTAAAATAATAATTTAAAAAAGACTGAAATTTGATAGTTTAAAAATGAAGAGGTTATCCGTCTCTTCTGACCAAAGAAGCAAAAGCACTTACGAAAGTAGGTGCTTTTTTTATGTGATGATGATTGGGCGAGAAGTTTATCCCGATGAAGTGAAACGGATATCGGGAAGCCCAAACTTAAGTATGTATTACAATGGAGTTCCCCTCTTGAGAGGGGTTAGGGGTGTGTTCATGTTTTATATTTCAAATCTTAAACTTATTTATTTGAGTTTCCAATATCGAACAAGGAATGTAGATTTGAAATTTTTCAACTTCACCGTTTAAAAATCCCTGTTCCCTGCCTGACTGGCATGGCAAGCTTGTTCATTATTCAAACGGGAATTCCAGTTATCATTCTTCTTAGCTAAAAGAATAATATAAAATTTCTGTATATTTATCTCTACTAACTAACTTATCATGATACCTTTCTTCAGAAAAATACGTAAAAAACTTGCAGATGATAACAAGCCTATGAAGTATATGAGATATGCAATTGGTGAAATTCTATTGGTTGTTATTGGAATATTGATTGCTTTAAGTATTAATAATTGGAATGAAGAGAGGAAAAACAGGCAAGCAGAAAATGAAGCTTTGATTAACTTAAAATTGGAATTTGATGAGAATGAGCAAAGGCTCGAGTATTTATTGGATATAAAACGAGGACAAGAAAAAAGTTTTCGTGCTTATTTAGAAATAATTACAGATGACTCAATTTCTATGTCTAAAAAAATCATTGCAGAAAGACCTCATGCCTTTGCTGGAACTTGGGGAGCGTCTAATACAGTTTTAAGCAGTTTGATAAACACTGGGGGTATTGATAGAATACAAAATGACTCTTTGAGATTTCTATTGACCTCATGGCCTATATTAGTTAACAAGTATAAAGAAGTAGAGGCTCGGTTCACTAAAAAGACTTATGAATTAAGAGAATATGAAGACAAGATAGTTCTAAGATCCTTTGTAAAAGAAGGTAATTATAGAGGAGAATGGCCCGGTAATTATTATCCTGAAAGTATGGTAAAGAAAAGAGACTCAAAAAAAGAATTACTATTAGGAGATTTTCAATATTATAATCATTTAGCTGGTTATATTGATGCTCTGTATATTAATTTGATTCTTGGAACTCAACTCACAGATAATTATGAGAAAATATCGATATTGATTATAAGAGAATTAAAAGACAGAAAACATGAATTACTTATAAAATAACGAAAGGCTAACCTATTTAACAAAATGATACCATTCTTCAGAAAAATCCGTAAAAAACTTGCTGATGATAACAAGCCTATGAAGTATATGAGATATGCTATTGGTGAGATAGCACTTGTTGTGATTGGGATATTGATTGCTTTAAGTATTAATAATTGGAATGACCAAAAGAAGAACGCAGAATCGGAACTTCTTTATTATAGCAGAATTTTAGACGATTTTGAACTTGACAAACAACTAATCGACGAATTAGTAGACAAAGCGAATAATAGAATTAGTACTAGCAAGGAGGTTTTATTGGATTTGCATTCAGGCACAAAAGACAAAAATTATCTTTTAAATAAGTTTTTGGTTGCAATTAGAAGTGACGCTTATGTACCTCGTAATGTGACCTTCAAAGATTTAATCTCTTCCGGAAATCTTAAGCTACTCAATGATATAAGAATTAAAAACAGCTTAATTCAATTTTATAGTGATTTAGAAAACATACAATCTCAATTAAATCAAAATCGTACTGAAAAAATTAAGGAATCTTTTGAGCTTGTTAACTCATCAATCGAATTTGGTATGCAAGAATTTGAATATATAAATCAATTACTAGGAGCAGAAATCATTGGAGCTTTGCCAATAGTTGATTGGACAAAAGATAAAGACAGCGAATACTATAAAGATTTTCAAATGATGCTAATGTTCAATATTGGTATGGCAGATAGAGAAAAGCAGCATTTATCTGCAATAAATAATTTAATGGAATCACCTTACAAGCTTTTAATAAAAAAGTGTGAAAAATAAAAAAATAACGAAAGCACAACAACGTGTATAAAACATAGCTAGTAAATGCTAAACTAAAGGTTAGTGCGTATTTGCAAAGACCGCCAAATTTTTAAATTTGGCTTTTAATATTGATAAGTTAAAAACAAAATATAAAAATTCGGCTCTGTGTTCAACCGAAAATGTAGTATCTTTTTACACGCTACATTTCATACACACACCGTAAGACATTAAAAAAAGAAAATGAAAACAAATAGATTAGAAGCTTTTAGTGATGGTGTACTTGCTATCGTTATTACCATAATGGTATTGGAGCTAAAAGTACCAGAAGAAACTGACTTTCATTCACTTATTCCGAAACTACCAAAATTTTTAAGCTATCTAATTAGCTTCATTTATTTGGGTATATACTGGAACAATCATCATCATTTATTTCAAATAACTGAAAAAGTAAACGGAAAAATTCTTTGGGCCAACTTACATTTACTCCTTTGGTTATCGCTTATCCCTTTTACAACCTCTTGGATAGGAGAAAATTATCAAGCTTCTGCTCCTGTTTCACTTTACGGAATAGTCTTATTAATGAGCGCAATTGCATATTTCATATTACAAAATGTAATCTTAAAACATCACGGAAAAGATTTTGCTTTGCGCAAAGCAATTGGAAAAGATCTAAAAGGCAAACTTTCCGTTGTAATCTATATAGTAGGAATAGCATTATCTTTTTATAGTACCTGGCTTGCAATTCTATGCTATATTATTGTTGCAATAATTTGGTTTATTCCAGACAAACGCATTGAAAAAAATATTTAATAGGAGAGAATATTAAAAAATTATGAAAATGAAGATTTTCTATTACCTGTAATATCCAATCAAAGGTTTAATTCTAATCTTAAGGAAATAGCAAGTATTGTTGGAATAGATAAAAGATTAACACATCATATTGCAAGGAAAACATTTGCTTCAACTGTATTACTTTATATTAATGTTCCGATGGAGATTGTAAGCGAACTCTTGGGTCATTCAAACATGAGTCTTGCGCAAGAATATTATGGGAAGGTGGTGATGAAGAAGGTAAGTGAGGAGGTTAAGAAATCGAATAGGAGGATCTGATTTAGGTCCTCCTTTAATATAATGAAAAAACTTGTCAAAGTTGGCGTTTTAATTTTAGATTGATGAGAAATGATCCTACCAAGCCACTTACACCCCTCAAAGTTATAGTTAATTATTAAAAAAAATACTAAAACATTTCCGGAAGAATTGGATCAGGCACACCGAATTAATTGAAAAAAACTATTGACACAAGATTAGCCATTAATAAATGGTTGTAAAGTCCCACTGCATATCTTCATCCAAAGGATAGATAGGTCTATTTACATTCTGGTAAGGTAAACCCTCGATTACCTGATTTGCAAATCCAGGAGTAAGAGCCATTATTGTCATAGGGGAAATATCCCTTAATCCCTGAAATAAGTATCCTAGTTTGACAACGACTATCTTATAATTCAGAGGATCCAAGCCTACCTCTTTAAAATCCTGGGGCAAATAGAATGATCTACGGTCAGTGAGTAGTACGAGGTCAATGCCATCCAATCTTACCACCGCCGGCTTCCTTCTTGTTAATGAATCATAACTTGAAACCATCTTAACTATTCCTCTTATTTCCAAAGATTGACCAAATACAGTATCTATCTTTCCTCCTATGGTAATAGAAACTTCATTTCCAACTCCGACTTCATCACAATACCGAACCGCTTCCGGATCAACAATACCGGCCACAATCGCATTCTGGACACTATGTGAAATAAGGTATTCAAGAACCAGCGTATTATCCCCGGCGGCACCAGCGGTGGTATTATCCCCCGAGTCAGTAATGAATACGGTCGATTCCTCCGATTTAAGAGCTGTCTCCACCGCTCCTCTAATATTATTAGTCGGTACGTCGAATTGTAACCTTTGCCTTTCATCCCAAAGCTGCGTTGCCAACCTCCGTAACTCATACTGGGCCGTGGTGAGATATGATTTATCTTGAGCCACCACCTGAATACTCATACCTGCATGGGGAACGTCGGTCCAGGGCATCCCTACAAAGATCGAAGCATCTAGAAGACCCTCTTGCAAAGCAATATCCGGAAGTTGCTCGTAGAGAGACTTAAGTGGTTCTACCGCCGTAATTCCCTTTTCACCAGGGATAAGAATGGGAATGTGAACATGAGCCACTACGGGTTTCCATTGGTTTCGTAAGGCATTTACCAGCAGGCTGACTGCTCTTAACCGAGTTTGTGAGTCATCCACATGTGGAGCTGTACGAAAAGCGGTTAATAGATTCAAGCTCTTGACAAAGTTAGATGACATATTACCATGCAGATCGAAACTCGCACTGATCAACACCGCATCCCCTGACTCCTTTCTAATGGACTGGATCAAATCCAATTGAGCATCAGGGTACCCTTCTACATGAAGAGCACCATGCATGTCCAGATAAATACCATCTATTTTACCAGCTTGTCGGATTTCCGAAATAATCTCGGCCCTGAAAAATTCGTAGGTTTCCTTGGCGACTACTCCGAAAGGTCCGGCACTGGCATGCATGGTTGGGATTACTTCAATTCCCTCATTTTTTAAATATTCGGCCCATTCTTCGTCTTCTAAAACTGCGCTTCCCCTTTTGATAGCAAAGTCTTTCGTAGTGGTTAAGACCGGGTTAAAGGTATTAGACTCGTGCCGAATACCAGCGGTGAGAATCCGGAGAGTTTCCGGCTCTTTCTTGGTGCAAGAGAAAAATATGATTAGACAGGCTATACTAAGGCAGACCTTTGAGGTCACCGGAATTATTGAGCTAAGAATATACTGCATGGCACTAGGCAAGATACAATTTTTCCCTGCCAACTAAAAATAATCTTACCTTTTTCTGTGTCTCAACTAGTTTGACGCAGAGCGAGAAAGAAATAACAAACAAAGGGTGTTAGTGAAATTCAAAAGGTTTAGCCTACGGATTTTAGCAAGACGTTAATTTATTCCAAAGCTAATTAACATAATGCGCAGTTATAATTCTAAAGAAGTTATAACAAGAATGAGATTAAAAGCGGACGTTATTTATATTTTTAAAGGTCTCTATATAAAAGAAACTGTAAATAGTGTCCATATTTATGTTGATTAGTGATTTGGTAAAGTAGTGATGAGAAAAGTTAGAGAGGAGGTTAAGAAATTGAATAGGAGGATCTAATTTAGGTCCTCCTTTAATGTGTAGGAAAAACTATTCATAGTTGACATTATAATATCAAGCATTGTTGAGTTTGTTGTAGCTAAGGACAGGGAAGAGATGAAGAGGTTGAATGAGAAACTTCGATAAATATTAAGGTCATTACGGACATTAATTGCTGTCATTCGTCCTAACTCTATTGATTATCTAAATTTAATTGGATAGTTTAATGCTTTGTCTAAACTATTCTCTCGGAAAAATAAGAATTAATTTCATGCTATTTTGAATCAAAAGACAGTAATTGTAAGGGTTATGGTGAATATGGCATATAAGAATATAAACACTATATAGTCTTTACACAATATTTGTAAACAATTTAAAATCATTAATTATGAAAACAATTACAGCAAAAATATTGGTAATGACGATAATCTCTCTAACGAGTAATTATTTGACATTGGGACAATGTGCTAGTTCTTCTAACATTTATTCCTTTACGTATAATGGAAAAACCTATGAAATAATTAAAGAAAATAAAACTTGGGTTGATGCAGCAACGTGTGCAGTTGAAAGGGGAGGTATTTTAGCTGAAATTAATGATGCTTCAGAACAAAATGCAATTTTTAATGAATTAATTTCAAATGCGAGTATAAATGCAAATAATACAGTTGCTCCAGACGGAGGAGGAGGTTCTTACGTTTGGATTGGAGGAAATGATTTATCCATTGAAGGTTATTGGGTATGGGATGGTGATAATGACAACAACGGGACACAATTTTGGATGGGTACATCAACTGGAGTTCCTGTTGGAGGACTTTACAATAATTGGGGGAATGAACCTGACGATTTTGATGGACAAGATGCTCTTGGCTTATCCTTGGATGGTTGGCCTTTAGGAGTTTCTGGAGAATGGAATGATGTAGACCGTACTAACACTTTATATTTTGTTGTTGAACATTCAACAATACTTGGATTAAAGGATTTTCACTTCAATAATAAAATTAAACTATTTCCAAATCCAGTTGTCGATTTTTTAACTATTGAAGCAGATGGAATAGATTTACGTAACATTGTTGTTCTTAATTTATTGGGACAGGAATTAAAAACTATTAATCTAGAAGATAATTTGATTTCGAAAAGAATTGATTTGTCAAATTTGAATAATGGTGTCTATTTTATTAAGATAAGTTCTCAAAATGGTAATTCAACTATCAAGAAAATTATTAAATAACTTGGTGTAATACCGTATATAGCAAATAGGGTGTTTGGTGGTTTTACGAAAGTTCAGTACTATTTACCAACACCGTCAAATCGTTGATTTACTCATCGGATATTTATTTTTGAAGGTGTTCGTGATTGCTAATTGGCTTTTAAGAAATGTAAAATTAAAAACCAAAATAAAAGTTATGTCTGAAAAACGAAAAGAAGTAAAGATGTCAAAATCAGTAGTGGTAAATGTCCCGGCAAACGATTTATGGCAGATCGTTGGCCCTGGATTTGCAGAAGCGGGTAAGTGGAGCACAGCAGTCGATCATTCAGTTGGTCATGGAGAAGGGAAATTTGATGGGGCAACCTGCGACACAAGATCCTGTGATCTGAGTGCAAAAGGTTTCAGTAGCGTAAAAGAACGAATAACTGAGTACGATGACAGTAATCGCACATTGGCTTTCGATGTATTTGAGGGAATGCCAGGTTTCGTAACTTACACGAATAACCGCACAGTTATTACTGATCTTGGTCAGTACCAAAGCCAGACAGAATTACAAATCACTATGCACATGAAGCCATTCTTGGGTTGGCTGTTAGGAGGAATGCTTAAGAAGAATCTGAGCAATTTGATAGATAGTGCTCTGGATGATCTGAAGGTATTTGCTGAAACGGGAAAACCATCGGATAGAAAGCAGGCACGAATGAAGAAGTTGTCTGCGAAGTCGACTTAGTTTGCAACAGAGGGCTGTTTGAATTCGAAAAAGAAGATCGAGAATGAATTACTCAATTTCTGTTCAATAGGACTCGGTCAAAGGGATAAAAACTGACTTCAACAAAGCCTAAAAATCATAGCTGCTTCGTACCTTACATTAACGCTTTTTTTTCAATAGTTAACCTCTTCCCCAAATTTTCACCTCATTGATACAAATCCTATCAAGACCCAAACGATAACCTACCTACCTTTAAAGTATGAAATACAGCAAATATTTCAAGGGTATTTTACACAATGATGGTGTACCTCCTCTTAACCCAAAAGAGTGGGCTAGAATGATGAATATAGCCAGTATTGAATATGCAATAACCCGACTGGAAAAGGTCAAGGAAATGAACCAAAATAGCACTGAGCCTTATAAGTATGAACTTAACGGAAAGCACTTAGATCATTTCGCTAAGGTTTTTGAATGAGTTATTCAAAGTAGATATTGGGTCAGGAGCCAAATCACGTTCAAGATAGAAATGCTCTACTCCAGATTTTTGACCCTCTTCCATAATAGATTTTATATCAAAAACACCATCTCCCGGATCTCTCATTTTAGGAAATCCTTCCATCCATTGTTCTGGAGAACCACCGTCACCAGAAAAACGAAATTTTTCCGAAGCATCTTTTATATGCATTAGCTTAAAACGGTTTGGATACTTTTTTAAATAAGAAACAGGGTCAGCTCCAGCAGCTTGCATCCAAAAAATATCCAATTCATATTGCACATAATCCGGATTGGTATTTTTCAATAGTATATCAAGTCCCATATCTGTGTCATACATAACATGTTCAAATCCATGGTTATGGAATACAAATTTCATGTTGTACTTTGACATTTGTTCTCCAAAATCATTAAACTCATCAGCTAATTTTTTAAAATCATTTTCACTTTTTGGCATATCAGAACCTATCAAAGCAGGTATAGCCACATAGTTTGTTTTTAAGAGTGCCAAGCCATCCAACAACTTGTTCATTTGTACGCGCATAGAAACAATGTCCGCATGTACGGATGGTGCTGTTAAATTATTGTCTTTTAACATTTGTGAAGTTTCTGCAACGGAATATCCATAAAAAGGCCCGTTTCCAAGCTTTAGCATTTGTTTCATGCCTATCCACTCCTTTTTTGTTGCTTCGGCACTAAATGGATAGGGGCCAAAAAATTCTATTTCTCTATATCCAATATCAGCCAGTAGCTTTAAGGTTCCTCTCAAATCTTTATCTACTAAATGTGGAATAGTAAACAATTGAACACCAATATTGGTCTTTTTATGTAGTGGCTGCATCATTTCTTCAATGGTTTTAAAGCTGCTCATGAGAGATATCCCTCCTAAGCCTAACAAAGTATTCTTAATTGCTTTTCGTCTTTTCATAATTGTACTGTTTTTAAAGTTTAAAAGTTGCGTAGTTAAATTGTATGTTTTCTAAATCACTTAATGGTACACAACCACTAAAACCACCTGGTAGAGGGTTAAAATCTAAAAGTTGAACCCCATGCTCAGTTTGAAAGAATGACTCAAAGATTAATTGCTTCAATGTTCCGTAGAATGTGGGTTGCTCGCTACCAACAAAATCTTCTTCTTCCTTCTTAAGAAAAGTTATTATTTGATCATTGTTGCAATCCATAAATGTTGAGCCGGTGTCATTTTTACATCTTAGGCCAAAATCTTTAATTCCATTTAAAAAATTATCCTGTTCTTCCTGCGATGAATAATCCAATAGAACTACATCTATGTATTTTGGAATTAAGTTTTTTACACTATCGGGTATGTCCTGATCGGGAATTAAAACATTGGTTATATCACTCACCAAAAGTGCATCGTCTTTTGAAAGAAACTTAGATTTCCAATCAATACTGCGTTTATCTTCCAGGCAACTTTGTAATATTGCCATACTCGTAGTTAATGTTAATCCTGCACCGAACAATAGTCCTGTTTTTTTTATGGCTGATCTTCTATTCATCTTGAAAAATTAAAGTGTTCCTTTTTTTAAAGATTCTACAGCAAAATTTGCAGCTCGGGCAGTCAATGCCATATAAGTCAATGAAGGGTTTTGACAAGCCGAAGATGTCATAGCGGCTCCATCTGTCACAAAAACATTTTTAGCATCCCATATCTGATTCCATTCATTCAATACTGATGTCTTGGGGTTCCTTCCCATTCGAGCCGTACCCATTTCATGAATACTCTGACCTGGATAACTCATTATATCCAAAGGTTGCACTGTTTTAAAACCAGAAACTTCTAACATCTCAACTGCAGATCCCACCATGTCTTTTCTCATCTCCATTTCATTGTCTTTCCATTCAACATCAAACGAAACTGTAGGTAAGCCATTTATATCCAATACCTCTTTATTCAAAGTCATTTTATTGTTATGATAAGGTAGGCACTCCCCAAATGCTAAAATGCCCATTTTCCATGGTCCTGGTTCTTGAATCAATTCCTTTATTGGTTTTCCAATCGAGAGTTCTTTAATATGTTGTGTCCAATCAGTACGGCTTGCCGCACCCTGATAGCAGAAGCCTCTTAGGTAATTACGTTTTGTCTCAGGTTTACCAGGTATATTTCTAAACCGTGGAATATAAAGGCTATTAGGTCGCTGACCTTTATAGTACTGATCTTGCAAACCATCATAAATACCCATTGCACCTGCAAAAAAATGGTGATCCATTAAATTGTGACCAAGTTCTCCTGATGAACCGCCAAGTCCATCTTCCCAAACATCATTGGCAGATTGCATCAATATTTGAGCACTTGCAATTGTAGAGGCATTAAGGAATATAATCTTGGCATTATACTCAAGGTATTCCTTAGTCTCGGTATCCAAAATACGGACTCCGGTAGCCTTTTTAGTATTCTTATCATAAATAATCTCGGTTACGGCAGAATAAGGCCTTATAGTCAAGTTTCCTGTTGCTTGTGCAGCAGGTAATGTAGATGAGTTACTACTAAAATATCCGCCAATAGGACAACCCCTAATACATAAATTACGATGCTGACATTTACCTCTCCCGCCCAAAGCAACATTGTCGGTTATATGTGCTACTCTGCCTATTATTAAAGCACGTCCATCAAGTTGCTCGTCAATTCTTTTTTTAACATGTTTTTCTAAGCAATTCAATTCCATGGGAGGCATGAATTTACCATCCGGTAATTGCGGTAAATTATTAGCCTCTCCACTTACACCAATAAAACCTTCCACGTAATCATACCATTGCTCTAAATCGCCATAACGAATGGGCCAATCAATGGCAGCACCATCTTTGGCATTGGCTTCAAAATCCATTTCACTCCAACGATAACTATGACGTCCCCACATTAGAGAGCGACCCCCAACATGATACCCTCTTAACCAATCAAACCTTTTATTCTCGGTATAAGGGTGCTCTGGATCTTTTACCCACCAATGTTTTGTAGAAGCTGTAACCGTGTATCCAGATCTCATTTGTTTTTGGTAATCCTTGGTTTCAGCTACTGTTAACCTATCTCCATATGGAAATTCCCATGGCATTTTACTAGCTGTAGGATAATCAACGATATGCTTTACGTCCCGCCCTCTTTCTAAAACCAGGGTCTTAAGTCCCTTTTCCGTAAGTTCTTTGGCCGCCCATCCTCCACTAATTCCTGAGCCTATTACAATTGCATCATACGAATGTTCCTTTTTGGAAGTAATATTTAAATTCATTTAACTTTTTTTAGGTATAAATTATCGATGATCATTTCTGGAATCATTTTTTTTCGAGTTTCCAACATTTCATTAAAATCCGACTTTGTCAGACCCGTTACTTCATGAAGCATTTGACTGGCAATAAATGGATAAATCGTAAGTGATATGAGATTTACTATAAAATTAGCATATGTAATTGGTCGTATAACCTTCTTTTCTATCAATTCATTTAATTCTATTGTAATAGCAGTATCAATTTCACTAAAGTTTGTAGCCCCATAAATTTTATCAGGATTTCTTTCAGATTCAAAAATGAGAAATGAAGGGAAATTGGGATTTTTTTTACAGAACTCAATATATTCTTCAACAAACAGCCTTATTTTTTCTTTGAAGCTCAAACGACTTTTAAATACCCCTTCCGATATGGCATTGGATTGTTTAAAAACATCAGCGGCAACGATTTGAAATAGTTTATCCTTACTCCTGTAATAATAATGTAGGGTAGAAATATTGATATTTGCAGCCGCTGCGATATCTCTGGTTTTCGTATCAGCTAATCCTTTCCGAGTAAAGACTTCAACAGCAGCTTCCTTAATTTTCTCTTCTAAGTTTATTTTAGATTCTTTTTTCATGAAATAATTTGTTCAAATATAGTCAATCATCTGATTAAATCAAATGATTGGATAAAAATAATGTTATTTGACCCATAAAGTTCAAAAAGAGCTGTCCAAATATCTAATTCTAAAGGCCGGTCATTAATATTGCTTAAGAAGAACTGTGGTAAAAAACAAGTATGTTCCTCCAAATTTCCACCCAATTGATACAAATCCAATCAAGACCCAAAGCCCAACCTTCCTACCTTTGAAGTATGAAATATTCAAAGTACTTCAAGGGTGTACTACACAATGATGGTTTACCTCAACTTAACGCAGTTGGATGGGCTAGAATGATGAATATAGCTGCATTGGAATATGGAATAACCAAACTGGAAAAAGTGCGTGAGTTCAACCAAAATGGCCTTGAACCTTGTAAGTATGATCTGATGATTTTAAAGGAAGAAGATATACTTGTTAAATTGACAGAAAATCTTCTCCCGGATGAATTGATGAAACTAATGATAGAGCTTTCTAATGATTGATTAATTGTAATGATTCTAAATTAATTTATGGTTTTATTTTCGTTGGAAATTTAATTATATTTATCATCACAAATTGCTAATAGATTCTCCTCACCTTAATCTTTTTTTAGCAAGGATAATTATTTACATATGTTATATGTGAGTGACATTAAGTTAGTGATGGCAATTAGATGCTCAGAAGATAAATAGAAATATAGTTTTATGAGGTCTCTGAATCGAATAGAATTAACAAAAAGGTTTTGTTATCCTGAGTTGTGCATAATTTGTAAACAAGGAAATAAATGAAATCTATTCTTCTAATTTGTACAGGCATATTACTGTTAGGTTTAATTAACTTACCGATTGGATTTTACACAATATTAAGAATTATAGTGATAATTGCTGCTGTTGCTGTGATTGTGACGGAATATGAAAACGGATTAAACTATTGGCTAAATTTGATTGAAATAAAATCAAAATAATCATAAAAATTAATTATCTGATAAAAGGTAAAGAACTAACTCTTTATTGAAGTTGCTATGAATTCGAAATGGACGTTATTTACTGGAATTATACTTTTGGTGACAGGAATTATACTTAGAGTTATCACAGATCTGGGTTATGAACCAATCATATTCATTATTGTTGGTGTTTCATTCAAAGCTTATTACGTAATAGGTAAAGGCAGAGATGGTGATTACCAACCTGGATACGAATTAGTATTTCTTTTTGTTGGTCTTTTGATGTTTTTGTCTGGTATTTATTTACGCCGCCTAGAGTTGAGTTTCAATCCTTCTTTTTTAGTTGTATGCGGATTAATATTTAAGGTAGTTTTTGTCATTCTGTTTATTATTAAAATCAGATCTCATCGGAAAAAATTGAAATAGATAGTGAATTATAAAATTTAAAATATAGCAAACCTTGAAATGCAAAGAACTATTTTCCCTGCTTTGTGTCAGAAACCAGTTTGTTAAACATTAGATAAAAAGCCAAATAAATTTTTGATCACTTACTTATCCTTAAGTATCTTGTATAAGAATAATCAAGTTTATATTAATCAAGTATTTTGCATCAAACTTTATTTTTTTCATTTTGCTCCCATTTGTACTAGTTGGACAGGAATACTACAATCAAGAGAATTTTGGTAATCGTTTCTTATTGCTAAGTGGTAATGTAACCGATAGTGTAGAAGATTTGGAGGAATTGGATAGATTCACTACTGATTTGAATCTTGAAAATAAAGAAACGGACGAATGGTTTGGAGTTACCTGGGGAACAAAACTGAAGTATAATTTAAGCAAAGGCATTTCTGCCTTTGCTTCTATTTATAATTATAAAAACAAATATGACCTTAGATATAGCACTTAAGAAAGCAGTTTTTTTTATAATCAAATTCTCTATTTCAACATTCAATCCTATTAAAATCGGTACTAGCCGTAATGTATAATCTGTTTAACATTGAGTATCAAATCTAAATACTCTTATACTTAGTATTACATTGCATACATTCCCATTCGTCATCTTTTTTCGTAAGTAAAATTCCAAACAAATTCTGTGTTGCATATGCCTGTATCCATCCATAGTGTTCTTCTACGTTATTAAGATCAATTTTTTCATTTTTAACAGCTTCATAGAATGAACCACCGTACTCTTGTCTTCCCCAACAATTGGGGCAAAACCCTTCAGGTAACTCTCCTTGTTTCTTTTCTTTCTTTAAAAACTCCAATAATTTTGATAATCCTTTCATTTTAATAGTTTTTAATTCCAACGCAATTGTTTTCGTTCAGACCAATAAGAATCAGGGGTTATTTTAAAGTCCTTCAAAATATTGATATCTTCTTCTTCCAACTTTATTCTATTTGATTTTAGATTTTCCTTAATTTGAATATCTTCAGAAGCTCCACTAAGAACCAGGAATGGTCTAATACTGTCTACACAAAATCTCAATGCAACGGCATCCACTCCCACCTCATATTTCTTAGCCATTTGTTCTAGTGTTTGATATAAATAGGCATACTCTGGGTAGTTTTTATTCCGAAAAATACGCCCATTTGCCAATGCTTCTTTAATTATAATTCGCTTCCCGTTCCCAATCAAATCATCAGCAACCTCTAATAAACTTTGATCTAATATATTGTATGTTACTTGAAAAGCATCAAAAAGTTGAGAATTATGTACTTCAATACCCATGGCTTTTTTTAGTACTTCAACTTGATTGCTTCCTGATGTTGTAATACCCATCTTTAATTGATATTCGCTTTTCAATTCAGCCAATTTGTTAAGCACCTCCTTATTATCTAATACGCCGGTATCTAAGGTGGCCGAATGAATTTGATATGTCGATAAATAAGGTATAAGCTGCTGTGAAATCTCCCATTGTTTTAATAACTGGGAAAGACTGTGATCTTTAATTTCGTGTAAGATTGCTTTTGGATCAAAATTGGCTACATAGGTATATCCCCACTTTGTTGCTACTTCTATAGATCTGTCTTTTTTATCTTCGAGCCATTCAATTAGAATTTGTTCAGCAATTCCATAACCAGGAGAAGTATCAAAATACCGAATACCATGTTGATAAGCTGCTTCAAGAACTTTTATACTGTTTTGTTTGAATTTGATTATATCAAATTTTTCTTTGTTTTGCTGTTTTATATTGATGTATTGTGGACGTCCAATTGCCGCAGTTCCAAGTGCTATATTTTGTATGTATCCCATATTTCAATTTAAAAGTCAATCAAATCCAATAGATGACAAATATACTGTTATAAATTAATACTGCACTTTAAACAGGGCTTCCCAATGTAGCAAAACCGATATAAGGAAGCCTAAGGTATTGAAAAGGAGTTAGCCGAGGAACTGCTTTTTTTATGCCCAAAAATCACTACAAATAAAAATCTG
>PVMK01128295.1_pt1 | contig 32818 bp, 23 predicted proteins | sample 1853481 | NCBI WGS metagenome assembly PVMK01 (sample SAMN08533507, study PRJNA380276) | Marine sediment metagenome, whole genome shotgun sequencing project.
TCAAGAAGGGTCTCAGCAAGGACAAGGTCAACCGCTTCGGAAGCGCGGTCGAGCTTCCCGAAGCCATGTTGCGCGCGCTCGATCTCGACCCAGGCGTCGAACGCTGGGCAAGCACCCCCGTGTCGGAGATCGAACAGGCCCTGGAGCTGGCACCCGACGCTCCCGTGCTGGAATCGATCCCGCCGTTCGCGTACCCGAGCAGCATCCCCGTGGCACTGCCCATGCGAGCCCACCGGGCCGCCACGATTGCGATTGGCTTCACATTCGCCGCCGCGCTAGTCGTGGGCGCGTGGCTCATCCTGTCCTGAGCGTCACTCGACCGATTGGAGCACGCCCCCTCGAACCTCGTACACCTGCGGCGGATGCGCCGGGGTGCGTTCGGATGAGAACGAATCCACAGAGGTCACCGGTGTCACGGCGGAGCCGCCCTTCAAGGCATCGACGAGGGCCTGACGGGTTTGGTGTCCCTGGCGCAAGGTCGCCGAAATCATGCGATAGGCATCGTAGCCATAGGCAGCAAACATCTGCGGAGGCCTGCCGTATCGCGTTTCATACGCCATGCGAAATTGCTGATTGAGTGTCGCTTCGGACGCTCCGTAGAAGGGCAGCGCGACGAGCGCGCCCTGAAGATAGCGTTGGGCGCGGGCGAGGAGCTTGGATGACCAGCTCGGGCTCGGCAGAAGAAAGTGCACCTCTCGCTCGGCGTGCTCGGGTAGGGCGCCGCCGGTGATGCTCCATGCGCCCTCCGCGGCGAAGGTCGGTGCGATCAGCGCCACTTGATCGGCTACATCGGCGAAGAGCACGACGTCGCAAGTCGTTTCCAAGATGGTTCGCACGTACTCGACGAACGACTTGGTACCCGGTGGATACGCCACGCCCTCACAGTAGACGCCTCCGGCTGCGGCCACCTCTTGGTCGAACAGGCGCTCCATCGTGCGCCCGTAGCCATGGTCCGGATAGAGGATCACAAACCTCGATAGCCCTCGCGCTCTAGCTTTGCCCACCAACGCCGTGAGCTCGTCACGCGGGCTATAGAGAAAGCGAAAGACTTGATCTCCTGCGCTCGTCGTCTCCTCCGCTGCAGAGAAACTCAGTAGCGGCACGCCCGCGCGTCGAGTCGATTTTGCCGCGGCCTCGGTTGTGCGGCTCTCCACGGGGCCCAGGACTGCGACGACGCGCTGGTCGCCAATGAGCGCGTCGACCGCCGTGGTCGCCGTCGACGGATCCCCGGCGGTGTCTTCTACGACGAGCTCCGGACCGCCTTCATCGAGCGCGGCGAGCTGCATGCCCTGCAAGAGCTGACGACCAACTTCCCGTCCACGTCCACTCAGCGGAAGCAGCACTCCGACGACATACGGATTGCCGTGCAGGAACTCGTCGGCGCGGGCGACCAACATGGTCACCTCCGGGTCCTCGATCGAATCGCTCCCGCGCAACATATCCGAGGCCCGCTCGACCCACGCCGCGTCCTGCGTATCGAGGGCGTGGTTCAGCAGCCGCATCGACACCGCGACGTGGGGCAATGCGCCCGCATGCAGCTCGTCAAACAACGCCGCGGCCTCTTCGATCGTGAGCTTCTGCGCAAGCAGCTCGATCACCGCGTCCACGCGCGCCGGATCGGGCGGAGCCCCTCCTTGCTCTACGAGCGCATCGAACACCCCTAGGGCGATGGCCGCAGTCGTCGTCTGTTCCCCGGCGATCACGGTGGTGTCCCACAGTAGTGCCTGCTCCTCGCTCGAGAACCGCTCCCCCGCGACGGGCGCGATCGTCTGCAGCGCCCGCTCGGGGTCTCCCAGCTGCAACTGGCAAGCTGCCAGGTGAAGCGACGCCCGCAGAGCAATCGCACGGTCAGGACTGTCTTGGGCCTGCTCGAAGTGCGGAATGGCGCTCTGGCAACGGCCGACGTCGGAACCGAGCACGCCGAGCTCCAAGCGGGCCAGGTCTGCCTCCGTAGTCCCAGGATGACCGATGATGAATTTCTCGTACGCGCTCTGCGCGCCGCGAACATCCCCACTCGACGCCAGGGCCCGCGCCTGCGCGATTTCGGCAGGTGGCGCCTTTTCGAGTGGGCTTTCGACTTTCTTGGGTCCGCAGCTGGCGAGGAGGATCAACGCCGCGCATGACAACGCGCTTCTCAACATGCGGGCGCACGATACATGCCCGGCCGCCGCCCCGCCATTAGGCTGCGGCGTCCCAAGACCCTGCCAATCGCGCAAACTCTTCGATCGACAGCGTTTCGCCTCGTCTCCCAGGGTCGATTCCTGCGGCGCTCAACGCGCGGTCGGCCCGCTCGCCGTCGCCCAGCGCACGCAACGCGTTACGAAGCGTCTTACGGCGCATCTGAAATGCCGCGCGAACCACGGCCCGAAAGGACTCGGTCTCATCGGCCAGCGGCTCCGCCCGCGGAAGGAGTCGCACGACGGCACTTTCCACCTTGGGAGCAGGGTAGAACGAACCCGGCCTCAAGCGGCAGACCGTCTCGACCTCGAAGCCAGCGCGCGTGAACACGGTCAACGCGCCGTACTGTTTGGTCGAGGGCTCGGCGACCAGGCGGTCCCGCACTTCGCGCTGCACCATCAACACCGCCCCGGTGAGGACGGCACGGTGCAGGACAACTCGTCGAAGGATGGCACCCGTTGCCTGATAAGGAAGATTCCCTGTGACCACGAGCTTTGAGCCGCAAGCTCTTGAATGTGCAGTAAAATCCACCTCCGCAGCATCCGCATGGCACAGCTCCAGGCGCTCCCGACCGGCAAATTCCTCTCGCAGCACGCGCACCATGTCTCGGTCGAGCTCAACCGCCAGGACGTCGCACTCCCGCTCGAGCAGCGCATGTGTGAGGGCACCGAGGCCGGGTCCAAGCTCGACGACCTGGCGGCCCATCGCGGCCGTGGCGTCCGCGATCCGGGCTGTCGCGCCCGGCTGTATCAGGAAGTTCTGCGAAAACGATCGCTTGGGGAGGAGGTCGTATTTCCTAAGGAGGTCCCGCGCATCGGGTAGCTCGCGACGATCGCCCGTCATCGCGTGAACCGTTGAAAATCATGGAGTTTTCGGTAGAAAAATGGCACAGAAGGTTTTGTTTTTGGCACACCCGTTGTCAGCCGGGAAGGCGTTATTATATTGGTGGTGTCCGTAGATTGACCTACGTTAAAGGTAGAGGTCCAAATGCTCCCAGGCTTCATCATCGACCAAATACGCCAGCGTGAGGAAGAAGAGGCGGCCAAGCACCCGATGCCTCAGATTGAGCTTCACCTTCCGATTCCGGAGGGCTCGAAGGCGCCTGAATGTGATGAGGAGTCCGACCGGGGCATCGTGATCATCGATCTGCTCCCGCAGAAGTGACAATCCCCTAGGTCTGCTACTAGTAGACCTGCTACTTTTCGGGGTGTGTCAGACCGTGCCTTATTGAGCCTAGATGAGCTAACGCGCTCCCTCTGTGCTGCGCTGGAGGGCGCGGGTCTCTCGGACGGCCGGGACTGGCAGGCGGTCGAAACCGATTTGGTCTGGTGCCGGGTCGAGCGCGGTGAGCTTGGGGAGGCGTTTCGGCTCATGTGGGAGGGGGACAACGCGCCCGACCTCGGTCCTGCGCGCCAGGTCACGCGCGCTGAGCTTCAGGCGGATTGCGGCAACGAGGACGCTGCTCTCGCATTGATCGCCGACTTTGGGGCTGCACATGCCGCCTCGGCCATGGTGCGCGCGCGCGTCGCGCGTTCGCGCGGGGACTGGGAGCTCGCGTCTCGTCACGCGCTAGAGGCCGCGAAGGCTCCAAGCGGCGTTGCGCGCGCATTGCTGCTTGCGGCCCGCGCCAGCGTCGAGCTCGGAAACCAAGAAGAAGCGGTCCGTCTTCTCGACCAGGTGGGGCAAGACACCGCGGTCGAAGCGTTGGGCGTTGCCGCCCTCCGGGCGCACGTGTCCGCGGATGACTCGATCCGAGCGCTGACTGTGGTGGTCGAGCGCGCGCGCGAGCAGGGTGCGGTCCGCGTGTGCGCCGAAGCCTGGGCAGACCTGAGCGCACTCTACCGGTCGCGCGGCGAGACCGAGGAGATGCGCAAAGCAGCCGTGCGTGCGGTCGAGCTCTGGGACGACATGGCGACTTCGCTGCCACCACCGCTTCGCGCCGGCTTTTGGTGCGACGCCACGCGGCGCGCCATCCGCAAGACCTCGAAGCGAAAGAGAGCCGAAGCCAGCGCTCCCGCGGCGACCGGCCTCGTACCCCTGCTGGCGAGCCTGAGGCGGCTCGCCAGCGAACGGGACCTCGTGAAGCTCCTGAGTACCATCACGGACGGAGCGGTGGCTCTAAGCGGCGCGGAACGCGGCTTCGTGTTGCTCGTGGACGAAAGCGGGGCTCTCGAAGCGACTGCGATTCGCGGCGCGCAGAGCGAGCTCGGCGAGCAGACCGCGGCGTTCAGCCGATCGATCGCCGAGACCGTGCTCATCGACGGCGACCCGGTGATCACGGTCGATGCGACGCACGACACCCGTGTCCAGGACTACATGTCGGTCCACCAGTTGATGCTGAAGTCCGTGGCATGCCTGCCCATCGCGTCACGAGGGCGAATCTGGGGCGTTCTCTATCTCGAACACCGGAGCACCAGCGGACGCTTTTCCGGGACCAACCTGGCGCTGCTTCGTGCCTACGCCGACCAAGCGGCCATCGCCATCGAGACATCGCGCCTGTTGGAGCGCATCGAGGCGCAAAAGCAGGAGCTGGAGCACGCCAACCTGGCGCTGCGCGAAGCCAACGAGCACCTCGAAGGAAGGCTCCACGGGAATGCCGAGGCGCTCCAACGAACCCGGCGGGAGATCGCACGCCTCCAGGCTTCTAGCGCACACGGGGACCGATGGGGCCTCGTCGGCGCGAGCGACGGGATGCGAAAGGTGTACGAGGTGCTCGACCGCGTGGCCACGAACGAGGTGCCGGTCGTGATCACGGGCGAGAGCGGGACCGGCAAGGAGCTCGTTGCCCGTGCCGTCCATCGCGGAAGCGCCCGCGCCGATGCCGCCTACATCTCGATCAACTGCGGCGCGATTCCCGACGGTCTCCTCGAAAGCGAGCTGTTCGGTCACGTGGCCGGCGCGTTCACGGGCGCTACGCATGCGCGGGAGGGCCTCTTTCAGCAAGCGCACGGCGGCACGCTGTTCTTAGACGAAATCGCGGATATGCCGGCGCGGATGCAGCTCGACTTGCTCCGGGTCTTGCAGGAACGCCGGGTTCGGCCGGTTGGCGGCAGCGACGACCAGGCCATCGACGTGCGCTTGGTCGCTGCGTCCAAGCGACCGCTTCGCGCGCTCGTCGAGGAGGGGACGCTTCGGGAGGACCTTTACTACCGACTGTCGGTGGTGGAGCTCGAGCTGCCACCGCTCCGCGAAAGGTGCTCCGACATCCCGCTGCTCTGCGATCATTTTCTCGGCCGCATCGCTGAGGAACGGGGACAGCCGAAGAAACGCCTGAGCCACACTGCCCTCCAGCGACTATGCGCGCACGACTTCCCGGGCAACGTCCGCGAGCTCGAACACGTTCTCGTCAACGCCACGGTCTTCGCCGTCGGGGACGCCATCGAGGCCGAAGAGCTGGCGATCGAGGTCGGCGGCGACGCAACCCCCGCGAACGGCGATGTCGGCACCTACCGGGACTTCAAAGACGCCGAGCGCGATCGAATTCTGGCGACCCTCAACGCGAACGGCTGGAACCGAGCAAAGGCCGCGCGTGCGATGGGGATGGCTCGAAGGACCTTCTATCGCCGGCTCAAGGAGTATGAAATCGAGCTCCCACAAGGGAAGGGCGGTCAGGACTAGAGGCCCGCCGGCGACACGGCGCTCGACACCCCTGCGTCGTACTTCTCCGGCGTTTCCCCCGGCGGAAGGTAGAGCGGAGGCTCCCCCGGCCGAGACCAGTCCACCCAGTAGACCGCCTTCGAGCGCACATCGACGTGCACGAAGCTGCTGCGCGGATAGTAGCCGACCCCCACCTTCGAAAGGGTCAGGCAGTAGTCCCGCAACACTTCGTTTGGGACGCCTTCCACACGAACGTCGATGGCCTCTCCGGTTGCATGCCTGCTCGCCTCTTCGTTGCCGTTCTTCACCGAACGGTAGGCGCTCACCACCACGATTGCGCGGCCATTGAAATGGTCTGCAAGGTACGAGAGCACGCGCAAAAGCCTCGTGTGCACGCGCTTCACCTCGTCATTGTCGCGGTCCCGGAGGAAACGCGCCAGGCGGGCGCGAGCCTTCGGGTCGGGTTTCCCCGTCTTGTCGAAAAGGCGAACGCGAAGGGTCTCTTTGCTCGCGGGCCGCTCGAGGGTCACCAAACCATTCAGGACTGTGTTTCTCGCCTTGGCCTCTTTGGCGTTGGCACTGTAGCCTGGCAGCTCCAGACGCTGACCAATCCGGAGCGTGGCGCTGGGTTTGAGACGATTCGCGGCCGCAAGCTTCTTCACGGACACCTTGTTGAGCTTCGCAATCCCAGTGAGGGTTTGCCCCGGATAGACGTAGATCACGCCCTTGGGCGGAACTCTGAGGACCTGACCCACTCGGAGATTCGAGGTCTTTTTCAATCGGTTGGCCGCGGCGAGGTTGGTGACGGACACCCGATAGCGCTTTGCAATGACGCCGAGGGTCTGTCCTTGCCGCACCGTATGCTTGCGCTGCGCATGTGCCGGCGCATGCAGAAGGAAGACCAAGAACACCACAGCGAACGCACGCCACACCCCAATCGAGCTCATCACGACCCGGCGAGTATTGACGAGTCACGGGGTGGGGCAACTAAGCGACGGAGACCCCGGTTTTTTTGCCTTCACCGCCGCGCATTGCGACCATGAAATTCGATACGTTTGCTCGTTGACAATCGGTGGGTTCGCGCGTTGAGCACAAGCAGTGTCCAACGATCGCGGATGTCTGCGTTTCGCATACTAGGATCGTATAATTTATGCCTAATTAGCATATAACTTAGCGCTAAATTGTCCTAAGTTGCTTGACCCTAGGGTGCTTCGGCCATAGCCTTCTTGAAGAGTGGCGCGGGTTGCGTTCCTCCTCCAGAGAGCCAAATGATGACCTACGAACCAGAGGCAAATGAAGCGATGCAAAAGCCCAACCCGATGGGTGCGTCGGCCTCTGATGCGAACGATCAGGATGGGCCTTCCAAGCCCAATGCGAGCAAGAAGAGTGGCAACAAGCCCAACAATGTTCGCAAGATTCGGATTGAGCGCATGATGTCCAAGGCTGAGTTGGCTCGTCGCGCGAACCTATCGGTGTTGACGATTGATCGTGTCGAGAAGGGTTTTGGATGTCGGATGGACACAAAACGAAAGATTCTCGAAGCTTTGGGTCTGAGGCTCGCCGACCGGGTACGTGTGTTCGGCGAGGAGGAGTAACGTGCCTACATGCCGTCCGAGGGGAAGAACTTAATCGGCGTCGACATCGGTTCGAGCTCGATTAAAGTCTGTGAAATCAAAGAGGGGCGCCGCGGGGCACGAACCATAACTAGGTTCGGCTTTCACCCGCTTCCTGCCGAAACCATCGTCGATGGGCACATCATCAACTCGGGCGCGGTGGTCGAGGGGCTCGAAAAGCTCTTCGCGCGCTCGAAGCGACGCAACGTCGCGCTTCGTGCCAGCGGCCACAGCGTGATCATCAAGAAGATAGCGATGCCGTTGATGACGGCCGCCGAGCTTCAAGAGCAGATCAGCTGGGAAGCCGAACAGCATATCCCGTTCGACCTCGACGAGGTTCACGTGGACTACGAGGTGCTGCACGAACGGACGGATCACGGTCAAATGGACGTACTTCTCGTTGCAGCGAAGAAGGAAGAGATCACCGATCTCACGAACCTGGCGATGGAAGCTCGACTTCGTCCCATGGTTGTGGATCTGGACGCCTTCACCGTGCAGAACGTGTTCGAATCGGGTTATGGCGCCGCTTCTCAGGACGAAACCACAGTATTGGTCCACTGCGGGGCTTCCACCACGACGGTGAACATCCTCGCCGACGGCACCACCGCTTTCACGCGTGACATCGCCAACGGCGGCAACGCGATTACCGAAGAGATTCAGCGACAACTCGGCATCGGCCGGGACGAAGCCGAATCGTACAAGTGCGGCGGGGAAGGGCGCGGAATCGTTCCGCGCGAGGTGCCCGAAATCGTGAACCAGGCTGTCGAGCAGCTCGCCGGTGAAATCCAGCGCTCCCTCGATTTCTATCTGGCGACGAGTGGGGATCGCGACTTGACCCGCATTTGTCTGTCGGGGGGCACGGCCAACATCCAAGCGCTGCTGGATATTCTTCAGGAGCGGACTCAGGTGGCCGTCGAGGTGCTCGATGCGACCCGAGTGGCCGATGTGGACGAAAGAGCGCTGGGGGACCTACAGGGCCGAGCATCAGAGGCCGTGGTGAGCATCGGACTGGCTCTGCGCAAAGAACGGGAGCGCAACTGATGATTCGCATCAACCTGCTACCCACGGACAAGAAGAAGCGCGCCCGGCGCCTAGCATCTGCGTCGCTTCCAGGGGGCGACCTCAGCCTCGGAACGTGGGGTGCGATTTATGGCGGGGCGATTGCTGTGTGGGTCGTCGTCCTGGGCGTCATCTACTTCGCGCAGAGCGGTGAGCTGGAGACGCTGTCCCAAGAGAACAGGACCCTCGAGGCGCGCAGGGACGAGCTTCAGGTCAAGACCAAGGGGTTGGCCTCGGTCGAGGAGCGCCTCGAGAAGAGCCGCCGCCTCGAACAAGTCGTTGAGGAGCTCGAGCGGGCGCGACGGGGCCCGACGCGCGCCGTGATGGAGCTTTCCAGAGTCTTGAGCAGCCCGGGTGGTCCGACGATCAACCCCGCGGAGCTCGAGCGCATGCGCGAAGACAACCCGTTGGCCGGGTACAACGAGTCCTGGGACGTCCGCAGGCTCTGGCTCTCTCGCTTCGAAGAGGTCGACCGCGAATGCAAGATGACCGGGATGGGGCGCTCGAATGAAGATGTTGCCGAGTTCTTGCGTCGACTGACCCTTAGCGAGATCTATGAGAGCGTGACACTGCAACGAACACGCGCGACCAACGACCCGGATACGGGACTCCAGATGGTCGGCTTCGATATTACCTGCAGGGTGAAATACTGATGGCCAACCTCGAAGAGACATTCGTCGGACTGCCGGCGTGGGGCAAGGCGCTCGCGCTCGTAGGCGTACTTGCCTTGCTCGGGGGTGGTTACTACTCCCTGGTGTACGGCAGCATCTCTTCCAACGTCGAGTCGGCCGGCAATAAGCAGAAGCAGCTTCAGGATCAGATTCGTGACGCTGAGCGCCGCGAGAAGCAGTACCTCGATCTTACGCAGGAGTTGGCCAATCGAGATGTCGCCGACCGGCAGAACCGCCGAGTTCTGCCCGAGAATGCCGAGATGGCCGCTTTTCTTCAGGACCTCAACCGCGTTGCAGAGCTCAGCGGTCTCACGATTCGTCTCGTCGAGCCTCGCCCGGAGGTGCGCCAGGAGTTGTACTCGAAGATTCCGGTCGTTCTCGCGCTTACCGGCCGCTTCCATCAAATGGGAAAGTTCTTCTACAACGTGAGCAAGTTGGATCGGGCGATCAGCCTGGAGAATATCCGGATGACGCAACCCAAGCTGTTGCCGTCCGGGGAAATGATGATCGACGTTGATGTTCGAGCGACCACCTACAGACGTCCGTCGCCCAAGAGGAAATAGCCAGCCATGAGCTCTACGATTCGATTTTTCGCCTGCCTCTCCATGCTCGCCGCCGTTGGCGTTGCCGGCTGCGGTGGTGGTGACGACGAAGAGTCTGAAAGCGGCCTGCTGACCGACGCGAGTCATGGCGGCGGCGCCGGGAAGACTCCGTCGGGCGCGGGTGCGGACACTGCCACGGCACTCGACTCCAGCCCGATAGTGTACACCGACGACGACTTCTTGGAACGAGACATCCAGCACCGCGATCCCTTCCGTTCGTTCGCCAGGGCGTTCAAGGCGCAAGCTGCTGCTCCTGCGCAACGTCGGGTGCTCTTGCCGAGCACGAGCCTGGACGAGATGAAGCTGATTGCCATCGTGACAGGCATCGCCACGCCACGTGCAATGCTCACAGACACCGCACAGGTCGGACATGTGATCCGCCGCGGTGACTACATCGGTCGTCCCGAAGTGGTACAGACCGGAGGTTCAGAGGGAATGCCAGTCACACTGAACTGGCGTGTGGATCGAATTCGCCCGGGTTCCGTCGTGCTTACCCGTGAAGACCCGACCTCGCCCGACAAGCCGCCGTTGACCCGTGTGATGCCGCTTCACGAAGGCGGAGGAGCACCTCAGTTCACCGCGCCTTGATCGTCGCTAGATAATCGGTCGTTTTCTTGCGCCCGCCGTCTCTGGCGTTCGATGATTAATCGTAGCTGGCAGAGGAGTCAGGAATGCGTATTCATTGGGGTCTGGCAATCGCCGTGGTGGCAACGTTCGCATGGGTCAACATGGCTCAAGCAACGGGCTCGAAAATCGATAGTGTCCGAATCAGCGGCGCGAGCGATGGAGCACAAATCTCGATCGAAGGAGCGTTCGATGATCCGCGGTATACGGTTCGCGCGCGTGAGGATGGACGCGTCATCATCATCAACGTCGAAGACGCGACGCTACCATCGGGAGGCATCGAGACGAGTGGCACCAACTCGCTGGTCTCACGGGCCGTCGCTAGCAATACGGCGCGAGGTGCCCGCATCGAGCTGACGCTCACGGACAAGGCGACGTATCACGCGCGTGCCACGGAGAACGGGATCAACGTGAAGCTCCGCGTGGGTGAAAGCTCCGCCAAAGCCAAGCCGAAGAAGTCGACGACATCAAAGAGTGCGAGGGTCGAAGATGTTCGCTTCGAGCAAAAGGATGGTCGCGACCGCATCATCATATCGCTCGCCGGGAACGCAGAGTTCCGCGTGTCCACGCGTGCGGGTGCACCACCTCGGCTCGAGGTGCTCGGTGCGCGGATTGGGGCGAACGTCAAACGGCGTCTCGAAGCTCCCCGTGGCTCGCTGATCGGTTCGATCGAGCTCGAGCAAAAGGGCGACCGCGCGGTCCTCGAGGTTCATGGCTCCGAAGGGACCGCGGGCACTGCGATTCGTTCCGGGGACCACATCGTATGGATGTTCTCGCCGACTTCCACGGACACGCGTCCGCGAACGCGGACTATTGCCCGGGAAAAGGACTACGCCGCGGAAGTCGATGGTCCAGAGGTTGCGGGCTTCCTCAGTAGACTCCCGGCGCAGGTCGGTGGAACGTCCACTCGGCGCTACTCCGGTCGTCGCATCGACCTCGACTTCAAGGACGCCGACATCCACAACATTCTTCGCCTGCTCTCCGAGGTGGGTGGAGTGAACGTCGTCACGGCGGACAACGTGGGTGGCACAGTCACGATTCGTATGCGCGATGTCCCCTGGGACCAGGCCCTCGACGTGGTCCTTCAAGCGAAGTCGCTGGGCATGGTGCGTCAAGGCAACCTGCTCCGTGTGGCGCCGTTGGCTCAGCTCGAGCAAGAGCGCGAGGCAGCCATCGCTCGTCAGAAACAACAGGAGCAGCTCGCACCGCTCGAAACCCGCCTCGTGCCAGTGAGCTACGCCGCGGCTACGAACCTCCAGCCACGTGTTCGTGAGCTTCTCACCGAGCGGGGAACCGTCTCCGTCGACGAACGTACCAACATGCTGATCGTGCGCGACATCGTCGGGCAGCTCGAAGACGTAGAAGACTTGGTGAGGAACCTGGATACGCAGACTCCCCAGGTGTTGATCGAGTCGCGGATCGTCGAGGCGAGCAGCTCCTACTCGCGCGACATTGGTATTCAGTGGGGTGGCGCTGCCCTCATGAGCAGCGCAACGGGTAACCCCACCGGTCTGCGCTTTCCGTCCGACATCGGCATTGCCGGTGGTGTTCCGGTGGACAGCGCGCCAACACAGGGCTTGTCACCTTTCAACGGAACCGTGAGTAATCCAAACTTCGCGGTGAACTTGCCGGCCGTGACCGGTAACGGCGCGGGTGGCGCACTCGGTTTGACCATGGGCAGCCTGAGCGGCGCCGTGAACCTCAACGTTCGATTGAGCGCAGCGGAAGCAGCAGGTTCTGTACGGATTATCAGCTCTCCGCGCGTTCTGACGCTGGACAACAACGAAGCGTCGATCTCGCAGGGTACGTTGATTCCGTTCTCTCAGGTCAGCGCACAGGGCGTCAACACGGCCTTCCAGGAGGCGAAGCTCGAGCTCAACGTCACACCGCACGTGACGAACGACGGCGCGGTCGCCATGGATGTGAAGATTACCCGCAACGAGCCCGATTTCGGTCGAGTGGGCGCAAACGGCGACCCGACGATCCTCGAACGTGAGGCGGTCACGCAGCTTCTCGTCGACGACGGCGACACGGCGGTCATCGGCGGCATTTACACCCGCAATACCGGTCGCAACGTCGACCAGGTCCCGTTCCTGGGCGACATCCCGGTTCTCGGGGTGTTCTTCAAGCGCCGCCGGTTCCGCGAGGACCGGAACGAGCTGCTGATCTTCCTGACGCCGAGGATCGTGAACAGGGCGCTGGCACTTCCGGAATAGCGCCCCGTAAATACGCGCAGGGTTCGTGACTGGGAGCGAGCGGGCTCGTATGCTTGCGTTCGTGCGTGTGTATTTGTCAGGGCCCATGGGGGCCGGGAAGTCGACTGTCGCCGGTGCGGTGGCGTCTCAGCTGCGGACGCGAGCCGTGGACTTGGACACGTGCGTCGAGGAGCTGGCGGGGCGGTCGATCCCCGAAATTTTCGCGGAGCGCGGTGAGGGCGCCTTTCGGTCTCTCGAGAAGGAGGCGCTGAGGACGCTTCCGGCTGACGTCGGCGTGGTTTCGCTTGGCGGCGGAACCGTGGTCGAGGACGAAACGCGGCAGACGCTCCTTCGCGAGGGCATCGTCGTTACGCTGACTGCGGATCCAGCGGTGCTTGCGGACCGGGTTGGCAAGGGCGACGGGCGGCCGCTGCTCGGCGATGATCCGCAGGCAGACCTCGCGCGCATCTTGCAACAACGAGGGGCTGCCTACGGCGAGGCGCATGCCGTCCTCGACACAGGGAGGCTCGACGCCGAAGAAATCGTGGCGGAGATTGTCGCCGTTCGAAACCGCTCGCCCATCGTGGTGCCGCTGGGGCTGCGAACGTACTGCGTCGAGGTGGGTCGTGGTGCCCGCCATCGCGTCGGGATTCGCGCGAATGAACATTCGGCGGGTGACGCTATCCTCGTGTTCGATGGGGATGATGACCGCCCTTGGCCCGCAGATGCTATTCATGACCTGACGTTGGCCGGAAAACCTCCAGTTGAGGTGAGGCTTCCGGGCACGGAGGCCCACAAGAACGTCAGCAGCGTGGAACGGGTGTGGGACACGGCGCTCGAGGCCGAGGTCGACCGGCGTGCCATCGTCATTGGAGTCGGCGGGGGTGTGATCGGCGACCTGACTGGCTTTGCGGCTTCGACATTGCTGCGCGGCGTGGCCCTCGGGCAGCTCCCGACCACGCTTCTCGCGATGGTGGACAGCTCGGTGGGAGGCAAGACCGGGTTCAATCGCCGCCGCGGCAAGAACCTCGTTGGCACCTTCTATCAGCCGAAGTTCGTCCTGTGCGACGTCGACACGCTCTCGACGCTGCCGACCGAAGAACGCATCGCGGGCCTTGCGGAAGTCGTTAAGAGCGCGTGGCTCGACTCCGAGGACTCTGTCGCGATGCTGGAGCGCGATGCGGAGGCGCTCATGGCGGGCGATACCGACGCGACGATTCGCGCGGTGCGGATGTCGATCCTCCTGAAGTCGCGTATCGTTCACGAAGACGAACAAGAGTCGGGCCGGCGCATGCTCTTGAACTTGGGACACACCGTCGGCCATGGCATCGAAGCCGCGAGCGACTACCAGGGCATTCGACACGGGGAGGGCGTCGCTCTCGGCATGATCGCCGCCATGCGGGTCGCGACGCGGCTCGGCAGAGGGCGCGCCGAAGAAACGGAGCGGCTCACGCGATTGCTCGGAAGGCTGGGGCTGCCCACCGACCTCGATCAACGACTGAACAGCCGTGTGCTTCAGTTCATCGGCTCAGACAAGAAACGTCGCGGGGACAGGATTTACTTCGTAATTCCACGACTTCCGGGGCAGACCGGCATTGAGCTCCTCGGCCTGGATGAAGTTCGGAACGCTCTCGAGCAAACCTAAGCTACGGAAATTTGGCGACTTACACCGAGGCTCGATACCATGAAAGCACCCTTTGGAGGGGACTTATGAGTCGATTCATCCTCGTAGCTATGATGGTGGCGGTGACGGTTGCTGGCTGCGACCGTTTCCCGGACAACGGACTTCAAATCGTGGCGAATTTGCCGCCGGACGATAGCTGCGTATTTGCCGCGGACCTCGAGGTGCGGCTGCTGCGTGGCCGTTACGATATTTCGTATCTCCCCCCGAGCGGCGAACCGAGGGACTACATCATTGCTCCATTGCTCGAGAGCTACTTCATCAGCACTGCCCTCGAGTTTCAGGCCGAGCAGGGGAACCTTCAAGTCACCAACTTCGACATCACGATTCTGCTTCCGGACGGGTCCCTTCCTACGCTCCCCGCAGACCTCGTCAATCCGTACCGAGTCGACACCACGGCGGTCCTTCCCGTCTCCGAGGGTGAGGCGCCTACACGAGAAGTCGCCGCAGCGGTTGGCATTCCGGCGTCCTATGGGGCCGCGCTCCGCGGAATCCCGTCGGTCCTCCTCGAGATTCACGCCATTGGGACCACGTTTGGCGGATTCACACAGCGCTCTGCTCCGTTCCGCTGGCCGGTCGATATCTGCGAGGGCTGCTTGACCGTGCCCCTCTGCACGGTCGAACAGTGGGAGGGCAGCTGCCTGCCGGGTCAGGATCTATGGCTCGGTTGCGAGTCGGTCGAACTCCCGGACGAGACGCCCTGAGCTAGCGCAGCGTAAAGAAGTACGGCGGAACCAGCGCGACGTGCTCCTGCGAGAGTACGCGAAGAATATCCGCCCACGGTTCGAGCGGAAGCGAAGCCGCCAGGGGGTGGTGGCGGAGCCATAGGCGCTGCGCGGTCTGCGCATCGTCGTCCCCATTGCCGCTCAGGAGGTCGTTGATCGCGTCGATCATGCCCTTGGTCGAGGGCCAAATCTCGACGGGAGCGTCAGGCGCAAGGCCTGCTGCCGCGCGGGCCTTGATCAGCGCGGCGCTCAGGCCGGCCATCTCATCGATGAGTCCGAGCGCCTTGCCGTCTTGAGCGGTCATCACGCGGCCTTCCGCGGCCGCCAGGACCGCCGCGCGCTCCATCTTGCGTCCGGCGGCGACCCGATCGATGAAGCGGTTGTAGGTGTCGCGAAGAAGGGCCTCGAAGGCTCGCCGCTCGGTGGGATTCAATGCACGCACCGGAGTCGACCAAGCCGCGTGCTTGCCACGCTGCAAGACGTAGGTGTTCACGCCGATGTCCTCGGCGAGGCCCGCGAAGTTGAACTTCCCACCGACGACGCCGATCGAGCCGACAAGACTGTTGGGGTGCGCGAGGATCTCGTCGGCCGCGGACGCGATGTAGTAGCCACCGCTCGCGGCCATGTCTCCGATGCTCGCGATCAGCGGCTTGACCTCTGCGAGGCGGCGCGCCGCATCCCACATCCGGTCACTCGCAAGGGCCGACCCGCCGGGTGAGTTGATGCGCAAGACGACGGCCTTGACGTTGTCGTCGTCCTCGAGTCGCTCCATGGCGCGAACGAAAGGACCCGAAACCGCGTGCCCCGTCGAGCCAGAGTCGCCATCGGTAATGCTGCCATTCACGAACACCAAGGCGACGCGCTCACCGCCTACCTCCGGCTTCTCGCTGTCGCCGCTCAACAGGTTCAGGAACTGACCGAGGGTGAGCTGGTCCTGCTTGGGCAGCATCCGGGTTCGGCGAATCGTGTCGACGCCAGCCGCCTTCTTGATCGCCTCGCGTGAATCTCGAAGAAAGCCCACCGAATCGACCAAGCCCGCCTCCGCTGCCGCCGCCGACGCGTACGGGCCTCCGTCGATCAGGGCGATGGCTTTGCCGGCCTTCCCGTCGGTCCGCCTCTTCGTAGCGTCGACCAACGCGTCGTAGAGGTCATCTAGAATGGCGTCCATCGAGGCCTTGGCTTCGGGAGGCATGTCGTCGCGAATGAACATGTCGCCGGCGCCCTTGTATCGGCCCATGTGGATGATCTCCGCTTCGACGCCCACCTTTTCGAGGAGCGTGCGCGCGTAGATCATCACCGCTGCCGGGCCGATGAGATCGAGGGTGCCCGCCGGCGACATGCTGATCCGATCGCACGTCGAAGCGAGCAAGAGGTAGCCGACGTTGTCTGCTGTCTCGAAATGGCAATGAACCGGCCGGTCTTCTGCCCGGAACTCGCTCAGCGCCTCGATGAGATCGCCGACGCTGCCCCAGGCGCCCTGCAATGGGCCGACTCGCACGAAGAGGCCTTTGACGTTCTCATTTTGCGTCGCGTCCCAAATGCGCATGAGCACGTCGTGGAGCGTTGGCTGCGGGCGCGCGAAGGGATCGTGCTCCGCGCCGTCCGGGAAGGCTTGCAGGAGGCGAAGCTCGCGCACCATCGGTTCATCCGGAGCTTCTTTTTCTTCGCTGCAGGAGGCCGTGACGAGGAGTGCGAGAGTCGCAAGCATCGCAAGCGCGGAACGACGCGCAGTGTGGTTCATGGTGCTGCCGGTTCTGGCGCCGCTCCGGGCCCGGGCTGAGGGTCCGGCTCGGGTTGGGGGTCGGCGGGTGGAGGATCGGGTTCGGACTCGGGTTCGGGAGGAAGCTTCGCGTTGGGTTCCAAGATCTTGATCGCTGCTCTGGCGGCGGCAGCGTGGCTGCCCGACGGACGCCGCTTCACATAGGTATAGTACGCCGAGACGGCTTCTTCATTCTTCCCGAGCCGCTCGTACGTTCTTCCTAGATTGAAATAGCCGTCGACTTGCCCGCGCTGCGCCGCGACGCGAAAATAGCGCAGGGCGGACTCGAAATCTTCGATACGCGTCGACACCTGACCGAGCCCGTCCATCGCCTCGGCCGAGCCGGGACGAGCCTCCAAGGCGCTGTCGAAGAACGCCCGAGCCCGAGAGTAGTTTCCGCCCGCAAGCTCTGCGCGCCCTTGTCGCATGTACCATTCATAGTCGCGCACCGGCGGCCGTCCATCGACGAACGCATCATCTCCAGCCGCCTTCGCGAGCTGATCATACTCGTCGTAGGCCGGCTTCTTCGGAGCCCGGCGCTTCTTGGACGGGGCCCGCCGCTCCCGACCAGCCTTCTTCCCACCAGCTTTCGCGGTCGTCTTCGCGGTCGTCTTCGCTGTCGCTGGCTCTGTCGCTGCCTCTGTCGCTGCCACCGTCTCCGTCGCTGCGTCCCCGGCCACCTCGGCATCGGCCGCCACCCCAGCGTCCACCACCACGTCGCCCGCGTCGATCTCAGCCAACAGCTCGAGCGCCACCGGCTGCCCGGGATGATCTGCAAGGATGGTCTCCAACGGGACGCGGGCGTCGGGACCATCGCCCGCTGCCAGCTCGGCTCGAGCCAACAGCAGCAAGTACGGCACTCCGTCGGGTGCGAGCTCGGCCGCCTGCTTCGCGCTTCGCAGGCCGTTCTCGAGACCGCCGCCCGCTTCGGCGGCGGTCAGCCATGCGTCGACTCGAAAGAACTCCGCAGTTCGACTGAACGACATCGAACGCGCCTCTTCCAACACGGTGCGGGCTTCAGCATGGTCGCCGGCTAGCCGAAGTGCGTCCGCGGTGGCGAGCTTCGCGTCGAGGTCCCGCGGATCGATCTCCGCGGCGCGCTGCGCGGTCTGCAGCGCGGCTGCAGAGAGGCTCCCAATGCTTTCGCCCATGGCACCGCTGTTGATCTGCGCTTGCGCCGCGAGGGCGTACGCCTTGGAGAGGCGGGCGAGAATCTCTGGGTCCCGGTCACCGCCGGCTTCAATCGAACGACCATACGCTTCGATCGCACTCGCGTACGCCTGCGAATGCCCTTCAGCGAGCCCAGCGTCCCCCTCGGTGACGCCCGCTGCGATCATCGCCGGATCGCTCCCAATGCCGACCAATCGAGCCACGCGTTCCCACTGCGAGACCATCAGGGCCAGGCCACCCACGGCCACGACCAACAAGAGCCACCGGAGGGGCGACGACCGAGGCCCCGGCAGATCCGGAATGTCGTCATCGTCCTCATAATAGCCGGGAGGCGGCGTGCTCGGCCGCACAGAGGACCGCGAAACCGTCCGCGGCCGCTCCTCAAACTCCGCGTCTTCGATCTGAGCGGGCGGGGGAAGGGACGGGGAGACGTAGGGGGACTCGTAGGACTCCCTCGCCGACCCTGACGCTGCCTCTGTCCCTGCCTCTGACCCTGCCTCTGACCCTGCCTCTGACCCTGCCTCTGACCCTGCCTCTGACCCTGACCCCGGCGCTGTCCCTGGCGCTGTCCCTGACGCTGTCCCTGACGCTGTCCCTGGCGCTGTCCCTGTCCCTGACGCTGTCCCTGGCGCTGTCCCTGGCGCTGACTCTGGCGCTGACCCTGGCGCTGACTCTGGCGCTGACTCTGGCGCTGACTCTGGCGCGCTGGGCCCAGGAGTCACTCTCTCCACGGGCGTCACCCCAAGCAGCGTCGGCTGCCGCGGGCGCCTTCCGGGAGGCAGGCTCGAATCGTTCGACGGCGGTACGGGGGGAACCGAGGATGGCATGACCGGTGCGCGAACCTCCGGGGGCGGAATCTGGATCCCGGCCGCCTGAAAGAAGGTCTCGAGCTCGGGGATGGAACCGAGCGTTTTCCAGCCTTCATCCCCTCGAGCAATCTCGTTGTCCGGCGTCAGCTCACCGGACCCGATGCGTCGCTGCAGCTCCCGGAGCGAGTCGATGGTGTCGATCGAACCGTCATTCAACCTGAGACGCCAACTGCTCGTGGCTCGGTCTGCGTCCGCTCGAGCCTTCGGGTAGACCTTGAAGACGTGCCCGCAATTGGTGCACTTGACGCTGGTTCCACGTCCGGAAAGCAGTGTCTCGTCAAACTCGTATTCGGTGCCGCAGCGTTCGCAAGTAACGTCCATCAGTCGAGAAGCCCCCCAGGCTCGTGTGTGTGTGCGGTTGGTCGCCCCCGCCGATCATTGCTAGGAGAAGGAGTCCGATGCGTCGAGACCTGGCTGCTCTCATCGATCACACCCTCTTGCAACCCCACGCGGTCCGGGCGGATTTCGCGCGATTGTGCAAGGAGGCTGTTCAGCACAGCTTTGCAACCGTCTGTGTCAACTCGGCCCACGTGGCGCTTTGTACCTCACTGCTGGCGGACTGCCAGCTCCCCATTGCGGCCACCGTGGGCTTTCCGCTTGGGGCCAGCAACTCGGCCGGGAAGGCCGCTGAGGCCGTCCAGGCCGTGCTCGATGGGGCTTCGGAGATCGACATGGTGTGCCAGATCGGGGCCCTCAAGGACGGTTTGCGGGACGTGTTCATCGACGACATCCGCAGGGTCGTCGAGGCAGCGGACGGCCGGCCCGTCAAGGTCATCCTCGAGACCTGCCTTCTCACCGACGACGAGAAGCGGCGCGGCGCCCAGTGGACCCGTATCGCGAGCGCGGCGTTTGTGAAGACCTCGACCGGATTTGGGGCCGGCGGCGCGACTGAAGAGGATGTTCGGCTGCTCCGCGCAGAGGTAGGGTCCGACTTCGGTGTGAAGGCGTCCGGAGGAGTTCGCGATACGGCCGCAGCCGATAAAATGATCGCGGCTGGCGCCAATCGGCTCGGGACGAGCGCCAGCGTGGCGATCGTGACAGAATCCAACATGCAAGACAGGGGATACTGAGATGGCAGTTCAGTCGGTCACAGACGCAACCTTTGAAGCCGAAGTCCTTCGCTCGGAGCTCCCGGTCCTCGTGGACCTTTACGCCGATTGGTGCCAACCCTGCAAGCAGGTTTCGCCAATCGTCGCACAGATCTCCGAAGAGCTGGCCGGCAAAATCAAAGTCGTCAAGTGCGACGTCGACAACAACCCGATGGTCGCCCAGACATTTCAAGCGCAGTCGGTCCCGATGTTGCTCGTGATCGCGCAGGGCCAGGTTGCGCAACAGCACGTCGGCGCCCTCGACAAGGCCGGGATATTGCGCTTGCTCGAGCCCGTGATGCCGCGCGCCGCTGCCGAGGTTCGCCCCGAAGAGCTCGCGCTTTGGCTGACGCAAGGCAAGGCGCTCCCAGTCGATATCCGCGATGCCGCGTCGTACGCGCGCTACAGGATTCCGTCGGCCATTCACGTTCCGGCGAGCGAGCTAGCGGGCCGAGTCGAAGAGCTTCAGCCCTTCGACGGTCGCGTCCGCGTCCTCTACGGCCGCAGCGAGGAGGCCAAGGAGTGGAGCGAGAAGCTGCAGACCGACGGCGTCCAGGTTGGTTTCCTCTCCGGAGGGTTCCTGCACTGGGAAGCCGACGGCCTCGAGGTCGAGCGCGGTTGAAGCGCCCGCTCCACATCGTCGGCAACTCCACAGACCCGGTTGTTCACGCCCCGCGGGCCGTGAGCATCGGAGAGCGGCTCATTTCGATTGCCGGCACTGGCGACGAACGTTCGGTCTTGCAGTTCGTGGGCCTGCTCGTCGATGGCGGCGCGGCGCCCGTCGACTTGGCGAACGACGCGAGAGTCGACACGCGCATCGTCATTCGCGGAACTCCCAACACAGCTTCGGCGCATCTTCGGGCGGAGGCTCTCGAAGCGGCAGCCGACGTGGTTCTCGGTTCCGCTCGCCCCGCTTTTGCAAGGCTTTTCACATCGGCTTGCGCCCGTTGGGTGAGCAGCTAGGTTGCCGCCCGACCTTCAATCGCGAAAGTGGAGATCATGGCGGAAGTGCCCGAATATATTCCAGGCTTGGCCGGCATCCCGGCGGCCCGCAGCAGCATCTGTTTGATCGATGGTTCGGTGGGGAAGCTTCAGTACCGAGGCTACCCGATCGAGGTGCTTTCGGAGCGTGGGACCTACGAAGAAATCGCCTTCTTGCTCCTGTTCGGGCGCCTGCCGAGCACGGCCGAACTCGACGAGTTCCGGGCACAACTCATCGCGGAGCGCGGCCTCAAGTTCCGGATCATCGACCTTCTGAAGACCCTGCCCGAAAGCGGCGAGCCGATGGACGCGCTCACCGCCGCAGTGGCGGCGATGGGCATGTTCTACAAAGGGGACCACGTCTCGGACCCCGAGTTCCTCCGACTGAGCGTCATTCGCTTGGTCGCCAAGATTCCGACCATCGTCGCTGCCTGGCATCGGATTCGGCGCGGAGACGACCCGATCAAGCCGAGCACCGAGCTCAGCCACGCCGCGAACTTCCTCTATATGCTGGAAGGAGAGGTTCCGACTCGCTTGGCCGAGCGCGTGTTCGACGTGGGCCTGATTCTGCACGCGGAGCACTCGATGAACGCGTCGACGTTTACGGCGCGCGTCACGGGCTCGACGCTCACCGACGCTTACGCAGTGGTCGCTTCGGCCATCGGTAGCCTCGCGGGCCCCCTTCACGGAGGCGCCAACGAGCAGGTGCTTTCAACTCTGGAGAGCATCGAGGACCGCTCGCCCCACGCCGTGCGCAGCTGGGCCGAGGACCGCCTCGCGCGCAAAGAAAAGGTAATGGGCTTCGGCCACCGCGTCTACAAGGTCAAAGACCCGCGCGCGACGATTCTGCAAGAGCTCGCCACCCAACTGTTCGCGAAATTCGGCAGCACCCCGGACTACGACTTGGCCGTCGAGCTCGAGACCCAAATGGCAGACCTGGTCGGTGGCAAAGGCATCTACCCGAACGTCGACTTCTACAGCGGCATCGTCTACCAGAAGCTCGGCATCCCCTCGGATCTCTTCACGCCGATCTTCGCGATTTCACGCGTCGCCGGATGGCTCGCGCACCTGCTCGAACAGCTCGAAGACAATCGTATCTTCCGCCCGAGCCAAATTTGGGTGGGTGAAGCGGATCGGACCTTCGTGCCAATCGAGGAGCGCGGATAGGGCGTCGCGGCGTGTAGCGAGGCGCGGCCTCACGCTAGGGCTTGCAGTTTGGCAGCCGTCCGTCCACGAGCTCCACATTCAATCGTATCTGCTTCTTGGCCTTCGGTGTCATGTAGACCTTGCAGTCCGCGCCGACGATCACGGCTTCGGCTGGGTACGCGATGCGCCTCAACATCTTGAGCGCCTTCTGCGGCCCCAAGACGAAGGCCGCCGTGCTCAACGCATCGGCATAGATGCCCTCCGACGTCATGATCGTCACCGAAAGTGACTTGTCCGCGGGGCGCCCGGTCTTGGTGTCGATGATGTGGTGCCAGCGAGCGCCCGAGCCGTCAAAAACCGCGTGCTCGTAATCGCCTGAGGTCGAAAAGGAGGCTCCCGTCGACTCCAGGGCAGCGAAGTACACGCTCGGATCGCGGGGGTGTTGGATGCCGACACGCCAGGGGCGGCCGTCGCGCTCTCCGTGAACCTGCACTTGGCCGCCGCCAAAAATCATGTAGTTGTCGACCCCACGGCCTCGGAGGATCGCCCCAGCGTGGTCGAGGGCATAGCCCTTGGCGATGCCGCCTGTTCCAATCGCCATGCCTCGCTTCTTCAAGAACACGGTCCTGTGCTTCTTGCTGATGCGGATGTTCTTGTAGTTGATCAACGCGAGTCGGGGCTTGATCGCTTCGAGCGTCGGGAGCTTGATCGAGTCCGGTCGAAAATCGTAGAGCCCCCACAGCGCCGCCCACGAGAGATCAAACGCGCCCCTCGACCACATCGATACATCCATGCCGGCGTCGATGACGCGCAGTGTGTCGTCGCCGACCTTCACAGGCTTCCTGCCGGCAAGGCCGTTGACTTTCGAGATGTCGCTGTCCTCGCGCCATTCGGAGAGCACGACCTCCAACCGCTCAATTTCTTCGAACGCCTGGCGGATCACATTCTCGGTGTTGTCGGCGGGCGAGTCGACTTGGATACGGAACACCGTGCTCATCAATGGACGCGTCCGCGAGAGCAGGGGGGTGCTCGCGTCCTCCGGCGGCTCGGGGAGCGACGGACGCTCGGCGGTCTCGCTCTTGCTTTGGCAACCGAATCCGAGCGCGAGCAATGCGAGCGTCGCGCACGCGCGAAGTGACCCCTTCGACACGGCGCCACTTTCGTCGTGAACACCCCCGGCGTCAACCCGGCTTGCGCTTTCACGCATGATTGGTACTCCTGTCCCCATGCGGGCGGTGTTTGGGGTGCGTGGGGGTCGCCTATGGTTGGTACTGGTCTGTTTTTCAGTGTCTCTCATATCTCTCGTCTCGCTGGCGCACCGCGCTGCGGCGTTCGGCGACGCAACTGCGGTGGAGATCGTCTCCCTTGACGTGGGCAAGAGCATCGCAGGCTCCCGAAACGTTGCGGAACGGCTCGCGTGGGAGGTGCGTAAACGATCGAGCGTCGAGCCCATCCTCGAGCCCGGACGCGCCAGGCTCGACGATGCCTCGCTCTTCCGGAGTCCATTCGTGTATTGGCGAGGGGATGACGAGTTTCCGCCGCTGAACGAGCAGGCGATTGAAGGCCTCCGTAAGTACATCCATCGTGGTGGGTTCATCCTCATCGATGACGCCACGGCCGGTGGCGAGGGTTTCGATCGAGCGATTCGTCGCGAGCTTCTTCACGCCTTCCCGGCGCAGCCGCTGAAGCCGATTTCAGCAGATCACACCATCTACCGGTCATTCTATCTTCTGCGTAAGCCTGTCGGACGGGTGGAAGGTCCAGCGTTTCTCGAAGGCATCACGTATGGTGATCGCATCGCCATCGTGTACTCGCGCCACGACCTCGGCGGCGCGCTTCAGCGCGACAACCTTGGTGCATGGAGTCAGGCGGTGGTGCCGGGTGGCGAACCTCAGCGCGAACGAGCGATTCGTCTCGGAGTAAACCTCGTCCTCTACGCGCTCTGCACCGACTACAAAGACGATCAAGTGCATGCCCCCTTCATCATGCGGCGGCGGGGCTCGGGTCGCTGAGGTTCAATCGTGGCGGATTGGCAGTGGCAACTCGGCATCTTGGGGGGGAGCACGACGGCGTGGGTGCTGGGACTCGCCCTGTTCGCCCTCTGGCTGGTCGAGCTTCGTTCGATTCGGGGCGAAAGTGATCGGAGACGGCGAGGCACGCTAGCTGCGCTCGGTGGGCTCGGCATCCTGGCGGTCTACGTGCTGGCGCTCCAGGTCACGCTGGTCCGCGAGACGTTCGAAGAGGTCGCCGGAGGCACAGGCATCCTCCTCGACAACTCTCGGAGCATGACCCTGGCTGGCGGGAGCGGCGCCCGAAGCGACGCGGTCCGTGCGTTGATCGGCGAATGGCAAGAGGACGACAGGGTCCGCCCGGTGGTCTACCTCTTCGGCTCGAGTACCCGGGGCACGATGTGGAGCGATCTAGCGGAGAGCTACGATCCCACCGACGACGAGACCAAGATCCGCAGTGCGCTCAGCTATGTCTTGGAGAAGGGCGCCGACCAGAACCTGGGCTCGCTGGTGGTGATCACCGACGGCGCCGACGCGAGCTTCCGCCCGGAGACGGTGGGACTTGGTTCTGGCGCGCCTGTCATTCACGCAGTGGTCGTCGGCGGTGATGACCCGCTCGATGACCAATCCATCGTGTCGTTGCACGCGGACCCGACCGCGTACGTGGGCGTTCCGGCCGTGATCCGCGCAGATGTGCGGGCGGTCGGCGCTCTGCAGCGGAGCGAGCTTCGGGTGCAGCTCTGGCACGGAAACCACCTCGAGCAAGAGACGGTGGCTGCGCTCGACAAGAGCGGTAGGGGCACGGTGGCCTTCGAGGTGGCGCCGCGGCGGACAGGACGCGCGCTCTACCGGCTCTTGATCCCGGCTGCATCGAACGACGACGTGCCTCAGAACAACGATCGCGCTGCGCTTCTGAGAGTCGGTCGAGAGAGGCTACGCGCGCTACTCGTTGCCGGACGGCCGAGCTGGGACGTTCGGTTCCTCCGTGATTTTCTCAAGCGTGACGGCTCCGTCGACCTCGTTTCGTTCTTCATCCTGCGGGCCGCGGCCGACCTGACTGCCGCGCCGACCAACGAGCTGGCGCTGATTCCGTTTCCGACCGACGAGCTCTTTCGCGAGCACCTCGGAAGCTTTGACGTCGTGATTTTTCAGAACTTCGATTACGCGCCGTACGAAATGCAAACGTACCTCCCGCGCATCCGAGACTACGTGCAACGGGGCGGTTCATTCGTGATGATCGGAGGCGACCGCTCGTTCGCTGAGGGCCGCTATGCCGGCACGGCAATCGAAGAGATCCTGCCGGTCGAGGTCGGCTCACCGGGTGTTCTCAAGGGAAGCTATCGAGCAGAGGTCAGCAAGGATTTGGCACGGCATCCCATCGTCGCGTTGGGGCCCGATCCCTCCCTCACGAGGCAGACCTGGAGGACGCTTCCCCCATTGCACGGAGCCAACGTGGTGCGTGCGGTCAAGCCAGACGCGCAGGTGCTGCTCCATCACCCGCGGGCACGGATTCACAAAGGCGTCCGGTTACCCATTCTCGTCGTGGGCGAGGCCGGGCGAGGGCGAGTAGCCGCGATGACGACCGACGCGTCCTGGCGCTGGCGATTCGCGGCGGACGACACGACCGTAGGCTCGGACGAGTATGAGCTGTTCTGGGACCGGATGATTCGCTGGCTCACCCGTGATCCGCTGCTCGAACCGGCGCGCATTTCGACTGATAGAGAGCGCTATGGAGTTGGGGCCGACATCAGGGTCTCTGGGCGGCTCCGAGATGAGGGCTATCGCCCCATGAAGAAGGCGCGCGTGGAGCTGCGCTATCAACCGGCGGTCGATGACGAGCCCAACACCGAGGTCGATACCGATCGGGAGGGACAGCTTCGGGCCACGCTCCGCGCACCGGGTCAGCCGGGGGCCTACGAGGTGGTCGCCTCTGTCGAAGGGCAAGAGGTCGCCCGCGAGGTATTCATCGTCGAGGAGAGCGGCGACGAGCTCTCGGATCTCGAAGCCATCCCCGAGCAGCTTCAGGCGATTGCAGAGCAAACGGGAGGCCGAGTGTTCCTGGGCACGGACGACGTCCCGCCGCTGTCCGAGCTTGCCGCGACCAGCCGAAGGGCAGCCGGGCTCGTCTCGAAGGAACCGCTGTCCAATCCCTGGTTCATCTTCCTCACGATCTCGTTACTGGGGGCTACCTGGGTCCTGCGGAGGCGCTGGGGACGTCGATAAGCACCTGCTGCACGTGAAGCGCTTTTCCTGCCTGGACATCGCCGCCTGCCATCCTAGAGATACCCGTCTCGCCCATGCAGGTCACTAAGTTACGCGGCGCGCGCACGCATAATCTCCGTTCGATCGACCTCGATATCGCACCGGGTACGTATCTCGCGATCGTGGGCCCGTCGGGCGCGGGCAAGTCGTCGCTTGCCTTTCGAACCCTCTACGCCGAAGGGCAGCGTCGCTACGTCGAGAGCTTCAGCGCGTACGCGCGCCAGTTCCTGGAGCGGCTTTCCCGGCCTCCCGTCGATGAGCTCGATCCGGTACCGGTCGGGATCGCGGTGGACCGTCAAGCGCCGGTACGGACCAGCCGCTCGACCGTCGGAACGATGACGGAGATCGCGGACTACGCGAAGCATCTATGGGCCCACGCGGCCGACTTGTTTTGTCCGGGTTGCGGGGAGCTGGTGCACCGGGATGCGCCGACGCGCGCGGCGCAAAGCGTGATGAGCGAGCTTGCTGGGGAGAAACTGGTGGTTACCTATCCGGTTGCGGTAGCCGACAAGGAACACTTCATTGGCGTTCGCGAAGGGTTGCTGCGTGATGGCTATCGGCGAGTGCGGGTCAAAGGAAAGGTCCGCGACCTGGACGATGTTCCGCCGAGCGAGGTGACGAACGGTCGGAGCACCCACCTCGACGTGGTGGCCGACCGAACCGTCGCGCGCCCTCGCGATCAGGCGCGCCTGGTCGAGGCGCTCGAAGACGCGATGCGTCAGGGGGCCGGCAGGGCAACCGTGTGGTCCGCGGCAGGCGCTGAGCTCGGCTTCTCGGAGGGCCTTCACTGTCCGGCGTGTGACCGGTCCTTTCGTCGCGCAACACCGGGGCTCTTCAGTTTCAACAGCCCCATTGGCGCGTGCGAGACGTGCCGCGGCTTCGGGCGCACCATCGAGATCGACCTCGATCGGGTGATTCCCGACTACGATCTGTCCCCCGACGACGGGGCCATTCGCGCATGGCAAGGCAAGGCAACGACCTGGGAGCGCCGCGAGCTCAAGAAGCATGCGAAGAAGGCAGCCATCCCGCTCGACAAGCGGCTTCGCGACTGGACGCCGGCCCAACTCGACTGGCTCATCGACGGCGACGCTGTGGGCTACCCCAAGGGTTGGGCGGGACTTCGAAGCTGGTTCAAGTGGATGGAGTCACGCGCGTACAAGATGCACGTTCGCGTCTTCCTTTCGCGCTACCGCAAGTACGAAACATGCGGGGACTGCCAAGGCGCACGCCTCAAGTCGGAAGCCCTTGCTTGGCATATCGATGGGGTCAGCCTTCCGGAGCTCTACGCGCTACCGGCGTCGGACGCCCTGTCGTTCTTGGAGAAGCAGAAAAAGCGGTTCACCGGTGACACCGGGGCCGCACTGCTATGGCGCGAAGCGATTGGGCGGCTTCGAGCGCTGCATGACGTCGGCCTCGGCTACCTTTCTTTGGACCGGACGTCCCGGACGCTCTCCGGAGGCGAGGCCCAACGGGTAGCGCTGACGAGCGCGTTGGGCGCCACGCTTAATGGTGCGATGTTCGTGCTCGATGAGCCGACGGTGGGATTGCACCCGCGAGATGTGGAGCGCTTGCTCGGGGTCGTCCGGGCGCTGTCGAAGGATGAAAACGTTGCCGTAGTCGTCGAGCATGATCCGGAGATGATCCTCGGCGCGGACCGGGTGATCGAGCTCGGCCCGGGCGCCGGCGAGAACGGCGGACAAATCGTGTTCGACGGCACCCCGACCGCGCTACGAAAAGCCAAGACCGCCACGGGCGCCGCGCTCAGGCGCAACGGGGGCGTGTCGAGGGCGCGTCGCGAGGCTACGGGGTGGATCAAAGTCACGGGCGCGTCTGGGCACAACCTCCGCTCGGTGGACGCCGCCTTCCCACTCGGTGTGATGACCTGCGTAACCGGAGTCAGCGGCTCGGGGAAGAGCAGCCTGGTCCTCGAGACCCTGCTGCCCGCCGTTCAGCGTCAGCTCGGTGTGAAGTCGGAGGGCGCACCGCTCAAGCACGATGCCGTGACGGGATTGGAGCCGATCCAAGGCGTGGTGGGGGTCGATCAGGCTCCGCTGGGTCGAACTTCGCGAGGCAATGCAGCGACATATTTGAAGATTTGGGAGGCGTTTAGAAAGCGCTTCACCCAACAGCCGCTGGCCAAGGAACGTGGCTACAAGCCCGGGTTCTTCTCCTTCAACGTCGCGGGCGGGCGCTGCGAACCCTGCCGCGGCGATGGCGCGGAGACGGTCGAAATGCAGTTCTTGGCCGACGTGGTGTTCAGCTGTCCCGAATGTCAGGGGCGGCGCTTCGTGGGGCCGGTACTCGATGTGGAGTACATGGGCCTCAATATCGCCGACGTCCTCGAGCTCACAGCCCACCAGGCGGCCGAGCATTTCGCCGACGACGCGATCCTCTCCCGCTCGCTCAAGCCGCTGCTGGACGTGGGGCTCGGCTACCTGCGTTTGGGCCAGCCCCTCAACACGCTATCGGGCGGCGAGGCACAGCGACTCAAGCTTGCCGAGGCGCTCTTGCGAGCCACGCCTGGCTCTCTCTTGGTCTTCGACGAGCCGACGGCCGGGCTTCACGCCAACGACGTCGAACCCTTGATGAAGGTTCTGGACGATCTGGTCGACCGCGGCGACACGGTCATCGTCGTCGAGCACGACATGCACGTCGCGGCGCATGCAGACCACGTGATCGACCTCGGTCCGGGCGCCGGCGCCGGAGGCGGTCGAGTCGTCGCCGACGGGTCGCCCGAGGCGGTGGCGAAAAAGAAGGGGTCTCAGACCGCGCCGTATCTTGCCCGCGCCCTCGGCAAGTCGAAGGCCAAGCGTGCCGCGAACCGGAAGACGGCCAAGTCGGCGATCACACCGCTTCGCGAGATCCGCATTGCCGGGGCCCGCGAGCACAACCTCAAAGACATCACGGTACACATCCCACGCGACGAGCTCGTCGTGCTCACCGGCCCGAGCGGAAGCGGAAAGAGCACCTTGGCGTTCGATGTTCTGTTTGCCGAGGGACAGCGCCGATACTTGGAGACACTGTCGCCCTATGCGCGGCAGTACATGCCGCAGCTTCCAAGGCCGTCGGTCGACCAGGTGGTCGGCGTTCCCCCCTGTGTGTCGCTCGAGCAGCGCATGACGCGAGCAGGGGCAAACTCGACCGTCGCCACGGTAACCGAGGTCTCACACTACTTGCGCCTGATCTGGGCCCGCATTGGCGTGCTGCATTGCGTGGATTGCGAGGTGCCGATTGCGGCGCGGCCGGCGAGCCAACTGGTCCACGACGTAAAGCGCCGCTTTGGCGCCAAGAAGGTGACGTTCCTCGCGCCCGTCGTGCGCGGCCGAAAGGGCATCCACCGGGAGCTGCTCAAGAAGGCGATGAAGGACGGCTTCACGGAGGCGCGCATCGACGGCCAGCTTCAAACGCTCGAAGCCGGAATGAAGCTCGAGCGCTACACCGAGCACGACGTGGAGCTGGTAGTTGGCCGCATTTCGGCAAAGAACTCGGCGCTCTTGAGCCTTCTCGAGAACGCGCTGCAAGTGGGAGACGGGGCCGCCTGGGCGATTTCGGGGAGCGACGAGATGCAGCTCTCCAGCAAGCAAGCGTGCCCCAACTGCGGCCGCGGATACCCGGAACTCGATCCGAGGTTCTTCTCCTTCAACACCCGTCATGGCCAGTGCCCGGCGTGTGAGGGGCGCGGTGAGATCATCAAGAAGAGCTGGCGCGGCCGGCGACGGAAGCGAGCGATCGAGAAGCGTCTGTGTGACCAATGTGACCAGACACGCCTCTCCCCGCTGGCCCGCGGGGTCACCGTCGGCGACCTGTCGATCACGACGCTGTTCGAACAAAGCGTCTCGGAGGCCGTCGAGACACTCCAGCAGTTCGATCTCGATGAACGTGACGAGACCATCGCCACGACGCCGCTTCACGAAGCGCTGCGCCGCCTCTCGTTCCTCGAGGAGGTCGGCTTGGGCTACCTCGGCCTGGGCCGCGCGGCCAACACACTCAGCGGCGGCGAGATGCAACGGGTACGGCTTGCGGCCCAGCTTGGCAGTGGGCTCACTGGCGTCCTGTACGTGCTCGACGAACCCACCATCGGCCTCCACCCACGCGACACCGGGCGTCTACTCAGCGCGCTTCGGGGCCTCGTCGATCGAGGAAACTCGGTGTTGGTCGTGGAGCACGACGCAGACACCATTCGAGCGGCCGACCATGTCATTGACGTGGGGCCCGGAGGCGGCAAGCACGGCGGACGGGTGGTATCCCAAGGCGGCTTGCGCTCGATGAAGGGCTCGGTCACCGCCGCAGCCCTCGAACGCCCCCCCAACGTGCCCGCCAAGCGGCGGTCCACGCGAGAGGTCTCGTGGCTGGAGCTGACCGGAGTCGACCACCACAACCTCGCGAACGTCGATGTGCGTTTCCCGCTCGAGCGCTTCGTGGTCGTGACCGGCGTCAGCGGCTCCGGAAAGAGCTCGTTGGTGCGCGAGGTGTTGCTGCGCGCGACTCGCGAGGCCGTCGGCATGGTCAACGACTCACCCCCCGGCGACTTCACAAAGATCAAAGGCTTCGAAGCGTTGAATCGCGCGATCGAGATCGACCAGAACCCGATCGGGCGCACGCCCCGTTCGGTTCCGGCGACGTACATCGGCATCTGGAACACGGTTCGACAACTCTTGGCAGGGACGCCCGAAGCGCGTGCACGGGGCTACACGGCAAGCCGCTTCTCGTTCAACGTCGAGCAAGGGCGGTGCCCCGAATGCAAAGGGCAGGGTTCGATTCACGTGGAGATGGCATTCCTCCCGGACGTCGACGTGCCCTGCGAAACCTGCAACGGCATGCGCTTCACCCCGGAAACCCTCGCAGTCCGCTGGCAAGGCCTCAACGCCGGCGAGTTGCTCGAGCTCGAAGTCTCCGAGGCCGTCGAGGTGTTCTCGCCAGTGAAAACGATTCGCCAACCGCTCGAGCTTCTGGACGAGCTTGGCTTGGGATACCTGCACCTGGGCCAGCCCTCCAACACGCTCAGCGGTGGCGAAGCACAGCGAATCAAGCTCGTCTCCGAGTTGGCAGCCGGCCTCAATACTGGACCAACCCTTGTACGTGATGGACGAACCGACCACCGGGCTTCACCGCGACGACGTCGACCGCCTTCTCGGCGTCCTCGACCGCCTCGTCCAACGCGGCGACACTGTCGCAGTCATCGAACACCATCCGGATGTCATGCTAGCGGCAGACTGGATCATCGACCTGGGGCCCGAGGGTGGCGTTCAAGGGGGCCGGGTCGTCGCACAGGGGACTCCGGAGACCATCGCCAAACGCAAGCGCAGCTATACGGGGGAGGTCCTGAGGCGCGAGCTTGATCGATAGTGGGCAGTGCCGGTGTCCGTGGCGGCGTCACTGTCAGTGCCAGTGTCAGTGCCAGCGTCCGTGCCAGCGTCAGTGCCAGCGTCAGTGCCAGCGTCAGTGGGTGCCGAGCTCTTGGAGATCCGCCCCCGCCCAAAGCGTGGTACTCAGCCTCTCCTGGAGGTCCGCCGCCGTGAGGCCGTGACGCACCTCGCGCACGCGAACGCCCTCTTCGAGGTGAAGTCGAACACGGCGACCGGGCAGATGAGTCGCGTGATTTGGATTCCCGGTTTCGGAGTTCCGGCGCCGACCAGCTGCGCCGAGGTCTTCGAGGGTAGCGAGTCGCTCAGGCCGACCACCGGGCAATTCAACTCAGGGAGGGAGGATCGGCGTCCGTGGTCGCGCGTCCCTCCGGGGACACGGCGCTCACTTCGACGAACGCGATCTCCAGCGGGCTCCTCGTGTGAGTCGATGTTGCCGCGCCTCGACGCGCCGCTTTGCACGGCCTGCGGCAGCCCGTCGCCGAACCAAACACCCTGCTTGGATTCGCACTCCTGCGTGGCGCGTGTGAGTACGCGCTCGAGGTCAGCTGCGTGCTCTGGCGATGGCATCGGTGAAGCGCCGAAAGAGGTAGCGTGAGTCGTGCGGACCGGCAGCGGCTTCGGGGTGATACTGAACGCTGAACGCGCCTGTCTCGACGTGCTCGATCCCTTCGCAAGTGTCGTCGTTCAAATGGCGGTGGGTCAGCGCGCACTTGCCTTTCAAAGAGTCGACGTCGACGCAGAAGCCATGGTTTTGGGTGGTCACCTCGATGCGCCCCGTCTTGAGGTCCTTGACGGGCTGATTGAGACCCCGATGGCCAAACTTGAGCTTGTAGCTCTGGCCGCCGAGGGCGAGGCTCATCAACTGATGGCCTAGACAGATACCGAACATCGGACGCTGCCCGAGAAGTTCCTGCACCGTCGCGATGCCGCCCGACACGGCGGCCGGGTCGCCCGGGCCATTGGACAAGAAGATGCCGTCGGGATCGAGCGCGAGAACTTCTTCGGCTGTCGCCGTCGCGGGAACGACCGTGACCTTGCAGCCTTCGTCGACGAGACAGCGGAGGATGTTGAGCTTGACCCCGAAGTCCATGGCGACCACGTGCCACGGGCGAGCGCCCTCACGTGGCTCCGACCACACGCCGCTGCCTTCGGTCCACTGGTAGACCTCGGGCGTGGTGACCTCGCCCGTGAGGTTCTGGCCCATCATCGGAGGCGCTGCTGTG
>PVMK01188965.1_pt1 | contig 32812 bp, 29 predicted proteins | sample 1853481 | NCBI WGS metagenome assembly PVMK01 (sample SAMN08533507, study PRJNA380276) | Marine sediment metagenome, whole genome shotgun sequencing project.
TATCCGAAATCGGGATGCGGACAGCAGACCCTATGAGATCCTTAGACGGCTTTTTCGGCCGGGCCATGCCGATTACACCTATTTTAAAAAATACGGTCATTTTGATTTCAGGGGGGGAGGCAGATATTCTGCCCGGGAGACTGCGGCCAGGGTAGCTGCCGGGGTGGTGGCGGAAAAAATCCTGAAGCCGCTGGGCACGAAGGTGATTGGCTATACGTTGGAATTGGGGGGTGTCCAAGCAAAAAAAATCAACCTGGATTTTGTCGAGAAAAATCCCCTGTTCTGTCCTGATCCAACGGCAGTAAAATCCATGGAAGAGGCCATGGTACAAGCCAAAAAAGAGGGTGATTCTATTGGCGGCATTTCTGAAATTCTGGTCACGGGTTGTCCGGCAGGTCTTGGAGAACCTGTGTTTGATAAGTTGGATGCGGATCTGGCAAAGGCTGTAATGTCCATTGGAACGATTAAGGGCGTTGAGATAGGGGCCGGTTTTGAGGCTGCAAGGCTCAAAGGTTCGGAAAATAACGACCCTATCACCCCAAAAGGATTTGGATCAAATCGGGCCGGTGGGATCCTGGGCGGCATCTCGAACGGGGATGAGATCATCGTAAGGGTCGCCATGAAGGCCATCCCTTCCATCAGCCAGGAACAGGATACAATAGATCGAGAAAATCACCCTGCCACGCTAAAGCTTACCGGAAGATTTGATACTTCAGCCATCCCAAGGGTTATTCCCGTGCTTGAGGCCATGGTGAAAATTGTTCTTGCTGATCATTATTTGAGGTCAAAAACCTTAGGTTAACCTTTCAGCGAGAAAATTCTTGGATAGGGGAATCCATGAACCGTTTATTTATTGAATAACCCAAAGCCGGGGATCAAAAAACTTTTTCTTTTCTGGTACAATAAGAGAGGGGGTTTTTATAATGGGGCCCCATGAGATCGAAAACAAAACCAAAGGGGGATGATTATACCATGACAAATCTTAAACTCGCATCATTAAACGGAGAGCGTGGTCAGAGGACAGTGGTTACGGTGGGTAGTGTCAGAGTCGGTGAGGATTTTGTTGTGATCGCCGGCCCTTGCAGTGTGGAAAGCGAGGAACAGCTCATAAAGACTGCCCGAAAAGTTAAAGAGGCAGGGGGCAATATGCTCAGAGGCGGGGCATTTAAACCCAGAACCTCACCGTATGATTTTCAGGGGCTTGGGCTTAAAGGACTAAAAATACTTGAAAAGGCAAAAAAAGAGACCGGTCTTCCCGTGGTGACGGAGGTAATCGATCCCAGAGATGTGTCTTGGGTTTGTGAATATGCCGATGTCTTGCAGATCGGCACCAGAAACATGCAGAACTACACCCTCCTCAAGGAAGTAGGGAAAGTTGATAAACCTGTTCTTCTGAAAAGGGGCATGTATTCAACGCTAAAGGAATGGCTCAATTGTGCGGAATACATACTGGCGGAAGGGAACCCCAATGTCATCCTCTGTGAACGAGGCATAAGGACATTTGAAACCTATACCAGAAATACTCTGGATCTGAGCATTGTACCGTCTGTCAAGGAAGTTTCTCATCTTCCGATCATTGTTGACCCCTCTCATGGAACCGGAAGGCTAAGCATCATAGAACCCATGAGTCTCGCGGCCATGGCGGCCGGTGCAGACGGTGTCATGATTGAAGTTCACCACAATCCGAGTGAAGCCTTGTGCGATAAGGATCAAGCCATGTCGCCTGACATGTTTGCCGGGATGATGAGAAAACTGGAAGTGCTTGGGTCTTGTATGAAGGAAATAAACAATGAAACCGGACATCAAGACCGGATAGCAGGCAAAAAAAGTTCAATTGCATTAAACGTCTAGATTCCAAGGTGTTAGCTCTGGAGTCTTAGGGCTTGAGCAAAGATAACCGCGGTAACATTGCATAGTATCTGGCCCAAAACCACTTTGCTGCGCTCTGATATCAGGCCATCAAGAACACGCTGGCCCATTTTGGCGGAGATCTCAGCCGTATGCTTGCACCATACGCTTTCACCCTTGAAAATGCTCCATCGTCCCTTGCTGATCTAATCCTATAGCGTTTTGAGACTCAAAATTTATGCAACGTTAGGGATAATTTCGCAGAATTGGCGTCCGGATTTGGGTCAGATTTGGTTGTGCCAAGGGCCTGCATTAGGGACAAAAAGATGAGAACACTCAATATTCATGGCAATACGGGTGACTCCACCATATTGATTGGGGAGAGTATCAAAAACATTCGGAGATATATCCCCACCCAGGTGGTGATCATCACAGACAACAACGTCAGACATTACTATGGGAAGGATTTTTCTCTCTATAAGACCATAGAGATCGGCACGGGTGAGAGGATAAAAAACCTGGAGACCGTGCAAACCATATATGAAAAACTTGTTTCGTTTGAAGCGGATCGCTCGACTTTTATCGTGGGGATAGGCGGGGGCATCGTGTGTGATATTGCCGGTTTTGTAGCATCTACCTATTTACGGGGTGTGAGCTTTGGATTTGTTTCCACAACGCTGCTTTCACAGGTAGATGCCAGCATTGGCGGAAAAAACGGTGTCAATCTGGGCGGGTACAAAAATACAGTGGGGGTTTTTAATCAACCGAAATTTGTTATTTGTGACATTGATCTTCTGCAATCTTTGCCAAAAAAAGAAATCTCGTGTGGTTTTGCTGAAATCGTAAAACATGCCGTTATAGGAGATGTCAACCTGTTTTCATATCTTGAGGAACATTATGAAAAGGCGCTCGAATTGGATACGCATGTGATAGAAAAGCTAATTTATGATTGTCTTATCATAAAGTCATCAATTGTGAACAAGGATGAAAAGGAAGAAGGAGAACGGCGGATCCTCAATTTTGGCCATACGTTCGGTCATGCTATTGAGAAAAATCTCGGGATGCCTCATGGGGAGGCCATAAGTGTGGGAATGGTGATGGCTGCCGACCTGTCTGAAAAGCGAGGATATCTAAAGAGAAAAGACACAGAAAGAATTGTAAAGATTCTGAACCGGCTGGGACTTCCAACCAAAGTTCGACTTGATAAAAAAAAGGTGCTTGATGCACTGAGAAAGGATAAAAAAAGGAGCGGTGAAAACATTAATTTTGTGTTGTTGAATGACATGGGCAATGCGGTGGTGGAAGAGATATCCATCAGAGAGCTAATCCAGGCACTAAATGAAATAAGCTAATCGTAAATCTAATGTTATTCCAAAGGGATAGGGGTACATCATGGGTCTTAAAGAAGTTAGGAAAAAAATTGATCTGCTTGATTCCAGGATTTTGAAACTTCTAGGTGACAGGATGGGGTTGGCTTTGATGGCCAAGAAGTATAAACCCCAGATCGAAGACAAACAAAGAGAGGCAGAATTGCTTGACAGGATTACAAAGAAATCAACGGGTCTGGTTCATGCGGAGTTTATAGAAAAAGTCTATACTGATATTATTGAAGAAAGCAAGAAGCTTCAGGAAGAGGACTGCAAACTGATCGCATTTCAGGGTGAACACGGGGCATATAGTGAAGTGGCAGCAAGAGAGTGGGACAACTCTTTTATTCCCGTGCCGTGCCGGGAGTTTGCACATGTTTTTGAAGGGGTCGAATCCGGTCTCTATGACTATGGCATTATTCCGGTGGAAAACACATTGGGTGGTGTCGTGGTACAGGTAAACGAACTGACCATCAACACTGCGCTCAATGTGGTGGGCGCGGTTGAACTTCCCATACATCTCTGCCTTTTGGCCCTTCCAGGAACTGACCACAGAGAGATCCGCACCGTATATTCTCACTCTCAGGCGCTGACCCAATGCCGTCAATTTCTTGTAAGAAACAGACTTGAGGCGGTTCAATACTACGATACTGCGGGTGCCGCAAAAATGTTGTCAGAAACCGCACCAAAGGCGTCTGCTGCAGTTGGCAGCAAGCTTTCTGCCGAGCTTTATGGCCTTGAAATCATAAAGGAGAATATAGAAGATCTTGATAAAAACATGACAAGATTCCTTGTTTTTTCAAAAGAGGAGAGCAGCGAGGAAGGTGAGAAATGTTCCGTAATCTTCTCCACAGAGCACAAGGCCGGAACCCTCTTCCGGGTGTTACAGGTGTTTGCAGAGGAAAGCATCAATCTGACGAGAATAGAGTCTATTCCAAAAGGGGCTGGGGACTATGTTTTTTTTCTCGATTTTGTGGGGTCAAACAAGGATGATAAAGTGGCTGAGGCGATCAGTCAGGTCAAAGAGATTACCACCAGCTTTCGGTTGATGGGGTGTTACAAAGAGAGGAAGGTGGCATGAGGATATTTATTGTTGGTGCAGGGCATATGGGTGCCTGGCTCGCGGAAGAGTTTTGTCTTGATCATGAAGTGGCGATTTACGACACGGATAGAAAAAAGCTTAAATACTTTTTTAACGTTGAACGGTTTCAGGAACTTAAAGAGGCCGAGGCGTTTGAAGCCGAATTGTTTATCAATGCAGTAAGTCTTCCCAATATATACGCGGCATTTGACGCTTCACTTCCCTATTTGCCCAAAGAGTGTATTATTTCAGACATTGCGTCAGTAAAAACCGGTCTCCATGAATTCTACATAAGCCTCGGGAAAAGGTTCGTATCCACTCATCCCATGTTTGGACCCACCTTTGCCAATATAAGAGACCTTCGTGATGAGAATGCTATCATAATCTCTGAGTCTGATGAGGAAGGGAAAGTGTTCTTCCGCAAGTTCTTTAAGGACCTAAAGCTAAGCATATATGAATATTCATTTGAAGAACATGATAAGACCATTGCCTATTCCCTCTCGGTTCCCTTCACTTCATCAATGGTGTTTGCCGCCTGCATGAAAAAACAGGATGCGCCGGGGACTACCTTCAGGAGACATCTGGATATCGCAAAAGGTCTCCTTTCAGAAGATGATCATCTGCTGGCTGAAATTATGTTTAACACTTATACGATCAGACAGATAGAGGAGATTAATTCACGATTATCGTATCTGACTCATATTTTGAGGGGGAGGGATTACGAAGAGATGCAGAAATTTTTGAGTGAACTGAGAAATAATATTGCATAACTAAATATGGATATGCTCTGCGTTCCAATTATAGCTGAAAACACGGACGAAGCCCTTAAAAAAATAGCCAGGGCTAACAAAACGGCGGACATGCTGGAGCTTCGGGAAAAGATTTTTCAGAAAAAGCCTCATCCAAGATCATCGTATCCAGACATTTGCTAAATGGAACCCCTCCCCGCGAAAAACTGGAAGATTTAATCAGAAAGATGGCAGCCACAGGGGCAGATGTGGTGAAGATTGTTACAAGGGCCAGAGCACCTGAAGATAACTATTGCGTACTTGGTTTGATTGCTGTGGCTCAAAGATTGGGCATGAAAATTATCACCTTTTGTATGGGGCCGGCCGGACGTATTAGTAGGATTGCCGGACCTCTTCTTGGCGGGTATCTGACCTTTGCCTCTCTTGAAGAAGGCCAGGAGTCTGCCGATGGACAGATCCCGGTTCAAAAAATGAGAGAAATATTAGAGATATTGAGCACATGATCATTGATCAGCATACAGCGCTTTATGGTGTGGTCGGCTACCCTCTGGGTCATTCACTGAGCCCGGCAATGCACAATGGGGTGTTTTTGGAAACAGGCCTTAATGCCGTGTATTTGGCGTTTGAGACAAAAGACATGGGCGGATGTCTTCAAGGAATGAAGGCGCTTGGCATAAGGGGGATGAGCGTTACCATCCCTCACAAATCTGTAGTTATCCCCCTGCTCGATGAAGTGGATGATCTGGCAAAAAGGATAGGCGCAGTAAATACTATTGTCAATTCGGAAAATCGGCTGGTTGGATACAACACAGATGCACTCGGCGTCCTGAAAGCCCTGGAAGATAAGATTGAGCTCTCCGGGAGAAACTGTCTTATTATCGGCGCCGGTGGCGCTGCAAGAGCGGTCGGGTTTATCATGAAAGAAAACGGTGTTCGCCTGTGCATCACCAATCGTTCGAATGACAAAGGAGAAGCGTTGGCCCGTTCCCTTGGATGCCCTTTTGTACCTCTGAAGGAAATGGGAGACATCCATGCGGACCTGCTTATTCAGACGACCCCCGTGGGGATGTATCCGCATGATGACCAATGTATTGTCCCGAGAGAATTGTTAAAAAAAGGGATGGTTGTTATGGATATTGTTTATAATCCGATTGAGACAAAGCTATTGACGCTTGCCAAAATCCGGGGGTGCATAACAATCAGTGGCCTTTGGATGTTTGTCCACCAGGGCGCCGAACAGTTCAGGCTATGGACAGGTCGTGAAGCCCCTGTCACGAGCATGATCAAATTGGTCGAAATGGAACTCGGAAAATCCGGATGAAAGAAATTCAATTAAAAAAACGTTTTGACACCCGTGTGAAGATACCGGGATCCAAGAGCATGACACACCGGGCCCTTGTGATCGCAGGGTTGGCCGATGGAGTAAGTGATCTTGACGGGTTTTTGGAATGTGAAGACACCCGTCATACGGCCGGGGCCTTGAGGGAACTGGGGGTTCGAATCTCCACCAAGGGCGATACGGTCTTGGTTTCTGGGACAGGGGGAAAATTTCCAAGGAGATCCCTTAAGAAGGAGATCTTTCTTGGTAATTCAGGGACATCCTACCGACTGCTTCTTTCTGTGGTTGGTCTTGCAAAAGGAGAATTCGTGGTAAGGGGTTCGCGCCGAATGAATGAAAGACCGATCTCAGATCTTGTCAGAGCATTGAACCAATTGGGTGTGGAAGCCTCATGTATGAACAAGGAGGGTTTTCCGCCGGTGCGTATTAAAGCCAAAGGTATAGCCGGGGGGAAAGGTGGACCTTCCCGGTATGCAAAGCAGTCAGCATGTCTCATCGCTGATATTGTGTGCACCCTATGCCGAGGAAGACATAGAGGTAAAGGTAAAGGGAGAATTGGTTTCCAAACCCTATGTGGATCTTACCCTTGATGTGATGGAACAGTTCGGCGTTCGTGTTGCTCGTGAAGGGTATACTTATTTCAGAGTTAAATCAGGTGAAAGATATCAATCCCGTCGATTTACCATTGAGGGGGATGTCTCAAGCGCTTCTTACTTTTGGGCTGCTGCAGCCGTAACAGGGGGAACCGTAACAACAGAGAATATACGTCCTTTTGCAACGAGGCAGGGGGATGTCGGCTTTCTCCGGATTCTTGAGAAAATGGGTTGCAAGGTGGAGAAAGATACAGATCGGGTGGTAATCCATGGAGGGTCACTCACCGGGATAGACATTGATATGGGTTCCATGCCCGACATGGTCCCCACACTGGCTGCCATAGCCCTTTTTGCCAATGGCAGGACCACCATTGGGAACGTATCCCATCTGCGGTACAAGGAAAGTGACCGCCTGGCCAGCGTGGCCCTTGAGTTGGGAAAGTTGGGCGGCCGCATAGAGGAATTGCCTGATGGGCTTATCATCCATGGTGGCAGCCCCCTTTTAGGAGCGGTCGTGGATCCCAATGACGATCATCGGATAGCCATGAGTCTGGCGGTGGTTGGCGCAAAAGTGCCGGGAGTCAAAATAAGGAACGAGGCATGTGTCAACAAATCATTTCCCCAATTTTGGGAGATGTGGGATAGGTTTTGAACAAATCAAACGCCTTTATCCCCCTGGCCGCACCGCACTATTTCGGTCGCCTTGCGGCCCGAGGGATAACGACAATACTACCTATGGAGTTTTACTGCTGAGTTCTTTTCAAGACCTATTTTTTGTTCCTGTTTTCAGGCCTCAGGGACCGGACCGCCGCCCCTGCCCGCCACATTTCAGAGTCTCTCATGGTTGTTAGTTCTTTATCCAGCTTTTCTCTATAGTCGGGAGCGCTGTTGGCCTTGAGGACGATTTCAGTCTCTTTTCCGGATACCACACTTTCATAGAGGTCGTCAAAGACCGGGGCGACCGCGTCCCTGAATCTGTTGCTCCAGTCGAGGGCACCTCTCTGTGCCGTGGTGCTGCAGTTGCCAAACATCCAGTCCATCCCGTTTTCTGCAACAAGCCGGATGAGGCTTTGGGTCAGTTCTTCCACAGTCTCATTAAAGGCCTCACTCGGTGAATGACCATGCTTTCGAAGGAGCGTGTACTGTGCGTCCATTACGCCTGCCAGACACCCCATCAAGACACCGCGTTCACCGGTTAGATCGCTGTGTACTTCCTTTTCAAAAGTTGTCGGAAAGAGATACCCTGAACCGATGGCAATTCCAACCGCCATGGTCCTCTCCTTGGCTCGCCCCGTAGCATCCTGAAAAATGGCGTAGCTCGAATTGATCCCGCTTCCGGCAAGGAAATTGGTCCGCACTGTCCGCCCGGAACCCTTTGGGGCCACCAGGATTACATCCACGTCATCAGGTGGGATGATGCCTGTCTGATCCTTGTAGGTTATGGAGAACCCGTGTGAAAAATAAAGGGCGTCTCCTCCATTAAGACAAGTCTTGATTTCCGGCCACGTGGCCACTTGACCCGCGTCTGAAACCAAATATTGGATAATGGTCGCTTTTTCAGCCGCTTCTTTTAATGAAAAGAGAGTTTCCCCGGGAACAAATCCGTCGTTTATGGCACGCTGCCATGAGCTGCCGCCCTCACGCTGACCTACAATCACCCTGAGCCCGTTGTCCCGCATATTGAGGGCCTGACCCGGTCCCTGGACTCCGTAACCGAGAACAGCCACGATCTCATCTTTCAGGGTTTCCTGTGCCTTTTCAAGGGTAAACTCTTCTGATGTAACAACTTCCTCTACTACTCCACCAAAATCTATCTTTGCCATAATGCCTCCTTTATTTTTTTTCGCGGGCCAGGGCCAGACCGCCTGTCCGCGCTATTTCCTTTATGCCCATGGGTTTGAGAAGATTTAAAAAGGCGGTGATTTTCCCTTCATCGCCTGTCATCTCAACCGTGTAGTACTGGGATCCCACATCGACGATGCGGCACCGGAAAATATCCACCATTCGCCGCACTTCTGCGCGATTTTCCAGCCTGGCACGTACTCTGATCAGGGCCAGCTCGCGCTGCACGAAATCTGTCCCTGTAAAATCAACCACTTTTATCACATCTACTAATTTGTTAAGCTGTTTTTTGATCTGCTCCACCACTCCCATATCTCCGACAGTCACAATTGTCATCCTTGAGACAAAGGGGTCGGTGGTTTCAGCCACACAAAGACTTTCAATATTAAAGCCTCTTCCGCTAAAAAGGCCTGCCACCCTGGACAGAACTCCGGGCTGGTTTTCAACCAGGACGGATAAGATGTGTTTTTCTTTTTTTTCTTGATTCATGGTTTTATCTGTCATCTCCTGTGCGATTCCATAAGCAATGCGAATACCTTCACACCAGCAACATCTCCGTTATGGGCTGGCCCGCCGGCACCATTGGATAGACCTTTTCGTCCTTCTCAACAATAAAATCCATCAGTGTCGGCTTTTTATCAGATAGGCCCTCTTTGAGAACCGCCTCCACTTCATCCGGTTTGGTGGCCCTCAACCCGGTCGCACCATAAGCCTCAGCTAATTTTACAAAATCAGGGGCGCACTCCAATCCCGTGCAAGCATAACGCCCCTCATAAAATAACTCCTGGAATTGTCTTACCATGCCCAGGTTCTGATTGTTGAGAATGACCACCTTGATGGGCAAGTCGTATTGGATGGCCGTTGCCATCTCCTGAATGTTCATCTGAATGCTTCCGTCGCCCGCGATATCCACCACCAGTTTGTCAGGGTGTGCCACCTGTGCCCCGATGGCCGCCGGGAGCCCAAAACCCATACAACCCAAGCCACCGGAGGTGATAAAGGTGTTGGGTTTGTCGACGTGGTAGTACTGGGCCGCCCACATCTGATTTTGTCCCACCTCTGTGGTTATGATGGCATTCCCTCTTGTAAGTCGGCATAAGGTTTCAATCACAAATTGAGGTTTGATTATCTCTCCCTGTTTGTAGGCAAGGGGGTTGGTGCTTTTCCATTCCTGGATTTGATCAAGCCATGGCTCCCGCACCTCAGGAACGCCATTTAGTTTTTCTTTTTCAAGAAGATCATTCAGGAGTTGAAGGGTCAGTTTGCAATCACCCACCACCGGAATACTTACCGGAACGTTTTTTCGGATGGACGAGGGATCGATATCGATATGAACAATCTTGGCCTGGGATGCAAAGGTCTCGACCGTCCCTGTCACCCGATCATCAAAACGAACGCCCACGGCGATAAGAAGATCGCAGGAAGACGTAGCCATATTGGCCCTGTATGTACCGTGCATACCCACCATGCCAAGCCAGAGCTTGTCCCGCGGTTCAAAGACCCCCAGGCCCATAAGGGTGGTCGTCACAGGTGATACTATCTTTCTGGCAAGCCGCCTCAGTTCCTCTGAACCCTTTGAAAGCACCACACCGCCTCCGGCAAGGATGAGGGGCCGTTTTGCATTTTTTATGAGACGGACCACCTTGTCTAACTGTTTTAGGTTGGGATTATAGGTTGGTTGGTAAGATCTGAGTTTAACGGCTTTTGCCGGTTTGTAAGTGGCCGTCATACTCATCACATCTTTTGGAAGATCTATCAACACCGGCCCCGGTCTTCCTGATCTGGCCAGATAGAATGCCTCCTTTATGATTCTGCTTAGGTCATCGATACTGCTGACAAGATAATTGTGTTTGGTGCATGGCCGGGTGATACCTACTATGTCAACTTCCTGAAAAGCATCATTTCCTATAAGTGCCCTGGGAACCTGCCCGGTTAACACCACGAGGGGAATTGAATCCATATAGGCCGTGGCAATCCCTGTCACAGTATTAGTGGCCCCAGGACCCGACGTCACCAGACAAACTCCCACCTTCCCGGATGCGCGGGCATAGCCGTCCGCGGCATGAACAGCACCCTGTTCATGCCGCACCAGGATGTGTTTGATATCCGTTTGTATGAGTCGGTCATAGATGTCGGTGACGGCTCCGCCTGGATAACCAAAAATGGTGTCGACACCTTCCTCTCTCAATGATTCAAGCAGTATCTCTGCTCCTGTTACCTTTTTCACAAAAACCTCCGTTTGATCAAATCCAAACTCAACCCAAACTCAAAAACCATCAGTCTTGCAAGAAATCTCCTGTTGAGCGTTGGGATTTTTTCAAATAAGCTACAAGACCACCCGCTTTGAGGATGGCACGCATAAACTCAGGAATAGGTCTTGTAGAAAGACGCTTGTTTTTCGATTGCTCCACAATCGACCCTGTCGAAAGATCTAGAGAGATGAGATCGCCTTCTTCAAGCTGTTCCAGTGCCTCTTCGGATTCCAGGATAGGAAAACCTATATTAAAAGCATTCCTGTAAAAGATCCTGGCAAAGCTTTTGGCGATGACTGCCCCGACCCCAGCCGTCTTCATGGCCAACGGGGCCTGTTCCCTCGAAGAACCGCAGCCAAAATTGATTCCTGCCACTGCGATATCTCCACCTCGCAAGTTTTTGACAAAATCCGGCCTCACATCCGTAAAACAATGTTTCGCCAGTTCCTGTTCATCTGATACATTTAGATATCTCGCCGGAATAATCATATCCGTATCCACGTGATCTCCAAATTTCCATACCCTTCCTTCAATCTTCATCCCTTTGTTAACCTCCAGACCAACAGGGTCCAACAGGACCCCGGCAAGCTTGTATATTGAGATCCCAAACACCTCTTTTTAAACGGGGGCATCCTGAAACCCGGTTGTAATCTAAAGCTCCTCCGGGGATGCGATATGCCCCATTACCGCTGATGCAGCCGCAACCGCCGGACCTGCCAGATAGACCTCACTCTTGGGATGGCCCATACGTCCTACAAAATTTCTGTTGCTCGTCGAGAGGGCTCGCTCTCCCTCTGCCAGTATCCCCATATGACCGCCGAGACAGGGGCCGCAACAGGGAGGACCAATAACAGCTCCCGCATCAAAGAGTGTTTCGATAATACCCTCTTTTAGGGCCTCTTTGTAGACCAGTCGTGACCCGGGTATGACAATAAAGCGGATGTGTCCGGCCACCTTTTGATTCTTCATAAGGTCTGCCGCCTCCCGCAGATCGTCTAAACGTCCATTGGTACACGAGCCCAAAAAGACCTGATCCAACGGAACCGAACCCAATTCGGATATGGGCTTTACGTTGTCGGGTGAATGGGGCAGCGCCACCTGCGGTTTCAGTTTATCGACCATGATATTGATCTCTTGATCATAAGAGGCATCCGGGTCACTCAGAAAAAAAGTGCCGGGTCGATCGGACCTCCCCTTCATATAAGCCCTGGTGATTTCGTCCGGTTGAAAAATACCGTTTTTGGCGCCCGCTTCAACAGCCATGTTGGCCATAGTAAGCCGCTGGGTCATCGAAAGCTGTTCAATCGTCTCTCCGGTAAATTCGAGAGAACGATATGTAGCCCCTGAGACACCGAGGAGACCAAGGGTGTATAGGATAAGATCTTTTCCCCCTATCCAGGGTGGAAGTGTTCCTTTGTAAACGAGCTTTATTGTTGCAGGGACCTTGAGCCACGTTTTGCCGATGGCCAGAATTGCACCAAGATCAGTGCTCCCCACACCTGTTGAAAACGCACCGAGGGCCCCGTAGGTGCAGGTGTGACTGTCGGCTCCGATCACGATATCACCGGGCGAGACGAGGCCCTTTTCGGGCAGAATGACATGTTCAATGCCGGTTTCACCCAGTTCAAAATAGTGTTCGATCCGGTGCTTTTTTGCGAACTCCCGAGACACCTTGACCTGTTGGGCAGACTCAATATCCTTGTTGGGTACAAAATGATCAGGGACAAGGGCAATCTTTTTCCTGTCAAAGACCTCCGGGACCCCAAGCTCATAAAATACCTTGATAGCCGAGGGGGCCGTAATGTCATTGGCCAGGGCCAGGTCCACTTTGACCTGAATCAATTCGCCTGGGCTTACTGTTTCCCTCCCCGCGTGTTTTGCCAGAATCTTCTCGGTTATTGTCATTGACATGGTTTATAATCCTTTATTAATGAAGTTCTTTGATATAATGTCCGTTACTAATGGAGGCCCTCATCTGGTGATAGCTTTGGATTTTTTTTCATGTATTCCAGACGATTTAATCCGTTGACATATGCTTTTGCGCTGGCGGTGATAATGTCAGGATCAGCACCCTTGCCCAAGGCCACAAGACCATTATCCTGGAGCCGAACCGTGACCTCGCCCTGGGCATCCATGCCCCCGGTGATGGCGTTGACAGAAAAACGCATCAGTTTTGAATTGCTTCCCGTCATCTTGGCAATCGTATTAAATGTGGCATCAATGGGGCCCACCCCAAACCCGGCCTTTTGGGTCTCCTTCCCCTTGACTGTCATCTTGACCGTTGCCGTCGGGACCGCAACCGTACCGCTCACGACGTTAAGATAATCCAGTTTATATACATCAGGAACACGCAGGATTTCCTCGGCCACCAGGGCCTCAATATCCTCTTCAAAAATTTCTTTACGTTTATCAGCCAACTCCTTGAATTTCTTAAAAAGGCGGTTCAACCCCTCGCCTGAGAGCTCATAACCCATTTCGGCCAGTTTGGTTCTAAAGGCATGTCTCCCCGAGTGTTTGCCGAGCACCAGGCGATTACTTGAAAGTCCCACGGTTTCAGGGTCCATAATCTCATAGGTCATTGGATTTTTTAGGACCCCGTCCTGATGGATTCCCGCCTCATGGGCAAAGGCATTCGCTCCCACGATTGCCTTGTTTGGCTGGATAACGATGCCGGTGATCAGAGAGGTGAGTCTGCTGGTGGGGTGGATCTGATTTGCGACAACCGAGGTGGTCAATTTTATCAGATCTCTCCGGGTGTGAAGGGCCATTACAACTTCTTCAAGCGAGGTGTTGCCGGCCCGTTCGCCGATGCCGTTTACGGTAACCTCTGCCTGTCGGGCTCCGGCGGCGATGCCTGCAAGGGTGTTTGCAGTGGCCAGCCCCAGGTCATTGTGGCAGTGGACACTCATCACAGCCTTATGAATATTTGGGGTATGCTCCCTCACATAGGTAATGAGCTGAGTGTACTCTTCGGGGACGGCATATCCGACTGTATCAGGCAGATTGACGGTGGTTGCGCCCGCTTCGATCACCGCCTCGAATATCCTGCAGAGATAATCTCTGTCTGATCTGGTGCCGTCCTCTGTTGAAAATTCAACATTATCCGTAAAACCCTTTGCGTATTTTACTGCCGCAACCGCCTCTCGGATCACTTGGTCACGATCCATGTTCAGTTTGTGTTTGAGGTGTATATCAGAAGTGGCGATAAATGTGTGAATTCGCGGGTTTGCTGCTTCGCAAATAGCCTCCCACGCTCTCTTGATATCCTCTTTGGATGTTCTGGCAAGGGCAGTCACCTGAACATTCCGAATTTTTTGTGCGATTGCCTGGACCGATTCAAAGTCTCCCGGAGATGAGGCAGGAAAACCTGCCTCCATAACATCTACACCCAATTTCTCCAATTGTGTGGCAAGACGCAGTTTTTCAGCAATATTCATGCTGGCGCCCGGGGATTGTTCCCCATCCCTGAGGGTGGTATCAAATATAATCACTTTATCTTCCATTGAATAATCTCCTTATGACTGAACTGCAATAAATGGGCAGTTTTATAATCTCATTCTGATTTGAAAGTACGATCAACCGCCGTACGAACTCCCACTTCCGCACACAGTCATAAGGACCCTCCGCAGATTCCAGCAATCGTGGAAATCTGCGGAGGGTTCCTCTATATTGCAGTTTTTAACTCTATCTGTGTTCATCATTTACCTTTCGCTATATCCTTTGATAGTTTGTAATGAAAGCTGTCGACCAAGGCCTGCCAGCTTGCTTCGATGACATTCTCAGATACGCCGATGGTGGACCAGATTTCACTGGCATCTCTGGATTCTATCTGGACCCTGACCTTGGCTGCGGTCCCCCCCCCGCCGTCGATGACACGCACCTTAAAATCAACCAGTCCCATCTCTCTGATCTGCGGGAAGAACTTGTTCAACGCCTTTCTCAAGGCGTTGTCTAAGGCATTCACCGGGCCATCGCCCTCGGCTGCGGTAATTTCAATCTCTTTCCCCACGGAGATTTTGATAGTGGCCTGACAGGTGCTTGGACCCGAATGGTTTTTTTCGGTGGTCACCCGGAATGATTCAAGGGTAAAAGGTTCCTGGAATTGGCCCGTCACCTTTCTTATCAGAAGCTCCAGAGACCCTTCTGCGGCATCAAACTCGTAGCCCTGATCCTCGAGTTTTTTGATTTCACCAACAATCTTTCGGCTGTCATAGCCGTTGCCCCCCAGTTTTATTTTCATTTCCCGGGCTTTATAATCAATATTGCTTTTGCCTGAAAGATCAGAAACAAGAACCCTTCGTCGATTGCCCAGCTGTTGTGGGTCCATATGTTCATAAGCTGCCGGATTTTTCTGAATAGCGCTCACATGAACCCCACCCTTGTGTGCAAATGCACTTTTCCCTACAAAAGGGCGTTGATTTTGTGGTGGCACATTGGCAATTTCGCTAACAAAGCGGGAAAGCTCGGTGAGGTGTTTGAGATTTTTTTCCAAAACACAGGGATATTTCATTTTAAGTTGCAAGGTCCCAATGACAGCGGTCAAGTCCACATTTCCGCATCGTTCCCCATATCCGTTGATGGTACCCTGTACCATTCGAGCCCCTGCCTGAACGGCCACCAGGGAATTGGCAAGGGCAAGCCCGCAGTCGTTATGGGCGTGAATCCCTATCGGGACCCTCAAACGGGGGGCCATCTCTTCTACAATACTTTGGATTTCCGATGGCATGCTTCCGCCGTTAGTGTCGCAGAGGACAATGGCATCCGCGCCGGCTTCCTCCGCCGCCTTTAAGGCACCCATGGCATATTCATGATTCGTCTTGTATCCGTCAAAAAAATGTTCGGCATCATAAATAACTTCCCGGCCCTCTTTTTTCAAATAGGCCACGGTCTCTCTTATCATGCCGAGGTTTTCTTCCAGGGAAACTTTTAAGATCTCTGTGGCATGAAGATCCCAGGTTTTTCCAAAAATTGCCACACTTCCCACTTCCGTTTTTAGGAGAGCCGTGATGTTTTGATCGTTTTCAGGACGTATCCCGGACCTACAAGTGCTTCCAAAGGCCGTCAGCCGGGTATTCTTGAAATCCACCTTTCGTGCCATCTCGAAAAACCTTGTGTCCTTTGGGTTTGAGCCGGGCCACCCACCTTCAACATAGGAGATACCGAAATCATCCAATTTTTGTGCGATACGCAACTTGTCTTCGGCTGAGAGGTTGACATACTCCCCCTGGGTGCCATCCCTAAGGGTTGTATCATAGAGGGTGATTTGGTTTGACATTTTGTCTCTCCGTAGGGTTTTGCCAAAAAAAAATCCGTTATCAGGCGGGCCTGATAACGGATTTTAAAGGGTTTTGCCTAAATCATCTTGTCATTATCAGGCCGGGACATTTGAGTCTGACGACCAAAAGGAGGAGCAACAAGGACAAAAGTACCCCTGTTGCGTTGATAATGACGATAATGTTGTTGGAAAAAGCTATCATGATACGGCACTAAATCCTTAAGAAATTTTTTGAACCTAAAATATTACATTTATAAATTTGATTTGTCAACTTTTTTTTGGAATTTTTGGAAAAAAAAGTTTAATGTGAAAAATATTTGGACAATGTCAACCGGATTCTTTTTGTTTTTTGCAAAATGTGAATCTCTATGATAATACTTCAGATCATTTGAAAAGAATAGCCTCCAATTTTTCAAGGAGTTTGTCAAAGGGGGGGAGGCTGTCAAAGCGGTGGTGGTCCTGAAACCGGGTCACCAGGCCATGGAGGAAGAGATCATCGAGCATTGCAAAAAGCACATTGAACCCTGAACCTTTGAACCTGTGAACGGTTACAAAATTACTTTCTAATTGGAAAGAGATATGATATTGGCTGGACCGGTGATTTGATCTTTTTGGTTTTTAGAGGTCAGCTTGCCAGACCACATTAGATTTAACACATTGTAAAACCATATCCCTAAGAAGGAGGTGACAGGATGGCCCTTAACCTGGATGCCATCGGCAAAAAGATTGGCCCTTTGACAAAAGAGTACACATGGAAGGATGTGGTGCTCTATGCCCTTGGGGTCGGTGCCGGCTTTGATGAATTGGAGTACTGTTATGAACAGAACCTCAAGGTTATTCCCAGCTTTTCCATTGCCAGCGTTTTTGAGTTTCTGCAGCAAGTGGGGGTAGATTCGAATGCCGATCTCTCCGGCATTTTGCATGGAGGGCAGGATATCATCTTCCATAGCCCGATCCCCACGGAGGGGAAGTTAACCACTGAAGGCGTCATCACCCACATGTATGACAAGGGTGCTGACAAGGGGGCTCTGGTGGTGGCCGAGGCAGAGACCTTTCATTCCAATGGGCAAAAGCTCTTTACCAACATCTTTACCATATTCAGCCGGAAGGACGGGGGGTTTGGGGGAGACCCGGGGCCCAGTGAGAAGTTGGAGTTTCCCGATCGACCTCCGGATTTCGAAGAACAGGCGAACCCCTCTCCTGACCAGCCGCTTCTTTACAGGTTGTCGGGAGATATGTTTATGCTCCATGCCGATCCCGAGTTTGCCAAAGCCAGCGGTTTTGAAAAACCGATCATGCATGGCCTTTGTACCCATGGATACGCCTGTCGCGCTCTGGTCAAACACCTGTTCCCCGGTGAGCCGGAACGGATGAGCCGTCTTCAGGTGCGATTTTCCCGAACCCTTTACCCGGGTGAATCTGTTACGACACAGATATGGAAGATGGAGGAGGGTAGGGGGCTTTTCCGAACTCTGAACGCTCAAAAAGGCGATGTGGTGATTGATCAGGGCATCGTGGAGTGGTTGTCTGCAGAAGAGATGGAAAGACGCAAGGAGTGGGGAGCCATCCGTTTTGATGACAGGGTAGCGATTGTTACCGGTGCCGGTGCCGGGCTTGGCCGTGTGTATGCCCTTGAACTGGCAAAACGGGGCGCTAAGGTGGTGGTGAATGACCTGGGGGGTGCCCGTGACGGCACAGGGGCAGGCTCTGAGGCCGCCGATCTGGTGGTGGGCGAAATTAAGGCTGCAGGCGGTGAGGCAGTGGCCAATTACGACTCGGTTGCCACTCCGGAGGGGGGGCAGTCAATAGTGGATACTGCCATTGATGCGTTTGGCCGTCTGGACATCCTGATAAACAATGCGGGGATCCTGCGTGACAAGACCCTTGCAAAGATGGAACCTGAGAATTGGGATGCAGTAATGGATGTTCATCTAAAGGGAGCCTACAATGTGACACGTCCTGCCTTTGTAAAGATGCGGGAGAACCGCTATGGCCGGATCATCCTGACAACATCGGGTGCCGGTCTTTATGGCAATTTTGGTCAAACCAATTATTCCGCAGCCAAGATGGGGTTGATCGGGTTGATGAACACGGTGAACCTGGAAGGGGAGAAACATAATATTAGAGTGAATACCATTGCCCCTGTTGCAGCGACGAGGCTGACAGATGATATTCTGCCGCCGGAGTTCTTTGAAAAACTAAAACCTGAGTTTGTGGCCCCAATGGTCTTATATCTCTGCTCAGAGCAGTGCCCGGTGACAGGAGCTGTTTATAACGCCGGCATGGGTTATTTTAACCGGGCTGCCGTTGTCACCGGTCCGGGCATTGTGGTGGGAGACGGAAAGGAAATCCCCACACCCGAAGCCGTGGCAACAAGCATGGACAAGATCAAGTCGCTTGATGGTGCTGAGGAGTTTCCCAATGCCACGGCAGCCTTTGGCCCCATGCTGGATGCCTTTAGCCCCAAGAAAAAAGAGGCGGCCCCGGCAGGCAGTGGCGGACCCACAGTCAGCGACATATTTGCAGGGCTGACGGACGCTTTTCAGGCCGATCAGGCGACAGACGTGGACGTGGTTTTCCAGTTTGATATTTCGGGTGAGGCCGGCGGATCCTGGCAGGTGGTTGTGAAAGATGGCGCCTGTGAAGTGGCAGAAGGTTCTCATGGCAGTCCAACCACCACCATCAAGATGGGGGATGAGGATTTCGTAAAAATGATAACCGGAGAACTTAATGCCATGGCAGCCTACACAGGTGGAAAGCTCAAGATCGAAGGGGATCTTATGAAATCACAGCTTATTGAGAAGCTGTTTAAGTTCTAACAAGGAGGACCATCCATGATTGGCATAACATCGTATGGTGGGTACATACCACGGCTGCGGCTTGACCGCATGAGCATTTTCCAGAGTATGGGGTGGTTCGCTCCGGCTATTGTGATGGTGGCTCAGGGTGAGCGCTCCTTCTGCAACTGGGACGAAGACAGCGTGACCATGGCCGTGGCTGCGGCCCGGGATTGTTTGATCGGAAAGGAAAAGGCCAGGTCGACGGTCTTTTCCTCTGTTCCACTACCCTTCCTTTTTCGGACCGGCTTAATGCAGGGATTCTGAAGACCGCCCTGAATCTCAAAGATCAGCTGGATGCGGCCGATTTCACCTCATCGGAAAGGGCAGGTACTATCGGGCTCATACAGGCCCTTGCAGCTGTCAGGGGAGGTGATAAAAAACAGGTGCTGGTCACGGCCACAGACAAACGTTTGACCAAAGCAGCCTATTTCTATGAGATGTGGTTTGGTGATGGCGCTGCCTCGGTTCTGGTGGGAGATCAAGACGTGATCGCCGAATTTGGCGGTTCCTACACGGTTACCCACGATTTTGTGGACCACTATCGAGGGGCTTCCAAGGAAGTGGACTACATGTGGGAAGAACGGTGGGTAAGGACTCTTGGGTACTCAATGATCATTCCCGAGGCCGTAAACGGCCTGTTTGAAAAACTCTCCATTTCCATGGAAGATGTGGACAGGTTTGTCTTTCCCTGTTTTTTTAAGGCCGAGCACAGCAAGATAGCCAAGACCTTGGGTGCAACACCGGAAAAGGTTATGGACAACATGCATGATGTGTGTGGCGAGACAGGCGCGGCCCACCCCCTTGTGATGCTGGTGCGGGCCCTGGAAGAGGCTCAACCGGGAGACCGTATTCTGGCAGCAGGTTTCGGACAGGGGTGTGATGCCATGTACTTTACGGTCACTGACGCTATCCGCGATTTGCCCCCACGAAGTGGGATCAACGGTTCCCTGGCCAATAAGAAGACCAGCGATAATTACATGAAATTCCTTAAGTTCAGGGGTCTGATTGAGACGGAAATGGGCATCCGGGCGGAGGCACCCACACAAACAGCCATGACTGTCTTGTGGCGCAAGCGTGACATGCTTTTGGGGATGGTGGGTGGCAGGTGTAAAGAATGCGGGACGCCCCAATTCCCAAGGTCATCAATCTGTGTCAATCCTGAATGTGAAACTGTAAATTCCCAGGAACCCTATGAATTCGCCGATATCCCGGCCAAGGTAAAGACCTTTACCGGAGACATGCTGGCCGTTTCTGTTGATCCGCCCCACATCTACGGTATGGTTGAGTTCGAGGGAGGTGGCCGGTATATGGCTGACTTCAGCGACTGCGAGCTCTCAGACGTTTATGTGGGTCAGCCCGTGTCCATCACCTTTAGAAGACGTTACATGGATGTGCAGCGAGGCTTTAGCGGGTACTTCTGGAAGGCAGTCCCCATTCCGGGGGAGAAGCCCGCAGAAGGTGTGGTAGATGAAATCCGTTTTGACGACCAGGTGGCCATTGTCACCGGGGCGGGTGCGGGTCTGGGTCGAGCATATGCCCTGGACCTGGCCAAACGGGGCGCCAAGGTTGTCGTCAATGACCTTGGTGGTGCCCGCGACGGCACGGGCGACGGCACTTCCGCAGCCGACAATGTGGTGGAAGAGATCAAGGTCGCAGACGGCGAGGCCGTGGCCAATTACGATTCCGTGGCCACTGCGGAAGGCGGACAATCCATTGTGGATTCGGCCATAGAGGCCTTTGGCAGGGTAGATATCGTCATAAACAACGCCGGTATCCTGAGGGACAAGACACTGGCCAAGATGGAACCGGAAAACTGGGATGCCGTCATGGATGTTCATCTCAGGGGGGCCTACAACGTAACCCGGCCTGCCTTTATAAAGATGCGGGAAAATGGTTACGGAAGGATCATCTTCACAACTTCTGCGGCGGGTCTTTACGGCAATTTCGGGCAGACCAATTATTCTGCGGCCAAGATGGGTCTGATCGGGTTTATGAATACCCTAAAACTGGAGGGCGACAAACATAACATCCGGGTGAATACCGTGGCCCCGGTTGCGGCCACCCGGCTGACAGAGGACGTACTGCCGCCGGAGATGCTGGAGAAACTCAAACCTGAATTCGTGGCGCCGCTGGTGCTCTACCTTTCTTCTAACGGGTGTCAGGAAAGCGGTATGATCCTGAATGCCGGGATGGGGTATTTCAACCGGGTAGCCATGGTTACCGGGCCGGGCGCGGCCGTGGGAGACGGTTCACGCATACCCACCTTGGAGGAGATCCACCAAAATTGGGATGCCATAAACGATCTCGGTGAGGCGGTGGAGTTTCCAAACGTCACCGCATCCATGGGCCCGATTCTGGATGCCTTCACCCCCAAAAAGAAAGAGGCCCCATCCGATTCCGGTGACGCACTGACGGTGAAGGCCGTGTTTGAAGGTATGCCGGGCGCATTCCAGACGGACGCTGCCGCCGGAGTGGATGTGGTGTTCCAGTGGGAAATCTCCGGTCCCCAGGGCGGGTCCTGGTCCGTGGTGGTCAAGGACAAGACCTGTGAGGTGATCGAGGGATCTCACAGCAGTCCCACAACGACCCTCAAGATGGGTGATGGGAATTTCGTGAAGATGATATCCGGGGAACTGAACGCCATGAACGCATACACAAGCGGCAAGCTGAAGATCGAAGGAGATCTCATGAAATCACAGCTTGTTGAAAAACTTTTTAAACTCACATAATGGATCCCAAGAACCCTTTAAATACTAGCCACTGCCAAAATGATGCGTAAATCCCATTTGAGAGAACGATTCCAAGAAACGGCCAAACCTCCGGATCGAGTGTTGGAAAGCGTTTTGTGAATATAAATAATCAAGGATCAAGGAGTCAGTAAGGAGGGATAGATATGACAACAGGAATAAGAGACAAGGTGGCGATCATCGGTATGGGTTGCACCCGTTTTGGCGAACGATGGGACGTTGGCGCCGAAGAACTCATGGTGGAGGCGTTTATCGAATGTATTAAAGACGCCGGTATAGAAAAAAATGATATCCAGGCTGCATGGCTGGGGACCTGTATCGATGAGGTCAACGTGGGTAAGGCCGCTGTGCCGTTATCCACCAGCTTGCGTCTTCCCTTTATACCGGTCACGCGGGTCGAGAATTACTGTGCCAGCGGTACCGAGTCTTTTCGGGGGGCGGTCTATGGCGTGGCCTCAGGGGCATACGACATTTGCCTGTCCATGGGGGTGGAGAAACTAAAGGATACGGGATATGGGGGATTACCGGGGGGAGGTTCCAGTTCAGGGTCACTTCTCTGGCTGTGGTGGCCCAATCTGACGGCGCCGGGTGCCTTTGCTCAGCTGGCCTCGGCCTATGCTGCCAAACATAACATCTCTGACCAGGATCTGAAGCGGGCCATGGCACAGGTTTCGGTAAAGAGCCATGAAAACGGGATTCTCAATCCCAAGGCGCACCTCAGAAAACAGGTGTCCATCGATCAGGTCATGGCGGCCCCCATTATAGCCCATCCCCTCGGGCTTTTTGACTGCTGTGGTGTCAGCGATGGCGCGGCATGTGCAATTGTGACCACTGTGGAGAAGGCCAGGGATATGGGCTTCAAAAATCCGGTTACGGTAAAGGCTCTGAATCTGGCGCTCAGCAGCGGTCAGGAAATCGCCTTTAACAATTGGGACGGCGATCATTTTGTGACAACGGATAAATGCAGCACAAAGGCCTATGAAGAAGCAGGCATTACCAATCCACGTGAAGAGATAAGCATGATGGAGCTTCATGACTGCTTTTCCATCACGGAACTGGTTACCTATGAAGACATGCATATTTCGGAAAGAGGGGAGGCCTGGAAAGATTCTCTGGACGGGTTTTACAACCGGGACGGTAAGGTCCCTTGCCAGATTGATGGGGGACTCAAGTGTTTTGGCCATCCCATCGGCGCCTCCGGCCTTCGCATGATTTACGAAATGTATCTCCAGCTTCTTGGGCGCGCAGGAGAACGGCAATTGGAAAACCCCCGCTACGGCCTCACACATAACCTGGGTGGTTTCCCCGCACAAAATGTGTGCGCCATCTCCATTGTGGGGCTTTACAATAATTGAGCGCGGGTATGCTTGAAATCCACCCCATCATGAATTCTGCAGTGGAAGATATCTTTGCGTTTAAGGGGTGCTGCGGAATCAGATCCATTGATCAGAACCTGGAGATACAATTAAGAAATGTCGGGGATCGGCCCGTGGTTGTCCCCAGCCATTTTGTGCTCAAAGGGAAATCAGGGTCACAGAGGATAGAGAACCTGATGCCCCATGGGGAACAGCGAATCGACCCGGGAGATATCAAGGCCTTTTATTGCTATCTGGACGATGCGACGTGGGAAGCCTCAGAAGAACTGGTCTTCTACGACAACGAGGACAATGAATACCCGGTCAAGATCGGCGGCCAAATCTGACCCAAATCTGGGAGCCAATTCTGCGAAGTTATTTTTGCGCAAGTCCCAAATGGATAAGAATGCGGAGTGACATAACTAATGGACATCATACAATATACAGAAGAACATCGGATTTTTAGAGAGACGGCAAAAAAGTTTTTTGAAAAAGAAGTGGTCCCCTATGCGGATGAATGGGAGGAGGCCGGCATTGTTCCCAAGGACGTCTGGCTAAAAATGGGGGAACAGGGGTTCTTGTGTATGGATGTCCCCGAGGAATACGGGGGGGTTGAAGCCGATTTTCTTTATTCGGTCATTTTGTCGGAAGAATTGGGCAAGACCGGCAACACCGGGCTTGCCGCACCCCTTCACAGCGATATTGTGGTCCCTTACATTACTGCATATGGATCTGAAGAACTGAAGAAGAAGTATCTTCCCGGATGTGTATCAGGAGAAACCATAACTGCCATTGCCATGACCGAACCCAACACGGGAAGCGATCTGGCTGCAATCCGAACCACCGCTGTAGAGGATGGCGATGATGTAATCATAAACGGCCAGAAGACCTTTGTCAGCAACGGCATCAACTGTGGTCTCCTTATCCTGGCCGCAAAGGACCCTTCGATTGAGAATGCCTACCAGGCCATGGATCTTTATCTGGTGGAGGACGGAACGTCTGGATTCGAGAAAGGAAAAAAGATAAAGAAGGTAGGCTGGCACAGCCAGGACACGGCCGAGCTGTTCTTTAGCGACTGCCGTGTCCCAAAGACCAACCGCCTGGGTGAGAAGGGCGGTGGCTTTATGATGCTTATGGAGAAGCTTCAGCAGGAGCGTATCATGTGCTGCATCGGTGCGGTTGTGGCGGCGGAACGAATGATAGAGTTGACAATCGAGTACTGCAAGGAGAGAACCGCATTTGGTCGCCCCATCTCCAAATTTCAAAACACCCAGTTCAAGATCGTTGAGATGTCCACCGAGGCAAGGCTGGGCCGCACCTTTTTGGATAAGTTGATCGTGGACCATATGGAGGGAAAGAACCTTGTGGGTGACGTGTCAAGGGGCAAATACTGGACCACGGAAATGGCCATGCGCGTTGCCGATCAGTGTCTCCAGTTGCACGGAGGATATGGGTATTGCGAAGAATATCCCATTGCCCGGGCCTGGAGAGACATCCGGGTTATGTCCATCTTTGCCGGGACCAACGAGATCATGAAAGGGATTGCCGCCAAGTTTATGGGGTTATGATGGTCCAACATGCCTCCCGGCCGGTTTTTCTGAATATGTCCTGCAATTTTTTCAAGTGACAGTGCTCCTCAAGGGTGCCACCCATGGCTGACCCAAGCCCCCATACACACCACTTACGTCGTAAACTGCACGAAATCATCTTTGAAGCCGATACGCCTTGCGGGAAGGCCTTTGATGTGGCCCTTCTTTTCTGCATCCTTTTTAGCGTGGTTGCAGTGTTGCTGGAAAGTGTAGCCGGGATCCGTGAAAATTACGGCAGTGCTTTACGCGCCTTTGAATGGATCATCACCGGACTCTTTACCATTGAATACGTGCTGCGCCTGGTCTCTGTGGGAAAACCCATACGATATGCGGTCAGTTTCTACGGAATCGTTGATCTTCTGGCCATTGCCCCTACCTATTTAAGCCTGATTATTCCCGGGACACACTCACTCATCGTCATCAGGGCTGTGCGTTTGCTGCGAGTATTTCGTGTCTTGAAACTCGCCCATTTCGTGGGTGAGGCCCAGGTTCTTAAAATGGCACTTCGGGCCAGCAGCCGAAAGATCCTCATATTTGTCGGTACAGTGCTGACACTCGTCCTTATTATAGGTGCCTTAATGTATCTCATTGAGGGTGAGGTCCATGGGTTTACAAGTATCCCACAGGGCATCTATTGGGCCATCGTCACCATGACAACTGTGGGATACGGAGACGTGGCGCCGCATACTGTTCTGGGGCAAATTTCTCGCTTCTGTTGTAATGATCATTGGATACGGCATTATTGCGGTACCCACCGGGATCGTGACAGTGGAACTGGCCGGTGCGCAAAAAACGTCGATCACCACCCAGGCATGCCCGGAATGTTCTGCCGAAGGACATGACACGGACGCGGGGTTTTGTAAATATTGTGGGGCAAAGCTATAGGTAAGGCAATTTTCTTGACATCTATGAAAATGATTTGGGTGGAGTTCAAGGTTCCTTTTAAGGGCGTATTTATAATCCATTTTTTGCATATAGGGTATTTACAGTTAACCGGGAAATGAAAATAATGTCAACCGTCGTTAATGGGACCGATTGCTTGACAATAAAAAGAGAGTAATATTTTTCACCCTAGTTGTCGTGTCCAATGAAGGGCTGAATTCAAAGACAAGTAGAATGGACGAAAAAACCGCTAAAGCAGGGACAAGATACAAATCTCTTACCCTTTTTGTCTTGATTGCCGGTATGGTGGGGATCTTTGTTTTGTTTCAATTGAAAGATTCATTTTTTAGCCTGTCAAATAATGTCCCCGTCAAACTTGGTGCTCCCGCTCCAAATTTCACTTTTCCCACACTCGATGGCAAAATGGTCAGTTTGAGTGATTACAATGGGAAAGTGGTCTTTCTTAACATCTGGGCCACCTGGTGTCCTCCATGTCGTGAAGAGATGCCATCCATGGAGAAGTTTTATAAGGAATTAAAGGGTCAAGAATTTGAGATCCTGGCTGTCAGTATCGACGCATCGGGGGCAACGGCTGTAGGGCCGTTTATGAAAGAGCATGGGTTGAGCTTTCCCGCGCTTCTTGATACCGGGGGGACGATACGTGGCCTTTATGGGATGACAGGTGTTCCGGAAACCTATGTTATTGATAAGGAAGGCGTCATAAAACAAAGAATTATTGGCCCAAGAGACTGGGCTGCGCCTGAAGCGATCCGGTTGTTTAGAGGTTTGGTTGAGAAATCATAAGCAAAGGGGCGTTGTTTTTGGGTAGACCCACACAATAAAATGGAACAAAAAATGCTGTTCAAAGAGCTTTTAGAAACACAAGATATCATTGTGGCCCCGGGTGCATATGATGTGGTTTCCGCACAAATCATAGAAAGGGCCGGATTTCCGGTTGCATATCTCTCCGGGCTGGGTAATGAGGCGAGCGATTTGGGTTGTCCTGATTTAGGTTTGACCTCATCCACAGAGATCATCAGACGGGCCGCCAACATGGTTCAGGCAGTCAGCGTGCCGGTTCTCTGTGACGCTGACACAGGGTTTGGTGGTGCTATGAATCTACACCGAACCATTCGGATGTTTGAGTCCGCCGGTCTGAACGGTGTACACATTGAAGACCAGACGTTTCCTAAACGGTGCGGTGTGCTGGCGGGGAAACAAGTCATCGCAGCAGAAGAGTTTGCTGAAAAAGTCAGGGTCGCTGTTGATGCCCGGATCAATGAAGGTTTTGTCATCATCGCCAGAACCGATGCAAAGGCGTCATTGGGTATTGATGAGGTCATCAGAAGGTTAAATATGTATGTGGCAAGTGGCGCTGATATGGCAATGTTGGGTGACTTCTACACCATCGAAGAGTATAAGAGGGTCGTAACAGAGGTAGGGGCACCCATAGTCGCTTGTGCGTCTGACCATTCTCATTTCTCACACCAACCCGATATCAGCGTCGATGAATGGAAAAGGGCAGGCGTGAAGATGGTTGTTTATTGGCATCTGCCTCTTTTTGCCGCCATGAAGGCAGTGGCAAGAACTGTACAAATCTTGAAGGAAACGGGAACAACTGAACAAATGAGGGGGGAAGTATTTACCTATGAGGAATACGAAGAAGTCGTCAAGCTGCCACAATGGCTAAACATAGATAAAAAATGAAGACAGGAGGGATATAAAAGTTGTGTCCATAAAAGGCGGAGATCTTCTTATAGAATGTCTGAAAGCGCAGGGTGTTCGTTGTGTGTTTGGAATGCCCGGAGTCCAGAACCTTCAACTCTACGATGCTATTTTCCGTGCCGGCGAGGGGGCAATAGATCACTATCTCGTGCGGCATGAGTATGCGGCCACATTGATGGCACATGGCTTTGCCCGCACAACGGGTGACGTGGGTGTGGCGCTCACTGTTCCCGGGCCGGGTGCCACCAACGCCGTCACCGGACTACTGGAGGCCTTTACGGACTGTGTGCCCGTACTCTTGATTACGGGACAGAGTCATTCAAGATTTTATAAAAAGGATCCCGCAAAAATGTTTCACGGTCTGGACCAAATGTCATTATTCAAACCGATTACCAAGTATTGTGCCATTGCGAGAAGCACTGATGAGATCCCAAACGTCGTGGGTGAGGCCTTCCATGCACTTCGCTCTGGTCGGCCCGGGCCTGTGGTGCTGGAGTTCCCGGACGACGTCCTGACCGGTTCCACAAATGCGGATATCCTGCCCGCTGTCGAACGGGAACCTGGTTTAACCCCGGATCCCAAAGGCATTCAGGAGATAGCAAAAGCCCTCACTGAGGCCAGAATGCCAATGATTGTCGCGGGTTCCGCGGTCATCCACGCCAACGCCCGTGAAGAGTTGCGGTTGCTTGCCGAGAAGCTAAATGCGCCGGTGGCCGTTACGAGATGCGCAAAAGGGGCTCTTAGAGAAGACCACCCGCTTGCCCTTACCCATTGTTGTCGTTTTGTCGCGGATGAGGCGATGAAAGTCGCTGATTGCACCCTTGCCATCGGCACCCGCTTTGCGTCCCTGGACACTCGATATTACACCCTCGAACTGCCCCGGCCTCTTATCCAGATCGATGAGGATCCACGGGAGATCGGTTTAGAATATCCTTGTGAGTTTAGTGTTGTTGGCGATCTGAAAGCCACTTTGAGGGCATTGATCGAGAACATTGAACAAAGACAGAACAATTGGAAACAACTCGTCCAGGGATTTCGGAAGAAATTTGCTGCACAGCCCCCGATACCACTGCTGTCCGAGATTCGAGAAGTGCTACCGGAAGATGGCATCATATCCGTTGACGCCCATGCAATCGGCTATGCGACCCATGATGAGTTTCCCGTAGTCGATCCATCCAATTTTCTTTTCCCAAACATCAGTGTCGCGTTGGGATACGCTTTTCCTGCGGCACTCGGTGCAAAGGCTGCTCATCCTGACAAACCGGTTGTGTGCTTTACCGGCGACGGCGGTTTTATGATGGGGTCACCTGAGCTATCCACGGCTATGAAATACAACATGAACGTGGTAACGATCATTGTAAACGACCGGTCCCTGAGCGGGATCAAGGGCTCCCAGCAGAAGTACTATGAGGGACGTATTATTGATGTCGATTTGCACAACCCGGATTTTGTCGAATTTGCAAAATCATTTGGTGCCTATGGAAGGCGTGTTGACGATCTCTCTGAGTTCAAATCTATCTTTGAGGAAGCCCTGTCTCTTGATCGTCCCTCGTTGATTGAAGTGCCAATGGTCGATCGCCAACAGGAGCTGATCGACGGGATCGAGTGGCTGCGGTCCGGTCTTTTACGTCCGCGTTGAATCAGTGCACTTTTGGAATTTGCCTGACATCAAGGGACTGAGATACGAAAGAGAAAAAATGTGTAAAATGGGTGGGGACTGCCAGGATACTGGCACCTCAAAGCCTTAACATGATGTGACAGTTATTGGTGTTTTATAAGAAAATAAAGACCATTTCGGAGGTAAAACAATGCGTGAGATGAGAGAAGTTGTTATTGTCGGATATTTGAGGACTGCGCAGTCAAGATCCCGCCCCAATGACCCTGGAAGAGATGTCTTTCACAAATTAAGGGCAGATGATCTTTTGGCTCTTCTTCTCCCGGAGGTCCTCAAGAGAAGCAATGTAGAACCTAAAGAAGTAGAAGACTTTCTTGTTGGAGCAGCAGTGGGTGTCAATGAAAACTGGACCTATGGTGGCCGGTACCCTGTCATGCTTGCCAATTTGCCGGAAACCATACCGGCCAAGTTTGTGGATCAGCAATGCGGGTCTGCCATGGCCGGTATCCAAATTGGTTTTATGGAAATTGCAACCGGTTTTGCCGATACCGTCATGATCGGGGGGATGGAACATATGACCCGAAATTACGGCCCAAATCTGAGGGCCAAAGAAGGCGCCATCAGCCCAAATCCACGATTTCTTAACGACGAATCCATGGCACACTGGGACTTTAAGACGTTTTCAAACATGGGTTTTACCGCAGAGAAACTTTTTTCACAAACAGATTTTACAAGAGAGGATATGGATCGATGGGGCACCCGTTCTCACAATCTGGCTGAAGAAGCCCAAAAGGAGGGGTTTTTCGATGCAGAGATTATGCCAGTAGAGGCGGAGCAGGCTGACGGCTCTATGATGGTGGTGGACAAAGATATGGCCGTGCGACATGGTACCACCCTTGAGGGCACGGGTAATCTCAAGCCGGCCTTTAAGGAGGACGGGGTGATTACAGCCGGAAATTCATCTCCCTTGAATGCGGCAGCCACATCGTTGATTCTTATGTCCAAAGAGAAAGCACGAGCCAAAGGTCTCAAACCCCTTGCCACCATTCGTTCAATCGGATTTGCAGGGGTGGATCCCACCATCATGGGGATCGGCCCGGTGCCTGCTTCACGGAGGGCTCTGGAGGCAGCGGGGATGGCGGTTAAAGATATCGATTACTGGGAAATTAATGAGGCTTTTGCCATCGTTGCCCTAAACTGTATAAAGGAACTTGGAATTGACCCGGACAGGGTCAATGTCATGGGTGGTGGCACCGCCATCGGGCACCCACTTGGAGCTACAGGCAACCGGCTGGTGGGGACCCTCGCAAGAATTCTCGAATTGAAAGACGCCCGCTACGGTCTTGCCAATGCATGCTGTGGGGGCGGGCAGGGGGTTGCCACAATCATTGAACGAGAAGATTACGATTGGTAAGGAGAACAATCATGCCTCATATTATAGTAAAGCTTTATCCTGGAAGAACAGAGGATCAAAAAAATCAACTTGCAGCAAAAATAGTATAGGAACCATATGGATGTGATTATGACTTCGCCGTACTTTATGGCGGGGTTGTTTTTTATTGTGGCCTTTATATATTCTTCTGTAGGTCTCGGAGGAGGGTCTTCCTATACTGCGCTGATGGCCATTTTCGGCATGAATACAATGGAAATACCCTTGATCTCTTTATCACTCAATCTATTTGTAACCTCGGTGGGCAGCTACAATTTTATTAGAAACAAACATGCCAGAATAAAACTTATTTTCCCCTTTCTGATACTGCGCTGATGGCCATTTTCGGCATGAATACAATGGAAATACCCTTGATCTCTTTATCACTCAATCTATTTGTAACCTCGGTGGGCAGCTACAATTTTATTAGAAACAAACATGCCAGAATAAAACTTATTTTCCCCTTTCTGATATCCTCGATTCCCATGGCATATCTCGGGGGAGCACTTAAACTGCCAAAAGACATATTTTATTGGATTCTTTTGATATCGCTGGTGCTGGTGGCCCTACGTATATATGTTTGGCAAAATACCGCCATCAAACTCAAGATTGATCAAAAAAAGAGGATAATCATCTCCCTAATTATCGGCTCGGTGCTCGGTTTGGTCGCGGGGATAGTGGGTATTGGCGGCGGTATTTATCTTGTCCCTTTGATAATAATTTTGGGGCTGGGCAGTGAGAAGGAAGCTGCGGCCTGTGGCGCTGTTTTTATCTGGCTTAATTCCTTGTCTGGGTTGCTATCCCGTCTTCAATTTAATTCAATCGATCTGACAAGCCATATTCCACTCATAGCTGCCGTTATAGTCGGGGGCACCTTTGGGTCGTTTATGGGGTCGTTTAAATTTTCCCCAAAGGTAATGGAAAAAACACTGGGGGCGATAATCCTGGTTGCCATATTTTTCTTGATCAAAAAGATTGCAATCTCTTGACAATCTGATTAGGCACGATAAATAAAAAGCGCTGAGGTGGACATAATGGAATCGTTAACCCCTGAAAACATGAAAAGCCTTATGAACGTATCCCTGGGAACGGTTAAAGCCGATCTTGTCATCAGGGGGGGGGATTTGGTTAACGTTTATAGCGGTGAACTCCTCAAGGGATTTTCTGTGGCGATCAAGGGGGAACGGATTGCCTATGTGGGGCCTGATGCAAGCCATACCATTGGGCCTGAAACAGAAGTGCTTGATGCATCGGGAAATGTCCTTGTCCCCGGTTTTATCGATGGCCACGCCCATATGATCAATTATGCTTCTCCAAATGAATTCCTTCGTTATGCCATAAGGGGGGGCACAACCACTATTGTTACCGAAATAATGGAACTTGCGTTTACATCCGGGTACGAAGGGCTTGTGGATTGGTTAAGCAAAGTCAGAGAACAACCTGTCAAGATTTTTTCTACGGTTCCACCCTGTATCACTTTTAGCAGAACGGCGAGAGAAAAGACGCCCACATTGGAACAACTGATGGAGCTGCTTAAGAGAGAAGAGGTGCTTGGTGTGGGCGAAGGTTTCTGGCAGGAAGTCCTCCGGGGCAAAACCAGATATCCTGCTTTAGCGGCTGAGGCTCTAAAACTAAAAAAGTCTGTTGAAGGGCATGCGGCCGGCTGTCGTTCCGAACGGCTGGTTGCCTATGCGGGGTTTGGTGTTTCCTCTTGTCATGAGTCGGTTAGCGCCGAAGAGGTGGTTGAGAAGCTTAGGTTGGGGATTTGGGTCATGATTCGTGAGGGCAGCATTCGAAGAGAACTGGATGCTGTCTCCAAAATAAAAAACATAAACCTTGATTTCAGGCGAATGACACTTGTAAGCGATGGCGTGAACCCCAGGGACCTGGTGGAAAATGGCTATATGGAGACTGTGGTTCAGCGCGCCATAGACGTGGGTTTTGATCCTATCCTTGCTATACAGATGGTTACATTGAACGTAGCCGAACACTTTGGGCTTGACACTATGCTTGGGGGCATTGCCCCGGGAAAATATGCTGACATAGTGATTATTCCTGACCTGGAGACCATAAAGGCTCAATGTGTCCTGAGTAATGGTCAAATCATTGTTCAAGATGGTGAACTCAGGGTTGAACCGAATGTGGTGCCGTTGACGATTCAAGGGCCTGAGAAAGTTCGGGTTAATCCATCCGACTTTGTTATAAAGGCCGATGGGAACGGGCCTCTCAAGGTCAGGGTGATAGAACAATTAACAGGGTTGGTGACCAGGGAGGTCTTTTGTGA
>PVMK01189362.1_pt3 | contig 32804 bp, 34 predicted proteins | sample 1853481 | NCBI WGS metagenome assembly PVMK01 (sample SAMN08533507, study PRJNA380276) | Marine sediment metagenome, whole genome shotgun sequencing project.
CCGGTAATTATTGATGAGAACAACGGTAAATACAATGTGAAAGAAGGTTCCGGTGGTTTGGTTACTGCACTTGCTCCTGTTTTAAGGAATAGAGGAGGGGTATGGATTGGCTGGCCAGGTTCAGATTATAATGAAGAAGTTGAGTCTCTTCTTGCTTCATCAGCAGGGAAATACCGGTTATCAGCTAAAGCCAGTAAATCTAAGCAGTTATGAAATAGATAAATATTATCATGGTTTTGCTAATGAAATAATCTGGCCGCTTTTTCATGACCTTCAGTCGAGGTGCAACTTTGATCCTGAATACTGGCAGGCATACAAGGAAGTTAATAAGAAGTTTGCAGAAGTTATTATTAAAAATATTACTACTAATGATTATATATGGGTTCATGATTATCACTTGATGAATGTATCAAAAGAACTTCGATTAAAGAATCCTGAATTAAAAATTGGGTTTTTTCTTCATATTCCTTTCCCGTCCCTTGATATTTTTCTTAAACTTCCATGGAGACAGGAGCTTTTAAGCTCTCTTCTTGAATATGACTTGATTGGTTTTCAGACCATGAGAGACAGAAGAAATTTTATTCATTGTGTCAGAACGCTTATTAAGGGATGTTGATGTACAGGGAAAAGGGCCAGGTGATAACTGTTCAGTCCGGAGATAGAAAAATTAAAGTAGGTCATTTCCCTATTAGTATTGATTATAAAAACTTTACTGAAAAGACAGCAACACGTGAGGTGTCTGACTGTGCCTGGTTTTTTCATGAGAATTTAAGTGATCGTCAGATCCTCCTTGGGATAGACCGGCTGGATTATACAAAGGGAATTGTTGAAAGGTTAAAAGCGTTTGAGAAGTCATTAATCAAATATCCGGAGTTAAGAGGGAAAGTTTCATTTATTCAAATTGTTGTTCCAAGCAGAACCATAATTAATGAATATATTTCTTTAAGATCTGAAATTGAGGAGATTGTAGGAAATATAAATGGAAGATTTACAAAACATGGATGGGTTCCTATTCATTATATTTTTGGCCATCTTGATTTCTATGAGCTGCTTGCCTATTATAAATCTGCTGAAATCGCTGTTATTACACCGCTGAAGGATGGAATGAACCTGGTGGCAAAAGAATACTGCGCCTGTAATCTTGATGATAATGGCGTGCTTATTTTAAGTGAGTTTGCCGGTGCATCTGCCCAGTTACAACGTGGAGCTATTATGGTGAATCCTTATGATGTTGATCAGGTTTCTGAGTCAATTTATCAAAGCTTTTAAGATGTCTGATGATGAAAAGAAATCAAGAATGAGAAAGATGAGACAGGGAATTAAAAAACAGGATATTTTTTGGTGGGCAGATACTTTTTTACAGGCAGCTTTTACATGAAAATCTTAATAATTTCCCTGTTCTTGAACATTATGATTATATGCCGCAAATAGAAATATCTAATTAGAAAGGCTTCTGAAATGATTAAAAGTATTTTAGTTCCAGTAGACGGGTCAGATAACAGCAGGGTAGCTGTTGAACATGCTATTTATTTTGCGCAGCTTTTTAATGCTGAACTTTGCGGCCTTAATGTAGTTGATATCAGGTCTCTCGAAGGTCCTTTTTTAAGTGATATAAGTGCTTCACTTGGCTTTGCGCCTTTCCAGAATTATCTTCCAAAATTTCAGGGAATTCTGGAAGAAAGAAGTGATCTGATACTCAACACTATTGAAGAGATGGTTGTAAACTCTAATATAAAATTTAGAAAAAAAAGGCTTACCGGTGTAGTATCTACATTAATTTCTGATGAAGCAAAGATGTTTGATATGGTTGTAATTGCTCAAAGAGGTGAACATGTGCAGTGGTCTTCAGGGCTTCTGGGCTCAACTACTGAATCCGTTGTTAGAAAAACACCCAGACCTGTACTGGTTACTGCAAACACTTTTAGAAATATTAAAAATGTGACTGTTGCTTATGACGGAGCTGTTGAATCAAGCAATGCCTTAAAGACTGCTCTGGAGATGTTTATTGATGATGCTTTTAAAATTAATGTTGTAATCGTTACTGACGATATTGAGAAGAAGGAAAAGCTGACTTCAGAAGTTAATGAGTTAGCTTCACCGTATAATAAAGATGTAGATGTTGCAGTATTGTCCGGTGATTCCGGAAAAGCAATTATTGATTATTCGGAAGATAATTCGTCAGATATTATTGTTATGGGTGTATTTAGTCACAGTAGATTACATGATATAATTCTTGGGAGTACCGCAGCATATATATTAAGGAAGTCAGAGATACCTGTTCTGCTGAACAGATAGTTTGAATATCCAGGCTGTATAGTTATTTAGATTCTCTGTAAAAAAGCTTAAGTTAGGCAGGTTTTTTTGGGGATATTCAGAGAGCTGTGCAGTGTTAAATTTTCAAGGGATGATATGTTTGTTTATTCTTTTCTTAGATAAAACAACTCATCCGGAAGAGGGGTACTGTTTCCCATGGTGTCTTCACCGTAATTAGATTTTGCGAGATATTGAATATCTCGTACGGCATGTTCGTCTCCTCGGAATTCAATTTCTGTAATGTTCTCCTTTTTAATCATTCCACCAGCCCACATCAGGTCAATTACACTTCCGGCATCAAATTCTTTACCATTGACTATCATTAAAAGTTTTGAGTTGTAATGGTTTGAAATTTTGGCAACTAAGGTAGAAGGCCTGAGATGAAAGCCGAGCCCTTCAGGAACATTTACAGTCGCAGAATTAAATACTGTGAATTCACTTAATATATTGTCAGCTATGGTATTTCCCTGCTTTGAAAAAAAAGTATAGTAGTACAAAGAAAAATTTACTACTGTTTCAATTACTTTCTTTCTTATTATAATTTTTGATATTTTCTGCTGTGGCGACTCCTTACGGCTTGTCGTTTCATGGCGTTCTATAAAATGGCATAGTTCCTTTGCAATACCCAGTAAATGAAGAGTAATAGATATGTGCCCGCGAAGTGAGCGCAAGCTATTGTTTTGTGATTCAAAAACTGATTTATGAATATAAGTATCGTACATTGACTGGGCATTATGCGTTGTAGCTTCGATTTGACGGAGAGTCTCTTCGTTAATTTTGTCTGGGATATAGTCTGAATCTAGATTTTTGGCGGGTATTTTCTTTGCAAATATGATTTTAGCCGAAGCATTAAAAGATTTATTATATTCAGTTGCAACCCTGTTAATTTTTTCCTTAACGTCTGTTGTTTCAGACTCATCAATGTTTTGAGGCAATGTTTTTACTGCTATGGAATCAATAAAGTCTTCTTCTGATAATTTACCCTTTGGAATTTTTAAATTTAATGCTTCAGCTTCTTCAATCAGGTTTATAAACAGGAGTACTATTGATTCATTTAGAAACGCTAATCTTTTACTTGCTTCGTTCGTAAATGGTTTTACATGTTTTCCTTCAAGTTTATAATGGTTAATTCTGCGGATTATATGACTTATTGTATATGCGGTTTTTGAGAAGTTTCTGATTGATGCTATCAGTTCACCAAAAAAAACCCATTTTTTATTATTTCTCGCACCATGGTCATCCAGAAAGTCCTCTAGCTCCATTGATTCTTTTACTAGTGACATATAGTGTTTAATGTTTAGTTTGTTATTGCTCTTTCCTGTGAAGCATGCTGCATAATTGAGGATACTATGGGCTGGTTTTTCTGCTAGCTTTGCAAAATCTTCTTCTGTGATTATTTCAGAAAAGAATTTCATGATCGTTTCAGGCTATAGTTAGGATGTATGATTAACGGTGACCCATGTGGGGATAATCTATGCAATTATATGTCCGGCTGGCTCACATTTTTTATGTGTTGAGTTTCTTAGTCCTGCTGTAGGGATTTCGAACAATTCTATTCGACTTTACTTTCGTCTTCCTTTTGACGCATTGCTTTTTTTGCATTTATTCTTTCCAGTAGCCCAGCTTTTTCAAAATCTATATCGATCTCTTCTGCTTTATCTGATGCATCCGGCAGACTTACTATTCCTTTTAGACGTATCTTATTCTCTTCTTCAGTTAGATGATTGCTCGTCAATCTTTTATCTGTTTTGTACATGTTTTTTTATCCTGTTATAAATTAGTTGTTGCTCAATGAATTGTGTAAATCTTTTATTTCAATTAGAACATCTTTTAATGCCTTTTTATATTTTTCCTGTGAAAAACCAAGTGGCAGCTGTTTCTCCGGTGCTTCTTTTATTTTGATTTTTTTCTTTGCACCTGCGATTGTAAATTTGTCTTCATAAAGCATTTTTTTAATCTTTAGGACGGATTCTACGTCTTTCCTGCGATATAGTCTTTGATTAGACTTTGTTCTGTAAGGTTTTACGAGTTTAAATTCTGATTCCCAGTACCTTAGAATATAAGGTTCAACACCTGTTATGCTGCTGACTTCTCCGATTTTGAAATAGAGTTTGTCCGGTATTGTTTCAGCCATCTGAAATCACCCTAATTAATAGAAGTATTTATTCGTTTAAAGCTTTTTTTAAAACAGGACTTGCTTTAAAAGTCAATACGCTGCGGGCAGATATCTCAATTGCATCACCAGTTTGAGGATTTCTACCGCGGCGGATATTTTTATCTCTAACATTGAAATTTCCAAAACCGGATATCTTAACTTTATTGCCTTTTTCAAGTTCAGATCTCATTATCTCAAAAACAAGTTCTACGATCTGTATGGATTCTTTTTTTGAAAGTCCTATTTTCTCGTATATTGAATCTACTAAATCAGCTTTTGTCATAGATGAGCTCCTTATTAATTTAATTTTAAATTCTCAGCTCGATTCTTAACTCAGTATAAAGGTAAGATACTAATTTGTCACGTATTTTATTAACTTCTTTATCAGTTAGCGTCCTGTTTTCTGAATGAAATTTTATCCTGAAAGCCAGACTCTTTTTATCTTTATTTATGTTTTTTCCTTGGTAAAAGTCAAATATTTTTATATCACAAATCAGCTTATTCTTAAACTCCGTAATTGTTCCAAGTATCTTTTCAGCGGTTATGTTTTTATCAACTATTAATGCCAGGTCACGGTATATAGATGGATTTCTTGAAAATGGTATGAATTTTGGACTTTTTGAATAATATTTTAAAAGCTTTTTAAAGTCCAGCTCAAACATGTATGCACTGTTTTCTATTTCGAAATTCTCCAAAATATCAGGATGTGCTTCACCCAGAGAACCAATATTTTCGTTATTTATGCAAACATTTAGGGTTCTTAAGGGATGAAAATAAGGTTCTTTATTGTCACTTGTAAAGATATAGTCATAAATATTGAGTCTATCTAATATTGTTTCTACAGTGCTCTTTATATCGTAAAAGTCACAATTTTCGTTTTTAATGCTCCAGCTTTCATTATTTCTTATGCCGGATATTATGCCGGATATCTTTTTTAATTCTATATGATCCGACTCGCTTTCTCCTTTTAGAAATATATTACTGATCTCAAAAAACTTAACACTGGAAATGTTGTTGTTTTGATTATGCTTTAGGTTTAATAGCAGGCTTGGCAGAATAGAGGTGCGCATTACAGACTGGTCTGAAGAAATAGGGTTCAATATTTTAAGCGGGTCATTTCTAGGGTCTGAATTTTTAAAGTTTATAGCAGCCAGGTTTTCTGGTGCGATAAAACTGTAATTTATTACTTCTGAGTAACCAATTGATATGGCAATTTCTCTAAGTTTACCTGTAAAGTTTACATTTTGATTTAACTGTTTTGCGTTTAATACAGATTTAGGAAAGGTGACCGGGATATTATCATAGCCGTGAATTCTTGCTATTTCTTCAATGAGGTCGATTTCTCTGTTAATATCGTACCTGTAGCTTGGCGCAGTAACCGTGAGGCTGTCAGGGGACTCATTTGTTATCTGCATATTCAGCTTGGTCAGTATCTGCTTGATTTCATTATAAGTAAGTGAGAGCCCAAGGGTTTTGTTTGCTTTAGAAATTTTAAGATTTATGCTGGGTTGTTTTTTATACGTTTCTGAAAAGACGTCTATGTAACCTTTTAAAGGTATTCCTTCACCAAGGTCAGAGATTAAACTTGCCGCACGGTTTAGAGCAAAAATAACCGTGTTTATATCAACACCTTTTTCAAAACGGAGTGAAGATTCAGATTTTAGATTTATGGCTCTGCTTGTTCTTGAAATTGTGTTTGGATTAAAATAAGCGCTCTCAAGCAGAACTGAACTTGTGGAATTTGTAATTCCCGATTCTAATCCTCCCATTATTCCGCCGATTGCAACAGGGTCTCTTACTGTCACATATCAATACAGACTCTTCAGGAAGTGTTCTTTCAATTTCATCAAGGGTTATAAATTTCTCACCCTTTATAGATTTCCTTACCTCAATTTTGCTGCCATTAATAAGTTTTGAATCAAAGGCATGTAATGGCTGTCCCCATTCGAGCAAAATGTAGTTTGTTATGTCTACGATATTGCTTATTGATCTTATGCCGCAGTTTTCAAGCCTCAATCTCATCCATAATGGAGAATCCTTAATCTGCACATTATTTATGAGTCTGGCAGTATATCTTGAGCACAGGTCAGGAGTTTTGACCTCTACCTTGACTGCATCATTAATTGAATCAGTTGATTCTTGAAGTGAAATTTCAGGTAAAGTTAGCGGTAAGTTATATATTGCCGATACTTCACGAGCTATCCCAATAACGCTTAAACAGTCTGATCTGTTTGGTGTTATGCCCAGGTCCAGCACTGTGTCAGAAAGATTTAAAGCATCTTTTAAAGGAGTGCCCACTGCAAAGTCCGGAGAAAGGTGCATGATCCCTTCAGCATTCGTCCCAAGACCAAGTTCAGGTTCTGAACATATCATTCCTTGAGATACTTCACCTCTAATCTTTGATTTTTTGATTGTAAAACCTCCCGGTAATTCTGCGCCGGGAAGTGCAAGGGCTATTTTAAGGCCGTCATTTATGTTTTGTGCGCCGCATACGATCGGGATTTCCTCTGTACCAGTGTTTATCAGCGTCACTGAAAGTTTATCGGCATTTGGATGCGGATTTACTTTAATTATTTCAGCAACTATTACATTGTCCCATTGTGAACCGATTTCAATGACCTCTTCGACTTCAATACCGCACATTGTTAGGTCATGAGAAAGTTCTTCAACGGTTTTGTCTATCTTTACAAAATCTTTCAACCAGTTAAGACTTAGAAGCATAATTTAACCTGTTAGAATTGGGTACATTATCAGAACTGTGATAAGAACCTGTAATCATTTTCAAAGTAGAGCCTGATGTCATTAATACCATATCTTAGCATTGCTATTCGCTCAACGCCGAGTCCAAATGCCAGGCCGGTGATATTCTCGGAATCATATCCAACATTTTCAAAGACTTTTGGGTTAACCATTCCGCATCCGAGTATCTCAAGCCATCCGGTTCCTGAACATACCCTGCATCCGCTCCCCCGGCAGATTACACACTGTATATCAACTTCAGCGCTGGGTTCGGTAAAGGGAAAAAAACTGGGTCTGAATCTTAGAGAAGTTTCTTTATCAAAGATTTGGTGAATAAAAATAGTCAGGAGACCTTTCAGGTCTGAAAAAGCAATGTTTTCATCAACCATCAGTCCTTCAATCTGATGAAACATGGGAGTGTGTGAAACATCAGAATCGCATCTGTAGACTTTGCCAGGACAAATTATTTTTAAAGGCGGCTCGGTTTTTTTCATGGTACGGATCTGTACAGGAGAAGTGTGTGTCCTGAGCAGCTGTTCATCAGATATGTAGAATGTATCGTGCATGTCCCTCGCAGGATGATCCTTTGGGATGTTTAAGGCTTCAAAATTGAAAAAATCCAGTTCTATTTCAGGACCTTCAACCGTTTCAAATCCGAGTGAAGTAAAAATACCCAGTATCTCATCGGTAATTAAAGTAATGGGATGTCTTCTTCCCAATGGAATAGATCTGCCCGGTAAGGTAGGGTCAAATCCATCCTGAGAAAGTTCTTGTTCTTTTTTTGTCTGGCGTGAAATTGTAAGAGATTCTTCAATGGTACATTCAATCTCTTTTTTGGCTTCATTTACCAGTTTTCCAAATGCAGGCCGTTCTTCTGTAGGTATATCCTTTAAGCCCTTAAGTAATTTGGTTAGAGATCCATTTTTACCAAGAATCAAGCTTTTCTGCTGGTAAATCTCTGCCTCATTTGTGAGTTCTTTTAGTACTTTAATGCTCTGTTCTTTGATTTTTTGCAGTTCTTCGTTCATATACTTTACTTAAGTACGGTTTTAAATTATTTTGGATTTTATGCGAGAAGAGGGCCTCTGTTAGTTACAGAGGCCTTACCCCAGAAGTATTCGGAAAGTTAGTTATACTCAGCAGCTTGCAGAAGCTTCAGTATTTAGATTAATCTGCTCTTTTGCGATGTTTACAAGTTCTGAGAAGTTTTCCGGATTATTTATTGCTAATTCGGAAAGTATTTTTCTGTCGACATCAATGTTTGCTTTTTTAAGACCAAAAATAAACTGGCTGTAGTTTAAGTTCTTTGCTCTTACCGCGGCATTGATTCTTGCGATCCAAAGTTTTCTGAATTCACGTTTTTTGACCCGTCTGTCTCTATATGCGTAGTTTAACGCTCTATCCACAGATTCGGTTGCTACTCTGTATAGATTTCCGCTTGCGCCTCTGAAACCTTTAGCAAGTTTTAAGACTTTTTTTCTTCTCTGTCTAGATACGACTCCTCTTTTTACTCTTGGCATTATAACCTCTCAGTACTGATAATGTTTTATAGCAGATTGAATAACACTTATTTATTTCTAAGCATAAGGGATCAAACTGCGTATGGTTTTTGATTCTGATTTGGATATCAGAGATGATTTCCTTAAGTTTCGTTTTTGCTTAGTTGACTTTGATGTCAGGATATGGCTTGTATAAGCTTTAAATCGCTTTACCTTACCGCTTTTTGTTAGCTTAAACCGTTTAGCAGCACCTCTGCATGTTTTTATTTTTGGCATTTATCTTATCTCTCCTTATGCTATTTCTTTTTCGGAGCGAGCATCATTACAATATTGTGGCCTTCAAGTTTAGGTTCGCGTTCAATTATTCCGTGACCTACGATACCTTCTGCCATTGTGTTGATTAATTCATCGCCCTGTTCTTTAAATCTTCGTTCCCGTCCTCTAAACACTACAGTTACTTTTACCTTATTACCTTTTGCTAAAAATTCCTGGGTGTGTCTCAGTTTTGTTTCGAGATCATGAGTATCAGTAAAAGGTCTTAGCTTAATCTCTTTTGTGTGCACTACATGGACAGTCTTTTTTTGTACCTGTTTTTTACTATTGTGATATTTGAATTTACCGTAGTCCATGAACCTGCAGACAGGAGGGTCTGTGGTTGGTGATACTTCAACCAAGTCAAGGCCCTGTTCATTTGCCAGTTCAAAGTGCTTTGCGTATCTCTAGTATTCCCAGCTGGTTCTTATCCTGATCCACAACTCTTACTGTTGGTACTGTTATTGCGGAATTTATCCGTGGTCCTTGTTTTTTAGCTATGTTATATCACCCCCATGTTATTTAGTTTGATTTAATTTGCAATTCCTGCTTACACTCTTGATTTACATGATTCATGAAATCATCCAGGGGAATTGCTCCAAGATTTTTACCGTTTCTCATACGTGGTGCTACGGTATTATTTTCTATTTCTTTATTACCGATTACAAGCATATACGGGATTTTCTGCATCTGAGCTTCACGAATCTTGTGATTTAAACTCTCGTTGCGAAGATCGATTTCTGTGCGTATATCATTGTCCAACAGATTTTTGTATATGTTTTCTGCGTACTTATTCTGTTCGTCTGATATGGTTATTACTTTCACCTGTACAGGTGAAAGCCATGTTGGAAATGCGCCGGCATAATGTTCAATGAGTACGCCCATAAATCGTTCTATTGATCCGAGAATGACTCTGTGAAGCATTACCGGCCGGTGCTTGTTTCCGTCTTCACCAATATAGTTTAAATCAAATCTTTCCGGCAATACAAAGTCGCACTGTATGGTTGCACACTGCCAGGATCTGTTAAGGCAGTCTTTTAGTTTAAAGTCTATTTTGGGGCCGTAGAATGCACCATCACCTTCATTTATTTTATAAGAAAAATCAAAAGTGTCAAGTGCCTCAGTCAGGGCAGTAGTTGCTCTTTCCCAGTCCAAGTCTGTTCCAATTGATTTTTCAGGTCTTGTGCTGAACTCAATTTCAAATTCAAAATCAAATACTTGCATCACATCCTTAACAAAACGGATGATGTCCACAATCTCATTGTTAAGCTGTTCAGGGGTACACAGTATGTGTGCATCATCCTGCGTAAACTCTCTTACCCGTGTGAGACCATGCAAGACCCCTGATTTTTCATGTCTGTTTACCGTACCAAGTTCAAAGTATCTGATTGGCAGATCGCGGTAGCTTCTGAGCCCGGATTTATATATGAGCATATGTGCCAGGCAGTTCATGGGTTTAAGACCGTATTGCTTGCCTTCCACCTCCGTAAAATACATGTTCTCTTTATAATTCTGTAAGTGCCCTGATTTTTCCCAGAGATCAAGTTTAAGAATTTGTGGGCCTTTTACCATCTGGTAGCCGCGTTTTAAATGTTCTTTGATTTCAAAATCTTCAATCAGTCTTCTGAGCATCGCGCCTTTTGGATGATAAACTATTAGTCCGGCACCTGCTTCATCATAGATATTAAATAAGTCCAGCTGGCGGCCCAGTTTTCTGTGGTCTCTTTTTTTAGCCTCTTCAAGTCTGTTAAGATGTTCTTTCAATTTTTTCCTGTCTGAAAATGCAGTGCCGTATATCCGCTGGAGCATCTTGTTCTTTTCATCTCCCCTCCAGTATGCTCCTGCAATACTGGTGAGTTTAAAAGCTTTTACTTTACCTGTCGTTGTTAGGTGCGGACCCCGACAGAGATCGACAAAGTTTCCTTGTTGATAAATGTTTACCTCGTCATCATCAATTGCGTTTATAAGCTCAACCTTATATTTTTCACCTTTATCTTCAAAGAGTTTTATTGCCTCTGCTTTTTTAAGCACTGATTTTTTAAATGGCGTCTTTGATTTTATGATCTCTTTCATTTTTTCTTCAATTTTTACGAGATCATCTGGTGAAAAAGTCTTTTCATAATCAAAATCGTAATAGAAACCGCTTTCTATTGAAGGGCCTATTGCGACTTTTACCTCGGGAAAAAGAGCTTGCACTGCCTCAGCCATAATATGTGACGTGCTGTGTCTTATAATGTCTAAACCCTGTTCAGAGTCTGCCTCAATAAAACTGATCTCACAGTCATTCTCTAGAGTGTCTGACAGATCATGCTTTTTATTGTCAATTATTGCTGCAACTGCGTTTAGTCCAGGCTTATAACTCTTCAGTATTTCAAAGAGCTTCGTACCTTTCTCAGCAGTTAATTTGTTCTTATCCGGTAATGTAAGCGTTAGTTGACTCATATTGATTTGCTTAACTTATTAGAAAAACACCACAAAGTATCATTTTATGATGCCTGGTTTCTGATATTTCTTATTTAATATATTTTTTTGCTTTATGGTAGGCGCGGGCGGTATCGAACCGCCGACTTCTACCACGTCAAGGTAGCGCTCTCCCACTGAGCTACGCGCCTGCACGAAATTTATTTAATTAATTAAGATGCCAATTTTTATTAATTTTGTCAAGAAAATTATTATGTTACGACTTTTTACTGTGAATTTAAGTTTGTAAAGTTTTGCAAATAAATTCTTTAAAGTTCAATTATTTTTTTACATTTATTAAGATGGAAAAAATTTCTCATAAATATAAAGTTTTGCCCTTTTAAAAATATCATTATTTGTAACTATCTAAAAAATCGTTATAAATAATATGGCACAGGTTTTGCCGTATATACATTGGGATACAAATATATTTAACGGTTAAATATGAAAATTGAATTATTAAATCTAAAAAACTCTTATAAAGAGAATGAATATATATTTGATGATAATAACAGATCTTCAAATATGATATTAAAAATAAATACATCATCTGGCTGGCGTACTATTGATTCGCCTTATGATCCTGAGGAAGAGGCTGTAAAGTCTCTTGGAAACAGTTTCGATAGTCAAACAAGTATTGTTCTGATTGGGGCAGGTTCAGGATATTTTTTGTCAGAAATTATCAAAAAAGGGATTAATGATATTGTATTAATAACTCCTTACCGGGTAGTTGCAGAACAAAACTATAGGATACTTTCTGATTATGAATCAACTGAAGGGAATGCATGTATTATTCTTGCTGATGTTTTTGATGTTAACTTGCAAAAAAGACTCTCTGAAACTTTAGAACAGAGAAATATAAAGAAGGTTGTTTTTCATCCGCGTGAGTCAAAAACTTTGCCACAGTTTTTTAACCCGCTTTCTGTTTATATTGAATCATTAAATAAAAAAATAAACTTTAAACGTCAGCAAAACTGTATTAAAAGAGTCCTTTTTCCATGTTCCGGTCAGATTATAGAAAAAGAGATCATAAAAGAATTTATTAAAAGAGGTGTTGAGGTATTTGATACAGAGTCATTTAATCAAAGAAAAATAGATCCTAAATCAGCTTGGGAAATTATTTCCAAATATGAGCCTGATCTAATAATGTCTACCAATAACAAGGGGTCGGATTTTGAAGGATATATTCCGGCTGTCTGCAGCATCTCAAGTATTAAGTAGGCTACATAGTTTCTTGATGACCCAAGATTTATTTTATCTAAAAATGAAATTTTTGAGGATCAAAACCGTTATGGTTTCTGCTGGGATGTTTCAGGAACAGAGGCTTTAACTGAAATTGGGTTTAAAAATATTTCAATGCTTCCGCTGGCAACAGACCCGGATATGTTTTATTCGGGGGAGGGCGATGAGAAATTAGAGGGCAGAATTATATATGTAGGCAGCCCGGGCTTTGGAAATGAAGAAAGATATTTTTCAGGGCTGGATAAAAATCGTACAGCTATTGATCTTTGTAAATATTTTGAAGAAAAATTATTCTCTGAAAGAAAGATACCATCAGTATATGAAATTTATGCGGCAATAAATGAATTAAATATCATTAATAACTTTACTGAAGCAGAACTTGATCGGCTTCCTGCTTATACTCTGTATAAAGCAAATTTAAATTACAGAATAAAAGCCTTAAATGAACTGGCGGGCTTAAACCCAATTGTTTATGGTGAAGGGTGGTGCGGTCTTCTTTCTGAGAATATCGAGTTGAGAGACTATATTGATTATTATAGAGAGCTTCCAAGGATCTATAGATCAGATGCTGTGCAGATTTCTCTTACGCATCTTCAGATGCGTAAGTATCCTAATCAAAGAATTTTTGATGTTGGCGCATGCGCCGGAGTGGTGGTTGGTGACAGAGTGACAGGCTGGAATGAACTTTTTACCTCAGAACTGGATGAGCTTGTGTTTGATAATTTTAATGAATTAAAACAGAAAGCATCCAGGTTTGCACAGAGTAAAGATCTGAGAAGAGCTTACGGTGAGAAACTCAGGATAGAGGTACTTTCAAAGCATACCTATGCTCACCGTATTGATAGGGTTATAGATAAGCTGATTTCATAGTTTGTATGTAATTTATAAAATAATTATATAATAAAGATTATATTGATGATTTTAAACGGACGGTTAAGAATCTGCTGTTATGATTCTGTCTTATAAACATAATAAGTTAAGTATTGAGAATTATCTGGATGAATTTGTGTATAGAGATGATCAGGGAAATGATGTTCTTTCATCACGCACCACACTTTTGATGATTCTAGAGAAAATATAAATAAATCAGATACTTAAACTCGATTCTTTGCGGGACATTTTTTCCATTAAACAGGCATTTTTGACCCGTATAAACACCTGCCATTAACCCCTGTAACAATCTAACCAGATGATAAAACATCATAAATTCTTCGGCATAATATTTGCTAATATATTTATATACTAAAATATCATTATTAATGATTTAGAAGCAATGGATAAAACTCGGGGAGCAAAATAATGCATAATTGGAATTACCGGTCATCTCAGAAGCTCTTAAATCCAGATTATTTAAATAAGAGTGACGGAGGAGCAAGGAAAGCAAAGGTTCTTTTTTATGTAGAACGTAACCTGCATTTGCCATTTCTTGAACCTATTCATGATTATCTTGCTGTAAATTCTCATTATGATCTTGCGTTTAGTTCACCACCTTATAGGCGTGCAGAACAGGGTAGCCCAGGCTTTGGGCTGGAAACAGAACAGATAAGAAGGCTAAGGAATAAATCATTATATTTTGGTCTGCCAGAGGAGTTTACGGCAGACATAACTGTTGTTGCTGATGCCTGTTTCTATCCGGTTAGGAAGTGTGGAAAAATAATCGATGTGGGCCATGGACTTATAAGTAAGGGATTCTTTTATAAGGATGCGCCAATTGTGCGCAGAGAAAACCTTGCTGATGTAATTTGTGTTCCGGGCCAGTGGCATAAAAGTAAACTTAAAAAAAATGTGTTTGTTCCAATCCGGGTGTCTGGATTTTTAAAAACTGACAACATCTACCATTTTGGAGAATTGAAAAGAATAGATTTCCTTAAAAAGTACACTATCGAAGAAGGTAAAAGGATTATTCTTTATGCTCCCACCTTTAATGAAGAATTAAGTTCAATTCCGTGTATTAAAGACAGAATTGTTGAACTTGCTGATGATAATACCGTGATACTTATTAAACTTCATGGGATGACAGCTCCTCATTATATTGAGTTGTATCGTTCTTTAGAAAAGAATATCAGTAATATTAAGCTTGTAAATAATGATGATTTTACCGGTGCAATGGTATGTGCTGATGTAATGATCAGTGATGTGTCTTCAGCCTATGTTGAGTTTATGCTCCTTGATAAACCAATTATTCTCTTTAACAACCCCTTGCTGAAAAAATATGAGAAATATGATTCGACAGATATTGAGTATCAGGTCAGGGATGCGTTAATTGAAGTAAATAACTTTGAAGAATTAAAGCATGCCGTAAAACTTTCAATTGCTGATCCGGATGAGTTTGGAGAGAGAAGAAGGTTATATGCAAACGCATTGTGTGAAAAAATTGATGGAAATGCAGCAAAAAGAGTTGCTGATACAATTGATGATTTATTAACTGGCAAAATAAGAAAAGAAACCGATTCTTCAATTTTGTACAGCGTGATTTATCAAACAGACAGGGCCTTATCAAGCACTGAAATTAATTCAGTTGTGGATAATATTGAGAATAAAAATTGTGGAATTAATTTTGAGGTTATTATAGTTGGTCCAGAACATGCCCAGACCAATGATTATATACCTAAAATTAATGGTTATGTTACATCAAATAATATAAATTTCGGTTCTATTCTTGAAGCTGTTAACAAATCAAGGGGGCAGTTTGTGATTTTGCTCAACCAGGACAGGGTTTTGCCTGATAACTGGATCGATTGGATGCATAATTATTTCGTTTATCATCCGGACGCTGGAGCGGTTAAGTCATTATCCTCAAATGAAAATTATCATTCGATTCTTAATGAGTTTGATGATGATACCCGGCCCAATGAACTTTCAGACATTGCTTCATATTTCTTTTACTTTCTAATGGGAAATGATCATAACTGTGATTATTTTGATAATGACTGCCTGATGTTCAAAAGAGAAATCTTTAACCTGGATATACACATTGATTTAAATTCTGATCTATCATCTGCATTATTGAATTTAAAAGACCTGATTAATATAAACGGATATACAAGCTGGTACGCTTTGGAAATATTTAATTATCAGAATGATGCAACTCTAGAAAATAATCAGATTAATAATTCAGACGTATTTGAAAATTCATTGAGTGAAGGTAATGCCTTTAATGCAGATGAAATGATTGTTGAAATGCTTGAAAAGGCGAAGGTCCATAAACAAAACAAGGATTTTGAAAATGCAATAAGTGAGCTCAACCGCGCCAGGGAAATTATTGAAAATACAACTCGCACAGATATTTATTCAGAAAATGAAAATAATCTTAATCAAATGTTATTAACTGCAAAGGGCCTTTAAAAAGATAAGGATTTTTTAAAAGCAATTAAAGTCCTGGAAAATTTAAAATCATTAATTGAAAAGAAAAAGCCGGCAGAAAATAATAACGACCATGAAATAATTGATCTGCTTGAACAAAGCAAAATTCATAAAAAAAATAAAAAGTATTTACAATCAATTGAACTGCTTGAGCAAGCTAAATTGAAAATTGCTTAACAAGAAGGAGACTTATTATGGATTATACAGGCAATGAAAATCTTAAGTTTGAAGTATATCAGGAACTTGGAGAGTGTTATACACACACAGGAGATTTTGACAAGGCTTTTAAATATTTTGAAGAAGCAAAAATAATTGATTCAATGAGTGAAAGACCTTTTGTTGGAATAGGTGTAGCTGAAATGCAGAAGAGTGAGATCAATAATGCTAAGCTCAATTTTATTAAAGCAATTGAAATGAACTTAAACTGTGATAAGGCCTTTGCCGGACTTGCTATGACCTATACAACTATAGGAGATAACAATGAAGCATTAATTAATTATAAACATGCTCTTGATATTGATCCATCAAATAAGGCGGCATTAATGGGTCTTATGCAGTGTGCATACAGTTTTCAGAAAATATGATGTAGTGGTTGAATATTTGAATAAATATCTAGATCATTATCCTGGAAATTTAAAAATCCTTTACTGTCTGGCTGGAACTTATTTTAAACAGGATAAATTTATCGAATCAAAAGAAGTAATTGAAAGAATCTTTATATTTGAGCCTAACCATATAGAGGCATCAAAACTGAATGAATTAGTCAATAAAGAAATAGGGAACAATTCATATTCTGAAATGTGAAAATATCATAAGTATAAGACTTTGGCTTTAGATAAATATCATGGAAAATCAGTTGATAGTTGAAGAATCAATAAAGCTTATTGATTCGAGGTCAGGCTTGCCAATTATAAAAGTCAGAGGAGAGTCTGGCAAGTGGGTGACTTTGCACAGTATGATTGATCCTGAAAAGGAATCAAGAATCATGGCTGACAACTTTAATGTTTCAGATGATAAAATAGCTGTGATACTTGGCCTGGGTATGGGTTATCATTTGTTTGAGATATTAAACAGAGAAAAAAAATGTTCAGTAATTGTTGTAGAAAAAAATGAAGAAATATATGAGACCTTTCTTTCTGAATACGCTGATGATGAAAGGTTGGCAGGAAGACAGATAATATTTGTTAATACTGGAAATAATGATGCAGCAATAGAAAAAATATCAAAATATCAAATTGAAAATGGTTTTAAAACTTTTGAGGTGATTGAACATACCCCGTCAGTAAGAGCATTTCCAAGTTTTTATCTTGAGCTTAAAAGCAGAATTGAGTCCATGGGGAAAATAAATATCGGTTCAAAGATGAATTACGTTAAGTTTAAAGATGAAAAGGTTAAAATTCTTATTCTTCACAGTAAATATTACCTTCTCCCTGAGATGATAAACAGTATTAAAAGTCTTGGCCATGAACATAAAGTTGTGATGGTCCGTGGAGGGCGCGATGGTGAAGGTACACAGGAAGTGCTTGAAAATATTTTATCTGAAATAATATCATTTAAGCCTGATTTTGTATTAACGGTAAATCATCTTGGCTTTGATAGAGAAGGTGTATTGACAGGTTTATTTACTGATATTAAGCTTCCTTATGCCTCCTGGTATGTTGACAGTCCGGTATTTATCCTTGATGCCTTTAACAAACAAATCTCTCCATACCTGTCTTTATTTCTCTGGGATTCTGATTATATTGATGATTTAAAGAATATAGGTTTTGAAAATATAACATATCTTCCACTTGCTACTGACACAAGTATATTTAATAAAATACCGGCATCAAAAAATAAACTTCAAAATTTAAAATGTGACGTTGGATTTGTTGGGAGTTCTGGTGAGTTTATTATCAATGAGTGTCTGGATACTCTTGAAAGAAAAAAGGATATAGTAGATCTTTTAGATAAAGTTGCACAACAATTTTTAATATCCAGTGAAAGGCATTTACGAAATGTTGATCTTGATCTTAATAGACAGGAAAGAACTCTCTTTGAATTTCTTATGGATAAAGAAAAAAAATCCTTTGAACCTGCTGTTACCTGGAAAGCATCACAGCTTTACCGCTTGAGCTGTCTTAAAGAGACCTTGGCATATCATCCACATATTCATGGCGATCCAGGATGGTCAACTGTTTTAAACAGTAATTCTGTAATACTCCCTGAACTTAACTATTATGATGAATTACCTTCTTTTTATAATGTCTGTGATGTTAATTTCAATTCAACCAGTCTGCAAATGAAAACCGGTTTTAATCAACGTATATTTGATGTGCCTGCATGTGGAGCATTTATTTTAACTGATTACCGCGCTCAGCTTGAAGAACATTTTGAAATTGGAAAAGAAGTGATTTGTTATAGAGATATAGGAGAGATTAATGATCTTATTTCTTTTTATCTTAAAAATGATTTGGCTCGTAATAAAATTGTTGAAAATGCATTTTTACGTATTAAAAAAGATCATACTTACATAAATAGAATAGAATTCATGATTAATAGGATGAAAGAAATATATGCCTGATATCCTTGTTGTTCAGATGGCAAGACTGGGAGATTTTCTCCAGACGACTCCTCTTTTATATGGGATAAAAGTGTTCTGCCTGAATAACCGGATTCATGTGTTAATTAACAGTTCTAATGCTGAAATTGCAGAAAGATGCGGCTGTGTTGATGAGATAATATGTTTTGATGTAAAATAATTATGCATTACATGTTTCTGACGCAGTCATGAAAAAAACTCAAATCCTGGAAATAACAAGTTTTTTAAAGAAAGGTATAAGCTTATACGCCAAATTAAATAATTACTTTATTGACATAAATAATAATCTTAAGAAAATTACTGATCTTTCAAAAGAGTTAGAAGCTATTGAACAGCATACATTTTAAAAAGGGGAGGGGCTTGGAGAGCTGGAAGTAATTATATCAATGTTTAAATTTGAGATCGAGAGTCTTAAAGGCAAAAACATAACTGAGCTTGTTGATGAGATCGCTTTGATCTACACACGGCTAATTAACAGGTTAAATATGACCTTAACAATACTAAACTATTTCGTTGAATTGAATACAATTAATTATTCAAATAAAAGAATAGCATAGGAGGAAGAAATGAATATTACAATTAATGGGTCTTTAGTTAACAAAAGCATTGAAAATATTAACAACTTAGAGGAGATTTTAATTAATCTTTCTGATACTTCAATACCTCCCAATCATCTGGTTGGAAGTGTTATGATAAACGGTAACGAGTTTTCTGAAGTATTTCCAGGGCAGGCTAAGGAAATAGCAGCAGTTAACATAAATGACCTTGATATAGAAACAGTTTCTTTTGAAAAATTTGCAGAAGCTGCGATAAAGGATAGTGCCTTTTTTGTAAAAAACATAATTGCGTCAGTAAATAAAACTGCTGAGCTTTTCAGAATTTATGATGAGACTGAGGCAAATGAGAAAATGGCTCAGATAATTGACCCATTAAGGGCGCTTGTTGTTTTTATTAATTCCACCAGAGTTGATTTAAAGTGGGATTTTGAAAATGACCAAATTGATGGACATCCTATTGTTAAAGACTGGGAAAAACTCCATAGTGTGATTGATGAGTTAAAGTTAACTCAGGAGGAAGGCGACTGGATACTTTATGCTGATCTGCTGGAGTATGAGCTGGTTCCGGTCTTAAATGTATGGGTAAATATTTTTGAAGAAAAATCAAAAAACTTTAATGCATGATTATTTGACGATGAATAAAAACAGAGATTATCAAAAGAATATTGAAGAGCTGTTATCCTTAACAGAAAAAGCTCTTCATTATGTTGAGAAAAAAGACCTTTCCAGTGCCTTTATGGTCTCAATTAAACGCAAAAAACTTATTAGTAAGCTGGAATTTATATCTGTGCCTTCAGATAAAATTGTTAGGGCAAGGTATGAGCTTAAGAATATTCAGAATATTGATGCCTCAATCAGAGAAGTTATTGAGACGGAACTTGAAGAACTGAAAAGTAAGATGAACCTGACTAAAAAGGAATTGATGATCAGGGACCGTTTTGTCGGGGGAAGAAAAAGAAGAAGAAGGATTATTGATGCTAAGCTGTAGATGTCACATTGTTGAGTATATGCTTTTTAGATCATTTGCATAATGTGAGTGTAGTGGAGTTGAAATATATTAATTCTAACAGAAAATACGGGGTTTCTAAGATAGAAGCTCAACGATAATAGTAGTGTTTTAAAACTGGCTTCTGACAAGTCAAGGACTGTTTAGAACATTTTAACCGTAAATAGTATTAAGACCTTCACCGTTTGCTGCCATATTAGAACCTGATTTCTCAGAATTAATACTTTGCTGTTCTGTTTTAACAGAAATTTCTTTCCATGCGTCTCTTAGGTTGATTAGAATATTTAATGATTGCTTAACCTTATGTATATCATTATCTGTGTGAACTTCGTTTAAATGTCTGTTTAGGAAATAATATATCTTTGAGAGGGGCTCTGATATATCTTTCCCCTGTTCCATGTTAAGTGCGTTATTTAACTCACTGATTATGAGCTGCGCTCTTGAGATAAAACGGTTTCTTTTAATTGCATCATTTCTTTTATGGCTATCTATTGCTTGTTTTAATGATGCTATCGCAGCATCATAAACCATTAAAATAAGTTTTAGACGGTTTGTCGATGTTACTTCAAGCTTTTTATAATCGTTTAGTGTTGAATAAGTATCCACTTTCTCCTCCCAAAATCAATTATTCTAATTTTTGAATTTGACTAGCAAGCATTGAGCTTTGGCCGTTTAGGCTGGTTAAAAGAGCTTCGAGTCTTGCATAGCGTATTTCAAGTCTTTTCTGGTAAAGCGCAATGCGGTTTTCTTCCCTTTCAATTTTATCATCTATACTGTTTATGATATCCTGGTAGTTTTCTTCCAGAACTGACATGGTGCCAGAGTATGGGTTTGTTAAGAAATCAAGTTCTTCTTTTAAGGTACCCAGTATTCCAAGTTTCAGGTCGACCTCACCTGGATTTGATTTTGATATTGTGCTTCCGGTATCTGTGATTTTAACAGCAAGACCTGATTCAGGATAACCCTCTCCGCCGGTTATGGTATTTGTATCAGCGTTCCAGTCTGCAGGATGCCAATCACCGCCTTTAATTCTCATTTGAACATCAGGCGGGTCACCCGGATTAAAATATATTTCATAAGTCCCGGCTTCAGTGATACCCGGGATATGGCTGTCATATACAATATCATCATGTGCTGATCTGCCGGAATAATAGTCAGAAAAAAGATCTGCGACTGCCTGTGGATTTTCAGTTAATGCTTTACTAAGAACCGCTTCATCAATTATAAGCTGTCCCTGTGTTTCAGAGCCTTCTTTAACGTCGGTTTTTATGCCGACCTGCATAAGATTTATAAAAGTCTCATATTCGTCTCTAAATCCTGTTGCAGTAGATGACAGGATCTCATTTATTTTATTTTTAACGATATCCGCACCGTAGTTACCCAGCAGTATTCCGGCTTCATCAGTATCCGTATTGTATGTAGTCTGTTCTTTTATATATTTTCTGATCTCGTTCAGTTTATCAACAAAAGTGGTAATATTTTCTTTTATTGCAGCTGTATCTGTATTTATGGAAATTGTTGTTGTTCCAATATTGATTAATTCAAGGGAGATATCGGATATTACATCACCGATAGTGTTAGAAGATCTGGTTATATATGTTTCCGGATCTGTATCAGGATATCCGTCTATTTGTATATGTGAGTTCTGAGCCATGTGAGTACTGTTGGAAAAGGTTCCAGAGTTTGCTAATAATTCTGTTGCGTCTGTATTTATGGTTATACCGTAGTCTAAACCGGTTGATTCACCGGTCAGTATAAGATGAAAAGAAGTTGAAGTTTCGAGGCCGTCATCAAGGATTGATGCGGTTACTCCCGGGTTCGTCGGGTCGCCGTTTATGCTGCTTACAAGATCGCTTAATGTATCCTCGTCAGTGATATTTATATCAATGGTAGTGCCGTCATAGGTATAAGAAAAGGTCGCGTTTTCACCTGTAGTTAAGGCCGTAGTATCTTCGTCTGCTATTCCAGTGTGAATCTGCTTATCCGCCTGTGCAAGCTGAATAACTTCTATTTCATAAGAACCTTCAAGCGCGCCGCTGGCAGAGGTGGCTGTTGCGATTGCCGAATCAGATGATGAAGCCGTGTTTACTAAGAATTCCGAGGGAGTGTCCAAAGACTTAACAGTTGTGTGAAATGAAGCAAGCTTGGTGTCAAGTGTGGTGAAAGCAGTAGACATTTCTGTCCAGTGAGATTTCCAGTTTTCAAGCGGCTGGATATACCTTATTTTTTCAGTTTCGACCATTGCATCTACAATACTTTTTAAGTCGATTCCAGATCCGAGTCCGGTAAATGTTACTGATTCAGCCATATTAAAAAACTTTCCTGAATGATGTGATTTTTATAATATAAATGCAAGAATAAAGCCAATCTATTAATTTAATTTTTAATGTAATATTAATTACTTAGAGCATATATTTTAGTTAAAAAAAAAGAGCGGGGAACGATCTTCCCTGCTCTTTTTAATAGTTGGGAAATAATTACCCACCGATAAGTGTAAGCGCCATATTTGGTATCATGTTAGCCTGTGCCAACATGGCTATAGCAGCCTGAGACTTAATCTGGTTAGTAACAAATGCTGTCATTTCTGTCGCAACATCAACGTCACGAACACGAGATTCAGCAGCCTGCAGGTTTTCTGCCTGTATCGTAAGCTGTGAAATTGTGTTAGACAGTCTGTTGGAATACGCTCCAATTTCTGCCCGGATTGTATCTTTATCTACGATTGCTTCTGTGAGTGTGGTAAGAGAATCCTGGGCGCCGGTCTGTGTTGCGATGCTTAGCGCATCAATTCCAAGTCCTACCGCAGTAGCGTCACCAATATTGATGAAGTAGTAATCCTCAGCAGCATTGTTTGTCGGCCCAAAGTGAATCTTCAATGGGCTTACACTGTTGCCAGAGATATCGGGGCTATTCACATCGCCACTGAGGTTACCGTTTATCAGCTGAACACCATTGAACCTTGTAGCTGTTGCAATACGTGTGATCTCACTGCGCATTGTATTAAACTCATTGTTCATGATTGATCTCTGAACAGAAGTATAAGTGCCTGTTGCAGCCTGTGCAGCAAGCTCTTTCATTCTTATGAGCTTTTCATCAATTATTCCAAGTGCACCGTCTGCTGTCTGTAGCAAACTCTGTGCGTCAGCTGCGTTTCTTACGCCCTGTCTTAATGCTGCAATATCAGCACGCATTAACTCACTGACTGCCAGTCCTGCAGCATCATCACCAGCAGTATTGATTCTCATACCTGATGAAAGTTTATTTGTTGAAGATGAGAGTTGATTAAAAGCGGATGTGAAGTTTCTGGCCACGGTCATGGCCATCATGTTATTGTTAATTGTTAATGCCATTTTTATCCTCCTTGATTTGTTTTTGCCTGCTTAAATTCAGGCTTTTTGGCATCCTTGCCATTTTAGTATTATACTGATTTAATTATTTTTTTTAACCCCCTTTCTTTTAGTATTTGTTTCTATTAAACTTGTTCGTCATTTTTTGAAAAAATCTTAAGTATTTGAACATTAAAAATTACTTTTTTAAAATAAAATAATAATAATTTGATAATCATTGTTTATTAAGTGAATGAACGTTATTTTTTTGTTTTAAGGGTTAAGTTATTTTTTATTATTGTCGAACAAGTGTAAGAACAAAAGAATAAGAACAACAAAGATGTAAAAACATGAATGTCATTCCAGTAGTAAATAACAATATAATAAATCAAACAAAGGATTTTGTTTTAAAGAGTGATAAACGTGAGATTCAGCCTCTAAACGTTGTTGATATTACTGAACTTAAGATTGATGTTACAGGACCCACAGGTACACTCATTGATGAAATAATTGAGTCTTTTGATAATAATTCCGGTAATGAAAATAACAATTTTGATTTAAAGGAAATAGAGCAGGCTATTAATGAATATTTAAAAAATACAGAAACTAACATTCAAATAGAAATAGATAAAGAAACAAATCAGCCTATATTTAAAATTGTAAGAACTGGGGATAAAGAAGTTATAAAAGAAATTCCTCCAAAGGAACTGTTAGATCTTTTTAAAAGAATAAAAAACATGATCGGCTCACTTTGTGACTGCTCAGCATAAAAATGACTAATAATCCTTCCAAAATTCCTCAGCATTAACTCTACAAGTTTTTAACCTTTAAAAACCTTGCGAAAATAATAATTCAAATATCCTAACATTAGTTAGTATTGAAATATTTTACTTAATTTGATATGTCTAGCATAAATATCACTTATACAACTGATTTTAAATCGCTTGATACGTCAAGTATTTGTCATATGCTCTTTATAATGTATTAATCGAGTATACTATCTTGAAAAAACATTCGTTAATACATATAATTAGAAGATATAAAGATACCTGATTTGAATTTAGGATTAGGCATATTTCATGCATATTGTTTTAATAAGAGAATGAACTTATTAAAGGAGATTCAAGTGAGTGTTTCTGATTATTTGAGAGAAGGGCAGGACGTAAGCTTTCAGATTGAAAATCCTGAAATCAGCCCAAAATTTATTTCAATTATTGAAGACATAAATGATGAACAATTCACTATAAAAGTTCTGGATGAAAGGTTTTAAATCATCAGACATTTCAACTAAATCTGATGTGGTTGTTTATGGGACTAAGGGCAGGGCTTGAATATACTCTTAAGGTTAAGGTTGAAAAAATTGATAATAATTTGATAATCCTAAAATACATTCCCTCAAGATCACATTTAAGAGTAAACTCATATGTAATCTTAAATTATAAAATAATTTCAGGTGAGGAGTTTATAGATAAAAAAAATAAGTATATTCAGAATATTTCACATGAAACAGAAGAGAATTTATATAAATCTCAAATCTTTACAGGTGAAGAGCTGGATCTAACTACTGAACATCCTTCGGTTGAAATATTAAATGAGATTAAAACCTTAAATAAAAAAATTGATTTTATCATAAATCATCTTATCAAGCCGGATGATAAAAGTATATTGGATGAAGAACAGATAGAAGTAAACCTGAGCGGTTCAGGTATAAAATTTATTTCAAGCGATAATTTGAAAACAGGTGATTTTCTAGAAATGAAACTCGTTTTACCATTGTCGACTGGTATTGTAATTGATTTTATTGCTAAAGTAATTCGAGTAATAAAACCGGCTGGTAACCCTGGTTCTAATGATCCGGATTCTTCTGAAATTGCTGTTAAATATGTTGCGATTAATGAAGATGACCGGGAGATGATTATTAGATATACATTTAAAAGGCAAAGAGAGTTGCTGCGGGCTTCTGAAGGCAGTTCAAATTAATTTCTATGAAATTTTATCAACTATTCTTCTACTGTTTAATAAAGCCTCATTACAATCATCTGCAGAAAGTCCCGCACCCAGTAATACTTTCCTGGCATACTCAATAGTAATGAGATCAGAGGGTCTGTGCGAATCAGTATTTAAAACCATTTTTGCTCCATGTTTTTTCGATAGGGCAGCAACATGACCATTAGTGATTGAATGGCTTTTTCTGGCCGTGATTTCAACATAAATACCCTTTTCAGCAGCGAGTTTTACATCTTCTTCTGTTATAAGACCAGGATGAGCAAGGATATCTATATCAGCTTCAAGAGCTTTTCTGTTTGTGCCGGATAAAACAGGTTCTGTAATTGTTTCACCGTGAACAACTATAATTTTAGCTCCCATTTTACGTGATTCTTCTGCCAGTTCATATATATGTTCTGGGTGTACATGGGTAATTTCGATTCCAGGAATGGATATGATGCTGTTTTTTTCATTAAGCTTTTCACAGACCTTAATTGTTCTTGAGATCAGGAAATCATAATTTGATGTGTCTGCATGGTCGGTTAACGCAATTGCTTTATAGCCGTATGATTCTGCTCTTCTGACTAGTTCTGACGGTATGAGTTCACCGTCACTGAAAAATGTATGGGTATGCAGGTCTATCATATGTTTGTCCCCTTAAATTAAGGTGCCGTTTAATGAATGAACATTGGCTTTGTTTATTTTTACGTCTCTTATACTTCCTATGACATCAGCAGATGCTTTACAGTTGACAACCTTATTTGTCCGTGTTCTGCCGGCAATAAAATCATTATCATATTTACTCGTATTTTCAAATAAAATTGAAACTTTTTTATTAATAAGTTCAGAATTCTTATCCATGCTTATTTTTCGCTGCAGCTCATTAAGAATTGTTAATCTTTCGATCTTAATCTTGTAGGGGATCTTATCTTTTAAAGTTGATGCCTTTGTCCCTTTTCTGTCAGTATAATGAAATATAAATAAATCATCATAAGCTATTTGCTTAATTATATTTACAGTATTGTTAAAATCATCATCTGTTTCTTCAGGAAAGCCAACTATAATGTCAGAAGTGATACTGATTCCCGGAACAGTTTCTCTTAATGCGGAAACTTTATCAATATATTCCTGACTGGTATAAACACGGTTCATTTTCTTTAAAATTGTATCTGAACCAGATTGTAATGGTAGATGGATGTGTTCACAAAGCTTATCAAGTTGCTTGAATGATAATATGAGTTTGTCAGACAGGTCTTTCGGGTGTGAAGTAACAAATCTTATTCTTTCCAGGCCTCTAATTTCATTGATCCTTTTTAAGAGGTCAGGAAAAGAATTGAAATTATTTTGTTCATTATTATATGAGTTAACATTCTGACCCAGAAGAGTAATTTCTTTAACCCCTGAGTTTACCAGTCCGGTTATCTCGTTTAAAATTTCGGTAGAATCTCTGCTTTTTTCAGGACCTCTTACATAAGGAACTATACAGTAAGTACAATAGTTATTACATCCGTGCATTATTGAAACAAATGAACATATCCTGCCGGGTTCAGGTTTGTAAGGGCCTGCCGGATATATTTCAGAAATATTGTTCATCTCTATATTTACAATTTTATTTCCTTTTTCAGCAGCATTTATTATTTCCGGCAGTTCATTTATCTTTTGAGTACCAAAAACAATGTCAATGAAAGGAAACTGCTTAATTAGCTTTTTACCGTGATGCTGAGCAAGACATCCTCCTACGCCGAGTATGATAGAAGGGTTTTTCTTTTTTATCTGGTTAATTCTTCCAAGTTCACTAAAAACCTTATCTTCTGCTTTTTGTCTTACACTACAGGTAATAAGCAGTATGTGAGAAGCTTTTTCGTATTTTTCGGCCTTTTTAAACCCGTAATTTTCAAGAAGTTTTTGAATACGAAGTGAATCATAATCATTCATCTGACATCCAAAATTTCTTATAAAAAGAGTTTTGTCTGAAATATTATTTGTTATCATAAGCAATGTAAATACGAACAGTTAAATTTATCTATTAATATTTTAGTTTAATAAATAATATATTATTATTTATGTTTTTATATGCGAGAAATTTTATTAGGTTTTTAAATTATTGATTAGCCCAGTTCTTTAGTGCTTTTCAGAAGTTGTGTATAGTTATGATAATGATAACCTTTATCTGTCTTATATAGATCGATTATATTTTTACGGTAAATTTTTCTCTTAAGTTAGCTACTAGTTCACCGAAAAACTAATAGTCATCAAGACTTCTTGAAGAGTTATCAAAAACCAGATTATTAATTTTTTGTCTTATGCATACTGTTTAGAATAATTTTATAATTATTCCTAGAAATAGTAAAATTGTCAACTTGTTAAACTCTACGACCATGAAGTTATATATATAATTGTTGAAAAAAATGATCATTTTGATATGTTGTTTATAAATAATACAATATAATTGATCTCCAAAAAAAATCATTTTTTATGGATTAACAATTCCAATGTTATAAAGAAGGAGCAGAAAATGCCAGATAAAAACATGAAGATATTAATTGTTGACGACTTTTCAACTATGAGAAGAATAATAAGGAATATTCTCAAACAGCTTGAATTTGTAAATGTTGAGGAAGCTGAGGATGGCAGTATAGCATTCGAGAAACTGAAAGAAGCAGATTATGATTTATTAATCACTGACTGGAATATGCCAAACATGACAGGACTTGATCTTTTGAAAGAAGTCCGTGCTAATGAAAAATTAAAGGATCTTAAAGTTTTACTGGTTTCTGCTGAAGCTGAAAAAGAAAACATTATTCAGGCTGCTCAAGCCGGTACTAATGAGTATGTGGTTAAACCGTTTACTGCGGATGTCCTTGGAAAGAAAATTAATAAGATTTTCGCCTGAGCCGATTATTTAACAAGTTGTTCATTGGAACATTTCCATGATACCAGATTATATTTTTAAACTTACGGACGTTCTGGCAGAGTCTCTAATTATTAGCGATTTAAATGATTTACAGGAAGTCGGGAAAATATATGATCTTTACCTAAAGATAGGTGATGAAGCAAAAAAGTCTGCTATATTAGACATCTCAAAAATATGTGACGAAGCCATAGAACTTGTTAAACTGGTGATGATTGATGAGAGTCTGAATAAAGATGATGCATTAGAGAAGTTATATGAACTGACTTCTAAAATTCAGTATGTCTCAAGGACGGGATATCAGAGCCAAGTGGATACTTCTGAGGATTTAATACAAGAATCAGTCGCTGCGTCTATTCCTACTACTAACAAATCAAATAAGTCCGAAATAAATTTTAAATTACCCGAAATCGTTGACGAAGAAATATTCAATGAATTTCTAAGTGAGCAGAATTCTGTTCTTCAAAATATCGAGACATTATTGTTGTCTCTTGAAAAAGTAAAAGATAAAGAGACGCTTAATAATTTAAGGAGAGTTTTTCATACTCTGAAAGGAGAGGCTGCTGTTTTTGGACTTGATAATATCGGCAGGCTTTGCCACTTAGTTGAGGACCTGACGGAGTCTCAGGATGTTGACCTGCCGATAGATAAACTGCTTTCTGTTAAAGACTGGTTTAAGGAGGTTTTTGATGCATTAAAGGAAAATGTACAAATGCCTGAACCTGATGAGTCTTTAGTGGTGATGCTTCAAAATGAGGTGAATAAATCTGTTTCTATAAAATCTTTCGCTGAAGAAATTATATCTGAACAAACTCCTGATACTACAGAGAATGATTGTTTAAATAGCGATACGGAAAGAATTCTTACTGGTGATGTTGACCTGATATCTGATTTTGTTGTTGAAGCACAGGAACATATTGATAACATTAACAGTAAACTTTTAACGCTTGAAACTGATCCTGAGGATTCAGACATATTAAATGCTGTTTTTAGAGTTTTTCATACTTTAAAGGGTGCTGCCGGTTTTCTGGCTCTGGATGATATTGTTAAATTGGCACATACAACCGAGAATCTTCTTGATCTTGCAAGAAAACATAATTTGGTTATGACTGGGAATAAAATAGATGTTGTTTTTGAAGCAATTGATCAGATGAATAAACTCGTAGCAAACATTAGAGATGTTTTGTCAGAAGGTCTTATCTCATATCCTCATGACCCTAATCTTGATACCCTTATTGAAAAAATTCAAAAGGTCGTCGCAGGAGATGATTTAGGTTCAAAAACTCATTCTGCTGTAGATATAAAAAAAGAGATGAACCTTGATGAAGAAGAGCTCTCAGATGATAATATTAAAAATAATTCTGAAATAATTCCTGAAACACCTCCATTAGTTAAAAATATACTCGACAAAAATAAGCAGGCTAAAGTCAGGATTAAGGAAGCAATTAAAATTGATTCAGAAAATCTTGACCGACTTATTGATGCAATTGGAGAGCTGGTTATCATTGAGTCTATGATAAATCAGGATCCTGCTCTCAAAAAAACAGGTTCTTCCAAGCTGCTAAAGAGTATCTCCCAAATGAACAAAATTACCAGAGAACTACAGCAGTTAAGCATGTCTCTGCGAATGATACCTGTGCGGTCAACATTTCAAAAAATGGCCAGAGTTGTCAGGGACCTTTCTAAAAAGAGTAATAAGCTAGTTGTTTTTAAAACTAACGGTGAAGATACAATGCTTGATAAGAGCGTTGTTGACAGGATTGGAGACCCTTTGATTCATCTTATTAGAAACTCAGTAGATCATGGTATTGAGCTATCACCCGATGATAGAGTAAGAGCTGGTAAAGATAAAACGGGGCAAATTGAGCTGAGTTCATTTCATAAAGGCGGGAATATACATATTGAAATAAAAGACGATGGAAGAGGTCTTGATATTGATGCAATACTAAAAAAAGCAATGGATAAGGGGCTTGTAAAAGAAGGGCAGAGCCTGAGTGAAAGAGAGATCTATAACTTAATATTTCTTCCTGGTTTTTCAACAGCCCAAAAGGTTACTGATGTATCTGGCCGTGGCGTAGGTATGGATGTTGTAAAAAGAAATGTTGATGACTTAAGAGGAAATATTGAAATATCTTCTAAACCTGGTAAGGGATCGCTTTTTAGTTTAAAACTACCCTTAACCCTTGCAATTATTGATGGTATGCTGGTTAGAATAGGTAATGAAAAATATATAATTCCAACCCTTTCAATTGTTAAATCAGTACGTCCCGCACCTGACGACATATCCACTATCATAAACAGAGGAGAGATGATTAAGGTAAGGGATGATTTGATACCCCTTTTTAGACTGTCTGATTTATTTAATATTAAAAATGCTAAGACCGATTTAACAGAAGGAATTGTTATTGTCGTTGAGGACAGTGGAAAGCTGACAGGCCTGCTTGTTGATGAACTGCTTGGTCAACAATCTACTGTTATTAAAAATCTTGGCGCGTCAATGAAAGGTATAACCGGTATATCAGGAGGATCAATATTGTCTGATGGTCAGGTGGGTCTTATTCTGGATATTTCAGGAATAATCAAGATTGCAACAACTGCCGGTGAATGTGATATTGTAAACAAGAATGAAGATGTTCATGTGGAGGTTTAAATATGCAGCATAATTTTAACTCTGAAAAAGATAATGAACAGGCTGTCGTTAAATCAGAAAAGTATTTAACTTTTAATCTTTCAGGTGAGCAGTATGGCCTTGAGATACTAAAGGTAAAAGAAATAATAGGTCTGATGGAGATAACCCGGGTACCTAGAATTCCAGATTTTGTCAGGGGGGTAATAAATTTGAGAGGAAAGGTGATTCCGATTATTAATCTTAGAAAAAAGTTTAATATGGAGTCTACTGAAGATACGGAACAGACCTGTATAATTATCGTAGATGTCATGCAGGAGAACGTATCGTTTCTAATGGGTATTATTGTTGACAGTGTATCTGAAGTACTTGATATTAGTGAGGACTCTATTGAGAAAACTCCAACGTTTGGCACATCAGTCAGCACAGTCTTTATTAAAGGGTTAGCTAAAACAAAAGATGGCATAAAAATACTTTTGAATATTAAAGAAGTATTGACTACCAACGAGCTTCAGTCTCTTGCTGAATCTCCGATATCTGAAAGTTAGTTATCTTTATATGGACCACAAAACATTCCAGAAATTAAGAGAACTAGTTTATGATAACTGCGGAATAAACTTAAATGATTCTAAAGTAGCAATGGTCAGTGCGCGTATTGCAAAAAGGATGCGTGTATTAAATATCAAAGAACATACTGAATATTTAGATTACCTGATAAATGATAAAAACACTGATGAGATAACTAAGTTCCTTGATGTTATCTCTACAAATGTAACAAGTTTTTTTAGGGAAGAGGAGCATTTTGATTTACTAAACAATATTATAATGGATATGGTTAAAAGCGGTCAGAAAAGAATAAGAATTTGGTGTGCAGCCGCATCAACAGGTCAGGAACCCTATACAATTGCAATGGTATGTGATAGAGCATCTGGTAAATCAACAGACGTGAAGATTCTCGCTACGGATATATCTACCAAAGTACTTAAAGAAGCAAAAGAGGGTAGATATAATTTAGAAGTAATAAAAAAAGTACCTAGTGATCTTTTACTTCATTATTTTACTGCGGAGATTAATAACAATAATAAATTTTACCGTGTAAAGGATGTTCTGAAAAAACTGATTGTCTTTAAACGCCTAAATCTTATTCCAAACTCCTTACCCAACGAGGGGGCCACTTGATGAGGCGCTCTGTCGTAATGTGATGATTTATTTTGATAATTCAACAAAAGAAAGACTGGTTTCTGAAATTTACAGACTATTAAAACCAGGCGGTTATATTATACTTGGTCATGCTGAAAGTCTGACTTTAATTAAACATAATTTTAAATATATAAAACCTTCTATATTTATGAAGTGAATCGAATTATATTTTAATGCCTTATTATACTCATGGTGATATTTGTTGAAGATTAATGTTGTTGGAATATCTGATATGATGGTTACAAACGATATTAATGAAACATTAATATCTTATTCACTCGGATCCTCTCTTGGTGTAGTACTATATGATCCTGTTGCACGCGTTGCTGGAATACTTCACAGTATTCTCCCTCTTTCTAAAATGGACTCACAAAAGGCCAGTAGTTTTCCTTATATTTTTGTTGATACGGGTGTATATAATCTTTTTAGAGAAGCTGCTAAACTTGGTGCAGAGAAAAAACGTCTACTTGTATCAGCCGTAGGATGTTCTTCTTTAATGGATGAAAAAGTTTTTTTTAAGATAGGTGA
>PVMK01115806.1_pt1 | contig 32803 bp, 48 predicted proteins | sample 1853481 | NCBI WGS metagenome assembly PVMK01 (sample SAMN08533507, study PRJNA380276) | Marine sediment metagenome, whole genome shotgun sequencing project.
ATACTCCATTCAAACTAAAGCCTCTGTAAAGCCCCCGGAAAGCGGTCCACCTTTTAAGTTGGAATTTTTGTACTACTCCCCTATTGTCAAGCTCGGTTTATGTTGGAATCATGACTAAAAAAAAGGGAGCCGAAGCTCCCTTTAGTTGTTAAATTGACCTGTCTTTAGATTTTAAGCAGTTACTTTCCTTCTTCTTATAACCATAAATCCTACTATCCCTAATATTCCAGCCATAGCGATGAGTCCCCATTCGGACAATGTAGGTATATTCGCAGGGAATGTGAAAAACACCAGTGCATCGGAGCAAACAGCCAGCTCACCTATCCTGGTGATCGCGGCGCTTGACGTATTTACGGTTACAAGATGGGTCGGGGGACCATCAGCAGGCTGAAATCCAAATTCGGTACCAAACAGCTCTCCCGTTTGAGGGTGAAAGTCCATTGCAGCCATTACAATTTCGATATTGATATTATTTGCAACCAGCGTCCCTTGTCCTGTTTGAGGATTAAGGGTTATAAAGTCTTCATTTGCATAAGAAAATAGCGTGCCGTCACCCCTGAAAGCTAACCCGTTCCCACCTCCGAAAAATCCCGTCTGCCATATCGTGGTCCCCAGCCCGGTCATCTGGTTTATGTGGAGCAGCTCTGTTATACCGCCGTGGTCGTTCCCCGGAATACACCTGAAGCCTATTCCGTAAAGCGAATTTGTAGCGGCGTCGTGGTCAGGTCCGGTACCCTGCCGCAGCCGCCGCTACAAATTCGCAAAAAAAACAATACTCATATATATTGTAATTAAGGATTTATTACTAATCCTTCCTTTTTTGATTTATACTTCAGCATTCAAATATTGTAGAAAGGAAGTCTGAAGAAGTGAAAATTACAGACAAAATAATAAGAGTGGAAAAACCCTGGGGATACGAGTTGTGGTGGGCCTATACTGAAAAATATGTAGGCAAAATTCTCCATATAAACAAGGGTCAGAGCCTTAGTTATCAGTATCACGAAAAGAAGGACGAGACTATATACCTTCATAATGGTGAGATGCTATTGGAAATTGAGGAAGTTGGCGGAAATAGGGAAGAAACAGTGTTTAAAGCGGGCAGCGCAATTAGAATAACCCCATTTACAAAACACAGAATGACAGCTGTTACCGATTGTGATGTGCTGGAAGCCTCTACTCCCGAAGTTGAGGACATCGTAAGGCTGGAAGACAAATACGGGAGGGCATAAGTAGAATTATGAATTTAGCCGTTGTGATTTTAGCCGCAGGAATGGGCAGGCGAATGAAGTCCGATATCCCTAAAGTGCTTCACCCGGTTTTAGGCCGCCCCATGCTGAGTTATGTATTGGACGCGGTCGATAACTTATCACCCAAGCGCGTTGTAGTCGTTGTAGGTCATAGCGCCGAGGATGTTAAAAAGGTATCAAGTTCTAAAAAAATCACTTATGTAACCCAGAGTAAGCAGCTGGGTACAGGGCACGCCGCAAACTGTGCTAAGGAAGCGCTTAAGAATTTCAAAGGAAATATTCTTATACTCAACGGAGATTTCCCGCTTATCACAGCAAGCTCTCTCAAGAAGTTTATGAAGGACCATGAGAAGAAAAATGTGGATCTTTCTATTCTTACAGCTTTGGTAGACGACCCAGACGGTTACGGAAGGATTAAAAGAAATAAAGATGGTAATGTTATCGGTATTGTTGAAGAAAAAGACGCTTCCCGTGAAGAGCGGTTTATTGATGAGATAAATTCAGGAACTTACTGTGCAAAAAGCTCCTTTTTATGGAATGCGCTTAAAAAGATTAATCCCCGAAATAAACAAAGTGAATATTACTTAACCGATATAGTAGAATTAGCTCACAAGGATTCCTTAAAGGTTTGTGGTGTAGTTGTAAGAGACAGCGATGAAGTAACGGGTGTAAATGATCGAGCCGAGCTCTCATATGTTGAAAGTGTGTTAAAATGGAGGGTAAATGAGAGTCTTATGCGCTTGGGTGTTACTTTGATTGATCCCGATGCTACATATATTTCTCCTGAGGTTAGAATTGGACGAGATACGACTATCTATCCTAACACCCACATTTACGGAAAAACTCAAATAGGTAGTAAATGCGTTATCGGTCCTTCTACATGGATTGAAGATTCCAGATTCGGAAATGGAGTTACAGTTAAGTCCTCTTGTTATATCACCAGCGCTTCAGTTAAAAATAATGTAAGTATAGGTCCATTTGCTCACATACGTCCGGAAGCACAAATATTGGATGGAGCTAAGATCGGTAATTTTGTGGAAATAAAGAAATCTAAAATTGGCCGGGGATCGAAAGTCTCTCACTTGTCATATATAGGGGATGCGGTGTTGGGGAAAGACGTCAATATAGGAGCCGGTACGATTACATGTAACTACGACGGTATTGAAAAGCACAAAACTGTAATTGAGGACAACGTATTTATAGGAAGCGACACAATGTTAGTTGCCCCGATTAAGGTCGGTAAGGGCGCCGCTACAGGGGCCGGATCAACAATTTCAAAAGACGTTCCGGAAGGCGCGCTCGCTATTGGAAGAGCTAGGCAAACTATTATTAAGGATTGGAAGAGAAAACCTAAGGATATGAAGGGGAAGTAAATGTGTGGAATATTGGGATATATAGGGAATCAATCTAAAACCGTTGATGTATTGCTGCAAGGCCTAACCAGGCTCGAGTACCGCGGATATGATTCCTCCGGTATAGCCATAATGCAAAAAAATGGCCGTTCAAAAGTATTCAAAAGTACGGGAAAGCTCTCCAAACTCAAATCTAAAGTTAAAAAACACTCGCCCAAGGGACTCCTCGGTATAGGTCATACAAGGTGGGCAACTCACGGGGATGCGTCTCAAAAAAACGCCCATCCCCATGTATCAGGCGGAACTTCAGTTGTACATAACGGAATTGTCGAAAATTATTTAGAGCTTAAAAATGAGCTTAAAAAGAAAGGATTCAAATTTTACTCAGACACAGATACTGAAGTCATAGCGCACTTAATTGAGGATACGATTGAGGGCGGGCTCAGTTTTGAGGATGCGGCCAGGGCGGCTTTTAAGAGAATAGAGGGTTCATATGCGATTGCGGTAATTTCTGATAAGGATCCCGATAAGGTTATTGCCACACGCAAATTCTCGCCGCTTATATTGGCAATAGGTGATCATGAGAACTATTTGGCCTCTGATGTCCCGGCCATACTTCCATTCAGCCGTAAAGTGATTTATTTAGAGGATGGTGATGTTGCGGTGCTCGAGCGTGACACTATCAGTATCACAGATATTGACGGAAAACACGTGAGTAGAGATGTGCATGAAATAAACTGGGATCCGATCTCTGTTGAGAAGTGTGGATACCGTCACTTTATGATGAAAGAGATTTTCGAGCAGCCAAGAGCCGTCTTGGACACAATGCGGGGTAGGTTCTCAGAAGAAACTGGGGAAGTGTATTTTGAGGGTCTGGACGCCTCTCTCTTTAAAAACGTTAACAGGATAGTAGCTCTTGCGTGCGGTACTTCTTATCATGCAAGCCTGATCGGCAAATATATGATCGAGACAATCGCAAAGGTTTCAGTTGAAGTGGATATAGCTTCTGAATTTCGTTATAGGAAAGCGATTCTTGATAGTAAAACCCTTGCCATTGCCGTCTCGCAATCCGGGGAAACGGCGGATACTTCTGAAGCGCTTTTAGAGGCAAAGGGAAGAGGCGTTACAACACTGAGTATTACAAATGTAATGATGAGCAAGATTGCTAGAGATGCAGATGGTGTAATTTATACTCATGCAGGGCCTGAAATAGGGGTTGCGTCTACCAAAGCTTTTACCACTCAACTCATTGCTTTTTATCTCTTCGCTATCTATTTGGGCAGGATAAAAAAGCAGGTTACGAAAAAACAGTCTATAGAGATGATTAAAGAGGCGATAAGTCTCCCTCAGTTAATTGAGATTACTCTTAAATTGGACGGCCATATTAAAGAGCTTGCAAAAGAGTTTTTTAAGTACAGAAATTTTCTATATCTTGGAAGGGGAATCAACCATCCAATCGCTTTTGAGGGAGCACTAAAATTAAAAGAGATCTCTTATATTCATGCCGAAGGTTATGCGGCCGGAGAGATGAAACATGGTCCTATTGCTCTCATTGATGAGGATATGCCGGTCGTTTTAATAGCCCCGGGTGATGGAATAACATACAAGAAGATATTAGGAAATCTTCAGGAAGTTCGTGCTCGAAGGGGAAAGGTGATTTTTTTAACCTCTGATCCGGGTGCCCAGGAGTTACAGGGGATTGTCGATAAGGTAATAGAAGTTCCTGATTCCTCGTACCTTCTAAGCCCTATTATTTCTGTAATCCCACTACAGCTTCTCGCCTATCATATTGCGACGTACAAAGGAACAGACGTAGATCAGCCAAGAAACCTTGCAAAAGTTGTTACAGTAGAATAATTTATACACCCTCAAAGATAGCATCTAATGGGTCAAACTAAGGCGTTCCAGGCGTAATATTTATTTTTATGCTTTTTACGATATGAATATTTAAAAAGTTCTATTATCTGGTAAATTTACCGGGCTCGGGGAATTTAATAGCTAAAAATAAGAGGATCTTGATATTATGAAAGTACTTGTAGTAGGCGGCGGTGGAAGAGAACATGCTTTGTGTTGGAAAATATCGCAAAGCCCTATTGTAAAGGCGCTTTTTTGCGCCCCTGGAAATATAGGAATTTCAAAGCATGCTACTTGTGCGGATATAAAGGTAACGGATATTGATTCTATGGTTAGGTTCGCTAAAGCGGAAGAGATTGATCTCACTATTGTGGGACCCGAGATTCCTTTATCGCTTGGGATCGTAGACAGATTCCAAGAAGAAAATCTTAATATTTTCGGTCCCAATAAGGCTGCCGCTGAAATTGAAAGCAGTAAAGTGTATTCGAAAAACCTTATGAAAAAATATAATATACCGACAGCTTTCTTTTCAACTTTCTATGACTATGAAGAAGCTGTGAATTGGGTAAAAGAAGTTAAGCCTCCCCTGGTAATTAAGGCAGACGGGCTTGCTGCCGGAAAAGGGGTCTTCATCTGCCACACAGAGGATGAGGCTGTAGATGTACTTAATGATATAATGAGAAGTAAGATATTTGGAGATTCCGGGAACCAGGTCGTAATAGAAGAGTTTCTTCAAGGCGAAGAAGTATCCTTTATAGCTTTTACGGATGGGGAAAACGTTATACCTCTTGAATCTTCACAGGACCATAAAGCGCTTTTGGATGGAGACAGGGGCCCCAATACCGGAGGTATGGGTGCCTATTCACCTGCCCCGATTATCACTACTGAGCTTCATGAGACGATAATGAATCAAGTAATGATACCAACGGTGAGGGCGCTAAAACAAGAAGGCCGGGAATATAAGGGAATATTATACGCTGGACTTATGATCGATGGCACTGATATTAAGGTCCTTGAATACAATTGCAGATTCGGTGATCCTGAGGCCCAACCGCTCTTAATGAGAATGCGCTCTGACATAGTTCCTCTTATGAACACGATTTCTAAAGGAGGGGTAGCGCAGGGGGATATTCAGTGGTATGATAGAGCTTCGGTTTGCGTCGTTCTGGCTTCCAAGGGGTATCCTGGCAACTATAAAAAGGGTTTTCAAATAGACCGTATTGATGATGTTAATAATATGGACGGGGTTTTAGTTTTTCACTCAGGCACCTCCAAGGATAATAGTAATATCGTAGCAAATGGAGGAAGAGTGCTTGGTGTGACGGCTCTTGGCGATAGCATACCAGATGCAATTAGCGCTGTTTATAAAGCAGTTAACCATATAGATTGTGAATCGCTTTATTTTAGAACCGATATTGGGAAAAAAGCACTTAAATATATCTAAAAAACGTTTATTTATATTACGTTTGAGGAGTCATTAAATGGCTGAAATTTGGCATTTGGAAATTGGTGCTGAAACTTTAGATAATGAAGTAAAATATGACCGCCCATTTATTGAATGTATTGATCTTTTTGAGATTCTGTCCGATGAGTGGAGCTCTGAAATAGAAGCGATCCCCGATTTGCATACAGGAGATCCTTTCGTCGATATGGGTGGACGCGTAATTATATGTATTAGGGTTTTTCAGGCTGAATTAGATGGCATCGAGGATAACAGGTGGAAGCCTGGATGGTACAAGTCTAAGGTTACTGTTATTGGGTTGGTTGAGAAACTTAAATCAAATGCTAAGTAACCTGTGTTTTAATCTTGACATCTAATAATTTATCTGGATATATTACTTGGATTAACCTTTGAGGGAGAAATGTATTAGTGCCAACTATAAGTCAGCTAATTAGAGAAGGCAGAAAGAGAGCGAAAAAGAAGAGTAAAGCTCCTGCTCTGCAGAACTGTCCACAAAAAAGAGGCGTGTGTATTAGAGTTTATACTACTACACCTAAAAAACCTAATTCCGCACTAAGAAAAGTTGCGCGTATTAGACTTACAAACGGTATTGAAGTGACCGGTTATATCCCTGGTGAGGGCCATACTCTTCAAGAACACTCTGTGATACTTGTTAGAGGTGGTAGAGTAAAAGACCTTCCTGGTGTTAGATACCATATTGTAAGAGGGACTTTGGATTCAACCGGGGTTGATAGTAGAAGGCAAAGCCGTTCTAAATATGGCGCTAAAAAGCCTAAATAAGCAATTTATTAAAGGAATATAAAAAATGCCAAGAAAAGGTCCTGTTACTAAAAGAAAAATTGCTGGAGATCCTAAGTATGGGAATCAGACGGCCGCTAAATTTATAAATTCTCTTATGCTTAACGGTATGAAAAGTAAAGCTGAGAAAATTTTCTATGAAGCGTTTGATATAGTTGCTGAAAAAACAGGAAAGGATCCTCTTGAGGTCTTCTTGGCGGCAATGGACAACATAAAACCTGGAATTGAAGTAAGGCCTAGAAGAGTGGGTGGTGCTACTTATCAGGTGCCTATGGAAGTCAATGCTTTTCGCAAGCAAACCCTTGCTATTAGATGGCTGCTTACGGCTGTTAGAAAAAGGGAAGGTAAATCCATGAAAGAAAAGCTTTCTGCAGAGATTCTTGATGCTTCTGAGGGCAGGGGCGGTTCGATAAAAAGAAGAGAAGATACGCATAAGATGGCTGATGCGAATAGAGCGTTTGCTCATTACAGGTGGTAGTCGTTTGGTTCGGAAGAATGGTTTTGTGTAAAGCAATACCATATAAATAAAGCAAGAATAAATAAAGTAACAAATATTGGAGAGGAATAGTTTTGGATAAAGCAATATCCATAGATAAAGTAAGAAATATTGGGATTATAGCTCATATTGATGCTGGGAAGACCACAACAACTGAGCGCATACTCTATTATACAGGACTTACTTATAAAATTGGGGAAGTTCACGAAGGGACTGCTACAATGGATTGGATGGAGCAGGAAAGAGAGCGCGGGATTACAATCACTTCAGCTACAACTACTTGTTTTTGGAATGATCGTAGAATTAATATAATTGATACGCCGGGCCATGTTGATTTTACTATTGAGGTAGAAAGGTCCTTGAAAGTGCTAGATGGAGCTGTAGTTATATTTGATTCTGTAGGTGGTGTAGAGCCTCAATCCGAGACTGTTTGGAGACAAGCTGACCGATATAGGGTTCCTAGAATGGCGTTTGTTAATAAGATGGATAAAGACGGCGCTGATTTTGCACAGGTTGTGTCTCAGATGAAGGACAGGCTTCTGGCTAATCCGGTACCTGTTCAGCTTCCATATGTTGTGGGACATGAATTCATTGGAATAATAGATCTTATTAAAATGAAACTTGCAATCTGGGATGATGATTCCCTGGGTTCTAAATACGAATTAAATGATATACCTGACGAAATGAAGGCACAAGCCGAAGCAGCAAGAGAAAACTTGATAGAATCTATAGCGGATTTTGACGAAGAACTAATGGAAACCTATCTTGATGGAAATCCAGTATCTGAAGATAAGATAATAAGCGCCATAAGAGCTGCTACAATTAATTTGAGTATCGTTCCCGTGCTTTTGGGATCGGCATTTAAAAACAAAGGGGTTCAGATACTACTAGATGCGGTTGTGAACTATCTGCCTTCTCCAATTGATCTGCCTGATATTGAAGGTGTTAACCCAGATACGGAAGAGGCCGATACTAGAGGGCCTAGTGATGATGAGCCGTTTTCAGCTCTTGCTTTTAAGATAATGACCGATCCTTTTGTAGGCCAGTTGACTTATTTGCGGGTCTACTCAGGCAAGCTCAAAACAGGTGATACCCTTTATAATTCGACAAAGAAAAAAAGGGAAAAGATCGGAAGGCTTGTCAGAATGCACTCCAATAAAAGAGAAGAAATTTCTGAGATAGGGGCAGGCGGTATTGTTGCGGCTGTGGGCCTTAAGTTGACCACAACTGGAGATACGCTTTGCGATGAGAATAAACCCATACTCCTTGAGAGTCTGTTTTTTGCGGAGCCGGTTATATCTATTGCAATTGAGCCTAAAACGAAATCCGATCAGGAAAGACTAGGTATGTCCTTGAACAAGGTTTCGTTAGAAGATCCAACATTTAAAGTAAGATATGACGATGAAACAGGTCAAACGTTGATTTCCGGAATGGGGGAGCTTCATCTGGAAATTATTGTTGACCGCTTAAGACGTGAATTTAACGTAGACGCCAACGTGGGGAAACCGCAGGTTGCCTACAGAGAAACTATTACTAAGAATTCAGAAGTGGAAGCTAAGTTTATCAGACAAACCGGGGGGCGCGGCCAGTACGGTCATGTGAAGATAAGGATGGAGCCCAATGAACAGGGTGCCGGTGTTGAATTTATTGATGAGGTCAAAGGCGGCAATATTCCAAAAGAATTTATACCTGCCGTAGAAAAGGGAATCATGGAAGCTTCTGAAACCGGAGTGATTGCCGGATATCCTGTAATTGACTGGATCGTGAGGCTTTATGACGGTTCTTATCATGATGTGGACAGTTCTGAAATTTCTTTTAAAGTTGCGGGTTCTATGGCTTTTAAAGATGCTGTAATGCGTTCTAAGCCTATTATTCTAGAGCCTATGATGAAAGTTGAAGTTGTGGTGCCGGAAGATTTTATGGGAACAGTAATGGGTAATTTGAGCTCTAGAAGAGGCCGGATCATGGGGTCAGAGCTCAGGGGTGCTATGCAGGCCATCAAAGCGAAGGTTCCGCTGTCCGAAATGTTCGGATATGCGACTGAGCTTAGGTCTATGACCGAAGGAAGAGGGACTTTTACTATGGAATTTGGTCATTATTCTGCGTTACCTGCAGTGCTTACTGAAGATCTAAAAACTAATGTGCAAGCTGTATAATGATAGCCCTACTTAAGGAGGAAAGGTAAAGATGTCGAAGGCGAAATTTGAGAGAAGTAAGCCGCACTTAAACATAGGGACCGTGGGTCATGTGGACCATGGTAAGACAACATTAACAGCGGCAATAACGAAGGTGTTAGAGAAATCCGGAGGAGCGTCGTTTGTAGAGTTTGGAGATATAGACAAGGCGCCGGAGGAAAGGGAAAGAGGAATAACAATCAACATCGCGCATGTTGAATACGAGACAGAAACGCGCCACTATGCGCACGTTGACTGCCCGGGTCATGCGGACTATATAAAGAACATGATAACGGGGGCTGCGCAGATGGACGGAGCCATATTAGTTGTAAGCGCCCCGGACGGCCCAATGCCTCAGACAAGAGAGCACATACTACTGGCACGGCAAGTTGGAGTGCCCTACATAGTGGTAGCACTAAATAAAGTGGATATGATGGACGATGAGGAATTATTAGATCTTGTGGAGTTAGAAGTTCGTGATCTTCTCAGTCAGTACGGATTTCCCGGAGACGATGTGCCGGTGGTGAGGATAAGCGCACTAAAGGCACTGGAGGGGGATGCTGCGGCAGAGCAGCAGATACGGGACTTGATGGCAGCAGTGGACTCATACATACCAGAGCCCGTAAGGGATATGGACAAGCCATTTTTGATGGCAATTGAAGATGTGTTTACGATCTCAGGTCGTGGAACGGTTGTAACGGGAAGAGTTGAGAGAGGAAAGATTATAGGTGGAGATGAGGTAGAGATAGTGGGGTTTAGAGAGACACAAAAGACGGTTGCTACAAGCTTGGAGATGTTCAGAAAGATATTGGACGACGCGATAGCGGGAGATAATGTTGGAGTATTGCTTCGTGGAACAGGTAAGGATGAGGTGGAAAGAGGGCAAGTGCTTGCAAAGCCTGGTAGTATACTGCCTCATGCGAAGTTTAAGGCAGAGGTTTATGTACTAAAGAAAGAAGAGGGTGGAAGACACACCCCGTTTTTCCCAGGATACAGGCCTCAGTTTTATTTAAGGACAACGGATGTAACGGGGTCGATAATATTGCCAGAGGGAGTAGAGATGGTAATGCCCGGGGATAACATAAACATGGATGTAGAGTTAATAGCGCCTGTTGCAATAGAAGAGCAAGTGCGTTTTGCAATAAGAGAGGGCGGAAGAACAGTAGGTGCTGGTGTTGTTACTAAAATTACGGAGTAAATAGAATTATGGGAATTTATATATGAGTCGTGCTTCTAAAATAAGAATAAAATTGAAATCATTCGATCACAGATTACTTGACAGGTCCTCTGTGGAAATTGTGGATACTGCTAAAAGAACTGGCGCTAGGGTTGCGGGACCAGTTCCACTGCCCACCCATATTAGCCGCTATTGCGTGCTAAGGTCTCCACACGTAGACAAAAACTCAAGAGAGCATTTTGAGGTTAGGACCCACAAAAGAATTGTGGATATACTTGAGCCTACTCAACAAACAATTGATGCTCTTATGAAGCTTGATCTGGCCTCAGGTGTTGAGGTAGAAATAAAGCTTACGGGATCTTAATAAAATGATTAATGGATTATTAGGTAAAAAAATAGGAATGACCGAAATATTTCTTGATGACGGAACAGTTGTCATCTCTACAGTTATAGAAGCCGGTCCATGCTTTGTTGTGCAAAAGAAAACTGCCGGCAAAGATGGATACGAGTCGGTTCAAATTGGCTTTGAAGAAGTAAAACCTCAAAGGGTAAGCAAGCCTCTTCTTGGGACACTTTAAGAAGGCGGGAGTGCCACCTTTGAGACATCTTACGGAGTTTAATCCCGAAGGGGGAAGATTATAATCTCGGAGATACTATTGATGCCGGGATATTTAAGGAAGGCGATATTGTTGATGTAGTTGGCAATAGTAAGGGAAAAGGGATTTTCGGGAACTATGAAGAGGCATAATTTTAAAGGCCAGCCTGCATCCCACGGGTGGGTATGGCCCATAGAAGGCCAGGTGGTATCGGGCAGGCTTCGTACCCTGGGAAAAGTCTGGAAAGGAATGAAAATGGCGGGGCACATGGGTAATGAACGAGTTACAGTTCAGGGTATCCGTGTTGTTAGAGTCGACGCGGGAAAAAACGTGCTGATAGTTAAAGGTTCTGTTCCAGGCCCCAATGGGGGTACTGTGATAATTAAGCGTACAACGAAAGGGAGAATAGAAAGTGCCGCAGCTTGATGTTTATGACATAGAAAAAAGTAAAGTGGGCAATGTAGATCTTGATCCCTCGATCTTTGAAGCCCCGGTTAAGCAGCATTTGCTTCATGCTATAGTGAATTGGCAGTTGGCAAAAAGACGTTCCGGAACCGCTTCAACGAAAACGAAGGGAGAGGTTCGCGGCGGTGGAGCGAAGCCCTGGAAGCAAAAACATATGGGACGTGCCCGTCAGGGAAGCATTAGAGCTCCTCAATGGAGAAAGGGTGGAGTGGTCTTTGGACCTAAGCCTAAGGATTGGTCTTATAACGTCAATAAAAAGACTAAACGCCAGGCATTGATTAGCGCTCTTTCCCTCAAATACAGTGAAGGCGTTTTGATAGCTTTAAATCAATTTGAACTCCCTGAAATAAAAACAAAACAAGTAGCGGATTTTGTTAAAAAGTTTGAATTGAAGTCCGCATTGATTATTGTCAGCGGCGAGAATGAGAATCTATTTAAATCAGCTAAGAATTTGAAAAACATAAAAGTTATAAAAATAGACGGGATTAATGTGTATGATGTGCTTAAATTTGATAGTCTTATCGTGACAGAGGAATCTCTAGCCCGTGCTCAGGAGGTTCTCAAACATTGAAAGATCCTAGACAGATAATAAAGCGCCCTTTGGTTACAGAGAAGGCCTCTGATGCTAGAGAGATTAACTGGCATGTGTTTTCAGTTGATAAAAGGTCTAATAAAATTGAAATTAAAGATGCGATTGAAAAGATATTTGGAGTTAAAGTTGAAAAAGTGCGAACTCTTATTACAACTGGAAAAAAGGTAAAAAGAGCGGGTCGTATAGTGGGCAAAAAGTCATCGATAAAGAAAGCATATGTAAAACTTAAAGAAGGGACTATAGAATTTTATGAGGGAGTTTAGGTATGGGTATTAAAAAATTTAAACCGGTAACTCCGGGCACAAGGTTTAGATCAACTCCCGATTTCGCGGAGATAACAACTGACAAACCCTATAAACCGCTTACTGAGCCTTCAAAAAGAACCGGTGGTAGGAATTCGCAAGGAAGGATTACTGCTTTCCAGCGAGGTGGTGGACATAAACGTCTTTATAGGAAAATTGATTATAAAAGAAATAAATTCGATATTCCCGCGAAGATTGCCTCGATTGAGTATGATCCGAACCGTTCATCCAGAATTGCGCTCCTACACTATGCTGACGGTTTTAAGAGTTATATTTTAGCTCCCAATGGTTTAAAAGTTGGTGATACTGTAATATCGGGAGATAATGTCGAAATTTCAGTAGGAAATGCGCTTACAATTAAGAAAATCCCTGTAGGAACAATTGTTCATAATGTTGAATTAAAACCCAAAGGTGGGGGAAAACTTGCAAGGGCAGCTGGTTCGTCGGCTCAAATTACAGCAAAAGAAGGTGCTTACGCTCAAGTAAAGTTGATTTCAGGTGAGGTTCGTTTGATCCATTTAGAGTGTATGGCTACAATAGGTAGAGTCGGTAATATAGAACACGAGTTGGTTGTACTGGGAAAGGCGGGAAGGAAGCGTCATTTGGGTAAACGTCCCGTAGTTAGGGGTGTTGCAATGAACCCTGTTGATCATCCACACGGGGGAGGAGAGGGGAAAGCTTCTAAAGGTAACCCGCATCCTGTTTCTCCATGGGGATGGATCACCATTGGATATAAAACAAGAAATAACAAGAGAACTAATAAATTTATAGTAAAGCGTAGAAGAATTGGCTACGGAATGGATTAAGGAGAGATTATGCCGAGGTCGAATAAAAAAGGTCCTTTTGTAAACGAGAAATTGATAAAAAAAATTCAAGCGGAGAAGGCTTCCGTCAATCCTCGCATCATTAAAACGTGGGCTAGGGGCTCTATGGTTACTCCGGATATGATAGGTCTTACTTTTGCGGTTCATAATGGAAGAAAGTTTATTCCCGTCTACGTTTCTGAGCATATGGTAGGTCATAAGTTAGGGGAGTTTTCTCCTACTCGTACTTTCCATGGCCACGCGGGCGGAGATAAAAAGTCAAGAATGGGTAAAAGATAGTAGAAAATAATTTAACATAGGGTGAATAATGGTTTCTCAAGCTGTACAGAAATATTATAGAGCATCACAAAAAAAACTTTCACTAGTTATTGACCTCATTAGAGGGGCGGAGGTTGAAAAAGCTTTTTCAATACTTGCTTCCGTTAGAAAGCGCTCCGCTCCTGATATAGCTAAATTGCTTAAGTCCGCAGTTGCAAATGCTTCCGAGAAGGGGCATTCAGACACTGAAAGTTTATATATTAAGGAGATTTATTCATCAAAGGGCCCTACGCTTAAAAGAATAAGAGCAAGAGCTATGGGAAGGGCTAGCGCAAGAAAGAGAAGAGAAAGTATACCGACCTACTTCATGAAGATTTGAAGATTAGGAAGCTCATAAAAACCGAATTTTATCAAGCGGCTATTTCAAAGATCGAACTAGAGAGAGCTGCTTCTGAAAGAGTTAGAATTGTAATAAACTCAGCTCGACCTGGGATGATAATTGGCAGAAAGGGGCAGGAAATAGAATCTCTCAGGCGTAGGTTGTCAAAGATGACCGGCAAGGATATTTACCTTGATATACGTGAGGTAAAAAGACCCGAAGTTGATGCACAGCTAGTGGCTGAGAATACGGCCCTTCAACTCATAAGGCGAGTTTCTTACAGGCGTGCCATGAAAAGAGTCATTGCTTCTGCACTTAGATTAGGAGCATTAGGTATCAAAGTGATGGTCTCGGGCAGGCTAGGTGGCGCTGAGATAGCTAGAAAAGAATGGTATAGAGAGGGCAGGGTTCCTTTAACTACTTTAAGGGCTGATATCGATTATGGTTTTGCTGAAGCAAAAACAACTTATGGAATTATTGGCATTAAGGTTTGGATCTTTAAAGGTGAAGTGCTCGAGAGGAAAAGTAAACAAGCGATATAACGGTGACCAGAGATGTTACAACCTTCACGAACAAAATATAGAAAGGTATTTAAAGGCAGAATTAGAGGAAAAGCTACAAAGGGAGCGTCAATAGCCTTTGGTGATTACGGCCTCCAGTCGCTTGAGTGCGGTAAGCTTACTTCAAGACAGATTGAAGCTGCTCGTATAGCAATTACCCGCCATGTGAAACGTGGCGCAAAGCTTTGGATCAGGGTGTTTCCTCATAAAGCCATAACCAAGAAACCTGCGGAAACAAGAATGGGGAAAGGTAAGGGAGATGTTGATGGATATGTAGCTCCGCTAAAGAGGGGAACCATGATTTACGAAATTGCCGGACTTTCCTATGAATTAGCTAAAGAGTCCTTCAGGTTGGCATCTCATAAGCTCCCGGTCAAAACTCGTATGGTAACCAGAGGCGAGGGGGGGATATTAGGATGAAAGCACAAGAAATAAGAGAATTGTCGCAGGACGAATTAATTAATAGAGAATCCCAATTGAAAGAAGAAATTTTCAACCTTAGGATTCAAATAGCAACTCAACAGACCACTAATGTTGCGAGAATAAGAAACCTTAAAAGGGATCTGGCAAGAGTGCTTACGATTAAAACAGAAAAGGGCCTTAATTGAAGGAGTATCTTAAATAATGTCTAGAGGAAAATCTCAATCCAGAGTAGGAACGATAATTAGCGACAAGATGGATAAGACTGTCATTGTTAATGTGATTCAGATTAAAAAGCACAAGAGATATAAAAAATCTATCAAAAGAAATTCTACATTTATAGCGCATGATGAAGGCGGCCAATGTAAAATGGGCGATAGGGTGTTAATACTCGAAGCAAGGCCGTATAGTAAAACCAAAAGATGGAAAGTAAGCAAGATTTTAGAGCAAGCTAATCCTTTAGAGGCTGAAGTTCTAGAGTTAGAGGCTGAAGTTGAAGAGTAGTAATAATTTAGGAGGAGTAACGAAGTGATTCAATCAACCACTTATTTAGATTCAGCCGATAATACCGGGGCTAAGAGATTGTTCTGCATAAAAGTACTTGGTGGATCCGGTAGAAGATATGCAAGGCTTGGAGATGTAGTGGTAGTTTCTATAAAGGAAGCAATTCCAAATTCAAAAGTGGATAAAGGCTCCGTGCAACAGGCTGTTATTGTGCGTACAAGAAAAGAACAAAGAAGAAAAGATGGTTCTTACGTGAGATTTGATAATAATGCTGCTGTACTGATAACAAAGGATAATGAACCGATGGGAACCCGTGTTTTCGGTCCCATTGCTCGGGAGCTTAGGGTGAAGGGGTTTATGAAAATAATTTCACTAGCTCCGGAGGTTGTATAAAAGTGGGTACCCAAATGAATAGTAATATGGATAATAGAAGAAAAATACATGTAAAGAAAGGCGATACCGTCTACGTGGTATCAGGCAAAGATAAGGGTAAAACCGGAAAAGTGATTAAGGTGCTTAGGGATAAAGGGCGTGCTATAGTTGAAAAACTGAACATAGTAAAGCGTCATCAACGCCCTAATCAGGCAAACCCAAGTGGTGGAATAGTGGAAAAAGAGGCTTCAATTCATATCTCTAACTTGATGCTTTATGATACGGGCGAGGCAAAGCCTACACGAATTGGGCGGAAGGTTTTGGGTACTGGGGAGAAGGTTAGATACAGCAAAAAGAGCGGAGAGGAGATTAAGTCATAATGGCTCCCAGATTAAAAGATTTCTATAAAGATAGCGTTGCCCCTGCTTTGATGAAAAAATTCTCATACAAAAATAGTATGCAGGTCCCCAAAATAGAGAAGATTGTGATTAATATGGGGCTTGGTAAACTTACCGATGCAGGTAAAGATAATAAAGTTATGGATGAAGCTGTTGATGAGCTGTCGCGTATTACAGGTCAGAAGCCTGTAGTAAGAAAGGCGAAGAATTCAATAGCGGGATTTAAGTTAAGAGAAGGAGTGTCGATTGGTTGTTCAATCACGCTTCGTTCTGTCAGAATGTATGAGTTCTTCGACAGACTAATTAGCCTTGCTCTCCCTCAGGTTAGAGATTTTAGAGGGGTTTCGCCCAAAGCGTTTGACGGACGGGGTAATTATACTTTAGGTCTTAGAGACCAAGTGATTTTCCCGGAAATAGATTACAGCAAGGTCCAAACCATAAAAGGGATGAATGTTACGATAGTAACTTCAGCAAATACAGATGAAGAAGCCAGAGGATTACTCGAAGAGTTTGGTATGCCTTTTATTAAAAATTAGGAGAAAGACTTAAATGAGTCGAAAAGCATTAGTTGTAAAATCAAATAGAGAGCCTAAGTTTAAAGTTAGAAAAGGAAATAGATGTAAGCTTTGCGGCAGGCCCAGGGGTTATATGCGCAAGTTCGATATGTGCAGGCTTTGTTTCAGGCAACTTGCGAGCTTTGGAAAAATTCCAGGCGTAAGAAAGGCTAGTTGGTAAATAATTGTTAGTTTTCGGTTTAAATTAACCGCTAAGAGGCGATAATAAATGACAGATCCAATTGCTGATATGTTGTCAAGAATTAGAAATGCGATAATAGCTGGGCATAAAACTACGAAAATACCTTCCTCCAAGTTTAAGGTTGAGTTGGCAAGAATACTAAAAGAGCAGGGATACTTGTCCAATTGGAAGATCAAAGAGGATTCCGGCAGAAAAACTATTAGCGTTGATCTTGCCTACACGTCAAATAAAGAAAGCGTAATTAAAGAAATCAAGAGAATAAGTAAGCCAAGCAGAAGAGTCTATGTAGGCAAAACCGAGATCCCGCGTGTGAAGGGTGGTTTAGGTATTTGTGTGCTCTCTACGTCAAAGGGAATTATGACTGGCTCCGAAGCCCGTAGTCAGGGTATCGGCGGCGAGCTTATTTGTTCAATATTATAAGGATAGAATAATGTCAAGAATTGGTAGAAAACCGATATCTGTTCCAGAGGGAGTAAAAATTAATTTTAAAGATGGGCTTGTCCTAGTTGAAGGCGGTAAAGGGGCGCTATCTTGGAATATTCCTGAAGGGATAGATGCGAAAATTGAAGAAAATAAAATCCTCATTGAAAGAAAAAGTGATGAGAAAAGACTAAAAGCGCTTCATGGACTTACACGCTCCTTGTTGTCAAACATGATTACTGGGGTTAGCGCTGGATTTAGCATTACTTTGAATATAGTTGGTGTAGGTTACAGGGTTGAGGCTGCGGGAAAAGATTCTCTGACATTCAATTTGGGTTATTCAAATCCTGTTGAGTACTCGCTTCCCGAAGGGGTAACGGCAACGATAGAAGAAAGGGGAACTCGCTTAATACTACAGGGAATTGACAAGCAGTTAGTGGGAGAAACCGCTGCCAGAATTAGGAAAATAAGACCCCCTGATGCCTACAAAGGAAAGGGAGTCAGGTATTCCGGCGAAATATTGAGATTAAAACCTGGAAAGGCAGGTGTTAAAGCATAATGAAAAGAGCAGGCAGAAAACATAGAAGGAATTTAAGACATAAGAGAGTAAGAAAACAAGTAAATGGAAGTTCCTCTAGACCCAGGCTTTCTGTATTTAAATCATCAAAGCACATTTATGCGCAGATTATAGATGATACGAGTATGAATACTCTGGTGTCGGTTTCTTCCATGACACCTAAGATTAAAGAAATGTTGGGCGACGATGATAGCGGTAAGATTAATACTGCTAGCGCCGTGGGGAAGCTCTTGGGTGAGCTTGCTATAGCAAAGGGGTTAAAAGAGGTATCTTTTGACCGCGGCGGTTACCCTTTTCACGGCAGAGTAAAATCTCTTGCCGATGGAGCTAGAGAAGTAGGACTTGTATTTTAAAGAAATCGGAATAAGTGTTTATTAGGGAGATATCCTTGCAAAAAGAAAAGATTGATCCAAATGATTTTGAACTCAAGGAAAAGGTTGTAGACATTAGACGAGTTGCGAAAGTGACCAAGGGTGGTAAAAGGTTCCATTTTACAGCGCTTGCAGTTGTTGGGAATGAAGATGGTGTCATTGGAGTGGCCTTGGGTAAATCAAATGAAGTGCCGGATGCAATTAAGAAGGCAATGGGAAAAGCTAGAAAAAGCCTAGTCCGGATTCCAAGGCAGGGAAGCACCATTCCGCACGAAGTACTAGGACAGCATGTGTCAAGTAGGGTAATGCTAAATCCGGCTTCTCCAGGTACGGGAGTTATAGCGGGAGGAGCTGTTAGAGCGGTTGTTGAGCTAGCGGGTATTCATGATGTGCTATCTAAAGTTATAGGATCTACAAATCCTCTCAATGTTGTTGTGGCCACAATAAATGGGCTGTTATTACTCAGAATGCCTGAGGAAGTGGCAAAGGTTAGAGGGAAGGAGCTTAGTGAATTAGATCTTCCCAGGTCTTATTTTAATTAATAAGTTATTCACTCTTCATATTATCTAGTGGTTTTCGGATTTTTAGTTAATTGATTTACAGTGAACTTCATTTTAAGAAGGTAAAAACATATGCTTAATAAGTTATCTCCTCCACCTGGCTCAAAAAAGAATAAAAAGAGAGTGGGACGAGGATCAGGAAGTACCGGAAAAACAAGTGGTAGGGGACATAAGGGACAGAATTCGCGTACTGGCGGAGGAGTTTCTCCTTGGTTTGAAGGCGGCCAGACTCCCCTTAAGATGAGATCACCAAAGCGGGGATTTACCAGTCGCAACAAGCTTGTATTTGATCTTGTGCAAGTTGGTGATTTAGACAAATTTAGTGAAGGTGATGTTGTTACGCCCCAAGAGTTAATAAATGTGGGTCTTGCAAGCGGCAAAAATCCAATCAAGATACTTGGAAACGGAGAAGTTCCCTTTGCCCTTACAATTAGTGCTGATGCCTTCAGCAAAGGTGCTATACAAAAGATAGAAGATAAAGGCGGGAAGGCAGATACTATATGAATAGAAATGTAGGTTCTATTCCTAGAATACCTGAGCTTAATAAGCGTCTTCTGTTTACTGCACTGATGCTTATTGTTTATAGGTTGGGGGTATTTGTTCCCATACCGGGTATAGATCCCGAGCAGATAGTAAGGCTTTTTGAGCAAACAGCAAGTGGTACGATCTTTGACATCTTAAATATGTTCTCAGGGGGTGCTCTTGAGCGTGCTTCTGTATTTGCATTGGGTGTGATGCCTTTTATTACATCTTCTATTATTATGTCTTTATTAGTAAAGGCGTTTCCTACTTTGGAAGCTATGCAAAAAGAAGGAGAGGCCGGACGTAGGAAAATTAGCCAATATTCACGTTATGGAACGGTGTTGATTTGTGTAGTTCAAGGGTTGATGTTAGCTCTGACACTGGAGGGTGGTTTAGGTTCCGGTGATGCGGTTGTAAAGGAAGCCGGCTGGGCTTTTAGGTTTACGACTGTCCTAACGCTGACTGCGGGTTCTCTTTTTGTAATGTGGATAGGTGAGCAAATAACTGAACGCGGCATTGGAAACGGTATATCTTTAATAATTATGGCATCAATTATAGTTGGATTGCCTAGTGCATTTTGGGATATAGTAAGGCTTATTAATACTGGAGAATTAACCGTCTTCGGCGTTGTTCTAATCTTTATGTTGTTACTAGCTATTATCGCATTTATAGTTTATGTTGAGCGATCGTATAGAAAAATACCTGTTCAATATCCAAGACGCGTTGTAGGTAGAAAGGTTTACGGGGGTCAGTCTTCTCACCTTCCTCTTAAAACAAATACGGCTGGAGTTATTCCGCCAATTTTCGCCTCATCGCTTTTGATTTTTCCTGCAACTATTCTTACATTTATAAACGTTCCATTTTTAAGAAATGCGTCTGATTTGTTGTTTAATAACACCGTTATATATAATGCAATATTCGCAGGGTTGATAATATTTTTTGCTTATTTCTATACTGCTGTGATTTATAATCCGGATGATTTGGCGGATAACCTGAGAAAAAACGGTGGATTTGTTCCTGGAATCAGACCCGGTAAAAAAACAGCAGAGTATATTGATAAGATACTGGGACGAAATACATTTATAGGTGCGGTTTATGTCGCGTTCGTGTGCATAATTCCATCATTTCTAGAGCGGGAACCTTTTAATTTGCCGTTTTATTTTGGAGGCACATCCCTTCTTATTATAGTCGGAGTGACGTTGGATTTTGTGCAGCAGGTAGAGTCGTTTTTGATTACACATAGTTATGAGGGTTTTGTGAAGAAAAAAGGAATGAAAGGACCCAAGAGGTTTAATGTATAATGTGGGAGTTTTAAGTAAATGAGGTTGATATTGTTCGGGCCGCCGGGAGCGGGGAAAGGTACTCAAGCAAAGAACATAGCTAATAACTATGTTGCTGCTCACGTCTCGACTGGCGATATGCTCCGCGCAGCTGTAAAAAATGGAACAGAGCTTGGCACACTTGCTAAGTCCTATATGGATAAAGGGGAACTTGTTCCTGATAATGTAATTATAGGTATTATTAAGGATAGAATAAATGAGGGAGATACAAAAAAAGGATTTATGCTAGATGGGTTTCCTCGTACAATAGCTCAGGCCGAGGCTCTGAGTGAAATGCTTGAAGCTGGAAATGAGTCTATTGATACTGTTGTTTCCCTTGAAGTTAATGATGAAGAAATTACTAATAGAATATTACAGAGGGCAAAGATTGAAGGAAGGGAAGACGATACCGAAGATGTTGTCAGGAATCGCTTAAGTGTTTATCGTAACCAGACCGAACCTTTGAAAGACTATTACCGGAGAACGGGTGTATTGGCTGAGGTGGATGGGATGGGTACAATTAATGAGGTTTTTGAAAGAATTCAAGCGGTATTAGCAAAAGTGGAAATATGATTCATCTAAAGAGTAAAGAAGAAATTAAGAAGATGCGGTCCGCGGCTCAAATAGTTGTCGAGGTTCTAAACTCCCTTAAAGAAATGGTGGGGCCTGGAGTGTCGACTTGGGATCTTGACCGGATGGCTGAGGAAGTTGCAATAAAAAGAGGTGCGAAACCTGCTTTTAAAGGGTATTCTGATTATCCGGGATCTGTATGTTTTGCAATTAATAGCGAAGTTGTTCATGGTATTCCTTCTAAGAAAAAGATATTAAAAGAAGGTGATATAGTTGGGATTGATTTTGGCGTAATCTTGGATGGATTTTATGGGGATTCTGCAATTACAGTTCCTGTGGGCGAAATATCTTCTTTGGCTCACAAGTTGCTTCAGGTGACTGAGGAATCTCTTTTAAAAGGTATTCAGGAAGCATCTTCCGATAACGGGCTTTTTGACGTGTCACGCGCTATACAGTCGCATGTTGAAGAGATGGGTTTTTCAATTGTTAGATCATTTGTCGGTCATGGAATTGGCAAGAGCTTGCATGAAGATCCGCAAGTTCCGAATTTTGTTCCAGGCAACGGAGGCCGTTCGAATGGAATAAAATTAAAACCCGGCATGGTGATTGCTATAGAGCCTATGGTAAATGTAGGCAATCCTGATATTAAAATCTTGAGTGACGGATGGACAGCCGTTACTGTTGACGGTACACTTTCCGCTCATTTTGAGCACACAGTTGCCGTAACAGATAAAGGACCTGTCATTTTAACTCAGTAACACTAGGGAGCACATGGCGAAAGAAGAGAGAATAGAGTTTGAAGGTACAGTAATTGAAGCACTTCCTAATGCTATGTTTAGAGTAGAAATTGATGAAGGAAAGGGACATGAAGTTTTAGCATACGTGTCTGGTAAAATGAGGACTCGTTTTATTCGTATTCTGCCTGGAGATAAGGTGAAGCTTGAATTGTCACCATATGATCTTTCAAAAGGTAGGATCACATATAGATTAAGAAAATAAGTTTTTAGTAGGGAGGTTACAAGTTGAAAGTTAGAGCTTCCGTAAAAAAGATTTGCGATAAATGCAGAATAATTAAAAGAAAAGGTGTGGTTCGAGTAATCTGCACTAATAAAAGACATAAACAGAAGCAAGGGTAGAAGGAGAGAAATATGCCTAGAATTGCTGGTGTTGATATTCCATTAGAGAAGAGGATTGAAATTGGGCTTACATATATTTATGGTGTTGGCAAAGTAATATCTAATCAAATATTAAAAGAATCTAATATCGATTTGAATACTAAGTCAAAAGACCTTACAGATCAGGAAGTTGCTGCGATAAGGGATATACTAGAGAATAAATATTTGGTTGAGGGTGAACTCAGAAAAGAGGTTCAAGGCAATATAAGACGCCTGATTGAGATAGGATGTTATAGAGGTATTAGACATAGGATGGGGCTTCCTTCGAGAGGTCAAAAAACCAAATCTAATGCTAGAACTCGTAAAGGGCCTCGTGGAACTGCAATTGCGAAGAAGAAAAAGGCTGGCAAATAATCATTTCCCGGAGATAAGTAATGGCTATTAAAAAAAGTACTAAAAAGAAAGCTAAGAAATTTGTAGAACAAGGGGTTATCAATATTCAAGCCACCTTTAATAATACTATTATTACAATAAGTGATAAGGGTGGTAATGTTATAGGCTGGTCGAGTGGTGGGATGAAAGGTTTTAAGGGAACTCGTAAAGGTACCCCGTTTGCAGCCCAGATTGCCGCTGAAGATGTGGCAAAGAAAGCAGCAGCCGTTGGCATGAAGAGCGCATCCGTATTTGTAAAAGGACCGGGTCCGGGAAGAGAGCCTGCCATAAGATCCCTGCAGGCCGCGGGACTCAAGATAACATTTATTAGGGATATAACCCCCATTCCTCATAATGGCTGCAGACCGCCGGGAAGACGTAGGGTTTAATGATTGTATTCTGAATGATCTGGATTTGTTATAGCAGATTTTAAGGAGGTTTTATAGTACATGGGAAGATATACAGGGCCAACAGATAGGATTTCACGTAGGGAAGGAGTAAACCTTTTTCTTAAAGGGGAACGTAGCTATAACGGTAAAACTGCCATTGAAAAAAGGCCGGATCAAGTTCCCGGAGAACATGGAAAATTCAGGAGTAGATTCTCAGAATTTGGGGTAAGACTAAGAGAAAAGCAAAAAGTAAAAAGAATGTACGGCCTTAGAGAAAAGCAATTTAAGAAATACTTTATAAAATCTTCAAAAATTAAGGGTGTAACAGGTTCCATTTTACTATCGCTTTTAGAACGAAGACTCGATAACGTGGTCTATCGTCTTTGTTTTGGCAGCTCTCGCAATGATGCAAGACAATTAGTTGGCCACAAGCATATACTAGTTAACGGTTCAGTAGTAAACATTCCATCTTACTTGGTTAATGAAGGGGATAAGATTGAAGTAAGGGAAAATAGCAAGAAATTAAAAAGGATACACGAAGCTCTGGAATTCAGATCAAGAAGGGGAGTGCCTGAATGGCTAAGTCTTGATGAGGAAAACTACGTAGGTTCTGTAACAAAGCTACCGACAAGAGAAGATGTAACATTTCCAATTGAAGAGCAGCTTATTGTTGAATTTTATTCGAGAGTATAAAGAAGAGACTGTTATTAAGTTCCTTAGGGGTAAACTATGGCTATATTTAGAAAATGGAGGAAGATAAGGTGATGGAGCAAGACAAGGTGAAGGATTTTCAAAAGAATTGGCAAGATCTTATTAAACCAAAGAAAATAGAAAAAGAAGAAAAAAGTGCTACTCCATTTTACGCAAAATTCATTTGCGAACCTTTGGAACGTGGGTACGGTGTTACATTAGGTAATGCTCTTAGAAGAGTATTGCTTTCTTCTATTCAAGGACCGGCTGTTACCTCGATAAAAATAGATGGCGTGTTGCATGAGTTCTCTTCTATACCCGGTATAAAAGAGGATGTTACAGAGATAATTCTAAATCTTAAAGGTATAGAGTTGAAGCTGCACGCTTATGAACCTCAAGTGGTAACAATAAGTGCTAGCGGAGAATGCAGTATCAAAGCAGGTGACATTATTACAAATCAGAATGTTGAAATATTAAACCCAGATCACCATATCGCAACTTTGGCAGAAGGCGCCAAGCTGGAAATGGAGATGACTGTAGAGATGGGTAGAGGTTATGAGCCTGTTGAAAGAAGAGGTGAGCTGCAAACTATAATAGGTGTTATTCCCGTAGATTCGCTCTTCTCACCTGTAAGAAAGGTTAATTATGCAGTTACAAACGCGAGGGTAGGAAGACGCACGGATTTTCAAAGGCTTACACTTGAGATTTGGACCAACGGTACGATTATGCCAGAAGATGCTCTAGCGTATGCAGGTAAAATTGTGAAAAACCAACTTGCAATATTTATTAATTTTGATGAATCTGAAGTTGATGAAGTACCTGAAAGCGAAGAGAAGCAGGAAATTAGAGGCACGGAAGAAATACTTTTTAATACAATTGAAGAGATGGACCTTTCTGCCAGATCACTTAACTGTTTGAGGAAAGCGGCAATAGAATACGCAGGAGATTTAGTACAGAAAAGTGAAGATGATTTGTTGAATTTAGAAAATTTTGGAAAAAGGTCATTATTTGAAATAAGGGAAAGACTACTTGAAATGGGTCTTGGTCTGGGACTTGAAATTGACCAGGAAGTTTTCAACGCAGAGAAAGCAAAACGTAGTGAGAGATTAGCTTCTCAATAATTTTATTGCGAGCAAATTGGAGATTAGAAGATGAGACATAAAAGAATAGGACGCAAACTAGGTGTTACAACTAAACATAGAAAAGCCATGTTTCGCAATATGGTTACTGATTTGTTTCGTAATGAGAGGTTGAAAACAACAGATACAAGAGCAAAAGAACTTAGAAGAGTTGCTGAAAAGATAATCACCCTTGCTAAGGAGGGAACTCTTCAGAAGAGAAGGCAGGCAGCAGCTTACATAAGGGATAAAGAAGTACTAAAAAAACTTTTTGATGAACTTGCTGAAAGGTTCAAGGAACGCCCTGGTGGTTATACGAGAATAACAAAGTTAGGTTTTAGAAGGGGGGATAACACCCCAATTTCTATTATTGAACTAGTAGAAGAAGAGTATAAACCTAAGAAGAAAAAGAAAACTAAGTCTGCTCCTAAGAAGCCAAAAGCTACTGCGAAAGACGGCTCTGTTAAGGCTAAGAGTTCAAAGAAAGAGTCTGCGGAAGAGCTTGGGTTAATTGAAGACCAAGATAAGAAAACCCAAGAGGTTTTGGCAGCTGAGGATGCGGCAGTAGCAGAAACCGTAGAGGTTACAAAAGAAGAAACGGAGCCTAAAGCAAAGGCAGAAAAAGCGCCTGAGCCGGAAGCAAAAGAGACAGCGACAAAAGAACCTTCAGCAGAAACACAGGAAGCTCCGGCAGCACAAAGTGAACCTGCCGCGGAGTCTGTACCTGAAGAGGCTGCCGAAGAAGAAAAAATAGAAGAGCCTTCTCCCGAAGCAAAAGCTGAAGAAGGTTCAGAAGAACAGGCTGAAGATAATACTGAGGCGGAAGAAGAAAAAGAAACTGAGAAGAAAGAAGACTAATAGTTTCTAGAATAATAAATAAGAAACTGATAATTATGAACTATCTGTAGATTGAACTTGCTTATCAACGGGCGGCCCATTGGGCCGCCTTTGTTTTTTGTGATAGTTTTTAGGGATGTAAGGATGGATAAGATAAGTGAAACCTGTCGGACTAATTTTAGATGCAAATAATATTTCGGATCTCGCCCTCTTGGCCAAACAAGCTGAAGAAGCAAATTTCGATTCTGTTTGGGCAACGGAACTATACCGAACTGCCTTCCAACAACTTTCCGCAGTAGCGCATTCGACTCAGAAGATTAAGCTTGGAACCGCAGTAGCGCTTGCTTTTGTCAGAAGCCCTTTAATTACCTCCCTTACAGCACTTGACGTAGATGAAATATCAAACGGGAGATTGGTACTCGGGTTGGGCACAGGAGCAAAACGTACAAATGAGATGTGGCACGGCCTAAATCACGGAAAGCCTGTAACGAGGATAAAAGAGTGCATTGAGTTAATAAGGCTTATGACCTCAGGAGTGCATCTAGGGGACCCTTTGTCCTATAAAGGTGAGTACTATGATATCTCTACTAAAGGATATCACAGGGCTTTTAAACCGCTCAGGGATAGAATCCCGATATATTTAGCCGGCATCGGAAGTAATATGATAAGTGCAGCGGGGGAGGTAGCGGACGGCTACCTGGGCCATGTTGTATGTTCTTTGAGGTATATAAGAGAAGTCGCTTATAAAAGCATTGCAAAAGGGCTTCAGAATTCGGGCGAGCAAGGGATAATTTTAAATCGTGCTCCATTATTACTTGCGCTATATCTGAGAACAAAAAAGAGGCGCTAGAGGCTGCACGAGCTACAATTGCTTTTTATGCTACTGTCAAAACTTATCAACCCCCATTTAAGCTCCATGGATTTGAAAACGAGGTAGAAAAAGTAAGGGCTGCTTTTTTGAATCGTGATATTAAAAAAATGATTAAAAGTGTTAGCGATGATATGGTTAATACGTTTGCTGTGGTCGGATCAGCTTCAGAATGTAGAAATAAGATTGATGAATATAGAGAGTATATAGATCTTCCCATATTAAGCGCGCCTCATTATTATTTAGATTTCCAAGAAGTTAAGGGCTTTCAAGATGCAATCTTAGATACATTTGGCCAATAGTTTAGTTAGTTATATATTCCCTAAATCATTCGCTGTGCTATTCTTAATCCTATAAAATGTCAAAGAATGTTCTTATTTCCGGAGCCAGTGGTTTTGTAGGAACTCATTTAACGGAGCTTTCTGCTTGAGAAGGGATTATAAGGTTATAAAACTTACAAGATCACTAACGGGTTCTTCGGACGATCAGGTCCATTGGAATCCCGCAAAAGGTGAAATAGAGCTTGAATCACTTCAAGATCTTGATGCGGTGGTCCATCTTGCAGGGTGAGAATATTGCAGGGAAGATGGACGGATCATAAAAAGGCAAAAATAGAGAACAGTAGAGTATTGGGGACTAAACTGCTATCAGAGTCACTGGCAAAGCTTAATAAAAAACCAAAAGTATTAATCTCGGCTTCTGCGATTGGTTATTATGGGAAATAGAGGAGATGAAATTCTGAGCGAGGAAAGCACTCCAGGAAAGGGTTTTCTGGCTGATGTGAGCTTAAAGTGGGAGAATGCCACCGAGGCTGCAAATGACGCCGGTATACGCGTATTTAACCTCCGTATAGGTATGGTGCTGGGTGTAGATGGTGGCGCCCTTGAAAAGATGCTTCTGCCCTTTAGGATAGGTATTGGCGGAAAGATAGGGGTGGGGAAACAGTATTGGAGCTGGATTGCTATTGATGACCTTATTGGAATAATTTATTATCTACTCAGAAATGAGGATTTAAAAGGGCCCGTAAATGCTGTCGCTCCAAATCCTGTTACGAATAGTGAGTTTACGTTTGCCCTTGGTAGAGTACTTAACCGCCCAACTATACTTCCACTACCTGCTTTTGCAGCCCGGGTACTACTTGGGGAAATGGCGGATGAGACAATGCTTTCAAGTGCCCGTGTAAAGCCTCAAAAATTATTAGATTCAGGATATAAATTCAAGTACCCTGAATTACAGCAAACACTAAATAGTATTTTAAAAACAAGTAAATGAGCAATTCTGAAGATACGCTTAATAAACAATTTGGATTATATGAGTTAAAAGAAGAGGGCGTCAGTCCAGACCCGATTGAACAGTTCCGTCTTTGGTATGAAGAGGCGCTCAGAGCGGATTTAATCCATCCTAACGCTTTTACTCTCGCCACTTCGACAATAGATGGCAAACCCTCAGCAAGGGTGCTTCTTCTAAAGGGCTTTTGATCAAGCGGGTTTTATTTTCTATAGTAACTCTGAAAGTAAAAAGGGGGATGATCTTGCCATAATCCTTTTGCAGCCCTTTGTTTCTGGTGGGGGAGACTCGAAAGGCAGGTTAGAATAGAGGGTCACATTACTTTAGTGTTCTCAAAGATGAAGCTGATGAATATTTTTCAAGTCGACCCCAGGGGGTAGTCAAATAGGTGCATGGGCATCTCATCAAAGCACTGTAATACCTAATCGTGAAATACTTGAGGAAAGATTTAATGAGTTTGAGCATAGATATAGTGATAAATCTGTTCCCAGACCGCCCATATTGGAATGGATATAGATTAGTTCCCAGATACCCTTGAGTTTTGGCAGGGCAGGGATAGCAGGCTTCATGATAGGCTAAGATATAAGTTTCAAAGTGGTGGAAAATGGTTAATAGAGCGACTGGCGCCATAGATTATTGGCTTTTAACCCCAGTATAAATAATTACAGTTCCTATCATAAGTTCTATAGATTCTTGGTGCTTGAGTCCGGCATCTTTCATTATCTCGATGAATTTTTCTCTTTGCGGAAATTCTGAGGTCGAGTCCGAGAGATATTTGTACTCTTTTTTATTTCCGAAAAGCGATCCTACAAAAGGAAGGAATTTCTTAAAATAAAATAAGTAGAGTGGGGCAAAAATCCTGTTTTTAGGAATAGTGAACTCAAGGATCGCGACTTTTCCCCCAGGTTTTAATACTCTTTTCATTTCGGTAAGTGACTCAAGAGGGTTGAGGGTGTTTCTTATTCCAAAGGCTATTGTGATTGCATCGAATTTGTCACTTCCAAAAGGCAGATATTCTGCAAATCCCTGTACAAGACTGATTCTCTTTCTATATTGGGGAGATTCGCATTTCTTCCTTGCAAATCTGAGCATTTGAGCACTAGGATCGATTCCAATTACGTTTGAGTCATCTAATTTCTTTATTGTCTCAATGGCTACTTCTCCAGTCCCTGTCGCAATATCTAGAATTAGGTGCGACCCCTTAATTTGTTCAGCAAGCCGTCTTCTCCACATCTTATCCATTCCAAAACTAAAGAATGTATTTAGAGAATCGTAGTGCTCTGCTATTTTATTAAAGAGAGAGGTTGTTTCTGGCATATCTTTTCATTGTAAGTGCTTGAAATCACAAGGTATTAGCTATCATTCCCCTGGCCTTTAGGTTCTCCAAATGTTCTGACAAAGCCTCCATTATTCTTATCATATGTCCGGATTTATTAAGCACATAGAAATGAATTCCGGGCGCACCCCAGGCAAGGAGTTCTTTGGATTGTTGAATGCATTGTGCTATACCAATGTCACGTGCTTTATCGTCGTCATCTATTGCTGCATCCAATTTTTCTCTGAGTACCTCCGGAATTGTTGTGCCGCACATTGAAGTAACCCGCTGAATTTGCTTAGCTGAAAGTATAGGCATTATACCGGGCACTATAGGCACTGTTATTCCAATATCTCTAACTCTTTTAACAAAGTCGAAGTAAAAGTCGTTATTAAAAAAAAGTTGTGTAATTACCACATCCGCACCGGCATCTACCTTTCTTTTTAGATTAACTAGATCCATTCCTATTTCAGGTGCCTCTAAATGTTTTTCAGGATACCCTGCTACAGCTATTCCAAAGTAGTTATTGATTGTGGTGCTTACTTCAAACTTTCTTATATGCTCTACCAGCTCGTTGCCGTAAGAATACCCCTCTTCGCTTTGTATGAAGGTTGCTTCTCCTTCCGGAGGGTCCCCCCTTAGTGCAACTATATTTCTAACCCCAGCGTCATATATTTCTTGAAGCAAAGTATCCAGCTCTGTCTTTGTTGCTCCCACGCAGGTTAAATGACAGGCGGATTCGACACCGAAATGGTTCTTGATAAGAGAAGCTATCTCCAGTGTCTTATCTCTGGTGGAACCCATTGCTCCATACGTAACTGTTATAAAATCCGGTCCGAGTGTGACAAGTTGAGAGAGCTCCTTCTTTAAATTATCCATACCTCTATCTGTCTTTGGAGGGAAAATCTCAAATGATATAATTGGTTTTTTGTCTTTGTATTTATAATAATCGGAAAAGAGCATAAGCCCACCTTTTAAATTCTTAAACCAGTAAATTCTTTCACTTCAACAGGACTTTGTCAAATTAAAGACATTATAAAAGTAAGCTAATGTGTATTGATTTGACTTAGGGACTATATTTACTATATTCGAATATGAAAGTTCTTTTCAATTTGTTGCTTCTATAATGTTTAGTAACGGAGACCACATAATGAGTTCTGTATATGGTAGGGATAATATATTATTGATTATGATATTATTAGTCCTTATTTTCAACCTTTCTTGTCAGCAAGCTAAAGAAATTCCTGGACAAATAGGTGAAGATATTCCAAATCCGGTTAGTGATTTTACACAAAAGGATAGATACAAGCTTGGACTCAGATGGTATCAGCAGGGTCAGTATGACATTGCTAGGAAAATGTGGAGTCCCATGGCTCAGGATGGCGACTGTGATGCACAATACGCTCTAGGCTTATTATATTTCAATGGTCTTAGTGTTAGAAAGAGTTACGGCACGGCGCTTAAATGGTGGGAGAGGGCTGCCGAGCGGGCGCAGCCACAGGCCTTAAACACACTCGGAGTCGTTTATGCTCACCTGAGGGTACCGTATACTACTCTTGACTGTAAAAAAGGGTGTGGTGAGGCTAAAAACCAGGTTAAAGCGTATAAATGGTTTGGTCTTGCGAGGGAGTTTGGCCCTGCTCGTGAAGTTAAATTCGCCCAAAAATCTTTAAATCGTATTAGCCCTGAAATGACTGATGCTGGGGTTAATGAAGCCCAACTCCTGATAGACGACTGGGAGCCTAGTCCTTCGAAATGTAAATCACGCGGGGTTTTTATAGTGAATTGAATCTTTTGTACTGCTCCCCCTTGGTCAAGCTGAGGTTTAAAATGCAGGATACAGGATGAATTCACCCCCATCCTAACTATTATGGATTCGGAAACAATGTGCCTGGACTCTAGTTACGCTTCTGGCTTTGTTCAGAGGCGTCCAAACGCTCACCAGATCGCGTTTGTTCCCCCTCAAGGGGGAAGGAATTAAAAGATTAGATTTCTCGCTACACTCGAAATGACAAATAAATAATGTTTGGTAGGAAATGGGATAATTTTTGCTTGCAAGCGTCGGCTAAACAAAAAAGGGAGCCGAAGCTCCCTTTGCCCTTTTCTGTCATTCTGAACTACGATTCTGATCAAGTGAAGAATCGTAGTTCAGGGTGACTATTAAAGTTAAGAATTTACAACTGCTCTTCTTCTCATAACCATAAATCCTACTATCCCCAAAATTCCAGCCATTGCTAAAAGACCCCATTCGGAAAGGGTTGGGATTGTTGGGACAACAAATTCGTCACAGTTACCCACTTGACCTTCAAAGCCGCTGTTAATAGAAAAACCATCCTCATTTGGGGTAAAGCAAATACTCCAAAAATCAAGATCAAACGCCGTATTTATTGGCCCTGGGAGTCCTGTGTTGTTACCTAGGGTGCCGCAGCTGTTTGCCACATCATAGCACCAACGCTCATAAGCTGTGGGTCCGAAATCAAATGGGCCCTGGTTTAAATCAACCGGACCCGGGTCACCCGGAACAAAAGGCTCACCATCCCACGGGAAATCGCTCGGTGTAATCCCTGATACTATACCTCCACTCAGGTCCTCAATAAAATCTCCGCCCACCATAAGGCCGTTATAGTTAAACACAATGCTCCCGTCTTGATATAACAGTATTTGAAATGTAGACGGAGTCTGAGGAGTCTGTTCAGAGTCTGTAGCATCAGTACCTACTCCATCCCATGTAATTATTAATGGATGGCCCGTGTTATTGTAATAAATAGCACCGATTATAGATAAATCCAGGTCAGTCTCAAAGGGACAAATCAAAGGGTTATCAGGGTCCGAGTCACTCAAAAATTCTTCCATATAACTCCAGTGATCAAAATCTATAGCCTCATCCAGACCCAACCCTCCAAGCTGCATACAGCCGTTAGAGCCGACATAAGCCATATTGAAAGTGCTGCCGTTGAACGGGAACGCAAAAGGCAGAGCAATTGCTTCTTCACAGTCGTCACAATTTGAAACGGTTGCAAGCTCAGTACCGAAATTGTCCTGCCATAGCGGCGGCTGTGCGTTTGCGGGGAAATATAGTCCAACTACAAAAAGCAATACACCTATACAAAGTAAAATCCTCATCGGTTTCTCCTCCTTAAAGTTGTATTCACTTCAGAAAAGTATTTTATTGTTATAGCAAAATTACTAATGAAATGTAATGAATGTAGAAATTTCTTTTTATAATGCAAGTTCAATTTTTGACAATATGTATGGTGCTGGTAAGTTGATATTGAAAACGAATATCAATATTAACTGCTGGAGGTTTTTCTTAGGATGGTCAGACTACTACCACATATAGATTTTGGCTTAGCTCTTAACATTTTAATTCCGTTTTTGCTGGTCTTTTTTGTGATGTATTCAAGACATGGTTTATCAGATGAACTCA
>PVMK01168173.1_pt1 | contig 32793 bp, 27 predicted proteins | sample 1853481 | NCBI WGS metagenome assembly PVMK01 (sample SAMN08533507, study PRJNA380276) | Marine sediment metagenome, whole genome shotgun sequencing project.
CCAATTATGACCGCCTCTTCCCCATACCGGGTAGCCTTCATTGTCGCGAAAATCTTCTGAGCATCCGCCTGGTCGACGATCGCCAGAAGCTTTCCCTCATTAGCAATATAGAGCGGATCAAAGCCCAGCATTTCACAGGCCGCATGGACCGCCGGCCGTACGGGGATCTTGTTTTCGTCAACAATAATTCCCACCTGTGACTGGGTTGCAATTTCATTCAGAGCACTGGCCACGCCTCCACGGGTTGGATCTCGCATCACGTGGATAGCCTTGCTTGTCTCCAGCATTGCTTTCACCAGGTGGTTCAAAGGGGCAACGTCACTGGTGACGTCAGCTTCGAAGCCGAGTTCGCCGCGCGCTTCCAACACCGCGATACCATGGTCGCCAATCGGTCCTGAAAGAATGACTATGTCGCCAGGAACCGCCTTATCGGCGCCAATAAACACGTCGTTCATAACCAAACCGACTCCAGAAGTATTTATATAGATGGCGTCGGCCTTACCCCTCTCCACAACTTTGGTGTCACCGGCGATGATCTGAATTCCCGCTTCGGCGGCAGCCTTTCGCATGGAATCGGCGATTACCTCCACCAATCCCAGTTCGGTACCTTCTTCCAGGATAAAACCGGCCGTCAAATAGAGTGGTATTGCGCCCATCATGGCCACGTCATTTACCGTGCCGCATACCGCCAGCCGGCCGATATCACCGCCAGGAAAAAACAAGGGCCAAACGACGTGTGAATCAGTGCTAATAGCTAGCCGCTGACCGTCTTCCAGCGTAACAACACCCGCGTCGTTGGCCAGGCTGAGAACAGGGTTCTCGAAGGGTGGATAGAAGAGATCGGTAATAAGATCTTGAGACAGCTTGCCCCCACTGCCATGCCCTAAGATAACCTGACCTCGTTTCCGGATCGGTACTGGGCAGACGAGGCCATCAATCGTGATTGTTTCATCCATGCGAATCTGCTCTCATCTTCTGGCTTGGCCTTGAGCCGGGTACCATTTCTGGAGTCAAGAAGCTACTATGTACGGGATAATGTCGAAGATGTGGCATCGGATAATCCGCATCGTGCTTCTACAAAGATCCGTTCTCATAGCGCCGGTATCGATTCCTCGTTTCCATCGATTATCGCTTATCTCCTATGACCCAGGCCGAAAGCTGGTCGTCTCTCTCAATTTGAACTGAAAGCCCGAGCCCAGAAAGAATCTCGCCTATCTCCTGTGGATAGTAGAACCGGCTTCTCATGAGGGCTAACTTTTCGGCCACCGCGAGCAACTTTATTCGAAAATAATTTAGGTCAGGCTCCTCGATGACAATCCTTCCTCCTGGGCTAAGAACACGGACAAGATCTGATAAGGCCACACGTTGATCGGCAAAATGGTGCAAGGCATCGACGACGAGTATCTTTTCGAATCTCTCGTCGGCGAAAGGAAGCCGCTCAGTATGGGATTGTGATAACCTAATATTATTCTTCAGCCTGGCTTGCGATAACATCCCAAAAGACGAGTCGACGAGGATCAATTGATCTATTGAGGAGTGAAGCTGGGTCGATACCCTGCCCGTTCCCCCGCCCGCATCGAGCAACCGGCCGCTAACTGGCAAAAGTAACAAATCCCGCAGCCGGCTCACATCTGGTGGAGGTATTATTTTCTCGTAAAAGGGGGCCAAGAATCCAAAGTGGTCGATCACCGGTCTGTTACACCTCGACCAGGTCAATCCGGTAACGGTAATAGGCCGCACATGCACCCTCGTTAGAGACCATCGTCGCTCCAAGCGGGTGCTCGGGAGAACATTCTCCTCCGAACGCAGGACAATCGCCTGGTTTCTTTAGCCCTTGAAGGATCTGTCCGGCAATACAGAGTGGAGACTCCTCGGGGCTAATATCCTCGACCTGGAATCGTTTCTCGGCGTCAAACTGTTCGAATTCAGGGCGTAGTGCCCAGCCGCTCATTGGTATTGTGCCAATTCCACGCCATTTTCGGTCGACCTGCCGGAAGGCCTGGTTTATTATGGCTTGGGCAGGTTTATTTCCTTCGAATGTCACCGCCCGCGGATAAGCATTTGAAACCATCGCCTGTCCATTCTCAAGCTGTTCGACGGCCGATAGGATGCCTTGCATGATGTCGACAGGCTCAAAGCCCGTGACCGCAATCGGAACGCTGTACTTGTCTGAGATCGGTGCGTATTCCCAGTAACCCATTACCGCGCAAACATGGCCGGCTGCTAGGAAGGCCTGAACCCGATTATGCGGAGAGCTTAAGATGGCATGCATAGCAGGCGGGACGCATACGTGGGAGACCAGAATGCTAAAGTTGGTAAGGCCCAATTTGCTGGCCTGAACAACGCTCATGGCATTTGCTGGAGCAGTGGTCTCGAATCCGATGGCGAAGAAGACGACCTCTTTATCTTCGTTTTCTTGAGCAATCCGAAGGGCATCCAAGGGCGAATAGACCACTCTTACGTCACCACCAGAAGCTCTAATCGAGAAAAGATCATCTCTAGATCCAGGAACACGCAGCATGTCACCGTAGGAGGTAAAGATGACGTCAGGAACGGAAGCGATTGCCAAAGCTTTGTCGATGAGCTCGAGAGGTGTAACGCAAACCGGACAACCGGGTCCGTGTACCAACTCGATCTCAGGTGGAAGGAGCTGATCGATGCCATAGCGCATGATCGAATGTGTCTGTCCGCCACAAATCTCCATGAGGATCCATGGTTGAGTAACGATGCGTTTCAACTCGGCCGCGGCTTTTTTGACAAGCTTCGCGTCGCGATATTCATCGAGGTATTTCATGGTCTTTCTTTCCCGACGGCAATGACCAGGTCTTCGGTCATACCCAGTTCCTCTTCAAAATCTGCTATCTCGCGCAAAATTTGCAGCGTCTCCTGTGCCTCTTCTTCCGAAATCTTGCTTATGGCGAAACCGACGTGGATGATGGTATAGTCTCCCATTCCGGCCTCGGGCACATATTCCAGGCATGCCTCTCTTGTTACTCCGCCGAAATCAACCTTGCCCATTCTGAGTCCATTGGTCTCGTAAACCTCGACTATTTTTCCGGGTATACCTAAGCACATAAGTAACTCCTTTGTGGGGATCTGGGTTTGACGACCAGGAATAGACCGCGAAACCATCGCCAAAAATGCAGATGGAGACCGGTCATGGTCCAAAACGACCGCTGCGATTGTGGGATTTCCTTATGGATTTTTCTGTGAGCTAGAAACAAGTACAAGGTCATTTTCTGAGGCCTATCTGCCGCTGGCTGAATCCGCTAACCGGTGGTGAGCGATTGCCGCCTGTCCAAGCGCCAGTCCGCCGTCATTAGCCGGTACATCCTCGTGAAGATAGCAAGTGAATCCTTCAGCTTCTAAAAGAGAGACCGTTTTTCGAAGGAGAGTCATATTTTGCCAGACCCCTCCGCTCAGTACAACGCCCGGTATCTGATGAAGTCCCCGGAGATAAACACAAGCACGTCCAACCATCTCCGCGACACCATTATGAAAACGCGAAGCGATAGTGCTTATGGGTACGTTGCCGCGCAGATCTGAGATTAAAGCTTCTATCATCGGCTCTGGGTGAATAATGTCGCCGGACAACTCGAGAGGATATCGCTCGTAAATTGATGGATCGACCAACGCCTCGAATTCAACAGCCGCCTGAGCCTCATAGTTGACCCGCTGCCGAACTCCAGCAATAGATGATACGGCATCGAACAACCGGCCCATACTGGATGTGGGTGGGGCGTTGAGGCCGGTTCGAAGCTGATGATGAAGAGCGTCCAAGGCGACATTCCTTTTTTCTGATTCGGACATGAACGCCACCGGGTGCAGATCTTCGGTCCAATCCACCCCAGCCTTGTCAAGCCAGGCGAGAGCCATTCGCCATGGCTCCCTTATCGCTTTATCACCGCCGGGAAGGGGGACGTATTCGAGATGGAAGACGCGTTGATAATCGTTATAATTCGCGATCAAGATCTCACCACCCCATATTGCACCATCGTCTCCATAACCTGTTCCATCGAACGATATGCCAATGACAGGTTGGTCTGCTGCTAGCTGATGTTCGGCCATACAGGCGGCAATATGTGCGTGATGGTGCTGAACCCCCACCAAAGGGATATTTTCATCGGCTGCTCTTGCCTGGGCATAGCGAGAGGCCAGGTAATCAGGGTGAAGATCAAAGGCCAGGGCTTCAGGTTTGACCCGAAATAGCCGTTCAAGATGGTTGATACCGTCCTCAAAGGCCATAAGCGTCTCGTAATTCTCAAGATCGCCGATGTGGTGGCTCATAAAGGCATGGCGCCCCTTTGCCAGGCAGAAGGCGTTTTTGAGCTCAGCGCCCGTTGCTAACAATGGAGGTGAATTCCAGGGAACCTTAACAGGGTAGGGGGCGTATCCCCGGGAGCGACGGAGCGGGTAGAATAGGGACTGGGGACCGGGGCCTGGGGATTGGTCGCGGATCGCAAGGCCGCGGTTTTTATCCGCCTGATTCTCAATGCCTGTAGTAGGTTGTATCCTTGCTGTCTTATGGTGTCTCTCGTCTCTCTCGAACACACGCACCACGGAATCATCACAGCGGGTCCGAATATCGCGATCGTGAAATAGAAACGCGTCAGCCAGACGAGACAACCGTCGCCTTGCCTCTTCGTTTTTCGTGGCGATGGGCTCCTCGCTCAAATTTCCGCTAGTCATTACCAACGCGTCGGGAGAATTGAAATCCTTCTCCAGCAACAAGTAATGCAGCGGCGTATAGGGCAACATTACTCCAACGGTGTCCTGTCCAGGGGCAACGCCGCTTACAATGGAAGATTCGGAACGTCGCTTGAGGATGACGACCGGTCTTTCCCTGGATTTCAATAGGGACTCTTCGGAATCGCTAACAAGGCAATGTTTTCGAATTGTGTCCAGGTCAAGGATCATCACCGCAAATGGCTTGTCAACGCGCAATTTTCGCTCACGAAGTCTATTAACGGATTCGCGATCCGTCGCATCACATGCCAGGTGAAAACCACCCAGCCCCTTAGCGGCGATTACCTGCCCATTGGCGAGCAATGCCCGGGCTTCTTGCATGGCCTCATGGCCTCGAAGACGACGTCTGCCCGGGGTGGAAAATCTGCGCCCACTGGCTGGATCCGGTTGTCCTGCCACCGTTCGCTCAGGGATGATTTCCAGCCAGACCTGGGGACCGCAATCAGGACAGGCCACCGGTTGGGCATGAAATCTACGGTCTGACGGATCTTGGTATTCGGCGGCGCATAGCGAACACATCTCAAAAGGAGACATGGTAGTAAATGGCCGGTCATACGGGATATCTTCAATGATCGTGAACCGTGGCCCACAATTTGTGCAATTGATAAACGGGTAGCGATACCGGCGATCAGCCGGATCGTAAAGCTCGCGTAGACAGTCAGCGCAGACGCATACGTCGGGCGAGATTGGTTGGAACGCACCCGCTATGGGTTCCGAATGGATGATCTCGAATTGGCTGAAGCCATCAGGTTCTATGGAGGTTACAAAAATCTCGTCGATTCTTGCAAGAGGAGGCGATTCCTTGGCGATCTTTCTGGCGAAAAGGTCTAAAGAGTCCTGAGTGCCGTCAACTTCGATATCAACCCCAGCCGACGTATTCCGCACCCAACCTGTCAGCTCAAGATTCTGAGCCAGCGAATAGATGAACGGCCGGAATCCGACGCCCTGGACGACGCCGGTAATGTGGATTCGTACACCACTATTGTTCAAGTGACTATCCCTACGCAGCCAGCACGGCCCGCCTCAGCCAGTCGATCCATATATCCACTCCTTCCCCGGTCTTACACGAGACGGCAAAGGTGACTAAATTTGGATTCAGAACTTCGACGCCCCGTCTGAAGTAGGTCATGTCGAAGTCGATGTAAGGCAAAAGATCAACCTTATTTATTACCAGGGCATCAACTCCCTGGTACATGCCCGGATATTTGTAGGGTTTGTCATCACCCTCGGGCACAGATGCGATGAGTACACTCTTGTGTGTTCCGAGTTGGAAATTGACCGGGCATATCAGGTTTCCCACATTTTCCACGATTAGAAGGTTTACCGAGTTAAGATCGAGCACTTCAAGGGCCTGGCTAAGCATCACAGCATCGAGGTGACATTCGCCGCCTGTATTTATCTGGACAGCCTGTGCGCCGGCGGCTGCTGCCCGGTCTGCGTCAATACTTGTGGCCACATCACCATCCACGACGGCGATTTGGAACTGATCGTTCAGAAGCGTGATCGTCTGTTCAATCAGGCTTGTTTTTCCTGCGCCCGGCGAAGCCATCAGGTTTAAACTGAATACTCCCGCGTTCTTCAATACCTTGAAGTTCTCGGCCGCCAGCTGCTCGTTCGCACCCAATATCTTTTCGACGACGGCGATACGTTGAGTCATGCTATGGTTCCTGGATATTGATACGAGCTTATCGAAAACAGGTGAGAACGAATCTTTATCAGATAGGAATGTGTCTTCATCAGATGAGAAAGTATCATGATCAGCTAAGAAAGTATCTTGATCAGATAAGAATGTATCTTCATCAGACTGGAATGTATCTAAATCAGATTTTGTACCAGGAGAAACATGAGTTCACATTCGCGATTCTGAATCTCTATGCAGGTGGGGCCTCGCTTATCCTGTCGGATACCTCAATAGCTTCCAGAAGAAACTCTCGACCAGAAACGATGCGCACATTGCTGCTGTCGCATTCAGGACAGATCAAGTTTTCGTTAAGTTGATAGTGGTTTCCGCATGTTTCGCAAGAGAACTCGGCCGGAGTTCGACGAAAGTGCAGCCTGGCTCCATGAGCGGCCGTTCCCTCGCTGACGATATCCCAATAGAACTGGACGGAATCGTCGATCACTGATGAAAGTTCACCGATGACGAGGTACAGATCGCTGATCTGGACATCACCCGCTTTCTCGGCGTGCCGCAAAGCGATCTCGAGAACACTCTCCGTAATCATAAGCTCGTGCATAGTAAAATATGCCGTTAGTATTAATTCTAATTATGGCATGATAGCATGCATTGGTCGCCTTGCTTAGTGTAGTATGTAACCGATATTGGGTGATTGAGATCATGCGCTAGCCGCCGCTTTGAACTTCTGCTTCTTCGACAACTTACTTCGAGGTTAGTTGATACCAGCGAGTGGGCGATGATCTCAGGGGAGTTGTCACACCCTCTGCCTGGCATGTATCGGAATCTATTGCCGTTGGAGTATTACGGAAGAGGCGATGTCCGGTCTTTGTCCCGACCTCCAGGACGCCGACGATGGCCAAGATGACTCGCCAAGATGACGTAAAAGATCGCAAGACGGAAGATATGTAAATAGGCCAGTTCGAACGGTTACTCCCTAACCTCAGGCTGCTTATTAGGAGCCGAAGAACAAGGTCGATTTGCCTTCTACGAGGGTCCGGATGGCGTGCAAGCAATGTGGATCATTGCTACTTCTGACCGTCGAGCCGATTTCTGACCGCAGGCATATCCGCAACCAGGAGATAATGCTCTGGATCACTGGACGATAAACGAGAGCGTCTCTGTCCGTAGATCCCGCAATCTTTCTCGAATAATCTGGGCGGCTTTTTGCGTCATCAACAAGCCAAATTCACAATCCTCGTCAAAGAGATTGCGTAATTCCTTACTCTGAATCGCCACAACACGGCAATCGGTGACGGCTTTTGCGCCCCCCGTAGCCCGGTAAGGAGGAACGAGGCCCGACCAACCAAATATATCGCCGGATCCAACGGTGCTTACAATTACATCTTTTGTTTTGAGTTCCCGCAGAAACTGCTCGGATACCTTGTGCTGGACATCTTTCTCTGGCAACTCGATTACTATGGCCACGGCCCCTTCCAAGGTTAGGTAAAATGTGTCGAGATCGTCCTCTTCGTGGAAAAAGTAATGTCCTTCATCCACGGAAAGCTCATCTGACATCTTAGCCACCCTGGTCAGGTAATCGTGGCTAAGACCTGCAAAAAATGGATAGCGACGGAGTAGTTCAGATGAAACCATATTTATATCTCCACTCGGCGATGGTATATTGATTATCAGATTTTATTGGCGAAACGCGACAAGAGCCCAGATCAGTAAGCCTGCCTCGCCTCTGTCATATGAGTTGACTTTCGGTTCTCGCGTTATTTATCCTGATAAATTGTCGTCCTCCGCGATAAGTTCTTTCGCCCTTGCTGTAACTTCCACCATGGACCTTAACATTATTAATTACTATCTATCTAGTTGAGATAGAGTTCGTCCAGGACGGCCGCGGTTGCTTCTGGAATAGCCGCGGCCACCGCTGGAGTCGGCTGATCGCCGAACTCATAAAGATTCTCCACCTCGATGGCATAGATACTGATCGACGTAGGCAGCTTCAATCCAATCGTCCGCCCGAACTCGAAGGCGGTAACGAACGTTGTGTCATGGGCGGATGCACTATGTTGCGTTGGGCTGACGTCACGCAGATCGTCGAAGGTCAGTCGACGAATAGTCCGGGCTGGTTCCCGTTATCTGCGTAGAAAGCATCGATCAGGATCAATCGATCGTAGCCGATCATCAGTTCCATGAGCCGCAGCCCGCCGGCGCTGGCCTCTATGACGTCGATGTCCTCCCTCGAAGTTGCGGAGACCACCTTCTCAACCTCGTAGGCGACCTTAACGCCCACGCCGTCGTCGGTTAGTATCGGGTTACCGAGACCTACAACAAGTGTTTTCATTCCAGGTATTGGCTTTGTTTTTCAATCACTTCCCCGTTACTGTCACGGATTGTTACCTCTAGAGGCATTTGCCCAGGTAAAGAGTGTGTTGCACATGACATGCAGGGATCATAATTACGAAAAGCCATCTCGATTGTATTTAGTAAGCCTTCTGTGACCACCGTGCCTTTTGTGATTAGAGCCTGAGCCGCCTTTTTCACAGACATTGAGATCGGGGCGTAGTTGTGGGTCGTACCAACAATCAGACTGACCATGGTTAGGATTCCGTTTTCATCCGCCTGATAGTGGTGAGTTAGCGTTCCACGAGGCGCTTCAACAGAACCAATACCTTCGCTGGGCTTGTTAGATACGACTACACGCACATTTGGATCGGTGATTTCAGGATCTTGGGCCAGTTCCTGCATTCTCTCGGCGGCATATAGCAGCTCGATCAGTCGCGCCCAATGGGTTGCCAGCCGGTGGTGCACCGGTTCGTACCTGCCATTTAACTTCTTGCTGCCCAGAGTCTCGTACATCTTTTCAAAATGTTCCTGGGCTTTTGGTGTTGCCATGCCGTCCGATGCATTTAAGCGGGAGAGCGGTGTGGCGCAGTAAACGCCGCTGTCGTTGCCGTCGACGAATCCTTTCCAGCCCACATTCTTGAGATATGGGAACTTCAGATATGTCCAGGGTTCGACACGCTCGGCTATATGCTGGGCATAATCCTTGGCATCGTATTTAACGAATTCCTTCCCGTCGGGATCGACCACGCGGATCTTCCCATCATAGAAATTGACAAGGTTATTCTCGTCGACTGTTCCCATGTAGTAGGTCCGGTGCGTAAAAGCATCCGACACAATCAGATCGACATATGCCTGGTTGGCCAGGACAATATCGGCGAATATTTGCAGGCTAAAGAGTGCGAACTCCACGTTCTCATTTGCGATTCCTTCGATTTCCAGCTTTTCGTCCTCAGTGATTGACTTGCTCCACCCGCCAGGCAGCCCGGCAACGGGATGGATTCCACGACCACCGAGCATCTTGATGACATGATGATTTCGCTGGCGACAGGCTATGACCTGTTTGCCGACGTCCACGCCAACCTTGTGGATTACTCCCAAAATATTGCGCTCAGCCGGCGGGGAATCGGGACCTAGAATAAAGTCAGGACCACCAAGAGCGTAGAAATGGACCGTGTGATCAGTACAGTAGAACGAGGCGTAGAACATCTCGCGGATCTTCTTTACCGCCGATGAGGGCTCTACGTTAAAGAGAGCGTCAAGGGCCTTGGTAGAGGCCATATGGTGCGCTTCCGGACATACGCCGCAGATACGATTGGTAATGCGGGGCATCTCTTCAGCCGGACGTCCAACGCAGAACTGCTCAAAACCACGAAGTTCTGGGATCTGGAGGTAGGCATTGGCGACATTTCCCTCCTCGTCAAGGAAGATCTCGATTTTACCGTGGCCTTCCAGACGGGTGATCGGGTCAATTGTAATTCGTTCCATCGCTATACTCCTTTTCCGTTACCGTCGACATTAGCGCGATGTAGCAGCGAGTGGGCCATGCTGAACCGGTAGAAAGTTCCGGCCGGATCTGCAATGGTATCAACCACCGCCTGTATCTTCTCTTCCAACTCATCTTCGTCCATGGTCGGTTCGCCAACGCCAATCACCGAAGCGATTGCCGATAGCATCTTGGCGCCTTGGTCCTCCACACCGGGTAGAGGTCCATAGCAGCCACGACATCCCATACCAACCTGTGGACACAATGAGCCGCATCCACTCCGAGTAGCCGGTCCCATACAGACTATTCCCTGTTCCAGTAGACACAGCTCGGGATCAGGTGTGATTTCGTACGGCCGGTAGAAGCGTTCAATAGATTTCTCGTTTATCTCAAGAGGACACTCCTCGCAGACGGCTGTGATACCGGCTCCAACTATCGAACCGGCTGGGGGCAAAGGGGCTCCTTCGAGTAATGCCCCAGCGATGACTTGGAGTACGGCCCAGACTTGTGGAGGTTCTGGCGGACATCCCGGGAGGTAGTAATCGACATCCACGACCTGGTCGAGCGATTTAACGGTGTTATAGAAAACCGGGATCTCCAGCTCTCCCTCGGCAACCTCATGTCTTGGTTGAGGCAGGATACCTGCTGGATTGTCGATTGTCGGATTGTCAAGGTATATCGTGTTGAAGGTTGCTTCCTTGGAGGTCAAGTTAGAGAGCGCTGGGATACACCCTTCATAAGCGCACGAGCCATAAGCAACCAACACTTTTGACTTTTGCCGCAATAGATGGGCCATTTCCTCATTTTCAGAGTTACGTATTGCCCCATTGAACAAACAAACGTCAATATGTCCGTCGGGGTAGCCCCTCACATGCTCGGTTTTAAAATCTGCGATACAGGGAAAGAAGGCCACGTCGAAGATCTCGTCAACTGTCAAGATGTGCTCGTGAATGTTCAATACTGAAATCTCACATCCACCGCAGCCTGAAGCCCAATACATTGCTAAAGTGGGTTTGCCGTTGTCTCCCATATTTACACCTCCTCCATCACAGGCTCTACTTCGATCGTAGCATAGGGGCTATGACCGTTACCGCTAAGCACTGTATCCTGCCAGCGAAGGGGTCCAAGCTGGCGCAGTTGATCGGTCATCCGATTTACCGCTTCCGCCAATATGATGCCTTCTGATGCAGAAGCCCAGACCAGCTGTACTCGCTCTTCTCGACGCCAAACTGACGAAGCACCTGCTTGAGTAAGATAAAACGGCGGAGCGCCTTGATATTTCCTTCAACATAATGACACTCGCCCGGATGGCATCCCGCAATCAATACCCCGTCGGCACCCTCTTTCAGCGCCTTCAAGACAAACTGCGGATCTACCCGTCCGCTGCACATCACACGGATTGCCCGCATGTTTGGAGCGTAATGAAGACGGGAAGTGCCGGCCAAATCTGCAGCCCGGTATGAGCACCAGTTGCAGAGGAAGCCGACAATAACAGGTTCAAATTGTTCACTCATATCATTCTCTCCATGTGGACCAGAAATCGCGTATCATCTACTTTGTGTGTTTGTATCAATTTCACCCTTGACCAGGGACCATCTTCCTTAAGCAGGTACCAACTCTGGCTCACGTATCTGACCGTTGCCTGACCGTACATCCCATAGCAGACCTTCGATCTGGGAAAATAGCTGGTCGTTGGTGAAGTGTGCTCCTGTTATGGCAGCGCTCGGACATGCCGCCACACAAGTTCCACAACCCTGGCAGAGGGCAGTAATAACCTCCGATACCTCCTCCTCCTCATGGAAAACGATGGCATTATAGGGGCAGAGATTATTGCAGATTCGGCAGCCCGAACAGGATTCAGCAACTATGGTAGCCCGTACCGGTTCGACCATCACGGTCTCAAGATTGATCAGACCGGCCACTCTTGAGGCGGCCGCAGCACCTTGCAAAACTGAGTCCGGTACGTCCTTTGGCCCCTGGCATGCGCCGGCGATGTAAATGCCCTCGGTCATCGTCGCGATAGGATCAAGTTTTGGATGTCTTTCGACAAAGAACCCATCGAAATCACACCCCATCTTGAACAACTGAGTAAGCTCTTGCGAATCGTGGCGTGCTTCCATCGCCGGACTAAGAATGACCATATCCACGGGAAGGCGGCGCTGCCTGCCAATGAGCGTATCCTCCACCTGGACGATTAATTTGCCTTCTTCTTCCGCGGTACGGGCGGCATCCGTAACGTCGGCCACCTTTCCCCGGATGAAATGCGTGCCTTCTTTCAGCAGGCGTCTATAGAATTCTTCGTATCCCTTGCCTGGGGTGCGCATATCGATGTAGCAACTAGTTACCTCAGCCTCAGGCAGTCTCTCATGGATCAAGTGCGCAAACTTCAATGAGTACATGCAACAAACCTTGGAACAGTACTCGTGATAATTCTCATCCCTCGATCCAACACAATGAATGATGACCACGCTCTTTGGTGGCGTCATCATGTCCCGCATGACAACCTTGCCCCCAGTAGGTCCGGAGGCATTCACCATACGTTCGAACTCTAGGCTCGTAAAGACGTTGGCCAGTCTCCCGTAGCCATATTGTGGAATTTTGGAGACGTCAAAGAGATCAAAGCCAGTCGCCACGATGATGTTTCCAACCTCCATCTGAATCATTTCATCTTCTTGCTCGAAATCGATGGAATTGGGAACTGTCGGGCAAAAAACCTGGCAAGCCTTGCATTTCCCCCGTTGGAAGTAGACGCAGTTCTCGGTGTCGATCACCGGGTATTTCGGCACCGCCTGCGGGAACGGACGGTAAATCACCTTCCGCTTACCGAGACCCGCTTCGAAGACGTTATCGGTAACCTTGAACGGACATTTCTCGATACAGATGCCGCAGCCCGTGCAATGTTCTTCGTTGATATAACGAGCCTTCTTGCGGACGTTGACCACGAAATTGCCAAGATATCCGTCAACCTTCTCTACTTCACTATAGGTTAGCAAAGTAATATTTGGATGTTGTCCAACTTCAACCATTTTTGGGGTCAAAATACAGGCCGAACAATCCAAAGTAGGGAACGTCTTATCGAGCTGGGCCATGTGACCGCCGATGGAAGGCTCCCTCTCTACTAGATAGACATGCCGCCCAGAGTCCGCCAATTCCAGGGCGGCGCTGATACCCGCTATGCCACCTCCAACAACTAGCGTATTGGGGTTGATCTCAACCGGGATATGTTCAAGTGGTTGATGGTGGACCACCCGTCTAATTGCTCCGTTTACCAAAGCCTTGGCTTTGATTGTGGCCGCTACTTCGTCGTCGGTGGTCCAGGAGTTGTGTTCGCGAATATTGGTCATCTCACAGAGGAAGGGATTTAGTCCGGCTCGCTCACAAGCACTGCGAAAAGTCTTCTCGTGCATATGCGGAGAGCATGCTGCTACCACGACTCTCGTTAAGCCTTTTTCCCTTATATCTTCCTCGATCAGATCCTGGCCAAGGCTGGAACACATGAACTTGTAGTCGCGAGCAACTTCAACGTCCTCCTGTTCTCCAGCCCAGCGAGACACCTCCTCTACATCAACGACTTGGGCGATATTGGTGCCACAATGACATATATAGACTCCAACTTTTTCGCTCATAGTCTTTCTCCTTTACAACACATTACCTTGTTATGTTGGTGAAAATGCCCGGAGTTCCCGAGTAACAACGGAGATTCGTTCGTTTCACCTTTGCTTTCACGGTTCCTAAAGTCCAGTCGCTATCATTTTTCTATCGCAATTCAGGCGGTCGGTTCCCGAGATAATAACAACGGCGCCATGGCAACTAACTCCTTACCTATGCCCAGGAGCTCAGGTTCCACACCCATTGCCAGCCCGATTAGCTGCGAAAAATACATCGCAGGAATTGCGAAGTCGGTTTTGTACTCCCGATTGACCTGCCTCTGGTAAACCTCAAGATTGATATTGCACATAGGGCAGATTGTCGCGATGACGTCGGCTTCCCGGTTGACCGCTTCTAGCAAGAGCCGGTACACCATATCTAGTGCGGCTTTACGGTTGGTTATTATCAACGAACCGCCGCAACATCGAGTCTTTAAGGCGTATTCGATCGGTTCAGCCCCAATAGCTGACATCAGATCCTCGAAAAAACGGGGATTCTCAGTATCCTCGCCATTTTTTCGCGGTCTTACGAGCTGGCATCCATAGTAGGGAGCGACTTTGAGACCTTTTAACGGCTGCTTAACCTTTGCTTTGATTTCTTCCAGACCAACATCTTCGGTAAAAATCTCAATCAGGTGCCGCACTTTTACTGTTCCGTTCAGATGGAGATTGTCAGCTGCCAAGGCGAAGTTTACATGATCGGCCAGGTCCGGATCCTCTTTGAGGTGAGCGTTGGTGAAGTAAGCATTCTTGTAACATCCGCTGCATGGGGCAACGAAATCCAGACCCTCTTTTTCTGCGATGGCGATGTTACGGGCTACTAAAGTATGGGCCAGTATTTCATCAACGTGGAAATAAGAGGTTGCCCCACAGCAGTTCCAATCATCGAGCTCCTTAAGTTCCAGGCCGAACGCGCGTGTTGACTCAATGGACGATGAGTGGTAACTCTTCGCGAGACTTTCCAAGGAGCAACCAGGATAATACGCATACTGGGTCATGAGGTTCCTCCTAGTGGAATTATTCTTCGGACCATCTGGCGTAAGTTCTCCAGCCTCTTGATTTTCTTCGGGAGTAAGGGTATCCGACCCTTGAAGAACAATGCCGCTGCCGTTCTTGCCTCCTCAAGCATCTCTCGCGTGCCATACTTGGTAACGTATGTTGGGGCTAAGACAGGCTCGAAAGATCGACCAGTTCTCATAATCATTTTCACAAAACTCTCTGAGAACGATGGACCGATCAAGCCTTCCTTGTACTGGTCCTTCCACATCGAGTAACGTTTTAGGCCATACATCAATCCAGTGATGTCAATACCTGCCGGACAACGGACCGTACAGTGATAGCACGAGGAGCAGGACCAGTAGGTATTGCTACCCAGCACTTCATCTTTCATGTTCGCACCGATCATCCCAATGAGAACACGTGGCGTGTGATCCATGTACCCAACTGCGGGACATGTTCCTGCGCACGTGCCACACTGAATGCAAGTGTTGATTGGATTTCCCCCGGAGGCGTACAAGAGGTTCGAGATCTCGTCGCTGAAGGAGAGTTCAATTGCCATTAAAAACCTCCAATTAGTATGCCGGCATAGTGCCAAGCCCGCCTATCGTATGGGACGATAGAGATGGGATTTGCGACTTGGAAGAGTTCTAAGCCGCAAGCCTTTTCCGACAAATCTATGAAAACAATCTAGTGCTATTCAACCTCTACTTTTCGTTCTTCCGCGGCTTCTAGCAGAGCAGCAACCCTTCCGAGTAAGAAGTTGGGATCGACTGGTTTCTCGATTATTTCATCGACCGGAACGAAGCGTGGATGGATTGGTTCGCCCGGAAAAAGAAATGCAATCTGCTCTCTAATACCGGTGATTATCAATATCGGAATCTCCCTCAGTATGGGATCTTTTCCGATCTTCCTGGCTAGCATCACTCCCTCTGCCCCACGGCCCATCATAATGTCTAGTAGTAACAAATCGGGAGGATCGGCCTCTAAGGCCGAGAAGCCGTCTTTCGGATTGTAAGCCACGTCGACTTTGTAATCCGCGGCCTCCAGAATCGACCGGATACCTCCGACGAAATCGGGATCATCGTCGATCATTAATAGTCTTTTTTGTTCACTCATCGTAGTTCTCCTTCCAAACGACTTGAAAAGGCGTCGACGGCCGGTTGTTCACTGGGTTGTGAATCGCTCTCGATAGCTGGTAATAGCACTGAAAAGACGCTGCCCCTTCCTGACTCGCTTCTTACTTCTATCGACCCATTGTGGATGTCGATGATCCGTTTGCTGAGAGCCAGACCAAGTCCATAACCCTTTTCATGCTCAGGGCCGTGTTCACCACTGTAGAAATCATCGAAAATGAAGGGAAGATCTTCTCCAGATATTCCGACTCCTGTGTCTGTTATTGAAATACATAGTTGCTCAGCACGATCACCGGCTTCAATGTGGACTACACTCCCGGCATACGAGTACTTAATGGCGTTATTGAGAATATTCACCAAAACTTCGGTCAAAGTTACTGGATCGCCTAAGATTGCTGGAAGTGGCTCGTTTATCTTTGAAATCAGATCGATATCTTTACGCACAGCATGGGAGTGGACGTTTTCAATAGCCGTTGAAATCAAAGCGCTAACCGTAACCTCTGTAAAACCATCTTTAATCGTCTCGATGTCAACGGAGATAGCCCTCAGCCAGGTACGAATCAAGGTCAGTAATTCAGAGATGCGTATCTTCATACGTTCCAGCCGGTTTAGCTGTTCGTCACTTACAACCCCCGACAGCTCTGCGGAAAGAACAAATAGGTTCTGTTGCACAGCGCTGAGCGGGGATTTAAGCTCGTGAGAGACGATGGCCGCGAAATTCGCCCTAAGCATCTCCTTCTCTCTCCGCAAAGCTAAAGTCTCAAGAACAAGCTTCCGCTTCTCGAGCGCCCGATGGGTTATCATTCTGAACTCGTCTGGCGTAAATGGCTTGGGCATAAAATCATGGGCGCCAAACTTCATGGCCTCGACAGCGGAGCTTACTGTCGCATATCCGGTAATGACTACCGTCACGATGCTGGGATCCAGGTTGTGAATTTGCTCCAACACCTCGAGGCCAGACATACCAGGCATCTTCAGGTCTACGAACACCAGATCAGGCTGAAACTCGTCAAGCAGAGCAAGACCAAGCGTGCCGTCTGATGCTGTAGCCAACTCGTAGCTACTTCCTCGAAGAACCTCGGTACACGAGTCGAGAACAACCTCCTCGTCGTCGATAATTAGGATCTTGTACTTATTGTTCATGTTTCGCTCTTGACGCATGGACTCACAACTCACTGAGCAGCGTTAATTCTTTACCGCTATCGCGATATCCAATTTTCTCCGTTACCACGATGCCAGCCCTAACCGGTAGCCGGATAATGAAAGTCGTACCCAAACCGACCTTGCTCTTGACGGAAATGGTGCCCCCATGCTCCTTTATAATGCCATAGCTGATAGCCAGGCCCAGACCCGTTCCACGACCAACCACTTTCGTCGTGAAGAAGGGATCGAAGACCCTTCGCAAGTTCACTTTGGATATGCCGTACCCCGTATCAGAAATCGCCACCTCTATCGTTTCGTCGACAGGTCCCGGAGCGGTGACAAGGGTTAACCGGCCGACCCCGTCCATCGCTTCGGCGGCATTCATAATCATATTTATGAATACCCGCTCAATCTGCGAGGGATCTATGACGGCTTCCTGAATTTCGGCATCGAACTCTTTAACAATTTCGATATTGTGGAAGAGCGCTTGATTCTCCAATAACGAAATGCTGTCATGCAGCACTATATTTACGTCGCACAAGGTTTTGATGGGCTCTCTCTGACGGGCGAAGTCAAGCAGACCCCGGATTATGTCTCGGCAGCGATTAGCCTGAACGACGATTTTCTCAATATAGTCTAAGCCAGGATACTCTTCCGGCATCCTCTCAATTAACAGATGGGAGTAAGTTATTATTCCCTGAAGCGGGTTGTTCAATTCGTGAGCAACATTGGCCGAAAGCCTGCCAATCATCGCCAGACGTTCAGCCTGTCCGATCCGCGTCGTCGCCAGCTGTTTTAGCTCTTCATCTCGCTCCTTTATGGCGGAAGCCATGGCGTTGAAAGCGATGGCCATCTCTTCCAGTTCGTCGTGGGACATAGATGACGTCTCAATTCTCGCGTCAAGATTCCCATGGGCCACGTTGCTCGAGGCCGTCACGAGCTTCTTTATCGGTCCGGAGATCCTGTTCGCAATAAAGTATGCGAAAACCATGACGATAAGAGCTCCGATGAGAGTAACCACAAGAAAAGCGACTATGATCTGGTTTCTGATGTCCAAATAAACCTGTTCTAACTTGCCAACTTGCAGGATTCCGATGATCTCATCGGCAGAATCTCTGATCGGTTCAAAGACAGTTACGTACCTGCTGCCTCCAATATCATCTCGCCCAACCCATGGCTTCCCTTCAAGGACAACCTGGTTATAAACCTCGTTGGATACTCCAGATCCAATACTCCCAAGACCATCCCCATTCAGGGGACAGGTCAAGATGCCTTCGTTGTCCTGGTAGATCGTCACAAAACCGACATCTTTACCGGTGTATTCGACGCCTTCAAAGACCGATCGATTAATCTCACACACAAAATCGGTATTTGAGTTCACCAAGATCCCACCGTGGATGACCCCGATAACGAGACCTTGATAATCCAAAACAGGCGCTCCGGCTCCGAGCATGAGGATCTCAGAGTCAAGAGGTGGTTCTCCGGGTTCGGAGACCGAACTCCCGCTTTGAGGTTGCAGAGCCTTGTCCGCAAGTAGACGCGATTCCATTCGCAGATCTTCATCAGAGATATTCCAAGTTGATGCGATGCTAGTTTTACTATTCAAAACGGTCTTTATAAGCTCTTCATGCCCTATGCTGTCACCGAAAGAGCCCAGGTCGCTAGCTCGTAATAAAACGGTTCCTTCAGAATCAGAGATAGTCAAAATATCGAGACCTTCTCGGAATTTGATCCCAAGCAATTCGTCGGCAATCCGCTCCGTATTTCCCGAGGTTACGGCATCTTTTATTCGGATGTTGCTGGCAGTTGAAATGACCACGTTATTCAAATGATCCAATCTGTCTAGATATACTTCCCGAGCCGATACCACATCTCTTCGAGCCTGTTCTTGAGCATCGGTATTGATGTGTCTGCTTATTAGATAGATGCCAACTCCAGTGAAAATCGCTCCTGATACGATGATGACCAACAGAAAGCTAAGTATCAGCTTCGTGGCGATCGAAATCCTGATGCCGTTTGTGGAGTAGGAACCGGGTGAGATCTTGTCTCGTGTCACTTCAATTATCTTTGCCATCGACAATATCTCGCTTAATCGATTCCGGGCGTCTTCCTACCAATTATCGAAGTGAATCCTCCTCTTCAATTTCAAGTGCGGCATGAACTAGCTCAATTAAATCCTTTACTACAATCTGATCTTCGTTCCCAGTAGTTTTTACGGCGTCTCGATACATGGTCACATCTTTTGGACAGGACACCACAAATGTTGATACACTTTCGAGATTGACCGCTTCTCTGATCCTTGACTCACTTGGACGCTCCGTCACTTCACCTTCTTCCATCCAAATGCGACCGCCACCGGCTCCACAGCAGAGTGCCCGATCGCCGAATCGCGGCATTTCGACCAGCTGGCATCCTATCGCCTCAAGCACTCGACGTGGCTCGTCAAAAACGTCATTGTAACGTGCCAGGTAACAGGGATCATGGTAAGTGACAGGATAATGTTGCTTATTTGAAAATTCGATTTGGCCTGAAGCGATCAACTGGTCCAATAACTCGGAATAATGCAATACCTGTGTAATGTCACGGTATTCGTTCTTAAGAGCGTTGTAGGAATGTGGGTCGGTAGTGACAATTGCTTTGTAGCTGCATGACTCGAGGACCGCAGTGTTGTTTTCGACCAGCATTTCGAACAGACCTTCTTCGCCGACACGGCGAACATCATTGCCTGAGTTCTGTTCTCCTTCGTAAAGAATCCCATAATCAAGGCCGGCTGCGTCAAACACTTCGGCTGTTTTCAAAGTTATTTCTTTGAGCGCAGGACTGAATGACGCGTAATCGCCCAAGAACCACAGATACTCGACTGCCTCCTTTCGTGCGTCCTTGATTTTTGGCTTGATTTTCCGAGACCATCGAGCCCGGGCCCGTGCCGATTTCCCAAACGAATTTCCATACCGGCCTAAATTAGCCAGCGCACCCTGGAGCTCATCGTCAAGCCGCCCCTCAATAACCAGGTGACGCCGCATGTCAACAATTGGTGTTACGTGTTCGATGAATACCGGGCACTCCTGGTCGCAGGCATAGCAGGTTGTGCAGGACCACAACACTTCGTCTGTAATGATGTCCCCCACAAGCTCCTTTGTTAGAGCTCCGTTGGACGAACCTGCAGAAAGGGCTTTTCCCCTTTCCATGAGGTTGTCCCGCAGATTCATCATAAGCAGTTTGGGGGAAAGTGATAATCCGCTGTTGTAAGCCGGACAGACGTCCTGGCACCGCCCGCATTCCGTGCAACTGTAAAAGTCTAGCATCTGGCGCCATCGAAATTGCTCGACCTTACTAACACCGACCTCGCCGGTAAACTCCGGAGCAGACGGCAACTGACCTCGCGGCCGGCGATTTTTAAGCAGAACTGTGGGGGCAGCGGTGAGTACGTGAAAGTGCTTCCCACCCGGTACTTGGATCAATATGATCAAAATCGCCGCCAAGTGGATCCAATAGGCAGTCTCGCCAATGACTACCTGGGCATTGTCAGGGAGTCCGGAGAAGATGCTCCCGACTGCTGCAGATAGTGGTTGCCATACTTCAGATGACGGATCAGTTAGATTAATGCGAGCGCCGTTCATTACCAATAGGCCGACCATGATGACCAGGATATTGATAAGTACCACAACGCCTTCATCTTTGTGACTGCCCTTGTAACGCTCCGGATCGACCACCAGGCGAACAAATAGCTCATAGCTAATGGCTATGATCACAAACAAAATAAAAAGATCCTGTAGAAGCAGGATGGGCCCAAGGTTCATTATGGGCAGCAGGTATATCTCACCTGTAAAAGCCAGCAGACCGTCAAGGCTCGCCTGCAAGATCGTCGGGGCGAGGATAATAGCTCCCCAGAAGACGAAGAAATGGGCAGTCCCTGGAACAAAGAATCGAAACAAGCGTTTCTGGCCAGCGACATAGATTGCTAGCCCTTTTATGCGCCCGCCCCAATCATCGTATTTATCACCAGATTGCCCGCGTCTCAGATTAACCCAGAGTAACTGGTAACACTTGTTAAGAACGACACCACCCCCAACTAACAGGGCGATCAATACGCCGATGGTTTTCAAGGTGTCGTACGACATGTGTTTATCCGCCCTTCAAGTCCTCAATCTGTTCGATCATGACTTCCATCAGGTCCAATACATCGATCTCAGCCCCATATTTGGCTACGTCGAAAATCGGCGCAGCCGGGTCGGTATTCACAGCTATGATGGACTCGCCGTCGTCAATACCTTCGATGTGTTCTGGGGCACCGCTTATTCCCAAGGCGAGGTAGAGTTTTGGCTTTACGGTTTTGCCTGATTTTCCTACCATCCGGCTAGTCGGTAACCACCCTTGATCCACAATTGGGCGAGAGGCGCAAACGACGCCTTCCATCAACTCGGCCAATTCCTCGGCAAGTTCGATATTATCCTCGGTCTGAATACCCCTCCCAACAGATATCAGGATAGGTTCGTTCTCGATGTCCACATCGCCAGCGTCAGGCTCGATATAGCTTTTCAGGATTACGCGCATATCTTCAAGAGGCTGGACAGCCACGGACTCTATTTCGGGTGGATGTTCGCTGTATCCCTGTTCAACCTTATAGCCACCGGGAATCATCGTTATGATCGCCGTAGGACCTGGCAGCCGCCCTTCCGCCATAATCTTACCGCCGCAGATCTGGCTGATGAACAGGGCGTCACTCCCGAAGCGTTTGCAGAGCCCTACTACAGGAAGGTTTAACCTGGCAGACAGGACGCTGGCAACATCAGAGCCAATGGAAGTGCTACCGAATAGAACGGCGCGAGGACTGTAATGTTCAATAAGCCCCGAAAGAGCCCTCTGGTAGGCATCCGACGTAAACTCCGCCAAGGCTGGATGGTCGAGATATAGGACACGATCGGCGGCCAGGTTGCTTGCGAGATCTTGCCCGTTAAAGCTGAGCAGAACGCCTACAACGGATCCACCAGAGTCAGCCGCTAACTCCCGGGCAGCGGCCAGCATCACATACGTTATATCGGAAACCTGCCCGCGCAGATGCTCAACGATTACAAAAATATCCTGGCTCATTACGCTCCTCCTTTATAACAAGCCCTTTTCCTGGAGGATTTCGATGATCTTGGCAGCGACCTCCTCCTCATCTCCGTCAATCATCGTCGCTCGTTCGGCAACCTCTGGCTGGTACATCCGTTCGACCGTTGATCCGCCCGAGTCGTCAAAGGCATCGATATTTCGCTCTTCTATACCGCCCATTTTCATTGCCTGGCGCACTTTGCTGATGGCCACGTAACGCGGGGGTTTTTCGGCCGCTTGTATGCCCAGCACCGAAGGGAGCCTTACTTCCATCTCCGCGATAAGACCGCCAGGATACTCTTTGCGCACCGAGGATGTCCCGTTCGCTACCGATACACCCGAGACGTAACCAACGTAAGGCATGCCAAGGTATTCGGCTACAAGTGGGGGTAGAGATCCGTCGAGGTCATCGTGTGCTTGCACGCCTGACAGGATCAAGTCGGGCTGAAGATCTCTGGCGACGGTAGCGCATGCCCGGGCGAGCGCATGGTTATTCACACCTCCCTCGAAATCACCGAGCAGCTTGATGATCTTATCGGCGCCTCTGGCTAGGGCCGCGAAAAGTACATCATCCGTGCCCTCAAGATCTGGGGCGATGATCGAGACATGTCCTCCACTCTTTTCCTTGACCAAAATGACTTGCTCTACTGCATGGTCGTCAAACTCGTTAATGATCAAACGCAGCCATTCCCTTTCGAGGCTCACGCCGCTTGCGTCAATGGTAAGCTCCTCGACAAGGTCAGGAACAAGCTTGACCAGAACAACAATGTTCATTTGCTATCCCTCCCTATTCTTCCATCGCGTCCGCCAGAAGCTCGGCGATATCCTTCACCCGTAATTGGCCTGCTTCCTGAACCATCTTCGCCGCGTCTTCGAAGCGTGGTGATTCATATGGACAGGCAACGGCCAGAATATCAGCGCCTGCCGAAATTGCCTCCCGGACGCGCCACTCTGAGAGACGGACGTGGCCCTTCTCCCATTGAAAACCGTCAAGCCACATTCCGCCGCCGCCGCCGCCACAACACAGGCTGTTCGCTCGACTATGGGCCATTTCGACCAATTCAATTCCTGGTATTGCTTCCAAGATCATTCTTGGCTCATCGTAGACCCCATTTGCCCGCCCAAGAAAGCAGGGATCGTGGAACGACACCCTACTCTGGACGTTCTCCTTAAGCAATGGGCGGAGCTGATCGAGGTAGTCGGCTAAGAACTGGGTGTAATGCCGTACCGGATAGGAAATACCCAGTTCCGGATATTCGTTCTTTAGGGCATTATAGGCGTGAGGATCTGTGGTTATGATCTCGTTAAATTCATACTTGCTGAAGACCCGGCCGTTTTTCTCGGCTAATTGTTCGAAAAGACCCCGCTCTCCTGCAAGTCGCTGGGAGTCGGCATCGGTGTTCTCCTCTGGTCCTAGTATGCCGAAATCGATGTTCAAAGCGTTAAGAACTTGCGCCATTGCTCGCGAAGCTTGCTGGACCCGTGGGTGATAGGATGGATAGTCCCCTACGAACCAGAGCACGTCCACAGGGCGTTTGGCTTTGCGCATAATCGTTATCTCGGGAGCAAGACCCTTGGCCCAATTGGCGCGTTTGCGTGGGGATTCTCCCATTGGATTGCCATATCTCTGTGAATTCTGCAAGGCACTTTGAAGCTCGCCAGGGATCTTTCCCGAGAGGAGCAACTCTTCTTTGGAGCGGGTCATCAAACCAGCGGTGATTGGAATTTTGGATGGACACACCTGGGTACAGGCATAGCAAGAAACACACATCCAAACGGAGTCGCTGTCCAGTACTCTTTCAAATAATCCCGCTCGGAGGTAGGAGATCATCCGTCCAGGGGGATATTCCATGAGGTATCCGAAGGGGCATACCCCGCTGCAGCTACCACATTGCAGACACGTTAGTAAGTGTTCACCTTCCGACACGTCAAGGAGACTTTCATAAAAAGTGTCAGTAAACGATGCGTTCTTAGCGTCGATCTCGGAAGCAGTAAGCGTCATAGCAGATCTCCAGGGGGTTGGTGTTCTAGAATACAAAAAAGCGACTCCGCCAATCGCAGATAGATTGCTGGCAGAAGCCGCCGTACTTGAAAATAATATATTGCTACAGCTGCGATGCTTAACATTGCCTACCGGCTGAAAGCGCACGCCTAACTCACTCGTATTGTATTTCACACTCCCGAAGACCATTAGTGAAAAAAATCACAAGTTTCATATGACATTTGGTACCTCTGGTTTAGAATATAATCAGTTATTAGAAAAAGTGGTGAGAAATTGAGGGAGTTTTCCCAGAATCCTACTGATCGTTAGTGTGTCTGAGAGTTTCGTGGAGGAATATGGTTATGAAATTCGGAGTCGTCTTCCCGCAAACAGAAATCGGGAATGATCCAGAAGCAATTCGCGATTATATCCAAACCGCCGAAGGCTTAGGTTTCAACCATGTTGTGGCCTATGATCACGTGCTGGGAACCAATCCAGAGCGGCTTAAACCGCTCACTGGTCCCTATACCTATCGTGATCCATTCCATGAGGTGTTTGTTCTCTACAGTTTTATGGCCGCGTTGACCGAACGAATCCAGTTCACAACAGGAATACTTATCTTACCTCAGCGCGAAACGGCACTGGTCGCCAAACAGGTCGCGACGCTTGATGTTCTTAGTGGAGGACGGTTGCGGCTCGGCGTTGGAATTGGCTGGAACTGGGTCGAATACGAGGCACTAGGTCAGAAATTTCAGACGAGGGGAAGGCGTGTGGAAGAGCAGGTGGATCTGCTCCGGAGACTCTGGACCGAGCCACTGGTAAGTTTCAAAGGAGCATGGCACGAATTTAACGATGCCGGCCTCAATCCACTGCCGATCCAACAGCCCATACCCATCTGGTTCGGGGGGCATGCCGATCGCGTTCTAAGGCGCTTGGCGGTCCTGGGTGACGGTTGGATGCCGAATTATCCGAAGGCGGCTGATGCCCAGCCCTCTCTTGAAAAAATTGACCATTACTTGAATGAAGCCGGACGAGGTTGGGATAGCTTCGGTCTTGAAGCCAGGTTGTGGCACGGAAAAGGTGATACTCAAAAGTGGGGTAGATATATGGAAGAGTGGCGTGAAGTCGGTGCGACCCACATGAGCTTCAACACCATGCGCTGTGGCTTCAAAACGCCCTCTGAGCACATAACGGCAATCCGGACATTCGCGGAAGTTGCCGGACTTAAATAGGTCGTCCACATCGTTATTCGGTCGGGCGTTTCGCCTAGGTCAGGGTCAATATTCGTTGTGAAGTTAAGGATAAATTGAATCGCCGATTCAGTCGACCGCATAACCCACGTGAAAGGGAGCTATAATAGTGGTCCGAATCTGTTCTGGATGTTCGATCCATCTATGAGAAGGTAAAAGGACCTCGCGGAAACGGTTGTATGAAACATGCTATCATTCACGGACAGACTGGCACCGTGTTCTCCGGAGTTAGCATCCGAGGTTTTTACAATAGAGATTCGGTAATTCGGAACCTCCTCGTAAAATGCCTCGGTGAATAATGAATGTAGATTCCACACCTGAAAACATGGAATGCAAATCGATCGAGCACGAGGTAACCAATGAAGTTGACAATCTCTCTTGGCCAGATGGATGTCCTGCTTGGCGACACAGAACAGAATCTGCAAACTGTGCGCGAGATGACGGCCGAAGCAGCCAGGCGCGGCTCTGACTTTGTTGTATTCCCAGAACTATGGTCTACCGGCTACGATCTGGAGAATTCTGATCGCCATGCCACGACAATTGACGGCGGGATCTTTGCCGAGACCGCCGCGCTGGCTAAGCAATACGGCCTTCATATAGTAGGCTCCAATCTGTCGCGGTTGGGAGAGGGGCAGTTTGGTAACACAGCTGTGCTATTCGATCCCGCTGGTGCTGCGTTAGGAACCTACACTAAGGCCCACCTCTTTGGACCAATGGATGAGGACCGTTACCTGACACCTGGCGACGGCATCGAGTTAACCGAGACTCGCTGGGGGAAGGTGGGTTTGGCTATCTGCTACGATTTGCGATTTCCAGAGATTACGCGGGCCTATGCGGCTGCGGGCGCCAACATCATCTTTCTACCGTCCGAGTGGCCGTACCCGCGTGTCGCCCACTGGCGAACACTGCTCCGGGCGAGAGCCATTGAGAACCAAGTTTTTATGGTGGCCTGTAATCGAGTGGGCGTGACTGGTGAAGCAATTTTCTTTGGTCATTCCACAATTATTGGCCCGGATGGCGGCATAGTCGTCGAAGGTGGGGAAGGAGCGATGCTCATGACGGCCACCATTGACCTGGACGAGATTGAAAAAGTGCGCTCACTATTCAATGTTCACGACGATCGCCGCCCAGACATTTACGGACAACTCTAACCAATCCATATACTGATTCCTGCTACTCTAAACCCATTCGAACTATCACCGGCCCGCTCCCACACAGGGATCTATCGATCCTTTCACCTCATTTCCTTGCCCCACTTGACACGTCCTGCCAAATGCGCTAAACTCTTCATGTGATAAGGTCATATGATGACATGATGAATAAGGTGAGATGGAATGACATCAGAGAGACAAGTTCAACGAGTTTATTTTTTGGCGGTATTCCTATTTTGGCTGGCTACAGCTCTTCCTTTACCGATCCTGGTTTTGATCCTGCAGAGCCGTGGTCTCGATCTATTTCAGATCGGTATCCTTATGGGAGCATATTCCTTGACTATCGTTCTCCTGGAGGTACCTACCGGAGGTTTGGCCGATTCTGTCGGCCGGAAACGCGTATCCATGGTGGCCTATTCCACGACCTTGATAGCAGGGCTAGTCTTGTTATTTTCCTTTAGCTTCCCACTCTTCTTAGTGGGATGGATATTGGCCGGCGTCGGTCGAGCGCTAGCTTCAGGATCTCTCGACGCCTGGTTCGTGGATGCCCTGCGAGAAGCCAATCCGGAGATAGATCTCCAGCCCCCTCTTGCGAAGGCAGGCACCATAACCTTTCTTGCCCTCGGACTAGGAACACTCTTGGGTGGGATATTGCCGCGATTATTTGGCAGTTTGCCGGCCGAGGGATCGGCTGTCCTGACTCCATTCACGATGACAGTTGTATTATCGTCAGTTATTCTCGTCATACTCCTTATCGTCATCCGTCTATTCGTACACGATTCACGCTCAGCGACTATGAAGGGAGCCTGGAAAAGAGGTTTCCAGGAAGTGCCTGTTATCGTCAGAGATGCATTCAATCTAAGCAAGAGCAACTCTACTCTAGTGCTCTTGCTGGGCATCACGTTGACGAGTGGTCTAGCACTTGCCAGTATTGAGACTTTTTGGTCACCTTATTTTGCTTCGCTTCTTGGGGGCAGTGATGGACGCAGTCTGTTCTTTGGCGCGGTTATGGCAGGCAGTTTTATTGTCGGCATGGTCGGCAATCTATCTTCCATTCCCCTGAGTCGACTGCTAAAGGGTCGCTATGGGCTGGTGGCAGCTGTCTTTCAAGGCTTGCAAGGCATTCTCCTAATTCTACTCGCAATCCAGGGCGCCGTTATCCCAGCTGTGATGATGTTCTGGATTGTATACCTGAGCAGAGGGGTCATTGATTCGCCGCATGCTACTTTGGTGAACGAAGAGATACCGGCCGATAGGCGATCGTCTATGCTCTCGGTCCAATCCCTGGCCGCCTATGTCGGATCCTTTCTAGGGAGCGTTCTGCTTGGCTATGTGGCCAAGACTTCCTCACTTGGTGCGGCCTGGACTATCGCTGGTTCTCTCTTGTTGGTATCATTAGTCCTGTATCTAAGGGTAGATTCGCGACGAACACAACTGCAGAAAGGTAGCCATGAACCAGAGACGGCGCTTCTCTAAACCGATCAAGAAAGCGACGCTTGCTGAACAAGTAGCGGAAGCGATAAAGGAGTCGATCCTAAACGGCGACTGGGAACCTGGCGAGGTTCTTCCAACGGAACCAGAATTATCCGAACAGTTCGGCGTCAGTCGATCGGTTGTGCGCGACGCGACACGCATGTTGGCCGCACAAGGTGTTGTAGATGCCCAACACGGTCGAGGTGTATTTGTCACAGAATCGCAGGCCGAAGCCTTCGGAGATGCTCTGCTCTTGGCGCTTCGACGTGATGGAGCAACAGTATGGGACATAGAGCACTTTGAGCAGATAATTTATCCAGAGATCTTCGCCATGGCCGCCAAACAGGCTACTGATGAAGAGATACAATCCATCGAGCGCAAAGCTGAAGAGTATATTCAAACGGTGAAAACTATCCACGAGAATTTCTGGGATGAGCCATCTTTGCCGCCGGGTGAACAGCAAATGTTGATCGACGGTTACCGGGGGTTGATGGAGGGAGTTTTCAACGCCACTCATAACCTTGTGATCCGGCTGCTCGCTACTCCGCTCCTGCACCTGCGGAATCTCCGCCAATGGCAAGATGAGGTAGCAACCGCAGACAATACGATCCAGATAGAGGAATCATTTATCCGTATCGCCGTCAGTTCGATCGCCTCGCGCGACCCTGATCAGGCTCGCAATACAATCGCCCAACTCATGAAGCTACCGCCAGAGGCTGAGGCCGTGATGCGACAAACACCGATTGGTGAAGTGCCCTCGATTCCTGTTTCCTATCCACCCTCAAGTACATTCGACGACTAACTCAAGCCCTTATGGTTTGATTCTGGTTAACGCGCCAGAGATCGGGCATAATAAATATTACCCTCATGCACAAGTCACTTTCCTGACCCTGTTCAGGCGAGACCTCGTTGGCGCTGTGGTCAGCTAGAAATCGGGAGGCTAATGGCCGGCGTAGATAACAATAAGGAACGTAAGGCAATTACCTTTCTGAAAGAGATCTACCGGATCTGGATCACCGAAAGGCCCTCGGTCATGGCCGCTTCACTTGCCTACTACGGAATTTTCTCTTTCGTGCCCATCATTTTCATCGCCTTTACCGTGGCTGGGGTGTTCGTTGACGTTGTCGTTACCGCCGACCAGTTTATAGAGCGAATCGAGCAGATACTGGGTGAAGATGCGGCATTGATGACCGAAGAACTCGTGAAATCTCTATCCGAAACGACAGACACAGGATCAGCTGTGACCACGGTTATCGGCATCATCGGATTGCTCTTCGCCGCCTCACTTATATTCTTTCAGCTTCAATATGTTCTTAACATGATTTGGCAAGTGCCCCGCCCGGCGCACGATGAAACCAAAAGTTACATCAAGGGACGACTACTGGCTTTTATTATGGTGCTGGGTGCGGGTCTGATCGTGGTGCTAGCGGTCGGCGCCAACCTTATCATAACTGTTTTTGGTTCAGTCATTGGCCTGGAAGCCCTTCAAATTGGCGCCACCATCATTCTATATCTGGCTTTAGCTACTCTCTGCCTGGCTCTCCTTTACAAGTACCTGCCTAATATCGAGATCTCCTGGCATGATGTGTTGCCTGGATCGGCGCTAACTGCCCTGGTTATGATGATCGCTACCTATCTCTATGGCCTCTATTTGCGTACCCGAGAAATTGGCTCGGCTTTAGACGCAGCCGGAACCATGGCCGTTTTTTTACTGTTCTTCTTTTTTATGGCCCAGATTTTTGTGCTCGGGGCTGTCTGTACCCGTGTCTACGCTTCTCTTTTTGGCTCAAAGACCGTTCCAGAATCAGACACTGGCAGCAGGGTAGATCCAGTAAAATCATGAATGATGTGAGCGATCCGTTCTGGCGCCTCAACCGGTGGAGTATTTGCCGTAATGATGTGCTGCAGGATATTGATCGACAACTATTCTGGCATCATAGACGGCCGGGAATCGTCCATTCAAATAGAGAATGAGAAGTTATGTATTGGAGGGGGTTCTATTTATTTTGATTCTGCGATTTGAGCGGTGGAGCTCAATGGGCGAGCAATTTAAGGAGAGTGGGAGATGGCAACTGTTAAACGTAGCATCGTCATAAACGCCTCTTTGGAAGACGTAACGGTAGTTACTGAAGATCCAAATAGGATGTCGGAGTGGTATGTTGGACTAGAGGATGTCCGTCCGGACGAAACTTTTCCAGAGGTTGGCGGCACGGCCGAGTTCGTCTATAAGGCAGCCGGGCTAAACTTCACCGTGAAACAGACAGCAACCGAGCACGATCCTGGCAAACACAGTGCGTATAAGTTGGAAGGCATGATCACCGGCACTCTGGAAGAAAACTGGGATCAAGAGGGCGACTCGACCCGCTACACTCTGGAATTTGACTATCAAATGCCGGCGGGTGGAGTGGGCAAGGTTGTCGACAAGCTGCTCGTAGAACGCATGAATACACAGCAGCTCGAGCAAAGTCTGGAAAACCTGAAGGCTCTCGTCGAGAAGTAGTCCATCATCCCAATAATCTGTTTCGTCGACCGAGACGAAATTTTGTCCATCTTATGGTGTTGAGCCATTCTCAGCGCTGGGCATGGCCTGTGCCTCAATAACCATACCAGGGGAAGAATCGCCACTAGGGCAGGAATTTAGATCTTTGCCCGATGCTCCCTGTGTGCTAGACTAAATCATAGGCATACGTTAGTGCTTCTACCCCATAATATCAGCTAAACGTATCGGAGCGTTGGACTGTTCTTCAGCTCTTCTAACAATCCTGACTCCGGCATTCCTATCAAATTCTTGCGCGACTGTCCAAAGAAAAAGTCAATATTTCTGCTTAAACTTCGTTATTATCCAGTGGATCACGAAGTGGCCAAGCGATTCAGGCTCGCCAGCCGAGGGCGATGAGAACCAAAGTCTGATTAATTTCAAGTGTTAGTTCTCTGGAGGACTGCAAATGAGAGGGAATAAGACCGGTCTAGCCGCAACGCTGGTAGGAGTGATGGCCTTCACCTCTCTCCTCATATCCGACCCGTTTGTTTCCAAGCTGCTTGCCGGGACTTTGTTCACAGACAGTGGGCAAGCACTCGGTGGTGATACTACGTATGATGTTAGCCTGGTCGACGTGGACGGCGACGGCGACCTTGATGCCATCACCGCTAACGGCGGCCTGAACCGCCTATGGATAAACAATGGGGATGGCATCTTCGCCAACAATAACCAAGTTCTTGGATTTGACGATAGCAGAGGAGTGGCCACGGGGGACCTGGACGGAAAAGGCGGCGTTGACGCTTTTGTAGCCAATTACGATGCTGACAACGAAGTCTGGTTGAACGATGGCGCCGGAAATTACACCAATAGCGAGCTGGTCATGAATCCGTTAGCCATCAGCCACGACGTGGTTCTTGGTCTATTAAACGGTGATTCTTATCCGGATGCCTTTGTGGCCAATGCTGGGCCGAACGAAATTTGGCTCAATAATGGGACGGCCGTGTTCACCCTTTCACAAACACTCGGTAACGCGACTAGCCGAGAAGCGGCAATGGGTGATTTGGATGGCGACAATGATTTGGACATCTATGTAGCTAACGGGAATACCAGTAGCCAGGCGGATGAAGTGTGGATAAACAACGGCGGCGTTTTCTCAAGCACGGGCCAGCAGCTAGATCTGAGTTGGAACGAGGGAGTGGCCCTGGGCGATTTGGACGGTGACAACGACCTGGATGTCTTTATAGCAACCTGGTTTGGGGCCGATGCCGTATGGCTAAACGATGGAGACGGAAATCTCAGTGACAGTGGTCAAACACTTAGTCTCAACGGGAGCATGGACGTTGCCCTGGTTGATGTAGATGACGATGATGATCTGGATGCAATCGTTGGCAAATGGACGCCCTCGGCAAACGAGATCTGGTTAAACAACGGTGATGGTTTATTCACCATGAGCCCGGAGTCACTGGATAGTTCCGCCACATACGAAGTGGCGGCGGGCGATCTAGATGCCGACAACGACTCTGATCTCGTCTTTGGCAACTTTGGGGCCAATCACGTCTGGTTCAAAGCAGGTTCGGGACCGCTCAAGGCCTGGTTTGACGTGGACGCCCGCACAAATCTGCTCGGACAAACAGTATTTCCTTGGGCACACTATGCTGATGCCATGCTGACTGTCGAGCTCAGTTTTCCACCTTTAGACGCAGTGGAAGTATTGGCCCGCATTGAGTCGGCCGGAGGCACGTTGACCAAGACATTGCCTTTTGCCAGCGGTCAAATGGCAGGAATCCTCGAAGTGGTCAATCCAATGCCCGATCTGCAGGAAACCTATAGCCTTACTTTAAGCGTAGCGCAATCCTTGATCGCTCCTCTGGAAGGACTCGAAAATCCACTCAATCTTGTATTTATCGATCGAGAGGAAGGCGATGTACTTTGCTCCCTTTGCTATGTGGACTGGCTGCTAAAAATACTTGGCTTCGACACCTCATTTTGGTCCTTGCACCATATGCAGCTGCCAATCTTGCGCGAATCGCTCAGCTGGACCTACTATCAAGGTTTATTCACGAGCAACGCTAATGAGTTATCATTAATCATAGCCACGCATCCGGCGTTGCTGTGGCAAAGCTTCGATGCCCTTGAAACCTGGACACCAGCAGTTCAAGCACTAGACGACGGCAATGGCGATCAGGTGATAATCACCCAATCCATGATTGATGAAATGGTCGCAGCCCTGGATGGAATAGCGGG
>PVMK01125857.1_pt1 | contig 32790 bp, 25 predicted proteins | sample 1853481 | NCBI WGS metagenome assembly PVMK01 (sample SAMN08533507, study PRJNA380276) | Marine sediment metagenome, whole genome shotgun sequencing project.
GAGAAAGTACAGCCATAGCACCAAATCTCAGGTTTCAGGTTTCAGTGTTCAGGTTTCAGCTTCTATGTTTCTTTTACTGACACCTGACACCTCAATCTGTCCTGAAACCCAAGATTTTGGTTCCGCCTTCGGCGGATCCTGTACTCGGGAGACCTTGACTATTGGAAGTCTGATCATAACATTAAATATCCGGGCTATTTGAGAGTAAGTGACAGTTGATCATTGAGAAGAGGCGCGGTGATGGCGAAGCTGAATAAAATGGCATTGGGATTGGTAACCGAGCTTGGGTCTATTCGAGATGAGCTAGGCGCGGCGATCAACAAGATAGAAGGTGAAGGGAAAGCCGACGTTGTCCATGCATACGGCCGCCTTGCGGACTTAACTGCAAACGTTACTCTTCTGGTCGGTCAATTCAACGTGAGGAATCTAGTCAAATTTCTCAAGAGGAAGCTTCAATGACAGATCCTACCTATAGAAGGGATTATTTGACCGGGGATAAGAAGTGCATATTTTGTGGTGCAGGTGCGGACAATGTGCGCCTTTTGAATACGAAGGGAGAACTCAAAGGAGGAGTAGAGGGTTTTTATTATCGATGTGGTGAATGCAAACAGTATTTTGTAGAGTACTGGATCAACGGAGAATTGAAAACGGTCCTTGCCTCCTGACGGGGACCTCAGTGTGGTTCAGGTGAACCTGTGAATGAGAAGAGTGAGGCAGGGAAATGATTCAACATCGAAAATCTGATCCTCTGGGCCGGGTCAGATCGCATAGAGCATAGCGCATGGCGCATAGCAAAAAAAGAGTAAACGGTAAATGGTAAACGGTGAACAGTCGCGGAGTCAGTGCATAATCGGGTTACCGTTAACCGTTTACTGTTTACCTCACGCTTTGCGCTCTGCGCTTAGCGCTTTGCGTCAAGGGGGCAGCCCAAAGCCGGGTCCTTTGGTCCCGAATTCTTCACTTGGTACTATATTTACGGGAATATAACGAAGGGTGCTACCAAGATGTTGCGTTTCCCCAATCTACTGATACTGCCTGCCAAGGTCTACAGCCTGAGCATTGAAGAATTAAACAGCAAACGGGCCTCTGACCGCTTCCTCATCGACCATACGGTGAGGGGTGTCAATTTCTCAGACCCTTTTGATACGTGGATAACCTCCCTTGCTGTGAGCAAGGAATTCCTCGAAGATTATGGTTTGTATAAACTTAAGATTCCCCTTGAATGGCTTCTCATTCGGTTCTTGCGCCATCATGTTGAAGCCGACTCCCTCAGCCTTCTCTACACTGACGATGGCCAGGTGCTCACATCATCAAATTTTAGAGAGTACTTGGGGCGTGAGTTTTCCGGTACTGAAGCTGAGGAGATACTCCAGACTCTGATACAATCTTGGGCCGGGGTTCATCCAGGAGGGGCCCTGGAATTTAGAGACCTCTTTGTATCAACCGATTTTACCCTGGAGATATTAGAACCCAGTCTAGAGGCATTAATATCGCAAGGTCACATTAAAGAATTGGGCCAAAATGTTTACATGGTCAGGTGAAAGGGATCCAGTCTGCGTTTGACTCTTGTCAGTCTCGTAAAGATCTGACCACTAATCTCCAGACTTTTTCTTGAGAGCACGGGCAAATGGGGCATTGAAAGGGGTGGGCCTTTTGGTCTCTGGTCTCCTCTTCTCCTTGCCGTTGCTTCCTCGCTTTGGCCCCTTCTCTTCCCTCTTGGGAGACCTCCCAGGATTCTCTTTCATGGAAAGAGAGATTCTGTTTCTTTCGAGATCGACATCCAGGATCGTGACCGTTACTCGCTGCTGAACCTTGACCACCTCACGGGGGTTCTTGACGAAACGGTCCGCCAATTGGCTCACGTGAACCAAGCCATCTTGTTTGACACCTATGTCCACGAAAGCTCCAAAGGCCGTGACGTTGGTGATGATCCCTGGTAACTTCATGCCAGGTCGCAAATCATCTATGGTCTGCACTTCCTCGGCAAAGGCAAAGACCTCGAACTCCTGACGCGGATCACGGCCAGGTTTGGCAAGCTCGGTGACAATGTCAGTGAGAGTGGGCATTCCTACCTTTGCCGTCACATAGGTTGACAGGTCAATCTTCTGCCTTAACTCTTCATTATCCACCAGTTCCGCTACTGAGCAGTCTAGATCGCCGGCCATGGCCTTGACAATGGAGTAGGATTCAGGGTGAACAGCGCTGGCATCGAGAGGATTCTTGCCATTTCTGATGCGCAAGAATCCAGCTGCCTGCTGGAAGGCCTTGGGACCCAGCCGGGGTACTTTTTTTAGGTCCTCCCTGCGCAGAAATGGGCCGTGCTCATTGCGGTAGTCGAAGATATTTTTCGCCAGCTGTGGTCCGAGCCCGGAAACGTAAGTGAGTAACTGCTCACTTGCGGTATTGACTTCAACCCCGACACCATTGACACAGCTGGTCACCACGTCATCCAGGCTTTTTTTCAAGGCCTGCTGGTCCACGTCGTGCTGGTATTGTCCCACCCCAATTGATTTGGGGTCAATTTTCACGAGTTCGGCGAGTGGATCCATGAGCCTTCTGCCAATGGAGACTGCACCACGAACCGTCACATCGAGGTCTGGAAACTCTGCCCTGGCCGCTGCTGAAGCGGAATAAACGGAGGCGCCGCTCTCGTTGACCATTACTATCGGAATGTTGTCAGGAAGATCCAGGCTCTTGACCAGAGCCTCCATTTCACGCCCACCTGTACCGTTCCCCACGGCTATGGCCTCCACCTGGTAACGTTCACACAATTCTCCGAGCGTCGCCAATGCCTCCCGTTTACTCTTCTCAGATGTGAAGGGATAGACAGTCTTGGTATGCAGGAGTTTCCCCTGGCGATCCAGGCAAACCACTTTGCAACCTGTGCGGTAGCCAGGATCTATGGCCAGAACGTTTTTCTGGCCGAGGGGTGGAGCGAGCAGAAGTTGTCGAAGGTTATCGGCAAAGACATTGATCGCCCCGGCATCTGCACGCTCTTTGGCGGCTAAACGGATCTCCGTTTCCATTGACGGGGAGAGGAGCCGTTTGTAACCGTCGCGCACAGCCGCTTTGACCTGCTGGGCGGCAGCGCAATCTCCCCGAACAAACAGAGCCTCCAGGAGAGCCAAAGCTTCATCCTCGGGAGGATGTACACGAACAGTCAAAAAACTCTCTTTTTCTCCTCGACGCAGGGCCAGAATTCTGTGGGACGGAGCCTGCGCCACAACCTCTTGCCAATCAAAATAGTCCCTGTACTTTCCTCCTTCAGTCTCCTTGCCCGCAACTACCTTAGCGTGAAAGAGTGCCTTTTGAGTATAGAATGCCCGCATTTTCGCTCTGGCCTCTTGATCTTCATTTACCCACTCCGCAACAATGTCTCGGGCGCCAGCAAGGGCGTCCTCAACCACCTCCACTCCCTTGTCGGAATCAAGAAAGGCTTTAGCCTCCTGGTGCGGATCTGTGGTCTCTTCTTGGGCAAAAATCTTCTGGGCTAAGGGCTCCAGCCCCTTCTCTCTGGCAACGGTTGCCCGCGTGCGCCGTTTGGGGCGATATGGCAGATATATATCCTCTAAGACCGCAAGGGTCTCAGCCGACAGAATTTTATCTCTGAGCTCATCGGTAAGATGCTCCCGCTCGTCCAGAGATTTCAATATCGCCTCTCTGCGCTTGTCCAGCTCCTGCAACTGGTGGAGTCGGTCGCGAATGGTTCTTAAAGCCACCTCATCCAGCGAACCGGTGGCCTCCTTTCTGTAGCGGGCAACAAAGGGGATTGTGGCCCCTTCCTCGAGCAGAGCTGAAGTAGCCAGGACCTGTTGTGTCCCAAGCTTGAGTTCCTTAGCGATCTTGGCGATATGCTTTTCGTTCATTTGCTCCCCTGTTTGTGATTGATAGCCCGGATATTTTAAACAACTCTGGCAAAAATCACTTGAAGGGTCAAGAAGTTCTTCTGAACAGCTCTGAGCGCCTTTATCGTCATGGTAAAATATCAGCCGGATAAAATATCTTTAAATGGTTATTAATTTAGTTCATAATAGCATCTTCGCTATTTGTTGGTTGCCGACCTTGTAAGCAACGGAGATTAAGTTATGAGTATGAAAAGAAAATTAATTATCGGCTTGTTTGTTCTCGTTGTTTTTTTGGTTTGGGCCGCGGTATCTATCTATCCTGATTGGCTGTGGTTCCTGAATCTCAACTTTTCAGCTGTCTTCTGGACCATACTCTTGACCAGATTCGGGATAGGTCTGGTAGTTTGGGTGCTTTTGATTCTTATCATATCCTTGAACCTTTACGTGGCCAAACGTATAGCCCCGGGGAAAGGGCCGGGAGTGGGCTCTAATGATGAGGCCGGTTATTTTTCCCAGGTTGGCCTTTCAGGAAACGCCCTAAACTTACTTCTCATCGGCTTTATTCTGATTGGCAGTTTTATTATTGCCTCAAAGGGCTCGTCACAATGGGATACGGTCCTGCGCTATTTACATCAAAAACCGTTCGGCAGCACCGACCCTATTTTTGCCAAAGACGTCGGTTTTTTTGTGTTTTCTCTTCCCTTTTATATTTTCGTCCGGGACGAGTTATTGGTCCTGTTCTTTTTCACCGGCCTCCTGACCGCGATCTGGTATCTGAAAGATGGTGCGCTTCAAATCAGTGGTGAATTTAATCAAACGGACGAGAAGCTTCCCTCTTTACCCAATATTTCCATTACCCCAACGGCCAAGAAGCACCTTCTTTTCCTGGGAGGAATCATTGTCTTGCTCCTGGCCTGGGGTTTTCATCTGAAAATGTATGGGGTCTTGTATTCTACTCAGGGACCTGCCTTCGGTGCCAGCTATACCGATGTGCATATCAAGGTCCCGGCCTATAAGGGTCTGATCATTGTCTCTCTGGGCCTGGCCGTGGTCCTTTTTCTGAGCGCCTTCAAGCCCAGGGCAAAATTGATCTGGATCAGTGTGGCTATCTGGGTGGGTGCTGTATTTGTGTTTTTAAACCTCCTCCCCATGCTGATCCAAAAAATTGTGGTGAAACCCTAATGAATTGACCAAAGAAAATCGCTACATAGCATACAATATTGATTATACCCGTAAGGCCTATAATCTGCATACGATCAAAGAAGTCAACTTTGATGTGCATGATCAACTCACTGCAAAAGACCTCGAGGAGCAGAGTGTAACGATTCAAAACATCAGGATCTGGGATGAACGCCCTTTGCTTCAAACCTACAGGCAGCTTCAATCCATACGACTGTATTACGATTTTAACGATGTGGACGTAGATCGCTACGTAATCAATAACCAATACCGACAGGTGATGCTGGCCGCCCGGGAATTGGTTGTTGATCAGCTTCCTCCCCAGGCAAATACCTGGGTTAACAGGCACCTCAAGTATACCCATGGCTACGGATTGGCCTTAAGTCCGGTCAGTGAAGTGACCAGCGAAGGACTCCCCCGCCTTCTAATTAAAGACCTGCCCCCCTCTTTTCATGCTGACCTGATGGTAGACCGTCCGGAGATTTATTATGGAGAAAAAACCGATGAGTATGTTCTGGTAAAGACAAAGACCAAGGAATTTGATTATCCCAAGGGGGACAAGAACGTCTATACCAATTATCAGGGAAGGGGTGGCGTTCCTATCAATTCTTTTGTGAGAAGACTCTTTTTTGCCCTTGAATTCTTGGATTCCCAGATCCTGTTTACCACCTATTTAAGCCCGGAGAGCAGGATCATGTATAATCGTCGGATTGACAGGCGGGTAGGTTCAATTGCCCCTTTTCTGGATTATGACCGCGATCCGTACCTGGTTGTCTCCGGAGGTAAGCTCTATTGGATACTGGATGCCTACACCACCTCTAACATGTATCCCTATTCTCGCCGCTCTTATCGTCGTTTTAATAACAAAGGACTTAACTACATCCGAAATTCCGTCAAGGTCATCATTGATGCCTATAACGGGGATGTAGATTTTTACCTGACTGATAAAGAAGATCCCATTGTTAAAACCTATGCGAGTATGTTTCCTCATCTATTCAAGCCTTTTGCTGAAATGCCTGCTGATCTGAAAAATCATATCCGCTACCCCAGAGACCTTTTTGATATCCAGGTGGATACATACACCACCTATCACATGACGAATGTCCAGGTATTCTATAATCAGGAAGACCTCTGGCAGATTCCTGATGAGTTGTACGGCGATAGCCGACAGGAAATGAAACCCTACTACATCATCATAAAACTGCCAGAAGGCGATAAAGAAGAGTTTCTGCTGATGCTCCCTTTCACCCCTTCCAAGAAAGACAATATGATTGGCTGGCTGGCTGCTAGAAGCGACTTGGCCAATTTCGGCAAGCTGCTGGTTTACAAATTGCCCAAGGAGAAACTGGTCTATGGACCCATGCAGATTGAAGCCAGGGTGGATCAGCAAACGGATATTTCCCGGGAGTTGAGTTTATGGGGCCAGAGGGGCTCAAGGGTCATCAGGGGCAATCTTTTAGCCATTCCTATCAGTGGCTCATTTTTCTACGTAGAACCGATTTATTTGGAAGCAATACAGGAAGAAACGGAATTGCCAGCAGCACCAACTCAACCTAAAGGCTTTGGAAAAGCCCGGAGGAGACAGGCAACCGTTTCTTCAAGAGCAGACAGAGCAAGGACAGCTGCATTGCCGGAATTGAAAAGGGTTATTGTGGCTCTCGGTAATCGCGTCATCATGGAAGAAAATCTCGATAAGGCCTTATCCAGAGCATTGGAGGGAAGAATATCCCGCAAGGTGTTGACTTCCCCATCTCTTCCTCAGACGCTCGATGTTTCCAACTTGGGCGCTCTAGCCTTGGATCACTTTAATAGAGCCAAAGCTTACTTACGCCAGGGAAATTGGGCTGAATACGGTAAAGAGCTGGGAAATTTGGAGAAAGTGCTGCAAGAAATGGCCGAGGTGATGAAAGATAAGAACTAAAGGGCATCATAATCTTTGCCCGAAACGAAAATTTTGTGAATCAAAGGACGGGAAGGCCGAAAACACCATAAGGCTTGTCATCAAATCAACACCTGGAGAAGAAATGGATGTTGATATGCATGGCCGCCTTGAATCGACAGAATGGCATATCTTAACGGGACCACCTGACTGTACTGTTGTCATAGATGAACGAGCGCCTTTGGAAGTGAAGTTGAGGCTCCTTTAGCGTTTTGTGAGAACCAAGTCCATCAACGAAGTCCAATTCTCCCCCAACCATTTCATCAACCGCACCCCATGTTGAAGATAGCGTGCATATTTCTCGGCATCTGGATGAGTGGTGTAAAATTCTCCGATTGTCCAATCGAGCACGTATGCATTGCTTGCAAGGATCAGGTGCGGAAGACTTTCCAGTTCTGGACTAGTCAGGGGACCTAGTTCCTGCCCATCCTCGGCCTCTATTTTTTGATAAGAGTCCAAAAACAGTTCAACCCTGTCAACAAGCAGATTCCCATCAGAGTTGACCTGCCACGAAGTGCAAAAGTAGAAAATTGCGAGGCCAACATCAAAGCATCTGGTGTCCATCTTTGCCCAGTCGAAATCGAATAGTCCTGAAATTTTTCTGTTTAAGAATTTGAGATTGCCCGGGTGGTAGTCCCCATGAATGGCAAGGTGAGGCAGGGTGTCATAAACGGCTCTCGTCGGGTAGTGCATAGACTCCTTGAGTGTTTCCAGAAGATAATCGGAGTGTTCCGCAAAGTAGAGATCAAAAACAGAATTGCCTCCATTTTTCCCAGCCGCCCGCCACTGCTTCACCATAAGAGGTATCTGCTCGATAATTCTGGGCTTCTTCCAATTGCCTGCTCCCTCCCACCCGAAGATGGTATTGTGGTATAGGGCCAACACTTCTGCAGCGTTTGTGAGTTCCTCGCTTGTACACAGGGGAGCGTCCCAACTATATCTGTCTTCCCCCGGGAGATAACTGAAAACAGCGATACTGGTTGGCCAATTACCTTCGGCAAACTTCTCGGGTACTATCGCATAGGTGGAACCATCTTTTGTCACCACAACGCTCGGAGCAAGATCGAACCCTCGTTCAGACAACTCCTTCATTAATGCATGTTCAAACTTGATTTTATTTTCATGCGTCCCCTTGCGGTAGCATCGCAAAATATATTGTTTACTCTCCCCACCTCGCAAGGTCTCGAGGTCATAGCTAATATTCACATAACCTGTTTCATTGCGCTCCACACTGATCAGTTTGCCGAGATCGTAGTATTGAGAGACGATGTCGCTCAGATATTCAAATAATGAAGATTCAATAATCGCTTTCACGTGAGTTCCCCTCACTATTTTTTGGGGTAATAGAGGTTTGACATACAAACCTACTTCCTCTTATACTTCTCACCAAAAAAAGTTTATCAGTATCGTGATAGACTGGCAATACTAGATGAAGAAGATAGTGAAAATGTTTTTTAACTTCTGTAGTTTTCACTCAGACTTCATACAAAAACCACAGGCGGTTGTTGTGTCTGCAAAACAACTTGTTGCGCTATTTGAAGATGCAATAAATATTCAGCAACCAAATACGCTTGGAGGAAGCACAGAGAGCCTGAAAAGTTACTATAAGATGATCCAGCAATTTGCCACTATAGCTCACACATACCAGGACTTGATACCAGATGAATATGATGCTTCATCCATTTTGGAATTTAGTGATTTTATTTTGGGCTTGAAGTTTAAAGAATTTCAAAAGATAGCGAATAACCTACCTTTATTACTTAATGGGGTCGTTCTACAAGATAAGACAGCGTCCGACCCAGAAGTGGCTATTGATCCTTCATGGGAGACCACTGTAGCTGTGCTTTCTCAGAATCTTCCAGATGAAATAGACTTAACCGATAGCAATCAGGATAAGTTAATTCATAAAGCAGCCACTGACTTAATGGACAAATATTCGGACATTTCTGCTCTTAAGAATCTCGATAAATGGCTAACTTCAGATCCAGAGAATTATAAAAATGCAATGCTTCTGGTTTCGAAGCTTGCACTATCAAAAATATATGTGAAACAAATAAATTCTCCTCTCCACGTATCACTCGTAGTCGCCATGTATAATGAGCACAACAGGATCCGTCCCAAAAGAAGCGATAACCCCTATGGCGAAGATTTCGTCCGGCGTAAAGTTGACCAAATGGGCTGGCTACTGAAGGATTCGCCTGTAAGTTTTAACATGATTCTTGTCGATGATGGTTGTCCGTGCCAAAGCGGGGAGATAGCAGAGCAAATTATTGGAACAGAAGGGTACAGAAATGTAAAGGTTCTTTGTCTTGACGATGACATCAAATGCCAGTCACCTGTTATCATAGGATTAGAGTCCACATCCGACAGCCGAAAGGGAGGATCCATTCAATATGGCATGTGGCAGGCATTAGAAGATTATTCCGAAGGTGATACGCCGCATATAGTTGTCTACACAGATGCTGATATGGCAGCACCTGTCAATGCAATTGGGCTTTTACTGGAGAAACAAAACGATAAAACGATGGTTACTATCGCCTCACGCTATGAGGCGGGGAGTATTTGTCGCGGACCCTGGGGTAAAAATGGAGAAGTTCAAGGGTTGACTGAGTTTGATCGTCGAATGGTTGGCTTGCGCGGCCTTGTGTTTTCAACGTTATTTCCGCATACAGGGAAAATCACGGACACCCAATGTGGTCTCAAGGCTTTTAATGCACAGCTTTTGAGACAAATACTTTCGAAAACCGAGGTAAGGACATTCTCGTTTGATATCGAGTTGTTGCTGCTTGCAGCAGATGCTGGCTCCGCCATCGCTTCTGCGCCAATTTACTGGCATGATAGCTTTGCCGAGTCTAGTTTTTGGAGATAGGCAGGTGAGAGATCAAACGGGCAAGTAACCAATAACATGTCTTTGACAGCCGTTGTTCTTCTCTTAATAGCCGCATTCACCCATGCGGGTTGGAATTTCCTTGGCAAAAGGGACCATCCGACCCTCGCTTATTTCTTGGTGGCCAACACCATAGGTGTGGTCTGTGTGTTGCCCATCCTCATTTACTACTGCAATAAGATTCCTTTCATTCCTCCCACTGTGTGGATGTTTTCGATTATTTCCGGTTTTTTCCTGGCCTCCTATATGGCCGCTCTTGCGGGAGCTTACCGCCTTGGGGATATGTCCATCGCCTATCCCCTGGCACGTTCATTACCCGTTATCATCGTGACCATGATCATTATTTTTCTTGGCAAAGGCCATGAGATAGGTGAGTGGCTCATTGTGGGGATTGTCCTCGTGGTCGCGGGTTGTCTAATGTTGCCCATGAAAGAGTTTAGTGATTTTCGTTTGCAGAACTATTTAGATCTCTGTTGCTTGTTGGCAGTACTGGCCGCCATCGCCATCTCAGGCTATACAGTAGTGGATGACGAAGCTCTTCGTCGTCTTCGCCAACTTCCTGGTAAGCCGTTTGAGCCATTCAATGCAACACTTGTCTATCTGGTGCTGGAGGGAATCTGTGCGTCTTTCTGGAAAGGAGTTTTTGTTCTTGTAAGTTCCCGGGAACGGAAAAATCTGGTCGAGGTCTTGCACTCTGTTAAAGGCTCAGCTGCCATGACGGGGATTGGAATATATCTCACCTATGGGCTCGTTCTCGCCTCTATGAACTATGTGACCAACGTCAGCTATGTGGCAGCGTTCCGTCAACTCAGTATCCCTCTTGGTGCTGTCCTGGGCATGGTTCTGCTCAAAGAGCCACATTCCCTTCCTAAGCTCATCGGCTTGGCCATCGTGTTCTTGGGATTGATTTTAGTTGGAATTAGCTAGGGTAAACAGTTACTACGGGGGCACCGCTGAGAATACCATGTCATATCTTCGCTTGACGGCAAACTGCCTCTTGCACTAAAGTACACACATTGGGAATTATAAAATTTGTATACCTACCATATCTCTAAGTACTCGAGCCTGTTCTCGGGTTGAGTACACTAGGCCGCCCTCATAGTACCCAAACTGCTCGCCTGCGGCCGAGACGAACCGACCACTTCTTCAGCAAGGAGCTGGACTGGCTACAAAAGTCGCGCCAGTGGGCCTTGTGTGGGGAAAGAAGATAAGAATAGGATTTACTTCAATTGAGGAGGGATGGAAAAATGCAAAGGGGAAAGAGATTATTCTGGTTTGTTCTTGTGGCTTTTACCATTTCGATTTTTATGATTAGTACTCCGGCTCAGGCCGATAAAGTGCTAAAAGTCTATACAAATGCCGACATAAATGAGATGGAGAAATGGGCTCCAGAAGCAGAAAAGGCCATTGGCATGAAAATCCAGTGGAGCCCGCGGATGTCGTCAAACGAACTCTGGAGCCGGGTTCAGGCTGAGGCGCCAAACTTCAATGCAGACATGATCTGGGGATTCTTGAATGCTCACGCCATGGTCGGCACCCCACGCGGGTATTTTCTACCTTATAAATCTCCAGCTTGGGCTGATATCCCTGCTGAGTTCAAGGACCCTGCAGGTTACTGGCATGGTTACAATTATTGGTTTGCCGCAGTGGTCGCAAATAAAGACCTGTTGAAAAAGAAAAACTTGCCACTGCCCAAATCCTGGCTGGACCTGACCAATCCCGTATACCAGGGTGAGATCGTCATGCCCAACCCCGCGACAAGCGGAACGGCCTTCCTCTCAGTTTCCGCAATCATGCAGATTTTTGGAGAGAAGAAGGGCTGGGAAATTCTCGAGAAGTTGAACAAGAACGTGGCTCAATACACAAAATCGGGCTCGGCCCCATCGCAACTGGTCGCTCAGGGTGAATACGCTGTTGGAATTAGTTGGGACCAGGCCATCTACGGTAGAGTGGAAAAAGGATTCCCCATTGAAGGTATCATTCCTTCAGAAGGGACTGCTTATGATCTGGAATCAGTGGCTATCCTGAAGGGATGCAAGAATCTCGAGGGTGCACAAAAGCTCATTGACTGGCTTGGTTCCAAAGAAGGCATGACTTTCATTGGCAAATTCAGATCCAAGGTGACCAGGCCGGGCATACTTGGCCGGGTGCAACTGGATCCAAACCTTATCAAATATGACGCACTCTGGGCCGGAGAAAACCAGAAAAGAATAATGAGCGAGTGGAAAAGCCGGTTTCAGAAGTAGTTACCAGGAAATGAATGCATGACGAAACGAGGCCCCGGAGAAAACAGGGGCCTCTTATTTCCCCGTTTTTCAATTAGTCATTTACCTCCCCTTGTCGCCCTATCCCTCTCTCCATTCCAGGTTAAGAGGCCGCAAAAGCAGGAATATCACTCTCCCCCCAGAAGAGAGGGCTAGGGGGGAGTGGAGGATCTGGGCGGCGGTATAGGTGCGGTAGACTCACCTTTAATGATTGGACGCCAGGATGAGCTTGTCTCTCCAAAACAGCTTTTTTCAAGAGCTAGCCAGCGATACCCGGCATTTTCTGCGCAGACCCGGGCTTGCAGCTCTGACCTCTGTGGCGGTCATCCTCATCCTTCTTTTCATTGTCTTTCCCGTTGGTTCCGTATTGCTCAAAAGCTTCACCGTCACCTATCCGACCGTTACTGTTCGCTGTCTGCGTAACGTCTCAAACAGGGCGGATTTCGAAGAACTGGTAACCAGACCGATTCTCGGCGCAATTAGATCTATCGAAGGAGTTGAAGAAACCCGAGAGCTTACCGATGAGGAGAGTTCTGTCGTGGTTGTCAGGTTTAGCAGAGACTGGGACGATCTCAGGGGTTTGAACGACATCAAGAGGGAATTGCAGAAGCTCCAGGGAACCTTCGATTTATCTGTAGAAAACATAAAGTACGAGTTGGGGCAGGAGACGATCAGGAGCCTTGCCACTTATGGTAGGTTTTTTTCAAAGAGCTATTATTACAGGGCCCTGAAGAATAGTATTGTCCTGGCAATAGTCACAACGACCATCGTCGTTCTCGTTGCGTTTTGCTTTGCTTACCTTGGCCTGCAGGGTCCTGGTTTCATCAAGGCACCTTTGCGAGTACTCGGACTTCTTCCTCTCATAGCCCCACCATTCATATTTGCCTTGTCCCTTATTTTGATCGGTGGACGGATGGGAATTCTCACCAGGCTCTTACATCTGCCGTTTAACTTGTACGGCTGGCCTGGTGTCATCACCGCCCAAGTGATTACCTTCCTCCCTCTGGGCTATTTGCTGACTGAAAATATCTTGAGATCCGTCGGTTCCCATTTGGATGAAGCTGCAAGCGATATGGGAGCGAGCGGTGTGGATATTCTTTTCAAGGTCACCATCCCCCTGTCAGCTCCGGGAATCCTGAAGGCAGCCCTTCTCGTTTTCATAATGTCCATCGCCGACTTTGGAAACCCCATGCTCATCGGCGGCGGGGTATCCTTTCTGGCCACGGATGCCTACTTTCTATGGATAAGTGAGAACAACCTGGAGATGGCTGCAGTTTTCTGTGTTTTCCTGGTCCTGCCAAGCCTGATCATGTTCGTTATTCACCAATACATCCTCAAGGGGAGGGAATACACAACTATCGGGGGGAAACCGCAGCAAGTTGAAGAGAGGAGGATTAGTCCGAAGATATTTTACCCCATGATGGCGGTCGTCATTCCCGTATCACTCATGATTATCACCTGCTTCGGGATCATTTTAATCGGGGCTTTTACCAAGATTTTGATGATCGACAACAGCTTTACCCTGGAGCATTTTCAGAGCACCAACGGGTTGAGATCTCTGCTCACCAGCCTGAAGTTTGCCTTTGGCGCAGCCCTCATTGCTCCCATTTTTGGTGTTACCCTATCGTACATTCTTGTCCGCAAGCGTATCCCTTTGAAAAGGGTGGTGGAATTCATGGCCCTTCTCGGTTTTGCCGTGCCTGGAACTGTCATGGGGATTGGCTATATCCTCTTCTTCAATTCTCCGCCCTTGAAGCTGACCGGAACATTCATAATACTGATCATCAATGAGGCCGCCAGGAATCTGTCTGTAAGTCTGGAGGCGGGAGTGGCCAAGCTTCACCAGATAGATATTGCCATCGAAGAGGCTGCCATTGATATGGGGGCTAGCTCTTTTCGGACCTTTACCAGGGTCGTGCTCCCTCTAATCAGCTCGGCTCTCGCCGCCGGCTTCGTTTATACCTTCATGGTAGGCATGATCGCCGTGAGTGCAGTGATCTTTCTGATTACGCCGGGCAACAATCTTGCCTCCCTTTACATTCTTGCAGTTGCCGAGGAAGGGTTTCTCGGAATGGCGTGCGCCATTTCGGTTATGCTCATCGCCGTGGTCATGACCTGTCTGGGTGGTCTAAAGCTTATCGTCCACTATACCAAAACTACAATTTTCTGACAGGATAGCTGATATGGCAAATGGAAATGATTCTCCAGTTCTTGAATTAAGAAACGTTACCAAGAGATTCGGCAACCTCGTAGCCGTAGATAATATTTCATTTTCTCTGGAGCGAGGAAAGCTGGTAACCTTCGTTGGGCCGAGCGGCTGTGGCAAGACAACCCTGCTTAGAACTATCAGCGGTTTTGCCGAATTGGACGAAGGGCAGATCATCCTCGACGGTGAGGATATTACCAACATGCCTCCAAACGGACGTGACACCGCCATGGTCTTCCAGGCGTATGCTCTTTTCCCTCACATGACGGTTGCCCATAATATCGGATTCGGCTTGCGGGTAAGGAAAAAGTCGAAACAGGAGATCGACGCAGAAGTTGAACGGCTTCTTGCCCTGGTGCAGATGGACGGCCTGGGGGATAGAAAGCCCCACGAACTATCAGGCGGCCAGCAACAGCGGGTGGCCCTTGCCAGAGCCCTGAGCCTCCACCCCAAAATCCTCCTTCTGGATGAGCCTCTGTCCAACCTGGATGCCAACCTTCGCGTTTCCATGCGGGAGGAGGTTCGGAAGCTCCAGCGGAGGCTTGGGTTGTCAGTCATATTTGTGACCCATGACCAGGAGGAGGCCATGTCCATCTCCGACCTGCTGGTGGTAATGGACCACGGCGTAGTTAAACAGATTGGTTCTCCCACTGAGATCTACGAGCATCCCATAGACGAATTTGTGGCTAATTTCATTGGTCATATCAACTTTTTCCCTGGAGAAGTCATTGATCTTTCCGGGGACGAGATGACCTTCAAAATTTCTCAAACAAATCTTAAGGTGGAAGTTCCTCCTTTTCCGGTCTCTGTTGGGGACAGACTAAAGGCGGTGGTAAGGCCGGAATCAATAGATATTGTAAGCGCGGAAAAAGAATTGTCTGATAGGGAGAATGTCCTTGAAGGGAGGGTGGAGTTTGGCATGTACATCGGTTCGATCATGCGGCTTACCATTGCCGTTGGGGATCAAACCGTATATGTAGATGAAGCCGATCCCCAACACAAAGGAATCTTTGAGGACGGCCAAAAAGTAAAACTGGTCTTGAAAAAACGAATCCACATGCTGAGGGAAACTTCCGACTAATCGTTTACCTGCCAAATGTAAAGGAGTGGTGATGGACGAGAAGGATAGACTCAAGTGGATCTACTCCTCGAAAGACAACAGGGAACTGTGCGAGCGTTACAACCGGTGGGCCAAGGATTACGACAGTGAACTGGAGGAAGACTACGGCTGGCTGGCCCCCCAGATAGTTACGGGTTGCGTAACGAAGTATGTGCCCAAAGAAGCCAGGATTCTCGATGCGGGGGCTGGAACTGGCCTGGTGGGACAGTGTTTGTACCATGGGGGGTACCGGAATCTGGTGGCCATTGACCTATCAGAAGGGATGCTTGAGAAAGCCCGCGACAAGAAGGTATACGGGGAACTCTATCAGATGGTTCTGGGTGAGTCCCTGGCCTTTCCCGATGATTCGTTTGAAGCGGTGGTCTGTGTGGGGGTTTTTTCCTTTGGTCATGCGCCGGCCAGCTCCCTTGACGAACTGGTTCGTATCACCAAGCCCAAGGGACACATCATATTCTCGCAACGGTCTGATGCGCATGCAGCCCTGGGATTCAAGGAAAGGCAGGCAGAACTGGAATCTGCCGGGAGATGGAAGTTGGTTGAAAGTGATTCTCACCGAGCATTTTCCAAGCAGGAGTCGGATGCGTCCCGTCAGGTCTGGGTGTATCAGGTGATGTAAGCAGGGGAGGAGGCTGATTCTAACAGATAGCTTGGCCCGACCACAGGGCCAAAAATTAAAGGGGTTGGCGATTTCTCGCTAACCCCTTTAATTTATTTGGCGTCCCCAAGGGGATTTGAACCCCTGTCGCCGGCGTGAAAGGCCGGTGTCCTGGACCGGGCTAGACGATGGGGACGGAATTCGCAAAGCGCATAGCGCCAAGCGCAGAGCGTATGAGTCATCAATAGGATGTTTACGCTATGCGCTATGCTCTTTGCGCTATGCGAGATATGGTGGGCCGTGCTGGACTCGAACCAGCGACTCTCTGCTTAAAAGGCAGATACTCTACCGACTGAGTTAACGGCCCGACCTGTTAGACTAAGGAACCATTTCTCGTAACATTCATCTTAGATGGTGTCAAGAGGATTTTTTATCTCTCGGAGTGCGCTCTTTGCTCTTGACAGATTGACCAAAGTGGTTACTTACCATCAGCAAGACAAGGCTTTTTGTCAAGAGAAAAGAGTTGGGCTGGCGACGGCAGCCCATGAAACATCCGGGCTAGGTCCGATTCGGCACGGTTTTTGAATAGATAACAGTGTGTTATTGAAACAAATCTGTTACGGATCAGGGGCTATATTGGTTGAAATGGCCAGGTAAAATGATTATAGTGGAAGTATGGCTGGTAAGGTAAAAACTGTAGTCGCGATTCCCGTATGGCCTCCCGGCTTACTTGATTTCAGAGAAGAGAGAAAAAAGGTGTCCCATGGCTGACGACGAGCGGAAGGTGCCCGATCAGAAAGAGCTGGAAAAGGAACTGAGCGATTATCTCTCCAAGAAGTATGGAGGCCGGGTCAAGATAGTCTCGCCAATGATGCTCCCAAAGGGGGCTAAACAAGAGGCTGAGGGGGAAACCACTTCAGGCAATAAGGCGGCAACCAATATCCAGTTCGAGATGAAACCCGAAGAACTGGAAGCCTACCTGAACGAGTATGTTATCAAGCAGGATGAAGCAAAGGCAATACTTGCCACCAAGGTTTGTACCCACTTTAACCGGATAAGGCACGAGCTTCAGAGCGCAAAATCCCAGGATCCCACCGTGGTGGGCCGGATAAAAAACAACATAATCATGATTGGCCCCACAGGAGTGGGAAAGACCTACATGGTGAAACTCATTGCCAATAAGCTCGGGGTACCCTTCGTCAAAGGTGATGCCACCAAATTCAGCGAGACTGGTTATGTTGGTGGTGACGTGGAAGACCTGGTCCGCGATCTGGTGAACGAAGCGGATGATGATATAGAGTTGGCACAATATGGCATTATCTATATTGATGAAATTGACAAGATTGCCTCCAGTCAGCATCTTATCGGTCCTGACGTCTCCAGAACAGGAGTGCAACGGGCCCTCCTGAAACCCATGGAAGAGACCGACGTTGATATGAAGGTCCCCCACGATCCCATCTCTCAAATCCAGGCCATTGAGCAGTACCGCAAGACAGGAAAGCGGGAAAAACAGGTGATTAACACGCGCAACATTCTTTTTATTATGAGTGGGGCATTCACTGCTCTGGCGGAGATAGTCGGAAAACGGGTGAAAAAGAAGGGAATAGGATTTGGCGCCGATCTCTCCAGTAAGGCGGAAGAAGGGCAGTTCCTCAAGATGGTCAAAGCCGAGGACCTCATCCAGTATGGTTTTGAAAGCGAATTTGTGGGCAGGCTACCGGTGGTATCAGTATTCGAGGAACTTTTGATGGACGACATGTATGCGATTCTTAAGAATCCTAGAAATCCGGTGATAAATGCAAAGAAGGCGGATTTTCGTGCCTATGGTATTGACATACGCTTTGAAGATGAGACCCTCCGCTTGCTGGCCGAGCAAGCCCAAGAGGAGCGAACCGGGGCTCGAGGGTTGGTGAGCGTTCTGGAGAAGGCAGTTCTCCACTTTGAAAAGAAGCTGCCCTCAACGGACATTCGTATCTTGGTGGTAACTCCAGAGGTGGTGAAAGACCCCAAAGGGACCCTGGAGATTATTCTTGCGAACCCTGACGCATCGGACCTCGTGGAGCGTTATGAAAAAGTGTTTAATATTGATAAGGCTGAGGCCACCCAGGCAATATTGGACAAGGAAGATTACTACCGAGAGAACTACGGCCAGGCCTTTACAGAAGAAAGGATTGATCTGATTGTTACCTCCCATTTGCTTTCGGGGGTGGAGTTGGAAGGTCTCTTCGGGGAAGTAGTGTCCATGATTGGTGAGATAAGAGACTATGAGTCCAGTTTTGCAGACAAGAAGCAAGTCCAGGTCCGTTTTGCTGAGGATGCGGTGGATGAAGTTCTGCAGAGGGCTTTGACCCAAAGGAAGAGTGCTGCCAAAATCTGTCACCAGGCATCCGCAGACTACGATTACGCCTTGAAACTGATCATGGAGAAGACCGGCCAGCAAGAGTTCGTCATCACCAGGGAAGCGATCGAGGATCCCGAAGCTTTTATCAATGAGCTCATCCGGAGATCCTACGGCACCGCTCCATTCGCCCTCCAGGGCCCACGGGACAAGTAATAATCAGGGCCAGCTATTGACTCTTGACAAATGTCGTGTTTTTCTTGCCTGACGGGAGGGAAGAAGGTTTTTTGTCAAGAGTCTGTCTTACGCATAAGGAAGGCAAATGATCGGAATATCCAAACTTTACTGTGGCACAGTCGAACCATCCGACGCGCTTCGCTACGGGCGTCAGTCACAACAGCTGCCCTCACATCTACTCCAGTTCTCTAGCGACAAGAAACCGGTTGTGGTCTGGAATATCACTCGCAGTTGTAATCTCAAGTGTGTGCACTGCTATGCTCACGCCACTGATGAGGCCGCAAAGGAGGAACTCAGCACAGAGGAGGGTAAGCAGCTACTGGATGACCTGGCTGAGTTTGGGACTCCGGTGGTGCTTTTCTCCGGAGGCGAGCCTATCGTTAGGAAAGATCTGGTCGAACTGGCCGATTACGCCGTCAAACGGGGCATGCGGGCTGTAATTTCCACAAACGGCACTTTGATTACCAGGTCCGCTGCCCAGGCCCTGAAGGAAGTAGGATTGTCTTATGTGGGCATAAGCTTGGATGGTATGCGAGAGGTTAATGACCGGTTTCGTGGAGTTAAAGGGTCTTTTGATCGGGCTATGGCCGGGATTGAACACTGCCAGGAGGCGGGCATCAAGGTGGGCTTACGTTTTACCATCAACCGGATGAATGCTGCCGAGATACCTGCCATTTTTGATCTTCTGGAAGAACGGGACATCCCTCGCGCTTGCTTTTACCATTTGGTCTACGCTGGACGCGGAAGTGATCTGGTCAAAGAAGACCTGAGCCACGAAGAAACTCGTCGAGTGGTGGATCTGATTATCGACCGCACCCACGATCTGCATGCGCGCGGCAAGCCGAAAGAGGTGCTTACCGTAGACAACCATGCTGACGGGCCGTATGTGTATTTGCGGATGCTTGAAGAGGACTCCTCGCGAGCACAAGAGGTGCTGGAGCTGTTGAAAATGAATGAGGGGAACAGCTCGGGACGCGGCATTGGTTGTGTGAGCTGGGACGGCGAGGTACACCCGGACCAGTTCTGGCGGCACCATTCTTTTGGCAACGTGCGTGAACGTCCATTCAGTGAGATTTGGACTGATATGTCAGATCCACTCATGGCTCGTCTGAAGGACAAAAAGCAGTACGTGACCGGCCGATGCGCCACCTGTCGCTGGTTGGATATATGCGCTGGCAATTTTCGTGTTCGCCCCGAGGCGGTGACAGGCGATCTGTGGGCGTCAGATCCGGCTTGCTACCTCACCGATGAAGAGATAGCGGAAACCATCTAAGGATTTGGGATCTCGGATTGCGGATTCAGGGATTCAGGAATTGAGAGATTAAAGGCTTTCGTACTCATACCCTTCACATAACCACTTTCCTATTTTCTTACTTTTGTTTTTCTTATGATAACGATTCACAACTGATACGTGCCCATGAGGGGTATTTTGTGTTAAAATTTTAGGCACTTTAGCTCATTTTAGTACATTTTAGACATTTGTGAGGAGCACATATGTTTTTCCCCAAGTACAGGCCGCGACGGTTGCGACGTGGCGAAATAGTGCGGCGTATGGTGCGTGAGACCAGCCTGTCAGCCAATGATTTCATCTACCCTTTCTTTGTGGTTCCCGGGAGTGGTGTACGCAATCCTATAGGTTCTATGCCTGGGGTTTTTCAGCTGTCCGTTGATGAATTGGTGAAGGATGCGGCCGAGGTGAAGGACCTGGGTATTCCTGCAATCCTGCTCTTCGGGATTCCGGAGGCGAAGGATGAGGTGGGCTCGGGGGCATATGCCCAAGACGGGATTGTCCAACAGGCCGCCCAGGAGCTGAAGGAAAAGGTCAACGACCTCCTCGTGGTCACTGACGTTTGCATGTGTGAGTACACCAGCCACGGACACTGTGGGCTAATAAAGGACGGGGACGTGGATAACGATGCCACCTTAGATCTTCTGGCGCGCACAGCTCTGTCCCATGCTGAGGCAGGGGCAGACATGGTAGCCCCCTCGGATATGATGGACGGTCGAGTAGGGGCCATACGAGAGACCCTAGATGAAAATGGTTTCACCAACATTTCCATAATGGCCTATGCAGCGAAGTATGCCTCCAGCTTTTACGGGCCGTTTAGAGATGCCGCTGATTCTGCTCCCCAATTTGGGGATCGATATTCTTATCAGATGGACCCCGCAAACAGTAAAGAAGCCATGCGGGAGATCAGCCTGGATATTGAGGAAGGCGCTGATATTATTATGGTCAAGCCGGCTCTTGCTTATCTGGACGTGATTCGGCGGGCTAGCAGAGAGTTCGATCTGCCTTTGGCGGCTTACAACGTGAGCGGCGAGTATTCGATGATCAAAGCGGCGGCAGAGAAGGGCTGGTTGGACGGTGAGCGAGCAATGATGGAGGTCCTTACATCCATCAAGCGGGCCGGCGCAGATATCATTATTACCTACTTTGCCAAGGAAGCCGCAGAGCGCCTAGCGCATGGCGCATAGCGAAAACTTTATTTTATTAGAAAGACAGCAGCGCAAGTCAATGGTTACTAATAAGATAGTCGAATTTGTAAGTCACAAATGACCATTTTTCTTTTACGCTCTGCGCTCTGCGCTTTGCGAACTCTGTGAGAGACGAGATAACAACAGGATAGGAAGAATATGAACGGTCATCCACATAAACATGCAAAACACGGTGAGCAGAAAGGCGACGGGCCGCTGCCTAGGCTGATTGCCTGGGAGCTGACCCGAACCTGCAATCTGAGCTGCGTCCATTGTCGGGCAGCATCCATCGACAAACCCTATCCAAATGAATTGACCACTGAGGAGTGTATGAATCTCTTGGATGAGGTGGCCTCTTTCGCCAGCCCCATCATGATTCTCACGGGAGGTGAACCCCTGTTACGGCCGGATGTTTTCGAGATTGCCACCTATGGAACCCAAAAAGGTCTGCGTATGGTTCTGGCCACCAACGGACTCCTCATTGATACGGAAACCACCAAACAGATGCGTGAGGCTTCCATTCAAAGAGTGAGCATCAGCCTGGATGGAGCCACGGCTGAAAGTCATGACAAATTTCGCCAGGCTGCCGGAGCCTTTGCCGGGTCTTTGCGAGGCATCGATCTCCTCAAGAAGGCTTCCATTGAGTTCCAGATCAATACCACCATAACCAGGGAGAACCTGCACGAGCTTCCTGATATACAGAAGCTGGCAGAGGACCTGGGGGCGGTGGCGCATCATATATTTCTACTGGTGCCTACAGGACGGGGGAAAGATTTCAAGGAACAGGAGATCGCGGCCAAGGATTATGAGCAGACCCTGCACTGGTTTTATGACCAGGGCGATAAGGTTGACATGCAGCTCAAAGCCACCTGCGCGCCTCACTACTACCGAATTATGAGGGAGCGGTCAAAAGAGGATGGCAAAAAGGTCACTGTAGAGAGCCACGGCATGGATGCTGTCACTCGCGGCTGTCTGGGAGGGACCGCCTTTCTATTTATCTCCCACGTGGGGCAGGTTCAGCCCTGCGGCTATCTAGAGGTAGACTGCGGTAATGTCCGGCAGGCGCCCCTGGGGGAGATCTGGCGTGATTCGGAGGTGCTGAAGAATTTGCGTAACTTCGAATTATACCGGGGAAAGTGCGGGGTCTGCGAATATCGCCGAGTTTGCGGCGGCTGCCGGGCCAGGGCCTTTGAAGCCACTGGTGATTATCTGGAAGAGGAGCCACTGTGTACTTATGTGCCCAGAGCGGCTTGCAGGTAGACACTGCAAGCCGCAAATGACAAACCCCAAATCACGATGAATAAGGTTTCAGTGTTCCCCGCTGCCGCTTCGCTTTAGACGGGATTTCCGCTTCGCTCCAACAGGTTTCAGCTTTTTTGTTTTTTCCCTGACACCTGACACCCGACACCTGAAACCCTGAGATTTGGTGCTTGGGATTTCGAATTTCGGATTTGATAATTTTAGATGTGGAAGGTTAATGGATGCAGGACAAAGCCAAATCGAAAAATGAAACCAATGCGCAGCTTGATGAGATGGATAGGATGATTCTCAACGAAATCCAATCTCATTTCCCCATTGAGGCAAGACCCTATCAGGTGTTGGGTGAGAAACTGGGGTGCTCTGAAGAAGAGGTCTTGCAACGGGTACAAGATCTGAAAGACAGAGAAGTTATCAGGAGAATCGGCGCCAATTGCAATTCCAGAAAACTTGGGTACACCAGCACCCTTTGCGCAGCCAAGGTCCCGTCCCGCCTGATGGCGCGATTCGTGGAGGTGGTAAACAGTTACATGGGGGTAACCCACAACTACCGCCGCGATCACGACTACAATATCTGGTTCACTCTCATTGCTCCTTCCGAGGAAAAAATCGAGCGTATTCTGCGCGAGATAATCGAGTTGACCGGGGTAGGAGAAGTCAATAGCCTCCCCGCAGAGCGTCTTTTCAAGATTCAAGTGGACTTTGAAGTATAGACCAACCGGAGGCGGGTTACTTACCATTGCTATGGGGAATCGCGAACTCTGCCCTGTAAACCACCACTTGCCCTTTTCTACCCTTTATGGCCAGTGGTGGGAGCGGATGCAGTCCCCCAAGTCCAGGAATCGAGTCCACAGAATCTGCTAGTTCATTAACTGTGGCCTCGCTCACCAGAACCTCTCCAGGACCTGCCAGCTCCTGCAAGCGCTTGGCCAGATTTACGGCATCACCGATGTGCGTATAGGCAAGGCACTTTTCTGTACCTATACTGCAAGCCGTAGCCATGCCTGTGCATACCCCAATGTGGATGCTTATCTCAGGAAGCTCAAAGCGCTGCAATTCGCGCCGAATTTCATCCATTTTTCCTTGGATTTGGACGGCGGCTTCCAAGGCGTGGGAGGCATTTTCTTGAGCGGTGGTGGAATTGCCAAAGACCATCATAATGCCATCGCCCATAAACTTGTCCAGGCTACCACCATACTGAACCATTACGTTTTCGAGGGCAGCGTAGAAGGTGTTGACAATAAAGACCAGACTCTTCTGATCAAGTTTTTCTGAAAGGCCGGTAAAATCACTGATATCGGCAAAAAGGACGGAGACCTTTTGAGTTTGGCCAGCTCGGGCTGGGAGTTCCCCACTTGACATAATGCGGTCTACTACATGTTTGGCCACAAACCGTGATAGCATTGTGCGCCTGCGTTCTTCTCCGAGGAGGTTTTCCTTGAGATCGAGAACGTATTTTTTGTAAGCAAGAAGTTGGTTACGGCGCTGCTCGGCCCTGGAAAGTGTTTCTTCGAAGGTGCTCAGGTCGAATGGCTTTCTCAAGAAGTCACAGACGCTTAGTTTGAGCGCATCTATGGCATTTCCCAAGGTACCGTAGGCTGAGATGATAATGGGAACCACATCCTCGCAGCGCTCTCTTACTTCTGTAATGAGGCTTATCCCATCCATGCCAGGCAACCTCAGGTCAGAAATTACCAAATCAACCTGGTCATCCCCCAGCTCTTCCAGGCCTTTCTCCGCAGAATGCGCAGCGATAACTTCGTACCCACGATGTTTGAGAAGATTGCTCAGGGTGAAGAGCATGGACTGTTCATCTTCGACCAATAACACTTTCATCAATGTCATCCTTCAAATCCGAAGGGATCGTAAGCTAGTCTTGCAGTGAACCAAACCGTTGGCTGATTGCGCTCAGGAAAGCATAAAGCACAACCCGTGCCAACTCCCGGGGACCTGGCAGAATTCGCCTAATCGCACTATTTAGGGTGCTTTACAGGGGTTGAGAGGTATACGATCGGGTGTGACTTCCGTACAAATTTGCAGCACTGCTGGAGGGTCATATTCGCATAAGTCCCGGTGGCGAAACAATAAAAATAAGGGTGTTGGATAGTGATCCAAAAACATCATTGGCGAAATCGCCAAACGCCCAGTTGGTAGCGCTTTACACCACTCGGCAAGCCGATTTTTCCAGTGGGCAGGCGGAAGTTGATGGAAATTACAAATCACAAAACCCAAATAACAAACAAATAAAAATGACCGAAATTGTCCGCGCTTCGCTTGGACTCCCCACCCTTCGGGCGGGTCCCCAGTTTCAAAATTCCAAACGTCAACATCATCCTACAAAAAAGAATTCCAAAAATGTTTGGGTCATTGAATATTGGAATTTGAGATTTATTTGTAATTTGGTGCTTGGGATTTGGGATTTTGGAATGCGAAATGGGAAATACCAAATGAGCAATGTCAGATGAAAGAGGTGCCTAGTGGTGCCTAACTAATTCCATATTTCTTGAGACGATAGAGCAGGGTGTTTCTGGTGATGCCTAGAAGTTTGGCTGTCTGTACCTGGTTTTTGCTGGTTTGCGTGTAGGCAGTGGTAATAATTTTTTTGATCACGTCATCGAGGCAGATTCCAGATGAGGGAATCTGAGATGGTGGAAAATCCTGGGTCTCTTTTCCAGGATCACGCTTGGTTGGGGCAGGGGAGGGGGTTGTTGGCGTAAGGAAATCAAGATGTTCAGGTTTTACTTCGGTGGAATCTTCCAGGAGGGTTACTCGCTCAATGGCATTCTTGAGTTCGCGGACATTGCCTTTCCACGGGTGATTCAGCAGGATTTCTTCAGCTTTCGGTAACACTTTCTGAAATTTCTTGTCATATTTTTTGTTAAAGATTTCGAGACAATAGTTAACCAGAAGCGGAATATCCTCTTTGCGCTCCCGCAGAGGAGGGATGTTGATGGCAATGGTGGCTAGACGGAAATAGAGGTCTTGGCGAAACTGGCCGGTTTCAATTAGTTTCTCCAGCGGTTGGTTGGTAGCGGCAATGACACGGACGTCTGCCTTCTTTGGCTGTGAGTCGCCCACTGCGTAGAATTCCTTTTCTTCCAGAATCCTGAGAAGCTTGGCCTGAACATCCAGAGGCAGGTCAGCTACCTCGTCAAGAAGAAGGGTTCCGTTGTGGGCCTCCTCGAAAAAGCCCTTCTTACCTTTGGTATGGGCACCGGTGAAGGCACCCCGCTTGTAGCCGAACAGCTCACTTTCCACCACCTCTTTGTTTATGGCGGCACAGTTGACCGCTACAAACGGGCTGGCGACTCTGGGGCTGTTGAAATGGATGGCCCGGGCAAAAAGCTCCTTACCCACCCCACTCTCACCACCGATGTAGACATTGGCATCCGGACTTCTGGCAATCCGCTTGGCCATGGAAAGGGCCTCCAAGAACTCGGGGCTCTTGCCGATCAGATTGTCGATGTTGTATTCCTTGGCGAGGGCTTTACGCAGGGTGGCGATCTCTTGTTTATAGTGCAACCGTTCCAGGGCCTTATCAATGGCAATTTGCAGCTCGTCCATGTCAATGGGCTTGGTCAGGTAGTCAACCGCCCCTTGATTGATAGCCTGAACAACATTTCTTGCTTCTCCATGAGCGGTAACCATGATTACCGCGACATAATCGTCAATTTCTCTTATTTTCTGAAGTGTTTCGAGACCACTGCCTCCGGGCATGGAGATGTCCAACAAGACCACATCCGGTGGATTCTCCCTCACCTGCTGAATGGCCTTCTCACTATTGCGGGCTTCCGCAACTTTATAATCCTTCTTGAGGGCTCCTTTTAAAGAGGTCCTGAAGGACGCTTCGTCATCCACGATGAGAATTTTATAGATAGCCTCGTCCATGAGTTCCACCAAGCTTTAAAGTTGTCAGGGAAAATTTCCTGGAGTTATACACCTTTTTGCGATTCTATGCGAGTGTTTTTTATGGGAATTATGCCTGATTCAGACTAAACCCTAACGTTGCATACCCAAACCGGTAAAAATCACTGCGCTCGCGTGATAACGCGCCATCTGCGAGCGTGCTCGCCTCGGACATGATCTCACGTACGGTCAAGTACTGTTCATCCTGTCCCAGCCTGCGCGCGCCCACATTTGGCGCACTCTGACGCGTTTTTCCTCGGCGTGGGTATGCAACGTTAGAGTAACCCCTATTCCTCGACGGTCTTGAACATGATCCTGAAAACGGTTCCTTGCCCCTCTTTGCTGGATACCCGGATTGCGGCTTGGTTCTTGTCCAGTATTTGGCGGGCGATTGACAGGCCCAGCCCGGTTCCTTCCGGCTTGTTGGTAAAAAAGGGATCAAAGATTTTGGAGAGATTTTCATTTGGTATTCCCAGCCCGGTGTCGCCAACCAGCAATTCAACCCGCCGAGTGGTTGAGTCCGTTTGGGTGGTAACGGTCAAATCGCCACCATCGGGCATGGCTTGCATGGCATTGATTACCAGGTTGATGACTACTTGAGAAATCTGGGCCGGGTCAATGAGCACGGCTGGCAGATGATCGGCCAGGTTGAAGTGAACCCTGAGATTGTCTTGGCGCAACTGTACCCTGGTAAGCTCGTGGACGCTCAGTACCACCTCGTTGATATTATTTTCCACCAGGTGGGCTGGTCTCGGTTTGGAAAACTCCAAGATTTCAGAGATGATCCGTTCGATTTTCTTGACTTCTTTTTGAATGTCGAGCATGTAGACCTGATGCTCTTCGCCAACATCCAGATCCCGCAGGAGGATCTGCGTGTTGAGATTGATGGTGGCCATTGGATTTCTAATCTCGTGAGCTATACCTGCGGCAAGGGTGCCCAAAGATGCCATCTTGTCCGCCTGCACCAGCTGCCGTTCCATTTTTATCTTATCGGTCACGTCGATGCCGTAGTTGATGATCAGGGAAAGATTGCCGGAGGCATCAAAGATGGGATAGGTGTACTCCTCAAGTGTTCTATTGACAATTGGATTGGTGCTGAGACGGTGTGAAGGCTTGCTGGTACGGATGGTCTCGCTCACCGGGCAATTGAGGCAGGGTTCACTTTCTTTGCGAAAAGCTTCGTAGCATTTTCTCCCCAAAAGCCGAGGAATTTTATCCCCAAAAAAGGAAGCGGTCGCTTTGTTAACCATGATTATGTTGTGGTCCAGATCAGTAATGGCTAACGGCGACATAATTCCGTCGAAGACCGCCATCAACCTCTTCTTGCTTTCAATGATGGCCTGTTCAAGGTGCTTCTGGCGCAGCTCTTTTTCTTTGCGCTGGGTAATATCTCGGACCACACTCATCAGATATTTTTCGCCTTTGAGCCTCAGGATAGAGGTGTTGACCTCTACCGGCATCTGGCTGCCATCCTTGCGCATCATTATTTCTTCGCGATGCTGGCTGGACTCGCCCTCCTTCTCCTCCTCTTGAACCTGGCTGTCATCTTGATGGACGAGGTCGGCCATGGTGAGGTGTAGCAGTTCATCCCGACTATAGCCGAGCATTTCACGGGTCTTGGTGTTGATGTCCACTATGTGGCCGTCGAAAGTCTCCAAAAAGACGGCGTCGTTGGCGCCTTCCACCAGGGTTCGGTAGCGCTCCTCCGAATCTCTTAGTGCCTGTTCTGTCTGTTTGCGCTGAGTAACGTCTTCTAAGATTGCCTGGAATGCCGGACGTCCGTCGAAAAAGATCAGGCCTATGGTAGCCCGAATGTCCATGGTGGAATCGTCACTTGCCAAGCCGCGAAATTCAAGGGTCTGCTCAGATTGTGCCGAACGCTCCTTGTCGAGGTTCCGAGTCAGGTCTGCAAAGGTCTGACGGTCCCCAGGATGGAGCAATTCGATGAAATCCCGGCCCAAGAGCGAGGAAGGCTGGGGATAGTTAAACATGGTGGCCATTACCTTGTTGCAATAACGAATGACACCTTGATTATCTATGATGCTGATCGAATACAGGTTGCCCTCTACTAAAGAGCGATACTTGTCTTCGGAGCGAATGAGCGCCTCCTGAAGCTCGCGTCGTTCTTCTTCGACCTCGAGCGCTCTGGCGAGCATGGAGAAAACGGCTATCTCGTGGGGGAGCACTTTGTGGCCTTCAGTGAAGGCGACGCAGAAAGAGCCGCAACAGCGCTCATTGACCAAGAGTGGCTTGCAAATGCTTGTTTGCAACTTATGGTGCCTTACCAGATAGTCTTTTTGCAGCTCTGCATCTTGACCGAGGTTTTCATAAACCTCCGGTTGTTCGCTGGTACTTTGCATGATTTTACTGAGCAGAGGGCCTCTCTGCACTTTGCTGCCTTCTTTTACCTCCACTTGACCGTCGGCATGAGCCAAGGTAAGCGACGGTTCTTTTCCGTCCCTCTCAGCTCTGTAGTGAAGAGAACAAGAGGCGGCCAGCAGGTTGCTGGCTTCGAGGATAACTTTTCGGATATTGGCGTTGTGATCAGTATCGAAGTTAAAGAAGAGCTGATTCAATGAGCTGGTTCGTTTTTCCAGTCGCTTCTGAGGGGTAATATCGAGAAGGATGCCGCTGATGTGATCGATGTTGTTGTCCTCATCGAAGACCGCTTGGCCTCTCACTTGGAGCCACCTGTTCTTGCCGTCGCGGTTCCGGATGAGGTATTCCCGAACCAGACTGCCTCCCTGCTCCGAGGCAGAATGGAGCAAATCTGCTGCGAGGGAGCCGGTCTCGTCACCGCAGAGTGACGACCAGAGATCGGGCTCCGTCTCAAAAGCTTCAGGAGCGTACCCGGTTAGCTCTTTGATCTTCTCATCCACAAATTGGGTAGTCCCGTCGGCAAAGACGGTGAACACTACTCCTGGGATATTTACGAGCAGACTTCTGAAGTGTTGCTCAGAACGCTTAATCGTTTTTAACTGCTGGCGTTCCCGCCAGGCCCGTTTTAATTTGGCCTCAAACTCGTCGTTGCTGAAAGGTTTCTGGATAAAGTCTATGGCACCTGCAACCAGGACATCGTCATACGAGTAGTGCATGTTGAAGGCGGTCATCAGTATGACGTCAGTTTTGGGATAGTGCTTTTTGATGAACTTGGTGAGCTGGAGTCCATCCATCCCCGGCATTGCGATGTCACTGATTACCAGGGAGAAGACCTCTTTTGCCAAAAGATCTTTCGCCTCAGAGGGCTTGGAGGCAGTGGCTGACTCGAGGCCAATATTCTGGATGATGTCAGCGCAGAGACTGCGCACTTCATCAACATCATCCACCACCAGAATTTTACCCACTGGTAGATCGGGTTTTAGCCAGGGTACCGGTGCGGTGTCATTCATGGGTGCCCCCGAACTTTTCGGGAAATGGCAGAAAAAGAACCTCTAAAGTGCGATACACTGTAGCACCTATGAGAAAAGATTTCAATTGGAATTCTGAAGGGATGCGGCTCCTCAACTCTCCTCGTCCTTCCCAATGGTCTGCCGATGACGAGCCTCATCTTCTTTCCGAGAGACAGCTCTGATAAGCAGTAACAGGAAAAAAGCAGCCAGGAATGTCTTTATTGTCAGGGCGAAGATAGTATCTGCAGACCAGATGAACAGGACAGGAACAATGATAACTCCCAACAGTATCAGGAGGATGGTAATGGCATTCTCTTTCCGACTGGACATTTATCTGAACTCAGGTACAAGGTACAGGGTACAAGGTCTGACGTCCAAAGGTGAAGATCTTATTCTTACAAAACAATTCTACTTCGAGCGGGATTGTATTAGTCGAGTCAACATACCGGAGATACTACGGCATTCCTTCTGGAGGTGTTGGAAATCCTTGTCATCAAGATATCCTATTTCATGGGCAATAATTGCCTGCGTCAGCACTTCGGCAGTGGAACCCTTGGAAGTAAAGAAGTAGCGAATGGCTTGTTTGTTTGTGCCAAGTTCGTCCCCTTCTGCAATATTACTGGGTATTGAGACTGCAGCCCTCCGGATCTGATCTCTGAGACCATAGTCCTTAAAAAAGATACCATGGCCGGTTAGTTTGTATATAGATACAGCAAGGTCTTTTCCTCTCTTCCAAACTTTAAGGTCCTGAAATTTACCCATCGGTGCCCCCTTTCTTTTTTTGCCTTGTACCCTGTACCTTGCACCTTGTATCCTTGTACCCTGTACCTTAAACCTTATACCTCAAATACGCCATTCAGTAGAGATTACCAGTTAGTCACAGATCCGGTCAACCACAAGGGGTTTTATTGACAGGCATACCTTACTATGATAGATAGAATCGCTGCGTTTATGGGCGAACGTGGCTAGATTCTAACGATAATCAGAGGGGCGACTAGCTCAGTGGATAGAGCGTTGGTCTCCGGAACCAAAGGTCCCGGGTTCGATCCCCGGGTCGCCCTCCATAGTGATATCAAAGAATTAGAGATGTTACTCTAGCTCTTTTTTCGTTCAGGATATCTATTTCCCCCACACTATCCCCCACATGCGCAAAGAGAATAGTTAGTATCAGGCCTTTCACGCCGGCGACAGGGAAGTGAACTTGCCCTGAGCTCGTCGAAGGGAATCCCCTTGGGCACGACATAATTATTTCAAGGGGGATAGATTTATTTGTATACAAAAATACAAATATATTGTATATAAAAATACAATTTTTTCTTGACAAATACAATTCAAAGAGTTAGTTTATTACTGAAACTGGAGGTTCTATGGGACCGTCAATCAAATACAGGCTCAGTGCCAACGATCTGCTAGACACTCTGGATAATTGGAACAGTCTGATGAATTTCCGCGTTAGCTTGATTGCCTGTGGCGGTACGGCTCTGACCCTCCTCAAAATCAAAGATTCCACTAAAGATATAGACTTCATAGTGCCTATGCAGAAAGAATACGATAGATTGATGAAATTTCTTAGAGATTTGGGTTATGAGGAAAAGGGAAGTGGTCTCGCACATGATGATGACCCTAATTTCATCTATCAGTTCTGGTATGGAAACAAAGTCTTCACCACGGATCTTTTGGATTCGCCTTTGGACCCGGACAAACATATCCTGATCAAACAGTGGAGCCACATCTATCTGGGTGCGTTGAATCTAAACGATTTGATTATCACCAAGATGTTCCGGGGAACATCTGTGGATAGGAAAGACTGCATTGATGCCTTTGCTACCGGACAAGTGAACGCAGAAGAACTCCTTGAGAGGTATTCAGAGGCCGCGCGCTACGATTTGAACCCTAGAAAAGTGATGAAAAACTTCGTTTATCTGGCTGAAGACTTGCGCGAGTTGGAACTGATAAGCGATGAATTTTTTGAAAAGGCTAGATTATGCGTATGAAAAGGGAAGATCTTGTTTTCAATTTGGGCCGTCTCGGCTATTCGCTCGTCACGCCGGACGTACAGGAAGTTGGAGAAGAGCAGGTGGTTGAATTGCTAGCTGAACTGGTTAATTCGAAGGATCTCAGGCTAGTAGAGGGCTTTCCTGTTGTCTTAGCAAATTGCGCTCAAAGAGGCATGAATTTAGATTTTGCGGCCTTATTAGCCAAGCACAAGCCTCGCAGTCACAAAAGACAAGCTCTGGAAAAGCTGCTGTTGCTAAGCTCTGATTTGCTCACCCAAGAGGGTTTGGACAAACCAGCGGGTCTCGAAGAAGTTAAGAAGTCTTTCAAAAACAAGTATGGGGATCTTCTCGCGAATGATGTTGTGACTCTCGGTGCTAAGACCTCTTTGTCAACAGAACGTTTGAGGAACACTCTTAGAAGATACGTGACTAATCTGGAAACTTCAAGATCAACGCGAACTAGAGAAAAGAACAAGCAACGTCGTTCATTTGAGCTAAACTACCACTTGAGTACCCTTTTCGCCCCGAAACAAAGGGAACTCGTTTTAAGAAAGCACAACAAAGAGCCTTTGAATAAGACTGAGAAGGAGTATTTCTCAAGAACGGTCAAGAAGAAACTTGAAGCTTTGAGCAATAGCGAAGTGATGAAAGTAGCAAAAGCACTTACAAGGCATTAGGACTCATCGGGAATAATTGGAGTGATCTCAAACTAGATTTAGACACTCCCAACGCAGACCAGCATCGGCTTTCGATGTCTTCGCGATGGGTGAAACTCAACGTAATTATGGTGTTCTCTGAGACGGAGATAAAAGCTGGGGTAAACGGGGAGTACCCTTGGGGACGCCAAATGATTTCAAGGGGTTAGGTAATGTATCTAACCCCTTTCTTTTTGTTATTTTATATTTCCCCCACATTATCCCCCACATGCGCAAAGAGAATAGTTACTACTCACTCCTTATCAGCGATACACGGTCAGCTATTCTGTGGGAGCGGCTTTTAGCCGCGATTTGAATGCCCACAACGCTTTCAGCGGTTTTAACGCCTTCAGTGCAGTTTTTTAGAAAATGACAAACTTTAAGTTTATATCTAAAATAGCTTAATATACTAGAATTTAATTAAAACTTGTAAAAGTATGGATACAAAAAAGATCTTGACA
>PVMK01131705.1_pt1 | contig 32783 bp, 25 predicted proteins | sample 1853481 | NCBI WGS metagenome assembly PVMK01 (sample SAMN08533507, study PRJNA380276) | Marine sediment metagenome, whole genome shotgun sequencing project.
CCCCCCCCCTTCGTGTGATCGCGCCGATTCCGGACCTCTGGCCGCGTTTTCCTCCCTCCGCTCGGTCGGGATGGCCGGACGGCCTATCCCTCCGTCGCTCCAGTCGGAGAAACGCACCCAGAGGCCCAATCTCGGCGCGATCGCGGAATCTCCGCTGCGCTCCGATTCCGCGGGGCATGGTTCGTTCCTGGATCCCCCGAGGTCGGCGCGGCGGCTTCGCCGCCCCCGTCGCTGCCGCTGCGGACCTCTGCTGCGGCCCGCGATATGCCGCAATCTGGAGCGCGCAAGCGCGCACCATCTCACGACGTTTCGCGGTCCTCGCGACGAGGCCCTCAGCGACAGCGCCACGCCGACTGAGGCTTCCCGGCGGTGGGTTCAAGCTTGGGGGCGGCAAATCCGAAATCCGAAATCCGAAATCCGAAATCCTTCCGTGCCCGAATCAAACCCATCCACAGGCTGTTGCATCTCATGAAAAGGCGAAGCTTCAGGAACGGAGACGGCCACGGGGCATCACCGAACTTCTCCTGTAGATTTGCGTACTTGCTGATGGGTTGGAAAACGACGGAGGACGAGCATGGCAAAGGTATTGAGACTGCTGGTTATCGTGGTGGTCGTGGCCGGCGTTACGGGTGGGATCTACGCGTGGGTCGGCTCGCGCGGTGGTGACGAGAACGGCAATGTGCTGGTTGACGCGGAGATCGGCTCCATCACGGAGAAGGCGCTGGCGGTGGGCCAGATCGAACCGCGCGAGAGATTCCAGATCAAGTCGAAGATCTCGGGGATCGTCAAGCGCTGCTTTGTGGAGGTCGGGGACGAGGTCAGTGCGGGCGACGCGCTCTTCGAGATCGCTCCCGATCCGACCCCGCAGGAGCTTCTCAACGTGGACCACCGCGTCCGCTCGTCGGAGGCGAGCCTCCAAAAGGCGAGGGCCGATTACGAACGCGGCCGGGAGCTGCACGAGGACGGGCTGATGGCCAAGGGCGAACTCGATGCCCTGCGTGAGGTCTACGAGCTCGCGCGAATCGCCAGTCAGCAGGCCCACGACAACCAGGATCTCACGCGCAGTGGGCGGGTGACCGGTGGCGAAACCGAGGTCGAGGCCATGATCCGAACCACCGAAAGCGGCACGGTGCTGGCGCGCATGGTCAACGTCGGAGACCCCGTTGTCCCGCTGACCTCCTACCAGCCCGGCACCGAGCTCGCCAACGTCGCCGACATGGGTGATCTGATCTTCAAGGGCACCGTGGACGAGATCGATGTCGGCAAGATAACGGTCGGGATGCCGTGCCGGATGAAGGTCGGCGCCCTGCCTGACGAGATTGTCACAGGACACCTGTCGAGGATCGCTCCACAGGCTCAGAAGAGCGAGGGGGCGACCCTCTTCGACGTCGAGATCGAGCTCGACCCGGATCAGCAGGTGACCTTGCGCGCCGGCTACTCGGCCAACGCCGACATCGTGATCCGCGAGAAGCAGGACATCGTCCTCATTCCCGAGCGACTGGTCCTCTTCGAGGATGACCAGACTTTCGTCGAGGTACCGGGCGAGGGGCCCGAGGCCGAACCGCAGAAGATTGCGGTCGAGCTCGGGCTGTCGGACGGTACCTCGACGTCGAGATCGTTTCCGGGCTCGGTGAAGGCGACCAGGTGGTTCAACGGCCACCGCGTGAGATCTCATGATGGAGAATTTCGAATTCCGAATTTCGAATTTCGAATTTCCCACCCGCCCAACTCCTCAGAGTTCCTGGGTGGATGGGAGAAAAATTCGAAATTCGAAATTCGAAATTCGAAATGATGAGGTGCTGGCGTGACCGGCTTCGGTTCGTTTTTCCGGCAGCTCGCCCGTGACCTGTGGAGCCAGAAGCTGCGCACCTTCCTCACGACCTTCGGCATCATCTGGGGCACGGTGGCGGTGAGCTTGCTGCTCGCCTTCGGCCACGGGCTGCACCGGCAGATGATCAAGAGCGTGGCCGGACTTGGCGACCGCATCGTCATCGCCTGGCCCACGCGGACCTCGATGGTCTACGAGGGTCTCGGCAAGGGGCGGCGGATGCGAATGATGGAGGAGGACATCCAGTACCTGAAGGCGCAGGTGGAGCTCATCGACGGGATTTCCGGCGAGTACTCCGACAGCCTCATTGCCCGCTTTGGAGAACGCCAGCGGTCGGTGAGCGTGTCAGGGGTCTCGCCGGCCTACGGCACCATGCGTAACATGATTCCAGCGGTGGGCGGGCGCTTCATCAACAACCTCGATGTCGAAAAGCGTCGGCGGGTGGTATTCGTAGGTAACGAGCTGGCGGAGGATCTGCTCGGCACCCTTGAGGCGGTCGGCGAGACGGTCATGATCCACGGCTCGCCATTCCTGGTGGTCGGCGTGCTGGTGCCGAAAGAGCAGGACTCGGCGTACTCGGGCCGCGACCACTCCAAGATGATCATCCCCGAGTCGACCTTTCGTGCACTCACCGGCCAGAAGTACGTCGACAACTTTATCTACAAGGCGCCTTCCCCCGAGCTCAACGAGATCTTGAACGATCAAGTCAGGGCTGCGTTGAGCAGTCGATTGCGGTTCCACCCCGACGACGACCAGGCGGTGCAGCTGTGGGACACCACCGAGATGTTCGTCTTTATGGACGCCTTCATGCTCGGGTTCCAGATCTTCCTTGGCATCATGGGTGTGCTGACCCTGGTGGTCGGCGGCATTGGTGTCTCCAACATCATGAACGTGGTGGTCGAGGAGCGGACCCGGGAGATCGGCATCAAGATGGCGCTCGGTGCGCGGAGCCGCGCTATCCTGACCCAGTTCATGCTCGAGACCATGATTTTGACCGCAGTTGGCGGGGGGATTGGGCTCGCCGTCTCGTTTGCGATCTGCTCGGCCTTTCCGGTCAACCTCGAGGAGTACGTTGGGCTGCCCACCCTGTCGCCGGGTCTGGCGATGCTCACAGCGTCGATCCTCGGTTTGGTCGGCTTCGTAGCCGGTTACTTTCCGGCGCGTGATGCCTCGCGCCTCGACCCGGTCGTCGCCATGAAGCTGTAATCAGGAGATCATCAAATGCGGATTTCGGATTTCGGATTTCGGATTTGCCGGCCGCAGACGCAGGCCGGACCTGCTGGTCGAGTGGCAGCCGGTCCGCGTTCGGCAGTCCCTGATTCACGATCGGCACCGTGGTGGAAGAGCTCATTGCACGCAGTTCACAACCCAGCGAAAAGGGGGAGGGGTGATCTGAATCGTGTTTCCCGAGGTTCAGCTCTTTGTTTTCGAACAGGAGTTGCTGAATCCCGAACGGATCGCGGGCTGTTTTCAATCCCGCGAGTAGGTTGCGAAAATCCGAAATCCGAAATCCGAAATCCGAAATCGCGTGGGGGTGTGGTGTGAGGCTGCTCGATTGGCGGGTTGTGACCCGGCTGTTCGTGAAGGCTTCCTCCCTTCAACGCAAACGGGCGACGCTGACCATCGCCGCCATCGCCTGGGGTACGGTGGCGATCGTCATGCTTCTGTCCTTCGGCGAAGGGCTCAAGATCCAGCTGATGAAGGGCCGCCGTGGAATGGGCGAGAATATCGCCGTGTGGTGGCCGGACGAGACCTCGAAGGTCTGGCAGGGCCTGCCCGAAGGCCGTCCCATCCGGCCGCGGATGGACGACATCACGTACCTGCGCGGGCGTATGACAGCCGCCTCCGGCGTCGTTGGCGAGTTGACCAGCTGGTCGTCGTCGCTCACCTTCGGCACGACCACCATTACCGGCCGGGTGACCGGTGCCAACTGGGAATACGGCGAGATCCGCCACCACTTCCCACAGGCCGGTGGCCGCTTCTTCAACATCAACGACGAGCGCGACAAGCGTCGAGTGATCTTCCTCGGCGACGAGTTGGCTGAAGACATCTTTGGTGAAGTGGATCCGGTGGGCGAAACAATGTTCGTTGATCGTGTGCCGTATCTGGTCATTGGGGTTCTCCAGCCCAAGATGCAGATGGGGACCTACAAGGGACCCGACGAGGGCGGTTCCGTCATCCCCATCACCACCTTCTCCGCGCAATTTGGTCAACAGCGGCTGACCAACATCGTCTTCAAGGCGCGCACCGCCGAGGACATGCCGCTCGCCCGAGAGCAGTTCAACCAGGCGCTGGCGGCCAAATACCGCTTCGACCCGACCGATGAGCAGGTGACAGGAGTGTGGGACACCGTCGAGGGTGCGCGCGTGATGAGCAACATCATGATTGGCATGCAGATCTTCCTCGGCATCATCGGCGTCCTGACCCTGCTGATCGGCGGTATCGGGGTTGCCAACATCATGTACGCAGTGGTCAAGGAGAAGACCCGCGAGATCGGGGTGCAGATGGCGCTTGGCGCTCGCCGGGGGTGGGTGACCGGACCGTTCGTGCTGCAGGGGCTTTCATACACCCTGGTGGGTGGCGCGATGGGTCTGGCCATTGCGGTTGTGATCATCCTCCTGCTCGGCCTGATCCCGGTGGAGGGCAATCAGGCTCTCGAGTTCCTGGGCAAGCCAACCCTGTCGTGGCAGATCGCGGCCGCGACAGCGGCGATTCTCGGGGGCATCGGCATCCTCGCCGGCTACTTTCCCGCCCGGCGGGCGGCCACAGTCGATCCCGCAGAAACTCTGAGGTACGAGTGATGAACTCAGCAATTTCGGATTTCGGAAACCGCTGGCGGCAGCGCAGTGAGCTCAGGGTTCATCCGAAGGAGGAGGCCATGAGCCACGCGCTGGCGACGGTGCTTCGCGACGGCCGAAGGCCGTCAGCAATTCGGATTTCGGATTTTTCCCCTGCCCACCCGGCCCCCAGCCATGGAACTCGGAGTGAGCTATGAACTGGCCATCGAAGAAGAAAAAAATTGCGGAGTCGAACGGTCACATCATCGACATGCGGTCGATCACCAAGGTTTACGACACCGGCAAGATCCAGGTCGAGGCCCTCCGCGGGATCGATCTGAAGGTGCGGAACGGTGAGTTCGTGGCGGTCGTTGGGCCCTCGGGCTCGGGGAAATCGACCCTTCTCAACCTTCTCGGCTGCCTCGACACACCGACCGGCGGCGAGTACCGCCTGAGCGGTGAGGCGGTCGCCGGCCTCGACCGCGATCAATTAGCCGATATCCGCAACCGGCGCGTGGGCTTCGTTTTCCAGAACTTCAACCTGTTGCCCCAGCTCACCGCGCTCGAGAACGTGGAGATGCCGTTGCTCTTTGGCGGCGTCGGGCGGCGCGAGCGGCGACGACGCGCCCTCGCGCGGCTCGAGGCGGTGGGTCTCGCCGACCGTGTAGAGCACCGGCCGACCGAACTCTCTGGAGGCCAGATGCAGCGGGTGGCGATCGCACGGGCGCTGGCTATGGAGCCCGACATCGTGCTCGCCGACGAGCCCACCGGCAACCTCGACACCGGCTCTGGTTCCGACGTCATGGGGGCTCTGCAGGAGCTGTGGGATCAGGGCAGCACGCTGGTCGTGGTGACCCACGACACCGCCCTGGCCGGCCGAGCCAATCGCATGGTTGAGATCCGCGACGGACTCGTGGTCGAGGATAGGCCCACTGGATGAATTAGGAAGCCGCAGGTGGCAGCGCAGTGAGCTCAGGCCTCATTTGAAGGAGGAGGCCATGAGCCACGCGCTGGCGACGGTGCTTCGCGACGGCCGAAGGCCGTCACCAATTTGGACAAGTCATGGCGCGCTGCCACGTTCCGGCGATGCGCTCCTGACTTCGAGGAGACCCGTTTCCCATCGTTCTTCCCGAGAGGATGCCAGGCACCTCCAGTGAACGCGCTTTCCCCGCGCCTTGCTGGATTCGTGGGTCGGAAATCCGCAATCCGAAATCCGCAATCCGAAATTTAAAGATGGGTCCCCTGGATACGTTCGGGGTACAATGGTGGGTGAAGGATTGGAAATGATCGAGGACGAACTCACCCCCACGCGACGACAGTTTCCCAGGATCCCGACGGAAAACGTGGTGATGATCCACCGCATCGGGCCGGCTGAGCAGCAGGAGATGGCGACCGCTCGCCAGATCGGTCTTGGCGGCCTCATGATCTCCAGCGTCGAACCGCTCGGGGTGGACTCGTACCTGCGGCTCAAGATCACCATCGACAACGAGGTCGTCGAGGCTACCGGTAGGGTGGTGTGGGAAAAACCGGCCGACGACGGCTCGACCGATGTCGGGGTTGCCTTCATTTCGATCGACAGCGCCCACTCGGACACGATCCTCGCCCAGATGTGGCAGGCCGACGCGAGCTAGCGCCCACCCACTCGATAATGGATGCTCGATTCTCGATCCACCCACCCGCCCCCTTGACAAGCTGGATCGCGAATCTAGGTTTTTGTCGCATCGAGCATCGAGCATCGAGCATCGAGCATCGAGCATCGAGCATTCAATTTCGCCCGCCCCGTTTCCGGTTTATCCCGACCTAAACCGTCACCGCCGTCAACGCGAGGGTCAGGATCATGGTCGCTATGAGCGTCACCAGATAACCGATCAGCAGGGCGACCATCTTGATCACGGTGAACATCCGGCCCTGACCGTAGACGCGGCGCAGGGCGAGGAAGCTGTAGACCGCGATCACCAGAACTGAGAGACCGTTGCCCAGGCCATCTCCTTCTCCCGCTCGCATTCCCAGATCGACCAGCAGCCCGATGAGGAGGGCGAGGAAGGCGAAGCTGTGGAGGTGGAGCGAAAACACGAGGTGGGCCACGTAGCGACGTCGTCGGTAGAGCACCGAGAGCAGAGCCGCGAAGACCGGCACCAGGAGGATGATCGACTTGGCGAGCCGGTCGGTGAAGATCCGGTTGAGACGATCCGGATCATTCTCGGAGAGCTCGGCAACCGGGCCAAGAACTCTGTCCAGTAACGATGGCTCTTTCGATTCGTCGATGGCAGTGGCGTCGCCGTTCTCTTCCTCGGTCCCCAGATCGATCTGTAGGCCCGTCACCACCCCGTCCTCACCGTCGTCGATCCGCACCACCGAGTACCCGGACAACGCCAGGGCCAGGAAGAGCATGACGCTGAATGCGAAGTAGAGCTTGAACGGGTGGATATAGCGGACGCGGCGACCGGCCAGAAACTCCACCGTCAGCCAACCTGGCCGGGCCACCAGCGGACCGAGGGTCCGGAAGATGCGGGCGTCGACCGAGAGGAACGATTCCATCGCCTCGTCGGCGAGCTCGCGGAACGGCTGGTCGAGATCGATCTGGCGCTGCCCGCAGGAGGAGCAGTAGGGGCCATTCAGTGCGGCCTGGCAGTTCGGGCACAGATGATCATCGTGCGGTGTCGGCTGATTCGGTACCATGTCTCCTGTCATTCTAGGAGAAAATGGTGCAGCACGACACCTTGATCGACAAGCCCGGCCTGCGGCAACCGCTTCCTGCTCTCTCCAAAACTGTCTTCTTCAGTGCGGTGGCGGCCAAGATGCTCCTCCACATTCCCGGTCTTTTTCGGTACGGCTACTTCCGTGACGAACTCTATTTCCTCGACTGCGCGCGCCACTTGGACTGGGGGTATGTGGACTGCGCGCCGCTGGTAGCGGTGTATGCAAAGATCGCGCTGCTGCTAGGCGGTTCGTTGCCGTCGTTGAGGGTGCTGTCGATGCTGGCGGGGGCTGCCATGGTGGCATTGACCGTCCTGCTGGCGAGACAGCTCGGCGGCGGCGCGTTTGCCCAGGCTCTCGCCGGTCTCGGGATCATTATCGCCCCGGTACACCTGATGATCGACAGCATCCTGTCGATGAATGCGTTCGAGCCGCTCTTTTGGATGGGCTGCGTCCTGATCTTGATCCGCATCATTCGCGGCGGGGATCCACGTCTCTGGATAGTGTTCGGCGTCCTCGCCGGTCTCGGGCTCGAGAACAAGCACTCGACCCTCTTCTTCGGTGCCGTCGTCGCGGTCGCGGTTGTTGCAACGCCGCTCCGCCGCGAGCTCGCGCGACCCTGGATCTGGCTCGGCGCCGCGGTGGCGCTGGCGATCTTTCTGCCCAACCTCATCTGGCAGTGGCAGAACGGATTCCCGACTATCGAGGATCTGCAAAATGTCCGTGCCACCGGTAAGAACGTCGAGCTCGCTCCGATCCCGTTTCTCCTCCAGCAGGTGCTGATGATGCACCCGGGCAACCTCCCTGTGTGGCTGGCCGGTCTGTGGTTCCTTCTTGCTGGCCGAGGCCGGGCCTTCCGAGCCGTCGGCTGGATCTACGCGTCGCTGTTGGCGCTCTTCATGGTGCTGCACGCCAAGGACTACTACCTGGCGCCGGCCTACCCGATGTTGCTTGCTGCAGGCGGGGTCGCAATCGAGATGTGGAGCGCCCGTATCTCCGGAACGCGCGCCCGAGTGGCCGTTCGCTATTCAATCGCGGGGTGGTTGGTTTTGTCGGGCGCCATCCTCGCCCCGCTTGCTTTGCCGCTGCTCTCGCCGGTGGACCACGTGGCCTATCAACAGAAGCTCGGACTCGAGCCCCCGAAAGCCGAGGCCGCCCACGTCGGACTACTTCCTCAGCTGTGGGGCGATCAGTTCGGATGGCCCGAGCTGGTCGAGGAGGTGGCCGAGGTTTACTGGGCGCTGTCCGAGGAAGAACGTTCGCAAACCGGGATCTTCGCCGGCAACTACGGCGAGGCCGGTGCGATCAACCTCTTTGGTCCACAGCACGGCCTGCCGCCCGCCATCTGCGCCCACCAGACCCACTCCATGTGGGGACCCGGCGATTTCGACGGTAACAACCTCATCTGGCTGCAGTGGGAGCCCGAGTGGCTCGAGGGACGTTGCGGCTCCGTGGAGGTTGTCGGCGAACACTACAACAGGTGGGGAATGGCCGAGGAAAACCGGCCGATCCTGCTCTGCCGTGAACTGTCACCCTCCCTCGCCGAGCAGTGGCCTGAGCTCCGGCACTGGAACTGAATACATTCAACCGAGTGATCGCGGCCATCCGATCGCATAGGTCACGCGACTCAGACCGATCGATCGCGCCCTGCCGATCTTCCACTCGTACCTCTGACCTCCGGTCTGCCGGACCAGGTCTCTCAGCTCGGCGACGGAATAGGTTCTGAGGTTGGAGACGAAGCCGTCCCACATGGCGATGATCGGCACCACCGGGATGAGATAGGTCCATACCAGCCTTCGCCATCGGACGGGACGGATAAACGGCGTGCACAGCCAGACGAATAGCGGAATCAACAGCGTCGGTAGAGCCCAGATCAACCAGTTGCGTTCGGTGTACTCGAAGATCCCAATACCCTCATCCTTGCTCACTGCGTCTGCCAGGACCGCGTGCGCTGCATCGGGGCGAAAGTGGTGGAAGGAGGTGAAGAGAGTCCGGAATCCCTTCAGGTTCGACGGCACGTCGGTCGCATCGATTGAGGTCTTCAAATAGGTGACGACGCCGGTCTCGCCGATATTCCTCTGCGCCTCCAGGTTGGGGTACTTGTCGGTCAGGGTTACGTGGAGATCACTGAAGCCGAGCCGGCTGAGAGCCGGGATGAGCGACAGGAGAGGTCGACCGGCTCCCGAGCACAAATCGACGATCCTTGTCGCTCCCGCCCCCTTCAAAGTGCCGGCGAGAAGAGGAGCCACACATGCGTACGGTTTGAAAACGGAGGCGTGGAATGACAGGAAATCGGTCAGGAGATCCCGCCACACGGAGGGAAACCAAGGCAGCTCGTGGAGCTCTACGAGGTGTATCCGACCCACCCGACGACAATACACCGGTGACGCCCCTCCGCTTATTGGTTTATGATTCACCGATGTTGAAGCATGTCATTTTCCAAAAAGGTTTCAGGCCATTCTTCCTCCTGGGCGGAACGTTGGCCGCATTCCTGGTGCCCTGGTGGGCCCACACCTATCAGCAACCGATGTCGGGGGAGCCCGGCCTCGAGAGCATTTCCTGGCACAGCCACGAGATGGTCTTCGGTTTCACGATGGCGATCGTCGCGGGATTCCTGCTGACCGCGGTCGAGAACTGGACCAGTCGGCCCACCGCGCGCGGTCCATTCCTCGCGGCCCTTGTCGGTCTGTGGATGATCGGGCGGCTGGTCGGTTTCGGCGGAGCGGCTGCCGCGATCGGAGGGCTTGCCGACCTCATCTTTCTTCCGGTCCTCACCGTCGCACTGGCCATTCCTCTGTTTCTCGCTCGGAGCCGGCGCAACTACCTTCTCCTCGCCATCCTGCCGCTGCTGTGGATCTGTGACCTCCACCTCCACCTGTGGAGCTCCGGTCTGCTGCCACAGTCGTATCCGCGCACCGATCTCGTGGCGGTCGATCTCATCGTGGTGGTGCTCGTCATCATTACGGGCAGGATCGTGCCCCTCTTTACCCGCAACGCACTCGCCGACGAAGGCATCCGTTCCAACCCGAGCCTCGACATCGCCGCCATCATCGCCGTCATCGTCGTAGCCGCGACCGAAGTCGTCGCGCCGCGTGGATACTTCATGGCCGTCGTGGCCGGCATTGCCGGGCTACTGGTGCTCGGCAGATCCGTTCACTGGGGATTTCTGAAAACTCTCGGCCGGCCGATTCTGTGGGTGCTTCACGTCGGCCACTCCTGGATATGGCTTGGTCTTTTCCTCAAGGCCGCGGCGGCCGCAGGTGCCCCCGTCCAGCCGAGCGTGGCGACACACGCCCTGACTGCCGGCGCCATCGGCACGCTGACCCTCGGCATGATGGCCCGGGTCACCCGCGGCCACACCGGGAGGCCGCTTGCCGTGTCGCCGATGATGACGATCGCCTTTGCGGCCATCACGGGCGCCGCCATTCTGAGGGTCTTCGGACCGTTACTACGAGCCGACCTTACGCGGTCGGCGCTCCTGCCCTCGGCCGGATTCTGGTCACTCGCCTTTGTTCTCTACCTCGTGGGCAACGCTCGTTTCCTCATGACGCCCCGTCCAGATGGAAAGCCAGGCTAGCTCACCCTACCCACCCATCCCAACGTTTGAACGTTTAACGTTAAACGTTTGAACGTTGTCCTCTGCAACGTTTATCCGTAATTCGTGGCGGTGCCCTTACAATACTCCGCAGGAGGATCCGGACCATGAACGACGATGCTGTGTTCACCGGCGGCTGCCTGTGCGGCGCGGTGCGGTTCGAGGTCAGGCCGCCGACGAAGTGGTGCGCCCACTGCCACTGCTCGCTGTGCCGCCGCGCGCACGGTGCGGCCTTCGTGACCTGGTTCGGGGTGGAGTCATCACGATTCGAGATCGTCGATGGGGCCGATCGCGTCAGTTGGTACCAGTCCACGCCCGAGGCAAGCCGCGGGTTCTGTGATCGTTGCGGCAGCACCATGTTCTTCAAGAGCGACCGCTGGGCGGATGAGACCCACATCGCCATCGCCCACATGGAGGGACCGATCGATCGCGAACCCACGGCGCATGTCTTCTACGACGCCCACGTCGACTGGGTCGAGTTGGGCGACAAACTGCCACGTCTGGGCGGACCGTCGGGGACCGAGCCGCCCAATTAAGAATTGAGAATTGAGAATTACTCCGAATCACGCCTCTTCCGCCACCGTCTCGGCCCGTCCGTGCTTGTCCCGTTTGCCGCGGAGTTTCTCTCCGAATTGGTCCATGTAGGCGTAGACCACGGGCACCAGGAAGAGGGTGAGAAGGGTCGAGGTGGTCATGCCGCCGGCGGTGGCCACCGCCATCGGCGCCCTCGCCTCGGCGCCCTCGCCGATGGCCAGGGCCACCGGCAGCACACCGAAGATCATCGACACCGCGGTCATAAGAATCGGCCGCAGCCGGATCGGGCACGCTTCGCGCAGCGCCGCCTCGCGGTCGAGGCCGGCCTCCTGCTTCTGAATCGTCAGGTCGACCAGCAGGATCGAGTTCTTGGTCACCAGTCCGAAGAGCAGGATGATGCCGATCACCGACATGATGTTGATGGTGTAGCCGGTGACGAAAAGGGCCAGCAGCGCCCCGGTCATGGCCGGCGGCAGAGCAAACATGATGGTGAAGGGGTGGAGCAGCGAGTCGAACTGGCTTGCCAGCAACATGTAGACGATGAGGATGGCGAGGCCGAGGGCGAAGAGCAGCGAATTCATGGACTCCGCGAACTCCTCGGCCTGGCCGGTGGCCTTGGCGTAGTAACCGTCGGGCAGCTCCTCGGCGAAGATGCGGTCGACGGTCTCGAGGGCGCGATTGAGGACGACCCCTTCGAGGTTTGCGGTCAGGAGAACACTGCGCTCGCGGTTGGTGCGGTTGATGTTGATCGGACCGACGCCGTGGCTGATCTCCACCACCGAATCGAGCCGCACCATCTGGCCGGAATTGGTCCGCACCTGGAGCCGCCCAATGTCCTCGGGAGTCAGCGCCTGTGACGGGTGGACCTTGATTCGCACGTCGTAGCGCTTGCCCTGGTCGGTGAAGGAGCCGACCTCGCGGCCGGCGATGAGGGCGTAGACAGTTTCGAAGATTGTTGCCGCGTCGAGGCCGAGATCGGCTGCTCGTTCGCGATCGACGTTGACGAAGAGCTGCGGTTGCTCGAGATCGAGGTTGGTGTCGAGGTCGACAAACCCGGGCTCGGCACTGAGCCTTTCCATGACCCTTCTCCCGATACGGTCGAGCTCGCCGAGGTTGGGGCCGCGGATCGAGTATGCGAGGGCCTTCTCACCGCCCTCGCCACCTACGTTGTAGAAGCTGAACTCGATGACCGAAGCTTGCAGACCCTCGATCTCGGCCAGCTCGCGCCGCAGCCGTTGCACGACCTCGATCTGCGGCGCCTCGCGTTGCGAGGGTTTGTACATCCGCATGAACATGATGCCCGAATTGACCTGACCGCGTTCCTCGATATCGAGCGCGGCGAAGCCTGAGCGGATCTCGGGTTGTTCGAGCACGATTCGCTCCATCTCCTGCATCTTGCGGTCCATCGCCTCGAGCGAGATTCCGACTGGCGCCTCTGCGAAAATCATGAACGCCGACATGTCCTCGGCGGGCGCGAACTCGGCGCCGATGAAGGGCGTCAGGCCGAGGCTGGCGAAAACAATTACCGCTGATACGACGAGCGTGATGATCTTGTGGCGCAGGACCCAGTCGAGGGCGCGCGAGTACGAGGATTCGAGCCGCTTGAAGCCGTTCTCGAGGAATTCGTAGAGCCGTCCGTGCTTGGGCCTCACGGTCAGGATCCGCGAGCTCAGCATCGGGGTCAGGGTAAGGGCGACGAAGAGCGAGATGAGGACCGCTGCCGCCACCGTGATGCCGAACTCGAAGAGGAACTGGCCGATCATTCCCTTCATATAGGCGACGGGGATAAAGACCGCGGCAATGGCAAAGGTAGCTGCCATTGCTGCGAGCGCGATCTCTTTCGTTCCCTTGAGGGCAGCGGTAAACGGGTCCTCGCCCTCCTCCTGGTGACGGAAGATGTTCTCGAGCACCACGATGGCGTCATCGATCACAACCCCGACCGACAGCGCCAGCGCCAGCGTCGTGAGATTGTTGAGCGAGAAACCGAAGAGGCGCATGAAACCGAAGGTGGCGATGAGCGAGGTCGGGATCGCGAGCGAAACGATGAAGGTGGAGCGCCACGAGCGCAGAAAGACGAAGACAACGAGGATCGCCAGGACGGCGCCGTAAACGATGTCCACTTGCACGTTCTCGATCGACTTCTCGACGTACTCGGCGCCGTCAAACGCGACGTCGTAGAAGAGGCCGGGCGGAAAATCCTTGGCGAGTTCGTCCATCTTTTCGCGTGCGGCTCGATTCACGTCAACAAGATTGGCGCCTGAGCGCGGCGCGACCCCGAGACCGAGGGTCGGGGTCAGGTTGTAACGGGCCATGCCGCGTTCGTCACCGACGCCGAGCTGGGTGAAACCGACGTCCGAAAGCCGTATCGGATGACCGTCGACGGTCGAGACGATCATCTGATCGAAATCCTCGACGGTTTCGAAGAGACCGAGGTTGCGAACGGCGAGCTCGGTCAGGGGACCTTCGATAAACCCGCCCGGGAGCTCGAGGTTTTCGCGGCCCAGCGCCATGATGACGTCTGAAACTGCCAGACGGTGGGCGGCGAGCTTGTCGCGGTCGACCCAGATGCGGATCATGGGTTCGCGGAAGCCGGGGACAATCACGTTACCGATGCCGGGCACCGACTGCAGTGCCGGCTTGACGACCTGGTCGGCGTAGTCCGAGAGCTCGCGGGCATCGAGGCCGGCGAGCGCCATCCACAGCATGGGCTGCGAGTTGACGTCGAACTTCTGGACGATCGGCGGTTCGGCATCGAGCGGGAGCTGTCCGACGGCTCCCGACACCTTGTCGCGGACGTCCTGGGCCGCGATGTCGATGTCGCGCTCGGTGGTGAACATCACAGTCACCTGGGACACACCTTGTCCGGAGTAGGAGGTAAGCTGGTCGATGCCTTCGATGGTGTTGACCGCCGCCTCTATGGCGTCGGTGACGTCCGACTCCATGACCTCCGGCGAGGCGCCGGGGAGGATGGTAATGACGGTGACCATCGGGAAGTCGATGGACGGCAGGAGGTTAATGGGCAGGGTCTGATAGCCGAGGATGCCGAAGACCACCAGCGCCACCATCATCATGATGGTGAAGACCGGGCGGCGGATTGCGACGTCATACAAGTTCATTGATTTTCCCTCTGAAAATTCTCAATTCTTAATTTTGAATTCTCAATTGCGCTCCGAGCACATTGGAGTGCTTCGACGCCCTCCCGGTCCTCAATTGAGAATTGAGAATTGAGAACTGAGAATTCTGCTGAGGCCATCGACTCAGCCCTCGCTGACAATTATGACTGGGATGCCGCGGCTGAGGCCGGAGACATCGGCGACGACCGCCTCGTTCGGTGACAGTCCGTCGGCTATCTCGATGAGGCCGTCGTCGCGCCGCCCGATCCTGATGGTGTGGAAGGCGATCGCGCCGTCTTCCACCATCAGCACCTGCGGCAGATCGGAGGTAGCGACCGCTGCCGCCGGCAGCCACAGGGTCTGTTTTACGGTTGGAGCCTCGAGCACCACGTTGGCGAACATGCCGGGCTTGATCGAGCCGTCATTGGCGGCGGTTCCGACGATCTCGAACGAGCGACTGGCCTGCTCGACCACCGGCTCCACGCTGTAGAGCTTGGCGGTGTGGACCGGGCCGGAGACGCCGACCGTGAAGGTGAACTCCTCGAGGCCGGCGAGCTTGGGCGCCCACGCCTCGGGCACCCGTGCCGACACCTTGATCCTGTCGCCGACGGCGAGGTGAAAGAGGCCTTCACCGATCTCGGCCCACTGGCCGGCCACCACCAGTCGCTGGGTGATGGCGCCGGCCGCCGGTGCGCGGATAACGCTGCGATCCGAATTGCGTCGCGCGAGATCCAGGGAGGCAGATGCGGCCGCCACCCGCGCTGTGGCGAGATCGTAGGCCGCCTGCGCCTGGTCGAAGGCGGATTGCGGGATCGTTTCGTCCGAGCGCAGGTCCCGCTTGCGCTCGAGGTTCTTGCCGGCCAGCGCCAGGTCCGCGTCAGCGGCCGCGAGGTTGGCCTCCGCCTGCTGCTGGTAAATGCGGAAAGTGTCCCGGTCCACCTCGGCGAGCGGGGTGCCGGCGGCAACGCGGTCGCCAACCTCCACCAGCACGCGGTCGACCTTGCCGGCAACCTCGGAGGACACGATGACGGTGTCGAAGGCGCGGACCTCGCCCACCAGCTGCACCGACGGGCGCTCCTCGCGCACCTCGGGCCGGACGAGCCGCACCTCGCGCGGTGCGAGCGCGCGCTCGAGGGTCTCGGCGGCGGCGGCGGGGTCATCGCCGTCGCCGCCGTGGCAGCCGGCAAGTAGGGTGACGAAGAACGTCACAAAGAGAATGATCGGGGATTGGCGACGGATGGTGTTCATCTCAGTTCTCCTGGGGGTCCGCCTGGCTCATCTGGCGGAAATCGAGGTCGGGGAGGGGTGGCATTCCCACCGCATAGCGGAGGGAGATAGCCTGAAACTCACGTTGTACGCGAGCGACGATTTGCGAAGTTTCGGCGTCGGTCGCCGCGGTGGTGGCGTTGAGGAGATCGGTGGTCGAAGCCTCACCGACGCGGTAGGCCCGTTCCACTTGCCGATAGGCGAGCCTCGAAGCTTCGGTTCTCTCACGGGCTGCGTCGAAAACGGCGCTGGCAGCCTCGTAACCGATGTAAGCAGAGTCGACCTGGTCCTCGATGGTGCGTCTGAGGGTCTGCTCGAGCAGTTCGACCAGGCGCAGGTCTTCCCTGGCCTTGGCAACTTGCGCCTTGGTGATGCCGCCGTCAAAGATCTGCTGCCTGAGGTTCAGGGTCAGGGACAGCCAATCGTTGGCCGGGAAGCCCGACTTCTGCTGGAAGTACTGGGCCGAGGCGTCGAGCTGCGGATACCAGACCCCGCGTTCGAACTTGACCATGAGGCCGGCGGCTTCGAGCTGGTGTATCAGAGTCAGCACCTCAGGCCGCTGAATGAATGCCTTGGTGGTGAGCTCCTCCTCCGTGCCATCCGGGATCGGGATCGCTCCAGGAGATTTCAGCTCGCCGAAGTCAGCCGTTCCGACGAGACGAGCAAGCCGGTTGCGGGCAAGGGCGGCATCGCCGACGGCCACTGTCAACGCCTGTTTGGCGGATGCCACCTGTGCGCGCCACCGGGCGACATCGGCAACCGAGTTCTCACCGACCTCGAAGAGGCGTTCGGCGACCTTGAGCTGGTTTTCGTTTTCCTCGAGGACAATCTTGCGTACCTCGACCCACTCGGCCAACGCCACCGCGTCAAAAAACGATCTCGCTACATCGAGGGTGAGGTTGTTGATCGTCGTCCACCGGTCGAGATCGGCGATGTCGCGGTTGAGCTTTGCGATGTCCCTCGCTCGGAAGGCGCGAAGACCGGTGAAGAGGTTCTGGCGAAGATCGATGCTTGCCGTCCAGTCCTGGCGCGGACGAATGACAAAACTTTCGTCGGGCGACAGCTCGATCGAGAGATCGTCGTCGTAGAAGGTGTAGGAACCGTTGGCGTCGAGCTTTGGCAGAAAAATCGATTTTGCGAGCGAAACATCGGCCTGTGCCCGCCGAATCTCGCTATCCGCGATCTGCACCATCTCGTGGGTCTCGATGGCCAGCAGGACGAACTCCTTGAGGGTGGCGTCCTGAAGTTCCTGTGCATCCACCACCATCGGCAATGCGGCAAGACCCACGGCAACCAGTACGCAACATATTTCAGAATTTATCCAACGCATGGGCGCCCTCCTGTGGGCAACTGATACGGCGATGTGCGGGGTGAAGTTCCGATTGTCATGATGTCTCCGTTGTCAGACTTTCGTAGAGCAGGCGTCCGAACGCCTCGGTGATGCGGTGGGGGTCGATCGAGCGATCGAAAGAGAGCTGGATGCCGAGACCGTCCACTGTGGCCACGACCACAGCCGCCAAAGCCTCAGCATCGACCGAGGCCTTGAACTTGCCCCGGTTTTGCTCTTCGCGGATGAAGTCCGACACCAGATTCCTGAAGAATGTGTAGCTGGCGACGACGGCACAGCGGTAGGTCTCCTCGAAGTCCTTGCCTCTCGAGGCGGTCCAGAAATCGAGGATCACCGGCTGCAGATCGACCTGTTCCGAGATCACCTCGGCGCCGAGGCGCAGCAGATTATGGAGCTTTTCCTCGGATGACCCTCCTGCGGTGAGTGCATCATTCATACGAGACGAGATGTCGGCGTTGATCGACTCGAAGACCGCGAACAAGAGCTCCTCCTTGGACGAGAAGTACTCATAAACCGTGCCCTTGCCGACCCCGGCACGCTCCGCGATGTCGGCGACCCGGGTCGAGGCATAGCCCTTCTCGACGAAGACGGCGCATGCCGCCTCGACGAGGCGGGGGCGCTTGTCGCCGCGGCCTGTATTCGTCGATACCATGTCTCGCTCCCATTCCTGACTGACCGGTCGGTCAGTTGAGTCGATAAGATATGTCGGGGTCCGGCAGATGTCAAGGGCGTTGAACGTTAGAATGTTAAACGTTAAACGTTTCCGCCCACCGGACCGTTATCGCGTTGGGTCACATCGTCTGAATGGCCTCGCTCCAAAGAGCTACTGCGGATCCCGACAGTGGAACGCTGAGGAGCACAACGTTCAAACGTTCAACGTTGAAACGTTCTAACGATTGGCGCGTCAGACTTCCCGCAGCTTCCAGCGGCCACGGCGAAAGACCAGGATGCCGACGACGGCGATCAGGGATTCGGCAAGCGTGATCGCGATGAAGACGCCGGTCGGGCCGAAACCCGTCCCATACGCCAGAGCGTAGGCCAAGGGGATTTGGAAGAGCCAGTAGCAGAAGAAGTTGATGACCGTGGGAGTGTAGGTGTCACCGGCACCGTTGAAGGCCTGCACCATGACCATGCCCCAGGCGTAGAAGGGGTATCCGAAGGAGACCCACCGCAGGCACGACACGCCGTATCGCACGACGTCGGGCTCGAGCGAGAAGATGCGGATCAGCGGTCGGGCGAAGATGATGAACAGCACAGCCATGCCGAACAGGAAGAGGCTGTTGTAAATGCCGGCCCGCCACACCGAGACCTCCGCACGATCGGGTTGCCCGGCGCCCAGGTTCTGGCCAACGAGAGTGGCGGCGGCGTTGGCCATGCCCCATGAAGGCAGGATCGCGAAGACGACGAGCCTGATGGCGAGGGTGTAGCCGGCGACCGCGGCGGGCCCGAAACCGCCGATGATCCACACCAGAAAGACCCAACTCGAGGTGCCGATCAAGAACTGGAGGATGCCGCCCACCGAGAGGCGGAAGAGACGGAGGATGATGCGCGGCCGCGGCACGATGTCGGAGATCCGAATACGGATCCGGCTGCCGCCTCGAAAAAGGACCCAAAGCTGAATCGCAACGCCGACGCCGCGCCCGATTGTCGTGGCGACCGCCGCCCCCGTCACCCCGAGCTCCGGGAAGGGCCCGAGACCGAAGATCAGACACGGGTCGAGGATGATATTGCACAGATTGGCGATCCACAGCACGCGCATGGCGATCGCGGCGTCACCGGCGCCCCGAAAGACCGCGTTGAGGAGGAAGAGCAGCATGATGGTGGCGGAGCCGCCGAAGAGAACCCGCGTGTAGCCGTGCCCCGAGGCCACGAGCTCGGGTGTGCCGCCCATCAGGCGGAGCAGGTTCTCCGCGAACAACACGCCTGGAAGCGCCACAAAAACGGTCAGCGCCAACCCGAGCAGGATCGACTGGGCGGCCGCCACCCGTGCGCCGGCAAGATTGCGCTCCCCGACGCGCCGCGCCACCATCGCAGTGGTTGCCATGCCGGTGCCGATGGCGATCGCGAAGAGCAGGGTGATCATGGCCTCGGTGAGGCCCACGGTCGCCAGGGCATCGGTGCCGAGTCGGGAGACGAAGAAGGCGTCGGTGAGGGCGAAGACCGACTCCATCACCATCTCGAGCACCATCGGGATCGCGAGCAACACGATGGCGCGGCCGATCGGGCCGGTGGTGAAGTCGAGCTCCTTTCCGGTCAGCGCGAGCTTGACCGTCGCCCAAGCGCCGAGCCTTGGCGCTGCATCCCCGCCGCGGGTAGGTGTTTGTTCTTCGTTCGCCATGGCCATTTACCATACGCGAACATGCTCAACGAGTTGCTGAATAGGCCGATTGAGCGCGTTGACCGGAGGTGCCTGGCATCCTCTCGCAGTAGCGCCTTCCCGGAGCTCGGGCAGGGAGACGGGTACGGAGACGGGAACGGGTGGTGAATCGGGAACAAGTGAGAGACAATTGGCGTAGTGTGAGACAGAGGCGCAATCGTGCCGGGGAGGATCGCATGGCTCAGACATCAAAAGGGACGGTGGCCGGCGTGCTCGACATCATCGCGGGAATCTCGGGCCTCGTGGGCGGTATCCCGCTGCTCGTGATCGCGATCGTTGGCAGCGGTGTGTTGGGGACTCTTCCCGATCCAGAGATACGTCCGCTGGCGATACTCCCGCTGGCCATTTTCCTGCCGCTGGCCCTGCTCTGCTTTTTCTCGGGCGTGATCGCGATCGTGGGTGGCATCGCCGCTTTCAACCGCCGTAGATGGGGGTTGGCCGTGGCGGGCTCGATCGCGGCGGTCTTCGGGTTCTTCCCGGTGGGCATCGCGGCGGTGATCTTCACCATCCTCGCCGAGCCCGAGTTCCGCCCATCCGCCTGACGAGGTCGATATGTCCACGACTTCGTCGAAGGTCCTGACAGGGTGTGGAATCGGCTGCCTTCTGGCGATCGTCTTGGTCGTCGGTTTCGGGTGGATGGGTTACCGGTGGGCACGGCTGGCTGCGGATGCCGTGGAGTCTGCGGGACAGTCCGAGGCCCGGCTCGAGGAAAGGTTCGGCCCGGTCCGCGATTTCCGACCACCCGTCGATGGCCGGATCCCGGCCGATCGCATGGAGGCGTTCCTCGTAGTCCGCGAATCCCTTGCGGCTCAAAGGACAGCGTTGGAAGAGGCGATTTTCGGGCTCGCACCGGGCGAAGGCGGGGGCAAGACCGGTGGGCTGCGGGCCGCCAGAGCGGGGGCACGGATGGCGCCGCGCGCCCTCGATTTCGCCCGTGCCCGCAATGAGTCCATGCTTTCGGCCGGAATGGGTTTCGGCGAGTACACGTGGTTTTACTGGCTCACCTATGACGCGTGGCTCGGAAATCCCGCCGATGCGTCCACGCTGCACGACCTCATGGCTGAACGCGCCGCGTCCGACGGCTCGGTCCAGTTTCATTTCGGAGGAGGCATGGAGCCCGAACGCATCACCTGGCGCCTGCGCCGTAACGTTACGGCGATGCTCCAGAATCTCGATGAAGATCTCGCCGCCGACAGCGAACCCAGCGGGCTGAGAGAGCTGGTGAACGCGGAGCTGCAGGCACTCGAGGCCGACCCCGAGAGAATTCCCTGGGAAGACGGCCTGCCGGAAGAATTTGCGGTCGGGCTCGAGTCCTACCGGGAACGGCTCGAAGCGACCTACTCGCCGGCCACGAACCCGTTTGAGCTCTTAGAACTGGATTGAGGCCCCCCGCCCACGCAGAACCCAGGTAAAGAGTTAAGAGTTAAGAGTAAAGATCTTAACTCTTAACTCTTAACCCTTGACCCTCTGCGCTCGAGGAAGCGGTAGAATCCGACGTGGGGGTTTCCTTGATGACCGACTCCGAAGGGCGCATACACCTCAACCCGGATATCGCCAGGGTCGTCTGTTCGGTCACCGGTTCCGAGACTGAGGCCAAGGAGTTCAGCCGGCCGCTCGGTCTGTGCGGCTGCTGCCCTCCTCCCGGCAAACCCCTGGTCGTCGTCTACGAGCTGGACACAATCCGCGAGCGGCTGGGGGACACGGGCTGGGGAACGGATACTGGTATTTGGCGTTACGGCGCCCTGCTCCCCGTGCTGGGGCTGCCCTCGTCGTATGCCCCCGATGTCGGGCTGACGCAGGCGGTCCGGAACGAGTCGCTCGCTGGAGAGAACGGCGTCGATCTCTATCTGAAGAACGAGGGCTCCAATCCTACCGGGAGCTTCAAGGACCGCGGGCTGGCGGTTGGAATCGCGCTCGGCGTCGCGTGTGGCGCGAAGCGCTTCTGCCTTCCCACGCAGGGCAACGCGGGGGTGGCAGCAGCCCTGTTCTCGACTCGCCTCAGTCTTCCGGGATGCCTGGTTTATATGCCGGAGGACTACAGGGGCGGCCTCTACCATCGTGAGGCGGAGCTCTTCGGCGCCGAGGTGCGTTTTTCCGGCGCCAATATCGCGGCCGCAGGAAAAACCATGAGGGAAGCCCATGCAGACGAGCTCGCGAGCGGCCAGCTGGTCGACATGTCGACCTTCTTCGAGCCCGGTCGCCTGGAGGGGAAAAAGACCATGGGCTTCGAGATCGTCGAGACCTTCGGACCGGAGAAGCTACCCGATTGGATCATCTACCCGACCGGTGGCGGCACCGGGTTGGTGGGAATCTGGAAGGCTTTCCAGGAGCTCATCGCCCTCGGCCGGCTCGATGCCACCGAGCATCGCCTTCCACGTATGGTGGCGGTGCAGTCCGAAAACTGCGCGCCGGTGATCGAGGCGTTTCACCGCGGCCTTGACCATGTGGAGCCGGTGGAGTCGGAGGGCACCGTAGCCGACGGACTCGACGTGCCCGGGGCAATCATGGGTCATGGCATCCTGGCGACCATCCGCGAGTCGGGCGGCACCGCGCTGGCGGTGTCTGAGGCAGCGATCCTCGGCGCCTTTCGCGTCCTCGGCCGGAATGGGATTGCGGCCAGCTACGAAGGAGCGGCGACCCTGGCGGCGTTGCGCAAACTGCGCGCGGACGGGCTCGTTGCCGTCGGTAGCCGGGTTCTTCTACTGCTGACCGCAAACCACTTCGTATCGCTAGGCCGGGAAACGACCTAGCCCGTTTCCATCCAGAAACTCTGGTGGGAACTGCGCGGTTCTCGATGCAGAAACGAGCGATTTTTGTGCAAGTTCTAGGAAGACAAGGATTTCCGCGGAGGCGTACTCGAGTACGCCGCACAAGGGAATCCGTAGTCTGACGACGAAATTGCCAAAAAGCGCCGTTTCTGGACGAGAACTAGCCCGTACCGCCGAGCTTGCAACCCGCCGAGCGGTTCTTTTCGAGATAGCGCTGGTGGTAGTCCTCGGCCCGCCAAAAGGTGGGTGCGGTCTCGATGACGGTGACGATGGGGCGGCGAAAGGTTCTGCTGGCTTCGAGCTCTTTCTTTGTGGCTTGGGCCGCAGCCTCCTGCTCGGGGCCGTGGGTAAAGATCACCGAACGGTACTGGTCGCCCACATCGGGTCCCTGACGGTTGAACTGGGTGGGGTCGTGGAGGCTCCAGAACGTATCGAGGAGCTCGCCATAGGAGACCCTCGTTGGATCGTACTCCACCTGCACCACCTCGGCATGTCCCGTACCGTGCGAACAGATCTCGCGGTAATTGGGGTTGTCAGTGTGGCCCCCGGCATAGCCGACCGCGGCGTCGGTCACTCCTTCGATCCTCCGAAACGCCGCTTCCACTCCCCAGAAGCACCCTGCCCCGAATGTCGCGATTGCCATGCCACGATCCTCCCGATGGCACAACGATCAGCAATGGCAGTCTGTTCCAATCTCACCCGTCTCCGTCTCCGTCTCCGTGCCCGTGCCTGTGCTCCGGGGAGGCGCTACCGAATTCCACGCGGGCCGTTTCTCAGCGTGCTTCCCGAGAGGATGCCAGGCACGCCGCCATGACGTTACTCGCGGCCTTGCGGCCGCGGGGAAGCACCGTCGCCAGCGCGTGGCTCATGGCCTCCTCCTTCGGATGAGGCCTGAGCTCACTCCGCTGCCGCCGGCGGTTTGAGGACAACATCATGTCGGGATGCCAGGCACCTCCGGTGAACGCGCCTGCGGCCCTCGCGACGAGGCCCTCCGCAACAGCGCCACGCCGACAGTGGCTTCCCGGTAGAGGATGCAAGCTCGGGGACGGCAAATCCGAAATCCGAAATCCGAAATCCGAAATCAAAAAACCCCCGGAGCTTCGAAAGACCCTGGGGGTAGAAATTCCGAATTCCGAATTCCGAATTAAAATGCTACTCCTTTTTCCACTCCGGCAGTCGTCCCGGCGTCCAGGGCGCGCCCGCGGCTTCGAGCTGTCCCTCGAAGGCATCGAGATCACCGGCGAACGCCTTCAACCGGACGAGCTCCGTCGAGAACGCATCGGCCGCCCACCCGTAGGCGTCCCTCTCGGTCTGGGTCGGCGCCGAGGTGGTGTCCCACTGCGATCCGACGATGCGATCCACCCGGCTCGAGATCGAGGGTGGGGTGAAGACGTTGCGTTGGCTCTTCGTCCTGTCGCCGCGCAGCTGGATGAGGATGTCGTCGAGCTCGGTCTGCAGCCGCTGCGACTCGGCGAGCAACGCGGTGTCGGCGCCCGGCGTGTCACGAAGCGCCTTGCGGGTGAACTCGAGCCGGTCCGAGGCCTCGTCAGCCCACTTGAGAGAACCGCGCACCGCTCGCTCGAGGCTGGCCGTCTTCTGCTGGAATGCCATGGCCGCAGCGAAATCGTCGGCCTTGAAAGTATTGAGACCGAGATCGACGACCTCGAAGCTCTGCGGTCCGGCGATATCGGTGACGACGCCGTTGACGTTCTTCGACACCGTCACGGTGTAGGTGCCCGGGATCCCGAGCGGCCCGGAAGGCTCGCGGTCCCAGGGGTTCCTCTCGGACTTCTCGAGCGAGGTCGGCCGGGAGCTGGGCCAACGGAGATCCCAGCTGACGCGGTGGATGCCCTTCGAGGTCTTGCCGTCGATGCGGCGAACGACGTCGCCCTCGGCGTTGCGGACGGTGAGGATCACCGAGGGCTCGATCTGCTCCTCCTCGGCGCGGAGCTCGCCGTATGTCGGGATCCGCGGCGCCTCATCGGCCTCGCGCGCCTTTTTCTCGGCCTCGATGCGCTGTTCCTCGAGGGTTTTGAACCCATCCTTCAGGTAATAGGTGAAGGTGGCGCCGAAGGGCGGGTTGTCGGCGGTCCAGAAGGAGGCGCCCCGCGAGCCGACCCGCGAGCGTTTCTCCACGTAGCGCAGCGCGTCCCTGGTCGGGAACAGAACCACGTCCTGCTCGAGGGCGTCTTCGGAGACCTGCCGCAGCGGCGTGTAGTCGTCGAGGATGTAGAAGCCGCGGCCGAAGGTTCCGAGGGCGAGGTCGTTCTCCACCCGCTGAATGTCGATGTCGCGTACCTGGATTGTCGGCAGCCCACCCTTGAGGCGGATCCAGTGCGCCCCCTCGTCGACCGTGAAGTACAGCCCGAACTCGGTGCCCGCGAAGAGCAGCTTCGGTTTGACGTGGTCCTGCATCAGCGAGTAGACGATCTCGCGATCCGGCAGGTCGCCGGTGATCGAGGCCCAGGTTTGGCCGCGGTCTCGCGAGACGAAGACGTAAGGCGAGAAGTCGCCCTGTTTCTTGTTGTTGAAGGTCGCGTAGATGGTGCTGTCGTCGTGTTGCGATGCCTCCAACCGGCTGACGTAGGTCATTTTCGGTACGCCGGAGACCTGGTCGATCTCGCGCCAGTTGGAGCCGCCGTCCCCGGTCACCTGGATGAGACCGTCGTCGGTCCCGACGTAGATCAGGCCCTCCACCAGCGGCGACTCTGAGAGCGACACGATGTTGCCGTAGTTGGAGGTCGACAGGTTCTTGGCCACGGCGTCGATGCTCTGGATTCCGCCGAAGACGGGAAGCGAGTTGGGGTCGATGCCGCGGCTGAGGTCGGGGCTGACCGCTGTCCACGAGTTGCCGCGGTCGTCCGAACGGTAGAGCCGTTGGCTGGCGAAGTAGAGCCGGGTCGGCGAGTGCGGGCTGATGATCAGCGGCGAGTCCCAGTTCCATCGGTCGGCCGCCTCGCCCGGCGCCTCCTGGGGCTGGATATCGACGATCTCGCCGCTGACGCGGTCGTAGCGGACGAGACCCCCGTACTGCCACTGGCTGTACACGATGTTGGGGTCGGTGGGATCAATCGCGGTCTCGTAGCCGTCGCCGCCGACGGTGATGAACCAGTCCTCGTTCGAGATCCCAGAGGAGTTGAGGGTGCGCGACGGGCCGCCCATCGAGTTGTTGTCCTGGGTGCCGCCATAGACGTAATAAAAGGGCTTCGAGTTGTCCACCGACACCCGGTAGAACTGGGTGATGGGGAGGTTCTCGAAGAACCGATAGCTCTTACCGCCGTCGAAGGTGTCGTAGATGCCGCCGTCGCAGCCGATCAGAAAGTGGTCGGTGTTGTCGGGGTCTATCCACATGGCGTGGTTGTCGACGTGCTTCTTCTTCTCACCGACCCGCTTGAAGGTCTTGCCGCCGTCGAGGCTCACATTCAGGAATGTGTCCATCGAGTAGACCCGGTCCGGGTCCTTCGGGTCGGCCACCAGCTCGTTGTAGTACTGCGGACTGCCCGAGACATAGTCGGATCTCTTCGACCAGCTCTCGCCGCGGTCGGTGGAGCGGAAGGTGCCGCCCTTGTCGCGCTGGGCCTCGATGATCGCGTAGATCACGTCCGGGTCGGCCGGCGAGACCGTGAGCCCGATCTTGCCCATGTCGACCTCCGGCAGGCCCTCGGTGATTTTGCGCCAGGTGGCGCCGGCGTCGGTGGACTTGTAGATCGCCGACTCCGGTCCACCGTCGATCAGCGTCCACACGTGGCGGCGGCGCTGGTAGGACGAGGCGTAGAGCACGTCGGGGTTGCGCGGGTCCATGTGGACCTCGTTGACCCCGGTGTCGTCGGAGATGTGAAGCACGCGCTCCCAGCTCTCACCGCCGTCGGTGGTCTTGTAGACGCCACGCTCGCCACCGGAGCGCCACAGCGGCCCCTGCGCGGCGACGTAGACCACGTTCGAGTCCCGTGGGTCGACGGCGATCATGCCGATGTGCTCGGAGTCTTCGAGCCCGACGTTCTTCCAGTTCTGACCGCCGTCGAGGCTCTTGTAGACCCCGTCGCCGAACGCCACCGAGCGCTGGCTGTTGTTCTCGCCCGTTCCCACCCACACGACGTTGGGGTTGGTCGGGTCGAGGGTGACGCACCCGATCGCGTACGAGCCCTCTTTGTCGAAGATCGGCTCCCAGGTAATACCCGCGTTGACGGTCTTCCATAGATTGCCGGAGGCCGTAGCCATGTAGACGATGTGGTGGGCATCGGGGTGGACCGCGAGGTCCGACACCCTGCCAGAGTTGATGGCCGGTCCGATCGAGCGCAGCTCGAGGCCCGAGAAGGTGGTCGCCGACATCGGCTTGTCGTCCTCCTTCTCCGGTTCCTCTGCAGGTTGTTTCTTGGCCATGACCGGTGTCGCAATCAGGGCCACGACCATCAGCAGGATCCACATACGTTTCATCGGTTTCCCCTTTCGCCGAGCATGCCTCACCTCGATCGGGAGGCGATGTCGTCGGACATTAGCACGAAAAAGTATGCCCACGGAACGGTCTCAATACGGAAGCTCGTTCTCAGCTTCCTCCGGCTGGACGAGGAGCAGCTGATCGGGTCGGGCTGCGACTACCTCGCGCAACCAGCCCTCGGGATAGCCGCGCTCCACCGGTTGTTCTTCCCCGGCATTCACGTAGCCGTCGTTGTGCTTGGTGAGGAGGAACTCGCCGAGTTCTTTCCACCGCCGCACGACCTCTTCCGCTTGGCCGACCGAATACTGGGTGAGGTACTCCCGCATCAGGTCGGGATCCTCGTCGGCCAGAGCGAGCGCGGTCTCCTCGATGACCGGCTGCATGGCCAGGAATCGTCCCTCGATCTCCCGTTGCACCGCCAAGATGTCGTCGATCATGTACGAGTACTTGAGGTTGGCGATGTTGGCCACGAAATTGAAGACCCACCACGCTGAGTCCCACGAAAAACGGTTGATGCTGCCCGCGGTAAAGGACTGCGGTACGCGGTCGATGCCCGCGTACAGCGGCATATAGCACGAGGTGAAGGTGTCGTCGAGGCCGTACCAGTAGATCCCACCGATGGCGTCGGGAAGCCACGAGCGCGACTGCGAGACAAATGAAAACCCCGTCTGTTGGGTGGAGATGGGGCGCTCCCAGGAATACTTCTTATCGTCGACCTCCCATGCGATCGGCCGCCAGCGGTTGGGGTCGCCGTACGGGCCCGCGTCGATGCCCTTCGTCATGTCGTAGGGCGTGCCCTCGTAGTGGTCGCGCATCAGCGCCATGACGTCGGCCAATGACAGCTTTTTGTCGGGGCGGATCCACAGGGGGTACGGCTCGGCGCCGGGCGCAGCGCGATGAAAGTCCGGGCTCAACTCGAGCGACGGCGCCGCTCGCCGAAAAATGCTCCACACCCGGGTGGCCGTGTATCGCCGCGACTGCGTGGTGGGCGCATCATAGGCGTCTGCGAAGCTGAACGCCTCGCCCGAGGCGGGATCGTAGTAGCCCTTGTCGATGGCAAAGGAGATCACGTTCTCCGAGTGCAGGCAGTTGTCGGGATCGTTGAGCGGGAACTCGCGGATTCTCGGGCCGTTGGCGTAGGCCGAGATGTAGCCGTCGGGAATTCTCCGCGCCACCCACACGGCGCCCGTGCCGCCGGGTCCGGTACCAATCATCTCCATCAGCCAAACCTCGTTCGGATCGGCGATGGAGAAGGACTCGGCAGTCGACTGGTAGCCGTGCTCGGCGACCAGCGAGGTCATCACCACGATCGCCTCACGGGCGGTGGCTCCGCGCTCGAGGGCGAGCTTCATGAGCTGCCAATAATGGAGGAGCCCATCCGGGTTCTGCAGCTCTTCGCGGCCGGTCGTGGTGGTTTCGCTGATCGCCACCTGGCGCTCGTTCATCAGGCCGACGACGGCGAAGGTGTGGGCGGCCTGCGGGATCGTTCCACGCACCTTCCCAGACCAGTCCGTGATCTCGAGGACTTCGTCGGGCTCGTGGTCCGCTGCCGCCTGCCGTCGCAGGTGTGGGTGGAAGCGGCCGTCGCAGGCGTAGGTGATCATCACCGAGCCGTCGGTCGACGCACCCTTGGTGACCAGGATGTTGGTGCATGCTGCTGCGGGTTGGACAGAAGCAGACAAGAGAACCGCGATCGTGGCCAGGAACAAGGAAAAATTGCGAAAAGATCTCATGAGGCGCCTCCCATCTTGACGGTGGATGATAACACTGGGAAAGCAGCGGCGCGGAGGGCAGGAACGAATTAGGAATTAGGAATTTGGAATTATCGGCGCGCTGGACGGTCGAGTGGCTTGAGAAGAATGACCGCGCTTGGGCGAGGTGCTTCGGAGGGGCGTGACGATTCGCTGACGCTCGTCCTGGCTCGATGATAGGCTGAAAGGAGGTGATGAGCTAATGAAACAGCGCGAGTTTGCCCACGCTAACAACCCGGGCTTCGCCTGTGCGGAGTCGGTGCTGCTGCTGCCATTCGGCCGGCGTTCGTTCCTGCCGGCTATCGTCGACGCGTACGGCGGCGAGGCCGTGACGCTCGACGAAACCACCGACCGCGAGGTCTTCCGGCTGACCGCGGCGCCTTCCGAGATCACCTTGGTTTTCTCGGGAATGGGCTCGCCGGCGGCGGCCAACGCCCTCGAGATGGTGGCGGCAGCTGGCGCGAAGCGGGTGGTGGTCTTTGGCGCTTGTGGTGGTGTCGTCACCGAAGTTGGAGTGGGAGAGCTGGTTGTGGCCGGCGGTGGGGTGCGCGGCGAGGGAACGTCGGCGTACTACGCTCCGCCGGGCTTTCCAGCAGCCTTCGACCCGTTGTTGACCGCCCGGCTCTGGGAGGAGGCATCGGCGTCGGATGTGCCGGCCCACCGCGGGGTGGTCTTCACAACCGACGCCGGCTATCGACAGGGACCGGAGATTTACGAGAAGTGCTCAGGTCTGGTGATTGCAGTCGAATCGGAGTGTGCCGCGGTCGCCATCGTCGGCGCCCGCCTCGGCCTCCAGACGGGCGCCCTGCTATTCTGCACCGACAACGTCAATCTGCCGAGCGAAGAGGACCACGGTTACCGGGGGCTCGCCGATCCACGGGTGCGGCGCGCTTTCGATGCGGGGCTCGAGGCGGCGACCGAGGTGCTTTCCGGACCGGCTGAGTAGTCATCAACTCATCCATTTGGAGCACTTGCCGGTAACCTGACGCCACCAATTTGCGTAAAACGAATTGTATGGATTACTTGGACACCCTCCGCCGCAACGGATGGCTGGCTGATCCCTCCGACCGTGTGCGGGTGGCGGCGATCCACGCCGAGGGTTGCCCCGCCAACGGCGGCCGAACCTGCCGCTGCAATCCGCGGCTCGTCCTGGCGGCCGATTACCCACCGCGCTGGGCAAAAGACGAGAGCCGCGATCTTCCACTCCTCGACGCCGCCTCGAACGAGTAGCCGCCCACCCACCCGATGCTCGATACTCGATCCACCCACCCGCCCCTTGACAGAGCATCACGCGAGTTTATTTTTTGTCGCATCGAGCATCGAGTATCGAGCATCGAGTATCGAGCATCGAGCATCAATTACAGTTCAGTCGGATCTTCTGCTGATTTCCCCGAGCAGGTTCTTCCCGAGGATGGCCGAGGCGGCGACTGTTCCTCCGAACAGGGCGCCTGCAATACCGGCCGTGCACACATCCTGACCGGTGAGGTAGAAGCCCTTGAGCCCGGTGCGCGGTCTCAGCGCCCGTTCGCGGAAGCGGGCCGGCGTGTGCTCGAGACCGTAGATCTCACCCTCGGCGTAGTCGGCGAAGTGGCGGGTCGACAGCGGCGTGGACAGCTCGTGATAGGCGATCTTGCCCTTGACCTGCGGCACCTCGCGTTCGAGCACCTCGATGAGCCGTCGCGACAGCTCCTCCTTGAGAGCCTCGTAGTCTTCCCCTCGCTTCATCCAGTTGGTGCCTTCCCACCCCCTGAACCTGTCGTAGGACGCCATGCTGACGACCTCGATGGTGGCCTTGCCTGGGCAGCGGCGGGCGAAGTCGGGGTCCTTGGCCGACGGGAAGGAGATGAAAACCAGCGGCAGCGGCGCCTCGGGGTTGTCGAGGTAGCGGTCGAAGTCGCCATCCTGGTCGGTGCTCGGGTAGACCCAAAGATTCGAGCGGTCGAGACCGAGCTCCGAGTCGGTGTGCTCGAGACCGGCATAGAGACAGATGTGGGAGGCCGAACGCGCAGCGTGCTCCAAGGTTGCGAGCAGGGTGTCTCGACCTGGCGTGCCCTCCGGCAGCAAACGAAAGACGGTGTTGGGGACGCCGGCGTCCGAGATCACCAGCTCTGCGCGCAGCTCGCGGCCGTCGTCCATCCGCACACCCACGGCCCGTCCGCCCTCGACGAGCACCGTCGACACCTCGGCGCCGATAACGATCTTCCCGCCAGTCGCCTCGATGAGCGGCGCCACCGCCTCAGCAATGCGCGCCGAACCGCCGACCGGGTAGGCGCCGCCGCCGAGGTAGTGGTTGAAGACCATGGCGTGGATGGCGAAGCTGGCTCGCGCCGGCGGCAGGCCGTAATCTCCGAGTTGGGCGCAGAGGACCGCCTTGAGGGTCGGGTTGTCGGTGAGCCCGTCGAGGACCTCGCCGACGGTGCGGTCGGCGTGGCGCAGAAATCGCCGCCGCATCCACGGGCCCGCCAGCAGAGCGATCGGTGCCGGTACGGCCTTCTCGGCAAAGAACCCTCGCGAGCCGCCGATCGCCTCCCGCACCCGATCGAGGAAACCGTCAATGGCCCCTTCTTCATCCGGGAAGTAGTCCAGCATCCGCGCCCGCCAGGCCTCGCGCCCGGCGACGTACTCCCAGCGCTCACCGCCGATGACCACTGTGTCGTAGACCTCGCCCATGGGCGCCCACTCGAGAGCGCCGTCGGTGACCTCGTCGAAGAGACCGCGCAGCATCGAACCGCGGCCGACCTGGCCGATGTAATGCAGACCGACATCCCACTCATAACCCTTGCGGCTGAAGGTGTGGGTGAAGCCGCCGGCGGTGGTGTGACGTTCGAGGACCAGGACCCGCCGGCCGTCGTGTTTGGCGAGCAGGGCTGCGACGCTGAGACCGCCGATGCCCGAGCCGATGACGATCGCGTCGTACGTGCCCTCCGGCCGCCACTTCCTGTAAAGCTCTCCTACCTTTCCGTTCATTCGAGCTTCTCCTTCACACTCCGCACCTTGTCTTCCATCGTCTGCGCCCGGTCGATGCGGGTGCCGAGTCGGAGGTTGGTGGCGACCCGCGGCGCGCCCATCTCGTGCAGCCTTTCGTGACAGCGCTTGAGGGCGACCATGATCTCATCCCACTCGCCCTCGACGTTGGTGCCATTGGCGTGGAGCCGCGGCTCGAGACCGGCCTCGGAAAGCACCTGCTCGCAGGCTGCGACGTAGCGCGACAGAGACAGCCCAACCCCGAGCGGGATGATGGCGATGTCGGCTATGGCTTTCATCTCACCCTCCTGGCCCGGTGAGAGGACCGGGCTACCCACAGGATACGCCCACCGCCGGCTATTTCTTGCACACTTGCGCGAGAGAGCGCATCATGTCGAGCAGAACACAGACATCGCGCCGCGACCGGGGAGGATCCAATGAGTGATCGCACCATCCTCGACCTTTATCGCCACGAGCTCGACGATCCCCGAGAAGATCACTACGTTCACCATTTTCCGGGCGGGACCAGGTCCTTTGGGACCATGGAATTCTTCCGCCGCTCGGCGACTCTGGCCGATGCCCTGGCCGATCTCGGGGTTGCGGCCGGCGATCGGGTGATCGTGGTTTGCGACACCCGCCCCGAGTGGCACATGGTCGACATCGCGATTCTCAGCCTTGGCGCGGTCAATGCCCCTATCTACGCGACCCTGACCCCGGAACAGGTGGCCTACCAGGCGCGGGACTCCGGCGCAGCAGTTGCGGTGGCGGAGGACGCCGAGCAGATGGCGAAGTTCATAGCCGCACGCCCGACCTGCCCGGAGCTCGAGCATCTGGTGCAGCTGGAGGGACCGCGGGAGGAGGGCGTCTTTGCGCTCGACGACCTCTGGGGCGAGACCACCGACGGCGTTGAAGAGCGTTTTTGGGAGCGGGCAAACCAGGTGAATGAGGAAGATCTCGCCACCATCGTTTACACCTCGGGGACCACCGGCGAGCCCAAGGGGGTGATGCTCACCCATCGCAACATCGTTATCAACGTAATCGAGGGCCGCGAACGGGTGGAGGTTGCTCGGGACGAGCTCGGGCTCGAGTTTCTGCCCCTGTGTCACATGATCGAGCGCCTCGGGGGATACATGTACATGTCCCTTGGTGTGTCCCGGGCCTATTGCTCCGTCTATCACGTCGGCGAGCTCATGAAGGAGATTCGGCCGGCGGTCTTTGCCAGCGTTCCGCGGCTGTTGGAGAAGGTCCACGCCGCGATCGTCGCGCGGGCCGAGGCGGCGTCTCCGGCCAAGCGCGCCCTCTTCCACTGGGCGGTCGCCACCGGCGCCGA
>PVMK01115754.1_pt1 | contig 32781 bp, 34 predicted proteins | sample 1853481 | NCBI WGS metagenome assembly PVMK01 (sample SAMN08533507, study PRJNA380276) | Marine sediment metagenome, whole genome shotgun sequencing project.
TTATATCCCAATGGAAAGGAGTAATTCCGGCAATTTGAATTTTCTGATTTTGGTACTCAAAACCCTTTTTTTCTGATTTCAATTTGACACTCGATTCACTGATACGATAAGTTGCATGTATTCAAATCGTATCTGCAATAATTTTATGAAAACTGATAGTTGGACCTCTGGCAAGTTAGGTCCCCAACAATTGAGATACCCCGCCAATATCCCGCTTAAACCCCGCCCGATTTAATTAAATACCCCGCCTATCCCGCCAGTACCCCGCCGGTTTTAATAAAAACCATACCCCGCCATTCCGGTCCCATATTCAGTGCATGAAATTTTTTACATTTCACACTGTCTGACATGTCCATATCTCAACGATCTTCACGCTGGTAGATCCTTACTATTCAGTTTTGCTATTTTGAAAAAATGGTTGAATTGAGTGCAGTCCAATAAAAAAAATGTTTCATATATTCTATACGTTATGGCAGTTGGAGACATAACGTAGTATAAGTTCTTGAAAATATATATAATTGTGATATTATCACGGCGAATATGACGTCCATGTATGAGCTGGATGAATTTTGAGCAAGCATATTCCGGACAAGATATTTCGGAAGGCAATAGGCCCCATATGGATTTGACTATACTAGTATTACGAAAAAACTGCTGTCGTAATAGGTGCTCAGATGGATATACCAGTTCGCTTATAGCACATAATTATGTCTCTAATTAATCTTACAATTTTGTAACTAATCTTGTAACACACCGATATTATGCAAGATATCAACTTCCACGCTCGTCGAGAATATCTCAAATAAAAACAGATAGATAGGTCCATTGAGGACATAAGGCAAGCTATCTGTAGCCAGGCCTTCATCAAATTAGGAGCGGATTTTTGAGCATATCACAAATTTCGCCGAAGTCCGGATACTCAATATACCTTTATTGCGAAAGGATCTTTATTATAGCTGCAATAACATTACATATGGGATGATATCTAAATTCGGATAATAACTTGGCGAGGGGGGGATAACATGATCCCAGTCATTCCCAAGTGGCAAGCTCACGCCGTTGAGAACTGGCAAGAACTTTTAGTCGAGAACTCCGAAGGCAAGGCTGAGCTATCATTAGCCACGGTGGCAATTTTTAATTACATGCCTGTAATTGGTATCATTGAGCTCACAGCAGAGAACGTTGAGGACGCTTGGCGCCGTATCGCAATCCTCGAAGCACTGCGTGGTAGTTTCTTATCAAATTCGGAAACGCGGAAGCCCCTTTTCTTAACGAAAACGGATCTTGAACGATACGTTGGGGCTGAAACAGAGGGGACCAAGATGTCGTTTCAGCAATTCTGCGCCCAAGTCGCAAGTTGGAGTTTGAGTACAGACCAAAAAGAGTTGCCTTCTTTCATTGCGAACGGAAACGCAACGTTGCTTGAACTATCCGGAGTAGGGGCAACGCTCGATTTTACGATCAAGGATCTGGTCACGCCGCAGGGTATATACCAGGTAGGTTTGAGACGTTGGTAATATGATTTGATAGACATGGAGGGTATATCACGCGGATGCGGTGTTTTGCATCTCACGAGTTTTCGGTGTTTTATCTCACGGGGATTGCCTGCCTGTTGGCAGACAGGGATGTGTGGTTTGGGTTTATATCACGCGAATTGGGTGTACGGTTTTGGGGGTTGCCGGGGTTGATGTTCTTAGCGTGCATTTTCGCACGAATTCGACTGGTTGTTTTAAAAAATCTTGACATTAAGTTTTTATAATATAATAGCTTGTGAAGTCGCTTTTGGTTAGTGTACCGGTTTCGTTCTGAGGGAAAGATTCATTTGTCAAAGTGACAGCCTGAAGTTTGGAACCATGAAAATTTTTTTGTAAGGAGGGGTGTTACGATGGCTGATGGAATTGTTAAATGGTTTAACGAAAAGAAAGGCTATGGTTTTATTGAGCAGGAAGACGGTCCGGATGTGTTTGTCCATCATTCCGGAATCAATGCAGAAGGTTTCAAGAATCTAAATGAGGGTGAGCAGGTTACATTTGATATCGAGCAGGGTCAAAAAGGTCCGGCGGCAGTGAATGTCACTGTGGTTTAAGTCCGCCGGTTTTAAATTAAAAAAGGGCGTTCCAGCGGTTATGAGGGAATGCCCTTTTTGTTTTGGGTGAATTGGGTGGTTTGTCAAGTTGGATGGATTGTTTTTAAAAAACCCGCCGGCCGATGTTGTAGACAGGCGGGGTTTTATTGGGTGCGGCATACGTGTATTTTGGTAAATGAAATGTTATTCCAAAGTCAACATTCCGCTATCGATCTGATTTTTTAATTCTTTAAGGAGCAGCGATAATTCTTTTTCTCGTTGCTCTTTAAACGTTGTCCATAATTCCCGGCTGGTTTTACTATTTCCGCGTCGTGGATATAAGTATCATACCGGTAAAGGCTTTTTGATACTATTGTGATAGTTTCCAATAGATTATAATTAACATTTTTTAACATGGTTTCCCCCCTTATTTTCTTTTAACACCGATTTTCGCACCAATAATTTCCGATATTTATAAATCGCCGATGTTTTTAATGTTCGTAAATAAATATAATAAATTCAAGTAGTTGTGCTTTTATCATCCAATGTTCAGAAATACAAAAGCCTCCAAATGGTATAAAAACCCTGGGAGGCTGTTACATCGGCATCTTCTGGTAACCCCTTTTCATGGTTTCCCTCAGATGGTTGACTGGTTATTGATGAGCAATTTGCAAGAGAGCAGGTAGTTTCCGGTCCGGATGAGATGGAGATCAGAATGAAATTCCGAATGAGATCAATAGTCGAATGAGAGGACAATCAGCATTGCGCTTCTGGTCAGCGTGAGTGCTTAACTGAAATATGTTTTATTAAAAAGCGTGGGGAATGTCAAGAAAATAACAAAAAGTGCTGCTATGGAGTGATTCATGAGGGTTGGTTACTTCGCCCCAAGACACCCCAATTCCTGTGGGACATTACGTACCTTTGTTGGAATAGAACTGATGTTCCATATTGACAAATCAAATGGTTAAATATAATTAGGTGTCCATAAAAATCTGAAGTGACCAAGGAGAAAAACCAATATGAAGCTCTATGTGGAAATCGCTGGTGAGAAACATTACATCGACGAAGGTGTTGTAGAAAAATACACTTTATACGAAGGTTATGTTACCCCGTTTACGGGACTTAAGATCAAAAAGGAAGACGATACAAAGGTTGTAGCAACAGAGATCAAGGAAACAGAAACCCCTTTACCAGCGGAAATTGACGATTCTGACGACTCAATAGACGTGGTAGTTGAAACGACACCCGAATTTGCTACGGTATCCGATGAACCCCTTACAGATGCTAAAGAGACGAATGAGGCGTTGTCTAAATCCGAAGATATGGATGTAAATGAATCGGCAACCCTTGTTAGAGAGTAGCCACAGCTAAGGAAGAATTTCTAAACCTTATTAAGGGGTGATATGAATAGTTGCGACAACTGTATATTTTCGGGTTGGGTAAAGGATTCTGAACTGTTGAGATGTCACAACCCTCTATCCAAAGATTACAAAACAGAAAATCCTGTCAATTTTGTCTGTCCCGAATGGACCGCTGATGACCGAATCGAGGAGGCGTGATATCATCACTTTAGCGTTGGCCGACGATACGGTTATTTAGTATTTATCCGTTCCTTCAATTTTACTCCGGCTTTGAAATACGGGAGTTTCTTAGCTTTGACCTTGACCTTTTCCCCGGTTATAGGGTTTCGTCCGGTGTATGGTTCATAATTCTTAACGTAAAAAGAACACAGTCCACGAATTTCAACCCGGTCACCCTGAGCAAGCGCATTGGCCATCTCATTAAAAAACAGGTCTACAACTGCAGCAGCTTCCGATTTAGTGATTTGGGTTTCACCTCGGATAGCGTCGATGAGTTCCAGTTTGTTCATGGAGGGGGCTCCGGAAAGATTAGATAAAATAGGTCAATATAAAAATAAGGTGAAAAAGTCAAGAAATTGTATGAGTTTACGCCGCCGGACTTGTTTCAAATGGGAAAGGTCTTTAAATGAAAAAAACGGCGTCGTGAGAGGCCGTATATCAAGAGATTTTGGATTTTGGATTAAGGTAGGGGCGGAAATCCCGGTTGCTTGGTCCCCCGTTCTGTTCCCAGGTCGGGGGAAAACCCGGCTGTGAAAAAATCACAGCATAAATCTCCTCTTATTTTTTTCTATGCTGCACCTCCTTTCTCGGGTCTTGCTCTCCCGACTTAAAGAATTTTGCACTTCAAGAAGCGCAATACATTCTAACTAATAAATATTATATTCAAAGTCAAGACTTCAAGTTCATACAACTTGCATAAAACTCAAATGCCGGATTGCGGAATGTGGGGTAAAATTAAATTTTCAGGTGAAATTCACCATAGAAAAACAGGTAACATGTTGAAATAAAATCATTTATAGATGAATTTGAGCTCTCGAAAATTCGGAGCAAACCAGCGTAAAAAACGGGAACCTCAATTCTTGCTTAATTATTTGAAATCATTGATAATCAAAAATCCCCTATGGGGATTTTCCCCTATTTGTTTAATTCTACCCACCATGCAACAACGTAGCTCTATTGAGACCGTGAGGTTTCAAGAGAATGGCTGGCAGAAGCCGGATGAATCGTGAGATTCATGTCCGGTTCTGTGAGGGCCTGGGGATGAAATTCCCCTGGGCTATCGCACACTTTTCTATGCCTCAAAATCATGTGATTACTCCAACGTAGCTGTAATTTTCAAGGGCTAAAAATATTTGTGATATCATCCACCCCAGTTTTCAGGGCATGGCGGGCGCTATCTGCTATAAATCTTAGCATTTGACATCACCTAAAATTTTATGATATCCATTTGATATCTAACATTTTCAGTAAGTTATGATAGTGGCAAGATATCCCCCGATATTTCGTGCCCTTAAAATCGGGGGATTACATCTACTTATCTTTAATTTGTGACAAACTGTGATATTTTATGATATCGCAAATTTTCAAAGACGTGGTTTTCCACATTTTATCTCATTAATCACCATTGCGACATCAGGTTGACATAGTGGAAAGATGTCAGGTTTAGGAAAGCATTAAATTTTTATCAGACCGTTATATCTCGAAGATTTCCCTCCCTGCAGCGGTATTCTCAAAATTTCTGTTTTTAATAGGAGATTTGAATGAGAAAAATTCAGTTCTATAAAATTATATTTCTTATTTGTTTTTGGCTGTTCTGTGGCATTTTCATTATATTTTACGATTCAGCTATTTTAGGTTTTAAATCCGATATTGAAGGGGGGGATTATAGTTTTTTACGTAATCTAATCGCTGTTATTATAACTTGTGCTATCGGTGCAACCCTACTTGGATCATTAGAGGTATTGTATTTAAGCAAATTACTACGCAAGAAACCTTTTGGTATTACGTTATTGATTAAGACGGCAATCTACATAATGTTCATGTTATTTTTTATCTCTATGGTTACATTGTATATGTACAGCTCCGAAATTAATAAGCCGTTGCTGAGCAGAGATGTTCTTAAATTGTACGTTGATTTTTTATTTAGCGCCAGAATAGTGATGACGTTGATCTATTGGGGCATTGCTTGTATGTCAGCACTCTTTATTATTCAAGTCAGTGATAAATTCGGTCAAGGGGTTCTAATAAGTTTTTTGCTTGGAAAGTATCATCGACCGCAAGAAGACGAACGTATTTTTATGTTTATGGATTTGAAATCTTCAACGATCTATGCAGAAAAACTCGGACATATTAAATACAGTCAGTTTATACAGGACTGTTTTTTCGATATAACAGATGTAATTACCAAATATGATGCGAAAATATATCAATATGTGGGCGATGAAGTGGTTCTTTCATGGAGCATTAAGGAAGGAATAGAACACGGCCATTGCATCAATACCTTTTTCGCATATGATGCTCTGATAAAGAGTAAAAAAAATTATTATCAAAATAAATACGGGATAATCCCTGAATTCAAAGCTGGCCTACATTTAGGTAAAGTTACAGTTGCTGAAGTTGGTGAAATCAAAAAAGAGCTTGCTTATCACGGTGACGTTTTGAATACCGCAGCACGAATTCAAGGTAAATGTAATGACTTCCAAAAGAGACTATTGATATCGGAATCAATGAAAACAAAATTAGAAAACCAACATCTTTTTAAATTTTCAGGCATCGGAGATGTCATCTTGAAAGGAAAAGCGAAATCACTCAACCTTTATGAAGTTAAACCAGTCTGAAAACCTGATGAGGGTTCAAAAATGTAGGTAACTCACTTAGTTAGCTACATGTAATAAATAACACAGTCTATTCGTAATTAATGTCCGATTTGTTTCACGGAAAAGGAACCACTATGAAAACCTTATTTTATGGTGCCGGTCCACTTGGCAGTCTGTATGCACACCTGCTTCACCAGGCAGGTAAAGATGTGACGATTCTTGCACGGGATGAGCGGTATAATTACATTAAGGAACATGGGGTTGTCCTAGTCAACGAATACTCTGGAAAAAAGGAAATTTCAAAGATAAGAGTGGTGGATACATTGGCAGAAGAAGATGCCTACGACCTTGTTGTGGTTTTGATCCGTAAGAATAAGCTTCTTCCAATATTTCAAGCCTTAAGCCGAAACAAACATGTAAGAAATATCCTTTTCATGGGCAACAATGCACTTGGTTTTGACGAATATCTGGTGCATCTGCCCAAAGAAAAAGCCTTATTCGGATTTCCGGGAGCCGGAGGCAGCATAGAAGGACAGATCGTCCATTACATCGACAGCGAAAAACCAGATGGGAAAAGAATACCCATTAGAATTGGCGAAATAGATGGTGAAATAAGAGACAGAACGAAGCAAGTCACCTCACTATTTGAAAGCAGTAAGGTGCCTGTAGAACGCGTAAACGATATGGACGGATGGTTGAAATACCATGCCGCGCTTGTCATTCCGATAGCGTGTATTCTTTATAGGCATGATTGTGATAATTATGCTCTTGCCAAGGATGAAGAGAGCATACGGTTTTTTACCCGCGCTTGTAGAGAGGGCGGGGAAGTCTTGCGGAATCTCGGGTATATCAAACGACAACCGTTTAAGTTTAACCTATTCTACTGGATGCCAGAATTTATCACAGCAAAGATTTTCCAAGGAATATTAAACACAAAATTTGCCGAGATTGGATTTGCAATGCATGCGAAAGCCGCTCTTGATGAAATGAAAGCGCTTACAAAGGAATTTAGAATTCTGACTGACAATACGTCTGTTAAAACACCAAATATAGACAAATTAAGCAGTTACATCACTTGAAATTTCGTTAACAAATTAAAAGATGTATGATCACGATTCCAGACAACCAATCGCAACTGAGTCTCAATTACCGACTTGCCAGTATCTGTAAAAAATTGGGGCTCTCGAAAGTACTGATACTGTAAACGTATCCCAAATGAGCTTCAATTACGGATAGCTAATAAGTGTTTTATCCATTGTCCCGCAATAGATAATGCAGAGGATATCGTTTTTTGACTCAGACAGCAAGAAGATTTGAAGATGTAGGTTATCGAGGCGGGATAATAGATAAAACAAAGATGTGCGAAGTCGTTTGGCAGATGGGTTGGCACGCTAATTTCATATGGGTAAAGTAATCAGAAGCTATAAGTAGTTCAGTTTGCGAATCGGTTATTATATGCAGGGATAGAAAGCCGTTGTTAATGAAAATCATAGGGTTTATTTGCCTTAAAAAGCTTTTGTAGTTGGGATTTGACATCTTATAAGGGCATTTTGTCATCCTCAGGGCGCAGCTCACCTGTGGTTTTTAACGGTAACGATTCAACTAAAAAGCCAGGTTGCTAACCTGCAACCCAAAGCCGGCTATTGGGTGCCCGAGCACGGTATCTGGGTATATCAGCATAAAATTGCATTTTGCCTTCATTGCAGCAAGGACATATTGTGATGTCTATGCCCGTAAGGGTTTGCATCATTTCCTCTAACGGTGCGATATCCTTTGTAGCCGGTGTATTTAATCCCATTAACAGTCGTATGGTCTTTAGGTTTTTCGCCCGATTTCGATTGGCCAAAAACCCATAATGTCGGATTTTGACAAACCTTTTGGGCAGGCTGTGAAGCAGGAACCGTCGTATAAACTCCACTGCACTGATGGTGATCAGTTCTGTGCGGTTTTTCTTTCGGTTTTTGGCAGTAAAGGTTACCATACCGTCTTTGAGCGCTTTGATGCGAGAATTTGCAATCGCCACTCGGTGTGTATAGCGTGCTAAATATTCAAGAACATAATCGGGGCGTTTGACCGGATCACGTACACTGACCACCCTTTTTTTTTGGTAAACAGCGTGTTTTTGAGTTTTTTATAGGTGTTGCCGGCAAACTTGAGATTCTCGCCTTCAATGGCATCGCTCATGCGTTGCATGAACTTGCCGCGGAAGACCAGTGATAATGCATCCTGGTTAAAAAGATAATCGTCTTTACATGCAATCCATTTTTTGTCATCCTTTGAGACAGCGCCTCCGGCGATAATGCAGTGTAGATGAAAATGGGCGTTTAGTTTTTGGTCCCAGGTGTGTAAAATGGCCAAAAATCCGGGAGTGCCGTTAAGCTCATTTTCGCCAAAGCTAAGCAGGGTTTTGGATGCTGCCGCAAACAGGATATTGAACATCACCTTTTTGTTGTTTAAGATGATGGTATTGAGTTCATGTGGCAGGGTAAAGACGACATGAAAGTAATTGACCGGTAAAATCTCCTCTTTTCTTTTCTCCAGCCACCTTTCGCGCGGCATGTTCTGACATTTGGGACAATGGCGGTTACGGCAGGAATGGTAGACAATACGTAGCGTACCGCAGTGGTAACAGCGTTCAATTTTGCCACCAAGGTACGCCGTTCTGCAGTTTAAAAGATCGGAGACAATCTTTTTGTGCTCCGGCCATAAGGGGTATGCTTTTTGATAGTCAGCGATATCGGCCTCAAGCGCCCCAGACAAACCATCGGCAACACCAATATCGGTGCTCCCACGCCTCATTGCCTGAGACACAGCTTCGCTGTCAACACCCTAAAGCGCATCAAAGCGCAGGGCAAATCCCCCCAACATGCCCTGCCGGTGCTGGCCGCCTACCTGGGCCACAGCGAGTACAAAGCACACGCAAATATCTCAAGCTGCTCGATGCCCAGCATCGACACCACCTGGTCAACTTTATCTACTACTCAAAGGCGTGACCCATGAACTGTCAACCTGCCTGAATCAGTTCTTTGTCCAATATCTGCCGCGCATCAAAGGCAGCAGTGAGAAAACCATCCAGGCCTATCGGGATGCCTATCGGCTGTTTTTACCCTTTGCCGCCGACTATTATCATATCAAGATCGCCTCATTGCGCATCGAACACCTCACTGTCGAGCTGATCATCGCTTTTCTCAATCATCTGGAAGAAAAACGCAAAAACACCGCCCGCACCCGTAACCTGCGGCTGGTGGCCATCAAATCATTGGCAAAGATGATCCGTTTTATGTATCCGCAGCATCGACAACTGGCCCAGCAAATCCTGAACATCCCTCAAAAACGCATGCAAAAAAAGCTGATCGGCTATTTGTATCCGGAAGAAATCATGGATGTCTTCAACGTCGTTGATCTGAAGAAAAATGAAGGCTTGCGCGATTATTGTCTGCTGCATCTGCTCTTTGACTCCGGCGCCCGGGCCACCGAAATCGCAACCCTTAATCTGGACTACTTCGATGACCACAACCAAACCCTGGCCATCTTAGGCAAAGGCAACCGCTTCCGCCAGATTAAGCTGTGGCCTAAAACCTGCGAGCTGCTCACACTGTATATCCAAAAATATCGCACCACTGCCAGACCGCTGTATTGCCATCGGCTTTTTATCAACCAGCGCGGACAGGCATTAACACGCTCGGGCATCCACCGGTTGTGCCAAAAATATCTTCGGCGCGCCCTGCCGCCCAAACGCCTTAAATCCATCCATGCGGCACACAGCTTCCGTCATTCACGGGCCGTTAATATGCTCAGCTGTGGCCATGCCATTACCGATATCAAAATCCGCCTGGGACACGAAAATATCCAATCCACTACGGTTTACTTGAACATGGATCTGACTCACAAACGCAGCGTACAAAAGAAATTTATTCAATACGCCCAATCAACCCTTAAGCACGATCCCAAACTGGATGAACTCATCGATTGGGATCACAAAGAAGATATCCTGGAATGGCTCGACAGCCTCTAAACTAAGGCTGAAAGAACATCGGCGGGAGCAAAAGAGGTATCAGTTTAAACAAATTACTATGGCGCAACTTTTTTTACAAATCTCTAATTTAATCGCTAACTTATTGATATTTAACCTAATCCTAATTTGCGGCAGTCAAGTCAATATTTTAAATACTTTCAATGGGTTAAGGGCACTCGCACCATAGGGCACGAAATGTAAACTTGCGGCAGAATGTGGATTGGTCAGGGGAAACCTACAACTTTAGGGAATGGTAGGTTTGTTCAGCAAACCCCAAATACCCCGGTTCAATTCCTTGGCAGGTTTAAAATCGCAATCTACAACTCAACCCCAAAAATGACGGATACAACATATGGGGGTTCCATCCATCCAATTGAAGAAATATACCATCCGTTCACCAAGCCAAAATTATTGATCGTCCCATTATTTATTGGCTAAATTTTATCGGTTGGGGTATAAACGGATGTATCCTTTTCTTGAGTTACCTATTCCAGTTGACCTGAAAGTGACGAATCCTCAAATGATCTAAATTGTACATCCGTTGCAGTGACTGGTAGCTTTTATGATAAACGCTAATCAGATCCGGACACCCTGGAATATCCCGGGACTTGTAACTATAAGCATTTTGCTATTGTTTATGGCACCAAACACAAATGCAAATTCTCTTAAAACCCTTCAGGCAAATCTTCCAAAGCAGGCAGGTGGATGGTCGACCCAAATGGGCGATCGTGTTTTCGACGAGAAAACAATTTTCAGTTACATCGACGGCGCGGCTGAAGTTTACAAGGCCTATAATTTGAGGCAGTGTCTTTCACGTCGCTACACCCTGTCCGGCGGGCCTGCGATTATACTTGACATCTTTGACATGAGTTCCTCGGAAGATGCCTACGGCGTTTTTACCCACGACCTTGACGGAACAAAGGTAGACATCGGACAGGATGGCCGTTGGCGCCCGGGGTGGCTGAGTATTTGGAAGGACCGCTTTTTCGTTTCCATCTATGTGGAAGAGGAATCTCCGGAGGCCGAACAGGCCGTAAAAGGTTTGGGCCGCAGGGTGGCTGAACTAATTGCCGGAAGCGGCGCCAAACCCCAAATTCTATCGCAGCTGCCACCTGAAGGCTTGCAGGTGGATCGCATCCGGTACCTGCATCATCCCATCGTGCTCAATTATCATTATTATATTGCGGATGAAAATATTCTCAATATTGCCGCTGATACTGATGTCGCTCTGGCAGAATATCAACGTGGTCATCAAGCCGCCCACTTGTTGCTCGTTAAATATCCAACGCCTGAAAAAGCCGGCCAATCTCGGGCTGCCTTTATAAAACATTATCTACCGGATGCGGATAAAATGGGAGCAGCCTTATTAGAAAACGGCAAATGGGCTGCCATCAATCAAAAAGGAGATCTGCTGGCCATCGTTTTGGAAGCCGACAGCAGGGAATTTGCTGAACATCTGTTAGAAGGGATTCAATAAGATTTCTCGCAACACAATCGATGGATTAATCAGTTCAGTCTGAGGATCAAAAGGAGATTGTTGTCATGGCTGAGAAAAAACATGTCATTACGCGTCGTGATTTCATACGTTCCGGTTCCTGTGCCGTCATGGGAGGCTTGCTGGGGCTGCCCCTAGTGCGCAAGGTGTCTGGCCAGACGACCCGCAAAAGTCGAGTTGTGTTGATCAGAAGTCAAAGTGCGACCGTGGGCTATGGATCGCTAAATCCCAGGACTGTGGTGCAGATGCTTGATGAGGCTGTAACCGTTGTGATGGGCGCCAAAGACCCCGCGTCCGCCTGGCGCCAAATAGCAAATCCCGATGATATTGTCGGCATCAAAAGCAATGTTTGGTCGCGCCTGCCGACGCCACCGGAATTGGAGAAGGCAATGACCGAGCGCTTGGTTGATGCAGGGGTCGACGCGCAAAACATTTCGGTCGATGATCGCGGTCTAGAATACAACCCGGTTTTCAAGCGATCAACGGTACTGATCAATATCCGCCCAATGCGCACCCACCACTGGTCAGGATTGGGAACCCTACTTAAAAACTACATCATGTTTGTCCCCCAGCCCTGGAAGTATCATGGTAATGCCTGTGAGAGGCTGGGTGCTATCTGGCAAAAGCCGCACGTCATGGGCAAAACACGGTTAAATATCCTAGTGATGCTGACGCCGCTTTTTCATGGTGTCGGGCCCCATCATTTTAGCCGGAGTTACGTCTGGCCCTATGGCGGTTTGATCGTCAGCACGGATCCGGTGGCGGCTGATGCGACCGGGGCGCGAATAATTCAGGCCAAGCGTAATAAACATTTCGGCCAAAATCGGCCTATCAGCCCCCGGCCGCTGCATATTGAAGCTGCGGACACCAAGTTTGGCCTGGGCAACAGTCATCCGGATTGGATCGAGCTGATCAAACTCGGCTGGGATAAAGATATTCTGATTTGATGCACACCGCCAGGATGCAACGGACGCAGGGATGGATCGTTTTGTTGAAAGGAGTTCATCATGAACTTAGATAAACCCGTAACCCGCAGAGAATCTATTAAGAAGCTGGTAAAGTTATGGGGCAGCCTGAGTCTGGCCGGATCTGTCACCGGGTCCTTGGCAGTACCGGTTGTGGCAAAAGCTGCATCCGAAAATAAAAAATTTATCATCGAGGGAGTCGGTCACACAGAGGGCTACTCCGTAAAAGCACTTACCCGTAAAGTATTCGAAAGTGCGGGCGGTGCCAGTCGATTTATCTCCAAAGGAGACGTTGTGGTCATCAAGCCTAATATCTCCTGGGCCCGGCGTCCTGAAATGGCGGCAACCACCAACCCTGAGGTTATGGAGGCCGTCATCGAGCTCTGCCAGGAGGCCGGCGCCAAGAAGGTGCGTATCGCCGACAACACCATCAATGATGCCCGGCGGTGCTTTGCGTTAAGCGGTGCCAGGGCTGTTGCTAAAAACACCGGCGCGGATCTGATTCATCCCCGATCATCCTTAATGAGAAAAATGAACCTGAAAGGTAGGCGTCTGAGAATCTGGCCGGTTTTTGTACCTCTGGTGGAAGCCGATGTGCTCATCAACCTGCCGGTGGCCAAACACCATTCCCTGAGTACGTTGACAGTCGGGATGAAAAATTGGATCGGCGGAGTCGGCGGCAGTCGCTACTCATTGCACCAGGATATCCACCAGAGTATCGTTGATCTGGCAAAATTCTTCCAGCCAACGGTAACCTTGATCGATGCCATCCGGATAATGACCAGAAACGGGCCTTCCGGCGGGAGCACGTCCTATGTGATTGAGAAAAACACTCTAATATTGAGCGACGATCCCGTCGCCGGGGATGCCCGGGCAGCAATGCTATTTGGCCGCCAACCGGAAAAGCTGGGTTTTATACGATTGGCTCGAAAACAGGGATTGGGAACATTTGATTTTCAGACACTCGCTCAACAGAAGGTGACTCTGTGAAAATACGGCATTTGGTTTGGCTGCGGCGCACGTTGCAGGGCCTTTTTCTGATATTCTTTCTATATCTCTTAATTGAAAGCCGGCTTCCCCAAGACGTCTATATCGATTATTCCACGGCTTTTTCCGCGGAGCAGGACCTAAGACTTAATCAGCCCGTCACTTTATTTTTTCAACTCGACCCCCTGACAGTCGTCTCCTCGCTTCTTGCCGGACATACGCTTGTGAAGGGATTTCTTTGGGCAGTCGGCATTCTGCTGTTAACACTTTTGCTGGGACGGGTGTTTTGCGGCTTTATCTGTCCGTTTGGAACAATTCACCATGCAGTCGGCACATTTAAGCCAGCCCTGAAGGGCAGCCGGATGGTGCAGGCTAACCACAAGACCTCCAGTCAAAAAATCAAATATTTTATTTTGATACTGCTGCTGGTTGCGGCCATCTTCGGTCTCAATGCCGCCGGTCTTATGGATCCCATCGCTTTTTTATTTCGATCGTTGGCCCTGGCCGTTCTGCCCGCTCTAGGTGCCGGGTTTCGATCGTTTTTTGAGGCCATGGCTGCCAGCGATTTCAAAATTCTGAATCTTGCCAGCTATGGTGCAGAAGTTATGGTATCCCCGATCTTCGGTTACAGCCAGCCCGCTTATCAAACCGCCTGGTTCATTGGATTCCTCTTTCTAGTGATCTTATTTGTCAATCGCCTTCGTGTCCGCTTCTGGTGCCGGACGCTCTGCCCGTTGGGTGCACTGCTCGGTATTTTTTCCCGGATCAGCATTCTGAAGCTGGAAAAATATGAGCAAAAATGCACTGAGTGCAATCTGTGCCTCAGGCACTGCCAGGGAGCAGCATCCCCAAGACCTGATCAGGATTGGGAAGCAGCCGAATGCCTGATGTGCTTTAACTGCTACAACGTCTGCCCGGAAGATGCCCTGGCGTTTCGGTTTGCCTGGCGCCCGGAGCGCAACCATCAACCGGACATTGGCAAACGGGCCGTGTTGTCCGGTCTGGCGGCCGGGATTTCTTTCCCGCTTTTGGGGCGGCTTGACGGTCAGATCGATAAAGTCTCAGATCCAAGGCTCATCCGGCCCCCGGGTGCGCTTGCGGAAATTGAATTTTTGGAACTCTGCCAGCGCTGCGGCCTATGTATGAAAGTTTGTCCCACTAATGTGATCAACCCCACCCTGGCTGAAGCTGGCATTGTCGGATTCTGGACTCCGCGCCTCATCATGACCCACGGTTACTGTGAATATACCTGCACCCTATGTGGTAGTGTCTGCCCGACTGACGCCATCCGGGAAATAACAGTAAAAGAAAAGATAGAGCAGTCCATCAAGATCGGTTCGGCGTACATCGATAGGGGACGCTGCCTTCCCTGGTCCGGAAACACGCCCTGCATCGTGTGCCAGGAGGTCTGTCCCACGTCGCCAAAGGCCATTTATCTAAAAGAGGAGGTGGTTGCCGCGGCTGACAAAAAAAGCTTGAAGGTACAACTGCCGTTTGTCGATCTCAAACGTTGCGTGGGTTGCGGTATTTGCGAAAACAAATGCCCAGTTCGGGGATTACCGGCGATTAGGACCATTGCAGCCGGTGAGTCAAGATCGCTGAGCAATCAAATTTTGTTGTAGCACCTGGCTGCTTAATTTTGATAGATACACCTTCCGTTCACAATTCCTGAATTATTGTCACTGTTCAGTCATTGGTTCCCATCAGACCGAAGTGGATTTGAAACAAACCAAAATTAATAATCAACCTGAAATGGTCCCCGACATGCCCACAAAAGGCTTTAAATGCAAGGATCCCAATTAAATAGAGTAGTGATCAACTTTTGATTAGTTGGAGAGTTATAATCCGGTATATTCCAAATTCCACAAGCCCAATATCTGGTATGACAGTTCAAAATTAGAAAAGCGTGGACCATAAACATCAATCCACGCTTTCCACCTGAATCCTTCATTTGGTTAATGATCACAGTTATCACATCAGGGGCATATCATCTGAACCGACACTATAAATGGTTATATTCAGATACAGTCTCCTCTGACGGTAGCACTCTACATTGGGGACAATTGTCCCCACAACCTGAGACCTATTCAACTTATCTTATTTTCAGGACTCGTCAGTTGGACTTTTTCCTTCCATGGTCTGATTCCAGGCTATATGTTAAATTTCGGCTATTTCCATTTTGTGGATACGCTTCCCATAAATACTAGATTAACTGAACAAACACACAATAAAATCAATCTATTAAAAGGATTTGATAAAGGCACGTAATGTGTAATTACGATAGAATGTGGATTGGCCAGGAGAAACCTACAATTTACGGGAATTGTAGGTTTGTTCTGCAAATTTAAAATATCATGGCTCAATTTTTTATGGTAATATCTGAAGTCGAAAATCCATCCAATTTGGGATAAGTTTTAGTCGGAAAACTCATTCAGCCAAGGTTTAAATTTTCAATAATCGTAATCTTAGCTGGATAACATTACCCATGAGAGGGGAACTTATGTTTAAAGTTATCCGGTTATCTACAAAGCTCCAGTTAAGTGGTCAAGCCGGCCTATTGGCATCGATTTTCCTGCTGGCGAAAACTCGTCGCAAAGGCCGCATAAGGACAACCCATGACGGACCTCCTAATAAACAGTATCGATTACAGGTACTTGAGAGCGATCCTACTACGCCGAGTTGGGACTGTCCTAACGCAGCCTAACCGACTCAGACAGTTGCCCGGCATATGGCCCGATACCCATAGGCCACCATCCGCGGTTAACTGGAGCTTTATGGATAACCGCGTAAAGTTATACCAAACGGTAAAAATCGTTTAGATATTGAGTTGAGTGGAAAGTTGAACACTGAAGATATGAAAATTGCATTAGACGAATTGGTCAGCAAGTCGGAGGATATTGAAAATGGCAAAATGTTGTATGAAATTATCAACTTTAATCTTCCGTCATTTGGTGCAATAGCGATCGAATTTTCTCGGTTCCCTGCGATGTTAGGGCTGATGAAAAAATTTGATCGCGCTGCGGTATTGACTGATAAGACTTGGTTAAAAACGGTAAGTGAACTTGAGGGAGTATTTTTTCCAGGTCTTGAAATTAAAGCTTTTGATAGAGACCAAAAAGAAGAAGCAAAAGCATGGTTGTCGAGTTAGGCTTATATATGTGATTCATTGTCAAAAGATGAAGGTCGTTTGACAGTAATCCATCGCAAGATTTATCGGACTTTACAGCCACGTATTATGATATCTGTAATCTGGCCATCCTGGTGATTATCCCAATGCATCAGTGTATCAATCAAATGAGAAACTAGGTGATGATTTCAATGAAAAAAGAATTTGGATCAAATTATGCGTCGATTACAGATGTTAATTTTACAGCCAAATACCGTGCAAGTTGCCACTGCGATGCAGTACAATACGAAGTATGCTCGGACCCTGTAAATGCAAAAATATGTCATTGTTTGGCATGTCAAAAACTGCATGGGGCTCCTATGCAATGGGCAGCTATATTTCATAAACATGATGTCAGAATTACGGAAGGCATTGATCACCTAAACTTTTACAACAATGAACTCAATAAACACGAGAGAATTCTTCCTTGCAAAGTCAGTTGTGCTTTGTGTGGCACCCTCATTGCTGATGAAGGACGTAATATGTGGCTTGCGTTTCCATCACTTTTTGATTTTGGGGGTGTATCAAAAATTCCACCGAAATTCAAACCAACGTGCCATATCTTCTATGGTATGCGGGTTATTGATATAAACGATGATCTGCCTAAGTGGTCCGGTCACAAAAATCAAAGCCCAAAATTTGATTGAATGGGGTGTCAAATCATCTATCCGAGACCTTTGATACTTCGATACTTCGGGTATAGTATTTCACAATAGGCAAGGAGGTGTGTCCATGATGGAGTCATTGGTGAGAGAATGGGACGGTGAAACCGTCATCGTTCGCTTTGACCGACCCACTGGAGCCTGGATTTTCATCGCAATCCATTCTACCCGCTGCGGACCGGCGGCAGGTGGTACGCGGATGAAGTCCTATTCTGATGTTCAGGCGGCCTTGCAGGACGCATTCCGACTCGCCGCAGGGATGACTTACAAATTCGCCACGCCTGGCATACCATTTGGTGGCGGAAAGGCCGTTATCGCTGTTCCTCCCGGTTTTGATGCCCAATCTCGCCCGGCACTCCTGCGGCGCTATGGAGCGCTGGTTTACCAGCTCGGCGGCCTATTCTACACCGGACCAGACGTGGGCACATCCTCCGCTGATATGGACATTATCGCCGAAACTGGCGCGCCCTATGTTTTCGCCCGCACGCTGGCCGCTGGCGGAGCTGGGTCGTCCGGACCTTTTACGGCGCTGGGCGTGTTCACCGGCATACAGGTCGCCTGCGAACATCTTTTTGGAGACACGTCGCTAAAGGGCCGGAAGGTGCTGGTGCAGGGAACGGGCAGTGTCGGGCGCACGCTGATTCAGCACCTATGTGAGGCCGATGCCAAAGTGATTTTCAGCGAGGTGGACGAAGGGGCCATCCGCCGCTTTCGGGACGAGTTCGGATTGAAGTTTATCCCTGCTGAGGCGGTTTACACTACAGAGTGCGACATCTTCGCCCCGTGCGCTCTGGGTGGTGTGCTCAACGCCAACACAATCTCCCAATTGAAATGTCGGGTGGTGGCTGGAGGCGCCAACAACCAGCTTGCCAACCTGGGAGATGCTGAAAGCCTTCAGGATAGAGGCATTCTCTACGCGCCTGACTATGTGGTCAACGTCGGCGGAGCAATGGCTATTCTCGGCTTGGAAACCCAAGGCTGGACGCAGGAGCAAGCGGAGAAGAAGGTGGTCGAGAGCGTCCGGCGTGCCCTGCGACTGATCTTTGAAGTGGCGTCGACAGAGCGCATTACGACCGAAGCTGCGGCCCGCCAGATTGCAGAAGAACGTCTGTCTGCAGGGATATAGCCACAACACAATCCACGTAGATGTGATTGTTTGTAGGAGTATCCAACAGCGCTCCTAAAAAGTCAATGCAGCAGACCTTGTTATCGAGGTTTTTTATGAGGAGATCTTCGCTTTTGGTGCAATTTGGTTCACATTTGGCTTCACTGCGAAAGCTACAACGCGGCTGAACTCCAGGCCGTTAAAAGTTCATATGCCTACAACAAACCATGCAGATATCAAGAACCCGAAAAAATACCGGTGTGCGAAAATAATCGCAGCCGGTCAAATCTTATATAGAAAGTCGTTTCCGTGGTACGCTGGGGATAACCAGAGCATAGCGAGGGCAAACTTTTAGCCGACGATACCACGATTGTAATCTGTAAAATAAAATAGTGAATTTAAAGGCTTGACTCTAAACTTCCAATCTGAGTCAGGAAGTGAAAAATGAATACAGAAGGTTTGGGAAATTCAAAAATTCTGAATTTGCTTTTCAAACCAGCTGGACTGATGATGGAAAGCAGGCTTCGACAGTGGCTCATGAACCCCGTTAAAACCCTGCAAGGAGCTGGCATTGAACCTGGGCAGACCGTTTTAGAGGTCGGGTGCGGTACGGGGTTTTTCACTATACCGGCAGCGGAGTTAATTGGCGGTCAAGGTTGCCTGGTGGCGATGGACGCACTATCGGATTATACCAAACGGGTATCGATAAAAGTACAAGCCGCTGGTTTAAAAAATGTCAACGTGGTAAAGCGTGATGCTCTGAATACAGGATTGGATGCCGAAAGCATCGACAAGGTGCTGTTGTTTGGTGTAATTCCATTCCCTTTCTTGCCCTTGAATCGACTTTTGCCCGAAATGCACCGCGTCTTAAAACCAGAAGGGGGCTTGGCAGTGTGGTTGTTTCCGGTTTCTGGATTGGTACCAAAATGGATCCTTCAGTCCGGATTATTCAAATTTGTCTGCAAACTAAACGGAGTTCACAACTACAGGCGATATTAGATGATTTGCAATGTAACTGGGGTAATCTATGACTGTGAAAACAGACTGATTATGTTAGCCATCGTCTTAAACAACTTCGGGGAAACAAAATGACAGGAGGGAAGAAGAATTTGCTGGTCACCTTCGGTCTCATCGTCGTGGCTGCTACTGCCGGCCTTATATTCTTTTATAAAACCCAGACATCCTGGGTCGATTCGCCTCCATACCAGCGAGTGTCCAAATCGCCAGCACGCACGCTCGTTGTCGTCTACTCTCGCACGGGCAACACCCTGGGCGCTGCCAAGGAGGCAGCCCAATTCTTCGATGCGGATTTGCTGCAAATAGTGGCACCACAATATGCCAGGACCATAAGGGGACAGCTACTTGCCTCTAACCATGCAGACCAAGAGGTGACAACAACGCCCATTGAGCATGACCCGGTGAACCTCTCCCGCTATGATCTCATTTTGCTATGTTCGCCCACTTGGTGGTTTCGACCGGCAGTTCCCCTGTGGTCATTTGTCGAGAACCACGACTTCGCAGGAAAACCGGTGTTCCTATTGATGACGGGCAATAGTCGACTAAAAGAAGAGCTTATCGGCAAGTTCAGTACATTGGTCGAGGAGAAAAACGGAAAGCTCTTAGGCTCGCTCTTCATCCGACGGGGTCGTATATACTGGCAGAAGACGCCAGATGAGGTGAATGAAGAAGTGCGTGGCGCTCTCAATGGGCGTCAGAGAATGTGGCCTATGACAGCTAAACCTGAATGAACAACTCGAGCACTTCCCAATTTAGGAAAGTGAATTTTTAGTATCTGAAAATTTGCAAATATTGAGATTGTCCTTACAAATCTATAATAATTTTAGTCTGATATAGAAGGTTTTGTTTAGGCACGCAACCTAAACTTGGCCCTTTTTGTGGATTGGCCAGGGGAAACCTAAAATGGCCGGGGATTTTAGATTGGTCCAACTAATTTAAACATATTTATCCTATAGTTATTGTGGATTAGTTCGCCCAATCTTAATAAGTTTTGATAGTTGAAAGAGCTATAGCATTTGTACATTTGATGCAGAATTTTGCCCTACCCTCCTGGTTTTTCCCGATATCGAAAAAACAGCCATCTAATGGTCATTTATACTATTCCGCAACACTTTGGTCGTGTGACACTCCCATCGAGTGTTCATATTTTTAATTGACAAATCAGACTCTTACCATTAACCTAAATCCTCCTCGTGAAAGGAGGCCCCACCATGTCCGATACGCTCACCAAAGCCCACATTGTCGAAGCCGTAGCCGAGGCCAACGGCTTCACCCGAAAAAAATCCATTGAAACCGTCGAGACATTGCTGGAGCTAATCAAACAATCCCTGGCGTCTATCGATGATGTATTGATTTCAGGCTTCGGTAAATTCAGCGTAAAACAAAAAGCCAAACGTAAAGGCAGGAACCCAGCCACTGGAAAAGATATGATTCTGGCACCTCGAAAGGTCGTCACGTTCAAATGGTCTGAAAAACTGAAAGAAAAACTGAACACAAAACCGAAAACAAAGGCAAAGAAAAGACGCGTTAAGAGCATAAAAAAATATTGAACTTTAATTTGCCATCGAATAATTCTGAGGGACAAGGATGGTTTAAGATATGAGTTATATATCTGAAATTTTTAGCAATTCTAGGTATTGGCCAGTTATCTGAAATTTGAAGGCATCACATTTCACAATAATCACTGGATAGGGCAAACGATAAGAGTACATTGAAGAAATGTCATCTAACGAATATAAATTTTCATCAGCGTTTCGGCAGATAATAATAAGTTGGGTAATCTCCCTAGTTGCATTACTCATCGTTCTGACAAATCCTGATCTGTATGAAGCACAATCGTCCGATCCAGTGTTGAAACTATTCCTCGGAATACTCAAGCCTGCGCTGCTGCTCTTGATGCTTCTAAAGTCGATTCTTTTTCTTAATGCTGTGAATATTCTCATCAGCGGCCAGATTGGCACTCCAAGAGTTCGGAGACTAATGCTGTTGCGGACAATATTTTCTTTGGTGATATTGAGTTTGACAATATTTCCGCCACTTTATAAGTCTGGAATTCATATCAAAGTTGCTGAACTTATTAGTGTCTATGTTCCGTTTCTCGGCAACAAACTGATAAGCATAATTTCGAAATTAATCACTCTTTTGCTTACTCTGATTTCAGCACGTATTGGAGATATTATTTCAGGCTTATTGGGTGCATTTCTCTATGATACATTAAAGAAAGCCTATAAAAGATTAAAAAAGCAAACTTCCAAATAGATCTCGAAGTGATGGAAGATATGAAGCAAATAAAAATATTTGTGTCAAAGCATTTCATAGCTTAACTGTGCTTCCACCTGACCCGACTATCATTGGGGCTTTGTAACGGCTGGTGGCTTCGGCGAAGTTTTGTGATAATGCTACACGCTGCACACCTAAGCCGTCGTGCAGGTGAAGCTCGCGATTGTTGCTATCCATTTTTAATTTTTAAGATGCCCCAAAACCTGTGATATCAATTATCTAATTTCGCTCTAACCCCCTGCAATCCCGTAGCTGCCTTACCCTTTGGTAGCCTGTTATCTCTCAATATACGGCCTCTCAGAAGGCCGTTTCTCCTCCTAATCCCGTCAAACCGGTACCTCTGCCGCTCCTCGCAGTATTCAAGCCTTTGCTTCTGCAGCCGAAGCACGCATTTCGGGCATAAATAGAGCTCACTCGCCTCGCTAGAGCTTACGCGAAGCGGGTCGCCCTTAATAAATACCTTAGCCCTTTGTTTAGACGGCTTACCGCAAACCCCGCATTCCATGAAAGCCAGCCATATCCAATCCAGCCCCGCCCGTCAAATCCGCTGACAATGAATTGTCAGGAAATAAATATTAATGCCCCTCTTTAAACACCGCCCTCAAGCCGGTTTTTTAATTCTTAAATCGCCGGCCGCCGGCCTCACGCCGTCCAGCCTCAAATCAACGAAATTCATACGAAAACAAAAAATCTGCCCGCGATTCCAATAGAGAAATAAAATCAATAGGTTAGAAAAATTTTATTTTATTAATAATTTCAATGCTTTAGGCATCAGCGCCGATCACTTTAATTATTGCTTCCAGCTCACCTTTGATGATATCTGTAATTTGCATTGATTCTAGATAATGGCAAGAAATCGTTCGCTGGCAATCTGTCAAATCTGGAGCAAATTTTGAGCATATCATAAATTTTTCCGAATTTTAGACAATCTCAATATGTATTGAAAGCCTTTGTTTAGATTAATAATAATAAAAATTAATTAGAGGGAAGTGATTAGCTAAAAAAAAGCATTGAATAAGTTAGTATAATAAAGATTACGAGACAGATTTGTAAAATCCTATAAATTATTGTGTATTATAAGGAGAGGGAATATGGAATTTTTATCTGACAAACTGGTCAAACTCATTGAACGCGATGCTGACCAATTGACAAAAAAATGGTTGAGTAACGTACAGAGCCATCCCACAACGCCGACTTATCATGCCTTTGATAAAAAAACGCTCTATAATCGAGCGTTCCGAGTTTACAGCCAACTTGGCAAATGGATATCAAGGGAAACATCCAAAGAAGATATTGCGGAGTACTACACAGCCTTAGGAAAGCAACGATGCAAAGAAGGATTTGCACTATCGGAAGTCATACAAGCACTAATCATCACGAGACGTAATATATGGCTAAAGGTACTATCGGAAGGTTTGCTAGACACGGTCCTGGACCACCATCAGGCATTGGAACTTAACAATCGGGTCGTACTGTTCTTTGATCGGGCCATCTATTTCACATCCCTGGGATACGAAAAGACAGAATGATCTATCCACGATATCACAAATATTTTCAATTTCTTATATTTACATTTTCATAGCAAAAACGCAAGTTTTGAGTAGATGATTTCAAACCAACAACACAACCCCTGGTGGAATGATCTGAATGTATGATAAACGGCCTGAACTATACCCGGCTTCAGAGCAAAAAATAATGACGATATGCTAAATATCGAAAAAATTTCTGGCTTAATTTTTTGTCATTAATGGCAAACATTGCGCCTTTTACTGGTCAGTGCACTAATTAGTCAGAGGACCGGAGCCACTTTATTGAGATTTACCATCAGGCCCTCCACTTCTTTAAAGGAGTTAACTAATAAACAAAATATTTTTGCATCAAATAATATAGGAAAACGCAGAGAGAAAATTAAATAGCGACAATACATGATAGTTAAGGATTTATTTGAGACAAGATGAAATATACAATCTTTCATCCATAATTATTCTGTTTATTTCAGTATCAGATAGTCTGGGCTCGAGTTGTGTGGATATCTGCAACAGATAAACACTTTCAAAATTGCATGTAACTCCAACAAAGCTTGAATTATCAGAAGCCATAAAAATTTAAGATATACTCAAACGCTATCTGAAAGTGGACAATCGATTTAATCCGGCATGATTTTCATATAGCTCTGACTGTCCCGTACCTACGATTTTAATCACACCTATAAATCCAGCCTTAAACTGTGTGCAAAATTCAAAGCTCTTAGGAAATTTTGAATTTATTGCAAAAATGGGGCAGATTTAAGGTTAGCTGAACAAATACATAATAGAATCAAAATATTGGCCGAATTTGACTTAGGCACAAAATCAAACAAAAAAAAAGAGCAAAAAAATGTTATATTGGGCATACCGAATCTACAATTTTCCGCTGCAATACCCTGAAACCACATCTTGTGATTTTGGGATTTATGTTTTTATTGATCTTCTCGCTGTAATATGTGATGAAAATGATATTGATTAGGAGACCTCGATTATTTCATGTGCCGGCGCCTACTAAAGGGCACCTGTTAAAAAAAACACCTCCTCATCAAGTAAGCTGATGCTCTATTTATACGAAAATTCACGCAATAAAACTATTTAATCTCTTACTCGATAGTACGATTCTAATATAAGGAGCTCCAATGAAGGTAAAAAAACTTTCTTTTGGGACCATCAATATTGATGGGAAAGATTATTCTAAAGACATTGTGATTCACAAAGGCAAAATAGAGAAGAGAAAGAAAAAAGAATCAAAACACTTTAGGGACCGATTTGGTCATACACCTCTTTCAATCTCAGAAAATATCCCCTGGGATTGTAAAAAGCTTATCATTGGCACGGGACATAGCTCTGCCTTACCGGTAATGAAAGAAGTGGAAAAAAAGGCCAAAAAGAAGGGTGTCGAGCTTGTTTTAATGAGCACTCCAGATGCGATTCAATATATAAATAAAAAAGATACTAATCTCATCCTTCATCTTACCTGCTAATTAATTAAATTTATCATCCTAAATTCACCTCAAAAGTTTTAATATCGACCCGCTAAAATCGCCCTGTCAACTCAAATATAGGTCAGAGCAATTTATATTTACCAAGCAACCCAACCCCGGCATGAAATAGGGGACAGGAGCCAATATCGGCATTTATATTTTAATCAATATCAGCCAGCGGTAAAGGTAAAATGAATAGATTGAAAAACCGAAACAAACATATTGGATCTATCAATTTTTGCATACCCGGAACAATGTCACGTTGTGGTGCAGGTACGACATGGCGGGAACAAAAAAAGTGTAAATTTGCGAGAATATCAACATCAGGCAACAAATGTATGTATTACATCGAGTCATTAGACGATCATTGCGATTGTGTTGTCGCCCAGATAGAACGCAGAGATGGAACAAACGATATATAGATACAGACCTCGTAACTCTTGGTCGAATTAAGGGTACCACGAACATTCGCGCGAAAATGCACTCTAAGGATACCAATATCGGCAACCCATTCTCTTGTTCGCTCACAAAAATCCCATTGCCGCAGCCCGAGAGATATGATAGCCTTCTTTCCGGTTAGGCGGCGACCACCGAGTCCAAGTTCCGGGATCATGTCTTTGCCCCGGGGCGTCAGGACATGCTCCTTTTTTTTAAAAAGGCCTTGATCTTTCTTCCCTAACGATAACGAAGGTAAATCCCATCAATGCCATCCAGAAAATGTCACCAGAAATAACCATAAAAAAGGACTATGTTTTAATAGAACCCAAAGTGGGTACTGATTACTCGGAGATACAGAAGGGGGTTGCAAGGTTATTTTATGTTGATGAAATTCCAGAAAAAAATCGCATTTGGGTATTCCGTGAAGGCCCAGAAAAGTTTTCCTACGGTGATTTGCATAAACTAAGAGACATTATTAAACAAAATTACCCCAACGACCACAAAATAAACAAAACCGCAATAGTTATCGAATCTGAGTTCCAGTCAAGTATGGCAAAATCTTTTAGACAAGTCGCAAAAGACTTTCCCTTCGAGATTAGAGTTTTCTCTGATTTTCAAGCTGCCGAAGATTGGGTTAAAGAATAATTAATGCCAAATTGATTTTTACTTCTTCTTAAGATCTTCTCAATCTATGAGAGCTTTTGAAAGCTCAAAAACCCTGTGATACGCATTTGATATACTATATTTTCAGTAAGTTGTGCTATTGTCAAGCTATCACCGGTAAGAAGTCCGTCAAATTCGGGCTGTTTTTAGAGCATATCAAAAATTTAACCGAGGTTCTGAACTCAATGTATCACAACCAGGTGCCAACACTGAAATAAAAGCGAGATAGGTATCTAAATTGAGGCTATTTAAGCGAAATCGGAAAGATCACTGGGAAAGTGTCTATCAAAAACACTCACCTACTGAGGTCGGTTGGTACCAATCCTATCCTGAAAGATCCCTGAAACTTATCCATAATACAGGTGCGGGTACCGACAGCAGCATAATCGATGTTGGTGGTGGAACTTCAACGCTTTCTAAGCATCTTCTTGATCAAGGGTACAAGAAATTAGCGGTTTTGGATATTTCAGGAAACTCAATCGAAAGAGCTAAATCACAACTTGTTGAAAAATCCAGCGAAATCAATTGGATTGAGGCAGATGTCACAAAATATAGCTTTATGGAGCAATATGACATCTGGCATGATCGTGCTGTATTTCATTTCCTAACAAAAGCGGAAGACAGAAAAGGATATATAAATTCACTTAACCAAGCCTTAAAGCTAAATGGACATCTAATAATCGCAACTTTTAGTCTGGATGCTCCGCCAAAATGTAGCGGGCTTTCTGTTGTTAGGTACAGCCCAGAGACTCTGCAAAGTGAGTTGGGAGATAATTTCATTTTGGCAGAAGCTCTTGTGGAACACCATGAGACGCCTTCAGGAGTAAAACAGAATTTCATTTTTTGCCGATTCATCAAGCGAGCATAAAGTAAATGAGAGAGGCAGAGGTTGTCGGCAATTCCCCTGCCTCCTTTTGTACTGCCAAGATATCCATATATTACTTGGACTTCTTGGGTTTCTTTTTGTCGCTTGTGGGTTTTGGACGATCCGGCTTTTGTCCAATACACCCACAGCCACAATTGCCCTTCTTATCAGCCATATTCATCACCTCCTTTCTGTGATTTGAGACTATTAGATTTGATTTCTTTCATAGAGAAATTCAAGGATATTATTAAGTATTTTAGCAATCACTTAATTTTGAGTATAAAAAATTTTGACTACTTGCTTTTAGTTTCTAATTCTTTAATCCTAACACGAACAGTTTTTAGCTCAGTTTCTATTTCTTGCTTATATTTTTTTAGAGATTCCAAGCTTGAATCGCTTAGCTCTTTTTCTCTGAATTTGCCCGTACCTTGGCAACCACAGGTACAAATTTCGGTCAACACCTCTCGACAATTATTCAAAGCTTCTTCATCTATTGAGTAGGGTATCCAATACCCATTTCTTTCACTCCGAACAAAACCCGCTTGCTTTAATATTTTTAAATGTTGTGACACGGCAGCAGGTGTGACACCAAGCAATTCTGAAATCTTTTTGGCGCCAAGCGGCCCCTCCGATTTTAAAAGCTCGATTATTTTAACCCTTGTCTCAACAGCTAATGCTTTAAACATTTCAATAGGTTCTAAGTTCATTGTTTCCTCTATATGTTTTAGTATGTAAGCTAATACTAAAATAGTACAATGGAAAAAGTTTGTCAAGTAATTTTTATTGAATTTGAATCCCACATATTACAAAAATTGTTTCGAGGAGGTTCTTGGTCCGGCTTTAATTAATTCATTTCATTTAAATGCCCCGCCCAGTCTTGAAGCGCCGAGCAGGGCAAACCTCTGGATCAATCATTTATCTTGACAAATCAGCGCCTTACCGATAACGTGAAGCTTTATTCGTGAAAGGAGACCCAAATGCCCAAAACAGGCACCCTCACCAAAGCCCGCATCGTCGAAGCCGTTGTTGAAAACAACGGGTACACCCAACAAAAAGCTTTCGAGACAGTCGAAATAATGCTTGAATTAATTAAGCGCTCACTGGAAAACGGCGAAGACGTAATGATTTCCAACTTCGGAAAGTTTTGTGTAAAGGAAAAAAGGGAACGGCGAGGCAGGAACCCGGCCACCGGAGAAGACATGATGATGGCGCCAAGGAAAGTGGTTAAGTTCAGGTCCTCGGGGAAACTGAGGGATAGGATAAACGATAAATAATTTTAGACAGTGGTGTTGACAGCCAACAATATTTCAGATATTTAATACATATCGTAACCTGCTGAAATTTTAAGATAATGGCAAGCTATCTAACGGCGGAGGTCCAACAATTTAGGGGCATATTTAGAGTATATCATCAATTTAGCCGAGGTTAAGAGAATCTCAATAAATCTGTAACCATCTGATATTTGGTTTTCCGTCATGATATCCCAAGTTTTGGTTCGGTAAAATTTCAGCCGATTTAAACCCAATCTACAAAGAATCTGTTCTTTCTATCATCTATTGCGACTTTCCGTTGCTTGAATTAGTATCTGACGAAAGCCTTCCATCATCAGCGATAGGCTCATTCACCTAAGCGTTTCAAAACATACAAAATACGGTTTCTCACAATGCATGTCCAACCAGACAGGAGTATCAATGAAACCTAAAGAATTTCGTCTGGATAAAGCTAAACCTACGCCCAGCGTTTGTCCATTCTGCTCGGTAGGTTGCGCCATCATTGTTTACACGATCAATGGTCGAATCGTAAATATCGAAGGCGATCCTCAAAGTCCCCACAGCGAGGGCTGTCTGTGCCCCAAAGGCGCTGCAACATTGCAGCTGCACTACAATCGCAATCGCGCCAGCCGCGTGCTTCATCGAAAGCCTGGTGCAAAGCATTGGGATGAGGTAACCCTTGATTGGGCGATGAATCGCGTAGCGGAACTGGTTAAAAAGACACGCGATGAGACGTTCGTCGAACGCTTGGAAGATGGAACACTGGTTAATCATACAACAGCCATCTTTGCTCTTGGAGGCGCAACACTGGACAACGAATGGAACCACCTCCAGCAAAAGCTGATGAGAGGATTGGGAGTGGTGGCCATTGAGAACCAGGCACGCATCTGACACAGCTCAAGCGTCCCCGGTCTGGGGGCGAGGCTTGGTCGAGGCGCTGCAACGATTTATCCCCGCAATCTGGAGTACTCTGACTGCATCGTGATCCAGGGATCCAACATGGCCGAGTGTCATCCAGTAGCTTTTCGCTGGGCGATGAAGGCAAAGCTGAAAGGTGCCAAAATCATCCACGTAGACCCTCGTTTTACACGCACAAGCGCGAAGGCTGACATTTACGCTTCGATTCGAGCTGGTTCGGACATTGCATTTCTCGGAGGTATTATCAACTATGTATTAAGTGACCAACGGTGGAGCACTGATCCCTTTTTCCAGCAATACCTCGTGAACTATACCAACGCTGCATCGATTGTAAACGAAGATTTCCGTGATACGGAAGATCTTGATGGCATTTTTTCCGGATTCATGCAGTATTCAGACAAAGAGGATAAATGGCCATATAACGGTTCAATTAGCCGTTATGACAAAACTTCATGGCAATATGCGCGTCAAGGCAAAAACCTGAAAAGCAAATGGTCATTAGAGGATATGGCATTGGAGGAATTGATCCGTTCCCTGAAAATGGCCCCGGTGCTTAAAGACAAGAAATTGCAGCATCCCCGCACAGTTGTTCAACTTGTCAGACGGCACTTTAGCCGCTACACACCCGAGATGGTGGAAAAAGTTACCGGATGTCCCAAAGAGACTTTCCTCAAAGTTGCCCAGACTGTTTTGGAAAATTCGGGCCGCGACCGCACGACTTCCTGGGTATACGCTGTTGGATTGACACAACACACATATGGCACCCAAATTATTGGTTGCTGCGCCCTTCTTCAGCTTCTGCTCGGCAACATCGGGAGACCCGGAGGAGGTATAATGGCACTCCGCGGTCATGCCTCCATCCAGGGATCCAGTGACATACCGACACTTTACCACAGTATTCATGGATATATGCCGGCACCATCGGTGCTCAAGGATCACAGTTCTATTCGTGCTTATCTTGCCTCAGAGGCCAGTGCTACGGGATACTGGGCGAATATGCCAAAGTTTTTGGTATCTTACCTGAAGTCCATGTACGGAGCGGCGGCCACACCGGAAAACGATTTCGGCTACAGCTGGCATCCAAAGATTAGCGGGGATCATTCGCATATGCCGATGTTTGTGGCCATGGCAAAGGGACATGTTAAGGGCATGCTCTGTATCGGCCAGAATCCGGCCACCTCGATAAACGCAAGCCTGGAACGTCAGGGATTGCGAAACCTCCAATGGCTGGTGGTAAAGGACAACTTCATCACGGAAACGGCATCTTTTTGGAATAAAGCTCCTGAGATCGTAAGCAAAGACATTAAACCAGAGGAGATTCAGACCGAGGTATTCTTCTTTCCGTCTGCGCAAGTCGCTGAATTAGAAGGCAGCTTTACAAACACCCAGCGCATGCTGCAGTGGCACTTCAAAGCAGCGGACCCGCCGGGCGATTGCCGGTCAGATGTCTGGTTTACTTACCAGCTGGGCTTACGTCTGAAAAAGTTATACACTCACAGTTCCATGCCACGCGACCAAGGGATCCGGAATCTCGTATGGGACTATGATCCAGTGGTTCCAGAGAATACCCCCGGGGAGCCTGAAGTTGAAAAGGTTCTCAAAGAAATAAACGGATTTCACACCGACAATCCAGATCAGCATCTTACAGGATTTGTGGAATTAAAGGATGATGGGTCAACAGCATGCGCATCTTGGATTTACTGTGGTGTTTTCCCGTCACCAGATCGCAATCTGGCCAAGCGCAGGGAGCCCGATCCGCCGGGGGTGATCGGTGCTCATTTAAATTGGGGATGGGCTTGGCCGGCCAATCGACGGGTGCTTTACAACCGCGCTTCCGCCGACTTGGATGGACGACCGTGGAGCAAGCGAAAAAAGTGGATCTGGTGGGACGGCAAGAAATGGACAGGTTACGATACGCCCGACTTCGCCATTCATAAACCACCGGATGCGTCGGCTGATCCGGAAGGTGTTGAACTCGAAGGCCATTCCGGTTGTCAGCCCTTTATAATGAAGTCTGATGGAGTCGGGTGGCTTTTTACACCAAATGGATTAGTGGACGGACCGCTGCCGACGCATTATGAACCTGTCGAGTCTCCGGTAGAGAATCTACTCTATAACCAGCAGAACAATCCGGTTTTGAAGTATTGGAAGCATGAAGACAACCGACTTGCAGAAGTTGCCGACAAGCGTTTTCCCTATGTGATGACAACGTTTCGGCTAACAGAGCATTTTCTCTCTGGGGCTATGAGCCGCTGGAATCCGTGGCTCACCGAGCTTATGCCCGAGCTGTTTTATTGAGATTAGTCCCGAGCTTGCCGAGGAAAAAGGGATATACAATAATCAACGGGTGCGGATCACCACGCCTCGGGGCCGGATTCAGGCCAGGGCTCTTGTAACCGGCCGTATGCGGCCATTTTTAATCAGCGGCAGACGCGTACATCATGTCGGCATGCCGTGGCACTGGGGCTGGCAGGGTATTGTTGTCGGTGATGTAGTCAACCAGCTCACTGCACTGATCGGCGATCCGAACGTAAGTATTCACGAAGCCAAAGCCTTTGTCTGCAATGTGGAGAAAGCATGATGACCGAACGTATGGGGTTTTTCACCGACACCACCGTTTGCATTGGTTGTAAAGCCTGTGAGGTGGCCTGCAAACAGTGGAATCGCTTGTTGGCAACACGCAGCGGTGTGAGCCGAATGTATGGTTACAGTTACGACAACACGTTAAATTTAGACGGCTTCCACTGGCGCCATGTTAAGTTCATAGAGCAATTTAATGAAGATCGGAATGAAGCGCGATGGCTCATGATGAGCGATGCCTGCAAGCACTGCGCACAGGCCCCCTGTATTGATGCGTGCCCCGAGGATGCCATCATACACACAGAGTTTGATACAGTTGTAATCCAGCCGGAATTGTGCAAAGGGTACTTTGCGTGTGCGGGTGCGTGTCCTTTCGGAGTAATCGAGGGAGATCCAGACATCAAAATCGCCCGTAAATGCAATCTGTGCTATGACCGCCTAAAAAGTGGATTGATCCCGGCATGTGCCAAAACCTGCCCGACAGATTCAATTCAGTTCGGCCCGATCAGAGAACTTATCCCAAGAGCAAAAGCCCGAGTCAAGCAACTTCACGAACAAGGTGAGACAAGAGCTTATCTGTATGGAGTTGATAAAGATTATTTGGGTGGTCTTAGCAATTTTTACTTGCTCATCGACCAACCGGAAGTGTATGCTTTGCCGCAAAAGTCGCAATTATAATTTTCACTATATAAATGCGCCTTCAGTCAGTCTAAATAACATTGCTTAAATTATAATATCAAATTGTGTATTACGTATTGCGAAACCCACAAATTTGCGAAACTGTATAAACCGGCTATGAAGGGACAAAAGCAAATTATTGCATATATCTTCTGGCAATCTTAAATATTTTCGAATCCCAAAATTACAGATTACTCCAACAAAGCTTGAATAATTAGAGGCCATAAAAATTTAAGATATGCTCAATCTCACTTTTCATGGCATAGCAGACGATACCTGCTATTTGAACATTTGACATCGCCGAAAGTTTTGTGATATCCATTAGCTATCTGAAATTATAACGAATTCCATATACTGGCAAGCTAACACAAATTTCAGGAGACTGTAAATATTTGTGGTGTCATCTACATATCTGTAGTTTTGT
>PVMK01151426.1_pt1 | contig 32759 bp, 33 predicted proteins | sample 1853481 | NCBI WGS metagenome assembly PVMK01 (sample SAMN08533507, study PRJNA380276) | Marine sediment metagenome, whole genome shotgun sequencing project.
GAAAGCTTTCGGTCATCCAGGCGCGGGTCACCCTGGCCTACGATGGCCGCCGCGGCGACTACTTTCGCAAGGAGCTCCTCGAGGCACTTCATATCCTCGACGCCGGACACAGTGATGTGTCCGGCGTCGAGCATATGAAGTGCCTCGAGCAGCTCCTTGCGAAAGTAGTCGCCGCGGCGGCCATCGTAGGCCAGGGTGACCAGCGCCTGAATGACCGAAAGCTTTCCAGTGTGCCGGCCGTAAGTGCTCTCGATCCCCCAGAGGGCGACGATAAAGCGCCGCTGCACCCCGTAGCGTCGCTCGATCCGGCCCAGCCAGACGGGATAACGATGCAGCATCCGACGCCCTTCGGCGATGCGTTCCTCGCTGACCCGGGTTGCGACATAATCTGCAAGAGACTGGGTTTTCTCAGGCTGCTGTTGATCGCGATCGATCACCCGCTGTTGCGGCGCTTCGATACCGGTCAGAGCCGCATCCAGGATCTCTTGCGAGATTCCTGCTGAACGGGCGTCCGCACGCAGCTGCTCCAACCAGGCCGCGAAACCTTGAGGTGCGCCCTGCGCCTGAGCACCTGACACCATCAACCAGACATTGGGCACCATCAACCAACAGAGACAAACCATCAAAACCAGGCGGCTGAATTTCTTCATTGGCTAACTATAGCATCGGAATGTTGACATGCCATCGAGAAGGGCACAGATAACTCACAAGCTTTCAAGGAGCTCGTAATACTCCTGAATAGCACGTAAGGATTCCAGCGTGATCAGGTACAGGACCCAGCTGAGGACAAGGATACCAACGGTGAGCCCGATCTTCCATGCCGGCGACGTTTGTGGCCGCCACCAGATCAGGGGCAACGCCAGAGGCCCCACACTACAGAGTGCGAGAATAATGAAGGGGTTTCGAAAATACCATGGAAGCTTTTCTTCTGCAAAGTGTCGGGGAGGAAAGGTCTCCAGAAACTCACTGCAGTGCTTACACTTTATCGCATCGTCTTGAATATCTTCTGCACAGAAGGGACACTTTTTCATTATCATATTCCTTAGGTGGGACGAGTGTTGCGGATAGGGCTGTTTGTCCAGCCAGCCCCCTTCACTTATTAACCCGGAAGCCCGACTTTGCCAGTGCCTCGGCCATCGACGTCGATGATGCAGCCACCTTCTTCTCAAGGCGCGGTTTCCTGATCCGCTCTTTCTGCTCCGGCGGCCTTTCAGTTGCCCCTTTGCGCATGGTTAAACCAATCCGCTTGCGTTGCAGATCAATTGACAGAACCCTGACCTGCACTTGCTGCCCAACCTTGACCACCTGGTTCGGGTCTTTCACAAACCGGTCGGCGAGTTGACTGACATGCACCAGACCATCCTGGTGCACACCGACATCGACAAACGCGCCAAAGGCGGCGACATTGGTGACAATACCGTTGAGAGTCATGCCTTCCTTGAGGTCTTTGACCGCCACAACATCTTCACGAAAACTGGCCGTTACGAAGCTCTCACGCGGATCGCGGCCCGGTTTCTTTAATTCAGCGATAATGTCATGGAGCGTAGGCAGGCCAATATCAGAGCCGATGTACTGCTCCAGGCTGATCTTGCCGAGCAATGTTGGTTCGGTCGTTAACTTTACCAGGGAAACGCCAAGATCCGCAGCCATCTGTGCGACCAACGGGTAGCGCTCCGGGTGTACTGCTGTATCATCGAGCGGCTGTGCGGCATTTCTGATACGCAGGAAACCAGCTGCTTGTTCGTAAGCCTTCTTGCCAAAGCGCGTCACCTTGAGAAGTTGTTTCCGTTGGGTAAAAGCCCCCTCAAGGTCACGCTGATTGACAATCGCCTTGGCCAACGATTCACTGATTCCAGAGACAAAGCTTAATAGTGCCCAGCTTGCGGTATTCAAATCGACGCCGACGAAGTTGACGCAAGATTCCACCACCTCGTCGAGAGATTTTTTCAAGGCGCTCTGGCTGACGTCATGCTGATATTGACCAACACCGATACTCTTGGGGTCGACCTTGACCAGTTCGGCCAGAGGATCCTGCAAACGGCGAGCGATGGAAATGGCGCCGCGCACGGTCAGGTCGAGATCGGCGAATTCTTCGCGGGCGATATCCGATGCCGAATAGACACTGGCCCCGGCTTCACTGACCATAACCACCTGAGCTTTCAAGCCCGCCTCTTTCAGGCAGATGCGGACAAACTGATCCATTTCGCGCCCGGCCGTGCCGTTGCCGATCGCCACCATCTCTATGCCGTGGACATCAATAAGACGCAGCAGATCCCGCTTGGCTGACTCGATCTTCGTGCCGCCTCCGGTGTGCGGATAGATCGTGACATGCTCCAGGAAACGACCGGTTGCATCAACCGCCGCCAGTTTGGAGCCGGTGCGCAGCCCCGGATCGACACCGAGAACTCTACGGCTTCCGGCCGGCGCGGCGAGCAGCAGGTTGCGCAGATTCTCTGCAAAAACTCTGATTGCTTCATCGTCGGCCGTCTTTTTCGCTTGCAGGCGTAGATCCAGCTCGATCGAAGGGGTCAGCAGACGCTTATATGCATCGGCAACGAACTCCCGCAGCAGTTCTGCGAAGCGGCTTTCTTTAGGCACAAAAAGCGCAGAGAGGCGACTTAAGATATCCTCCTCCGGTGCCTCGAGGCGCAGCCTCAGAACGTCTTCTTTTTCGCCCCGACGCATCGCCAGCATGCGGTGCGATGGAATTTTCCTGATCGGTTCGCTGAAATCGTAATACATCTCGAATTTGCTGACAGTATCTTCCTTACCCCGCGCTGGTTGTGAGCAGAACAAGCCCTGCTGCCAGGTCAACTCGCGGACCATCGCCCGTGCCTCGGCGACATCGGCGAACTGTTCGGAGAGGATGTGCCCGGCACCCGTTAAGGCTTCATCAGCAGTGGCAATCTCCAGCTCAATGTTGATAAAAGGTTCCGCCAGTTGCAAGGCTGTTTCGCCCTCTCCACGCGCAGTCAATAGTTGCTCGGCAAGTGGTTCCAGCCCGCGTTCCTTGGCAATCAATGCTTTGGTGCGGCGTTTCGGTTTGAAGGGCAGGTAGAGGTCTTCCAGTTCGGTTTTCTTCCTGTTTGCTGTAATCTTCTGACGCAGCTCCGGGGTCAGTTTGCCTTGGTCGTCAATTGATTTGAGGATCGTCTCTCGGCGCTCGTTGAGGGCTTTGTGATACTCAAGACGTTCCTGTATCAGGCGAATCTGCACCTCATCGAGTTCGCCGGTTGCTTCTTTGCGGTAACGGGCGATGAAGGGTACAGTTGCGCCCTCTTCGAGCAGGGCTACAGTTTGTTTGACTTGCACTATTTTTAAACTGGTTTCTTCGACCAGGATTTGGATGGTGGTGCTTATTACTGTCTCGGGCATTTCTGATTTGTCCTTAGGGTTTGCTGCTTTTGGATGTTGATTTTCAGGGAAGAAATACTAGCATATGAGTGAGTTTTGCTGGGGCGTAATTTCTGCTGCAAGTTTACATAAAAAGGGACACTCCCGGAAGTGTCCCCGACTCTAATTTAATCAGTCTCACACCCCGACTTCACCCGCCCAACTTGCCCATCTTCAAGCTGAACCTTGATACCGTGCGAATGAAACGGGCTCTTGGTCAAAAGATCCTTAACCACCCCTTGGGTCAACTTGCCGCTACGCTGATCTTTTTTCAGAACAATCATAACCGCCATCCCCGGCGTGACCTCTTCGCGGTTTTGTCCATTCATAGATTATTTCTTTGCAGCTTTCTTCGCTTGTTTTTCAGCCTTTTTTTCTTTCGGAGTTTTGGCAGAAGCTTTCTTAACCGCTTTCTTACTGTCTTGACCTTTGGCCATGGCTTTTGCTCCTTATCGTTTAAGATTATGATGCGTATTCACCAGCTAGCATCATACACTACAATCTGGAGCTGGGAGCGGTTATTATGAATTGGGGACATCCTACTTAATTGCAGCCCGCTAATTGGTTCCATCCCTGCTTAAAATTTGTGTGCTCCCATTATGAATGTTAAAATCAGCATTCTGTCTCTCGACACCTCAAGTAGAGCATTGAAAACGCGGTCATCGTCAATTCAATGCAAGAAGTGTCACGTAGCGCAAAGGATATTCGATGGTGAAAAGACAACTATTACTTTGGGCAATGTTTGCTCTCCTCGCTGGCTGCGCCGTCAACCCGGTGACCGGCAGGAATGAGTTAAGCCTGGTCAGTGAACAACAGGAGCTTGCCATTGGCGAAGAGCAGTATGCGCCAGCACGCCAGTCTCAGGGGGGTGATTACGTGGTGGATCACGAGCTGACCGCCTATGTGAGTCAGGTGGGGCAGAAGCTGGCAGCGGTGAGTGATCGCACGCTTCCTACGAGTTCAAAGTATTAAACAGCTCCGTGCCAACGCCTGGGCGCTGCCGGCGGCAAGATTTCCATCAACCGCGGCTTGTTGACAGAGTTGCAGAGCGAAGCCGAGTTAGCAGCTGTGCTCGGCCACGAGATTGTGCATGCAGCGGCCAGGCATGGTGCTCAGAGCATGTCGAAAGGGATGTTGCTGCAAGCGGGTGCCGCGGGAGCTCGCTCTTGCTACCCAGGGAACCGGTTATGCGGACCTGGCCAGATGGGCGCGGGCCTCGGGGCGCAACTGATCACCCAAAAATATGGACGCGATGCTGAACGTGAGTCGGATTTCTACGGCATGCAGTACATGGTGCGTGCCGGTTACGATCCACAGGGCGCCGTCAACCTGCAGCGTACTTTTGTCAAACTCTCTGAAGCCAAGCAACAAGACTGGATAACGGGTCTTTTTGCCAGCCATCCACCGTCTCAGGAACGTGTGCAAAACAATATCAAACTAGCGGCCACAATGCCCAAGGGCGGCGAGTTGGGGGTCGCGCGTTATCGCGCAAAAATTGCCCACCTGCTCAAAACCAAACCAGCTTACGAGGCCTATGACGAGGGTCGCAAGGCGCTCACCAAGGATGAGATTGCAAAAGCCGGTCGTCTGGCGCAACAAGCCATCGGCCTGGAGCCAAAAGAGGCCCTCTTCTACGGGCTGATGGGCGATGTGGAACAGGAAAACCAGCGGTTAAAACCGGCACTGAAGCATTACTACAAGGCAACCCAACTGAATCCGAACTTCTTTTACTACTATCTGCAGCGAGGCAAGGTGGAAGAACAGTTACAACTCAACATACAGGCACAGACTGATCTGGAGCGCAGCGTCGAACTTCTGCCCACGGGCGATGCCTACAACTCGCTTGGCAACCTGGCTCAAAAGGCCGGTCGCCTTAATGAAGCCAGAGCGTATTATACCAAGGTGGGAAGTGAGGGCGAACTGGGTCAGGAAGCCTACGGTTCACTGGTTGATCTGGATCTGAAAAATAATCCTGATAAATATATCAAAGTCAGAGCAGGGCAAGACGCCCAGGGCAGAATCGTTGTGCAGATCAGCAATCCGACGCCGAGAGATATCAACAGGATTGTGCTGATCCTTCAAGTCAGGAATGCTGCCGGTAAGGTGCAAAAGCTGCAACGCAAATGAAAAGGTACGGTCGCTGCCGGAAGTCAGAAGGTTTTTGATCTCGGTCTGACGGGGAAGCTGACTCAGGAGCAGATCAAGACATTACAAGCCGGTATTATTGGCGCAAAGATTGCCCGTTAACGGTCTGCCTGGAGTTCCAGTGACACGGTAGGAGACCGGGGTTGCAATCATGCAACTTACAAAACATTCACTTCGCTAAGGCCTCTAAAACCAATGGTATCAGTCACTTCCCTTTCTAAGGGCCGAAAAATTGTGTGTTGAACTTACTTAGATAATACGCTTATTGTCGCGCTGGAGCAGTTGCGAAAGTTTTTCTGACGGGTTGTCGAACTTGGCCATGAAGATCATGGCTGCAATTACATAAGGCTTGTAACTGGCTTCGAAATACAGAGGATCGCGGTAGCGATCGAATACCGACGCAGCAACTTCACCCTGTTCACAACTGACACCGGTGATATCTGCGGGCAGACAGTGCATATACAAGGCACGCTTGTCTCGAGTCAGCTTCATAAGTTCTTCGGTGCATTCCCATTCTTTGAAATTGGCATTCTGCACCAGCAAATCTTTCTCCAGCGACTTGATGCCCTCCATGTCACCATTGCCGTAGAGGTCAGTCCGTTTTTCCATGGCATTGAACGGCGCCCAGCTTTTCGGATAGACAATATCGGCATCTTTGAAGGCTTCTGCCATGGAATCGGTCTTTGTGAACGATCCCCCGGAAAGTTCTGCATTTTTGCGGGCAACAGCTTCAACTTCAGGCATGATCTCATAGCCTTCTGGATGGGCCAGTACGACGTCCATTCCAAAGCGCGTCATCAGGCCCACAACACCCTGAGGAACCGACAAAGGCTTGCCGTAAGAAGGTGAATACGCCCAGGACATGGCGATTTTCTTGCCTTTGAGCTTATCCAGACCACCGAAATGACGGATCAGGTGCAAGCTATCCGCCATCGACTGAGTGGGATGATCAATATCGCATTGCAGATTGACCAGGGTCGGACGCTGCTCGAGGATCCCGGACAGGTAACCTTGATTAACCGAGGCGGCCACTTCACGCATGTAGGCGTTGCCTTTGCCGATGTACATGTCATCGCGGATACCGATAACATCGGCCATGAACGAAACCATGTTGGCGGTTTCACGAACTGTCTCACCGTGGGCAATCTGCGACTTGCCTTCGTCCAGATCCTGGACGGTGAGCCCGAGCATGTTGCTTGCGCTGGAATAGCTGAAACGGGTGCGTGTGGAGTTGTCTCTGAACAACGAGACGGCAAGGCCGCTGTCAAATGCACGGGCTGATATATTGTTTTTACGCATTCCCATGAGAATTTCAGCCACCTTGAATACGGCAGCGATCTCATCGTCTTTCCGATCCCAAGTCAGCAGAAAATCATCAAGGTACATCCCTTCTGAATTGAGTTCGGCCAGTTGCTTGATTTGATTTTGAATCGTGGTTCTGTCCATTCTGTTCTCCATCGTAAGATAAGTTTTATCGGCTCTATAGAAGCCCGACCCGGTCGTTGAATTCCGTGATCAGCTCGTCGATCGCGTCGACCTGATCAAACATCGGTGCCCAGTAATCCTCATGATCGTTCCATTGAGCGTTGAGCTCCTCTACATCCCTGCCCTGCTGTTCAATCCAGGTATAGTATTTCAGGTTATGTATAGATTTCCGATCGTAGTATGAGAGCTCTTTCGTGTGATCGATATTGATTGAATTGATCAGCTCAATATCCCGCTGGGCATCAGCATCCGTGTAAGCGCCTCTTTCCTGCTCAAGTTCGCCGAGTCTCGACTCGTAAAGCTGCATGGAGTCAGTAGCAATCGAGACAACATAGTCGTCTTCGGTCAGCTCGTTGTACTTTGCAAACTTGATCGCTGCAATCATGTTACCGATACCGGAGATGCCGAGCAGATCGAGTTTTTGCGTCAGGCTTTCATCCACGCCATTAGCAACCAGAGCTTTTCGTCCCAAAGGTTCGTTAAATAAACGAATCCCCCGCATGGTAGCTTCATCATCGACGCCAATAACAAAATCGGTCTCTTTGCAGTCGTGCACCCATGGGACATGTTTGTCGCCAATACCTTCGATACGGTGGCCGCCAAAACCGTTGTAAAGCAAAGTCGGACATTGCAAGGCTTCGGCTGCGACGATTTTGGAACGGGGGAACTTCTTCTTCAGGTAGTAACCAGCACCCAGAGTTCCACCGGAACCGGAGGAAGATACGTATCCGGCAAAACGCTTCCCTTTGGTAAGGTACTGCTCAAGCAAGGTTTCCACTGCATTTCCGGTAACGGAGTAATGCCATAGGGGGTTGCCCATTTCATCGAACTGATTAAAAATCCTCAGATCCTCACCAGAGGCTTTCAACTCCCAGCATTTATCAAAGATCTCCTTGACGTTCGACTCACATCCCGGAGTCGCAATGACCTGCCCGGCAATTTCATGCAACCATTCAAAACGTTCCCTGGACATCTCCTCAGGAAGAATGGCAATGGCGTTGCAAGCCAGCAAAGCAGAAATATAGGCCCCGCCACGGCAATAATTCCCGGTCGACGGCCAGACCGCCTTGGTCCTCTGAGGATCAAACTGACCGGTGACAAGTGTGGGAGCAAGGCAGCCGAAGGTTGCGCCAACCTTGTGGGCTCCAGTCGGGAAATAGCGACCTGACAACATGATAATGTTGGCCCGGCAGCCGGTCAGCTCAGGTGGCAGCACAAAGTGGTTAACGCCGTCGAAGAGTCCACCCGTATCCGTGGGTTGGTTCTTCCAGGTGATTCGGTAAAGGTTTGCCGGGTGCAGATCCCACAAACCGGTTTTTTTAAGCTGTTCCTTGATTTTATCAGGAACTTTTTCCGGATTCTTCATCATGTCGAAGGTCGGTAAGGTGATGCCTTTTTCACGACAATAGGCAATATTTTTTTCAAGTGTCTCTGGATGCAGAGTTAAATCAATCACGGGTCAGTCCTTGTTAAATAATGTCATCAATTGAGGTTATTAGTGTTTCAGGCACATGGATGCCCTGCTTTGCTGTTTCACTATCTTTCAAGCCGTTCCCTGTTGCCAGAACGACTATTGAAGTCTTAGGATCGAGTTCGGGGGCTGCCTTGAGAAACCCTGCGAAGGCTGCTGCAGAGGCGGGTTCAGTAAACAGGCCGGTGCTCGAAGAAAGTCTTGCCTGAGCGCGAAGGATCTCTTCATCCGAGACCGTCATCAATGAACCATTGAATTTTTTGATTTGGGCCAGGGCATGAAACCCATTGCGGGGCACATCCACACAAATTGAATCGGCCAGGGTAAAGGCAGGCACAGCTTCGAACTTGCCAGTCACCAAGGCCCGACACAGGGCATTTGAGGTTTCGGCCTGCACGCCGATAATTTTCGGCATCTCGTCAATGAGCCCAAGCTGCAGCAGATCACTGAAGCCCTTATAGACGCCGGACAGAATACAGCCGTCACCCACAGAAACGAACACAACATCCGGGGCCTGACCAAGCTGCTTGAAAAGCTCCAGAGAGACCGTTTTCTTGCCCTCTATGGTCATGGGGTTATAGGCAGTATTACGATTCATACCACCTTTTATTTGTGAAAATTCGAGGGAGATATCGTAAGCCAGATCATAGTTACCCGCAACCCGGTAAACTGTCGCTCCGTACTGAAGCGCCTGGACAAGCTTTGCCACAGGAGCCGCTTCAGGTAAAAATAACGTGATTGTCTGGCCCGCAGCGGCACCGATACCTGCCATGGATGAACCGGCATTTCCAGTTGATGCCAGGGTAATGTTCTGAACATCGAATTTTTTCGCAAAGGCAGAGACCAGAAATGACGCTCTGTCTTTAAATGAAGAGGTAGGATTGGCTCCATCGTCTTTTATAAAGAGACGCTGGAACCCAGTACTTTCCCTTAGATTCTTCGGCTCCCATAATGGGGTGTTTCCCACTGGGGCTGAAGGAAAGTATTTCACTTCGACAGGAAGCAGATCAAAGATGTTAAACGCTGCGGTAGCCGTACCACAGAGCTTCACATCCAGCACACCACTTAACGGCTGATCTTTGGCCTGGGTTTTTGCACAGTCAGGACAAATGGTCAGCTCCGGTTCAATTTTGAAAGTTTTGCTGCACTGGCTGCAGCAGTAACTGAACTCCATCTATCAGTCTCCGAGCTTGAATAGCTTTGTACGAAAAGCTTAAAACAAACCTCCGGAGAGGACACCCTCTCCGGAGGCCACTGGTTATTTAACATGCTGACTTAATTTACAGCCTTAAGGAATTCATTCATAAGGTCTTCGCCTTCAGCACCGAATTTCTCAACAATCAGCTTTTTAACCGCAGGAGTAGCAACTTTCTTGAACTCTGCTTTTTCTGCAGCAGTCAAGGTATTGACCTTCATGGTCTTCGAAAGCTCTTTCAGACCTCTGTCGGAGGCTTCGATAATACGGCCCATACCACGGCCGGCCACAATGGCGGATTGTGCTGCATAGGTAACCACCTCTTTTTCACTCGCTGTAAGGCTGTTCCAGAAGTCGTTATTCATAACCCAGACATAAGGAGCAAAAATATGGCCGCTCAGGGTCAGGTATTTTTGAACTTCCTGGAATTTTGCAAAAGCAATGATGGGGATCGGGTTCATCTGGCCATCGGCAACACCTGTCTGCAGAGCAGTATAAACTTCCGACCAGGCAATAGCAGCCGGCTGACCGCCCATTGCAGTAATAATGGCCTTGTGGGTATCCAGACCCATGGTACGGATTTTCACGCCGGCCATGTCAGCAGGGGTGTGAATCGGACGCTTGGAGTTGGTCAGTTGGAAAAATCCACCGGAGTCACCAAAGCCGATGGTGTGGAGACCGGTTTTGCTTTCAATACTTGCCGCCAACTTCTTACCGAAAGGTCCATCAAAAACCTCATAGGTTTTGCTGATGTTCGGGAATGCGAAAGGAATATCAAGAACACCGATCAGAGGGTACACCGAGGCAAAACCACCGACAGAGTGGATACCAGATTGAATGACACCTGCCTTGACTTGTTGGACAACATCTTTGTCTTTGCCAAGCTGACCACTGGGGAAAGTCTGAACCAGGACTGAACCGTTAGTTCCAGCTTCTACCAGGCTTTTGAAGACAGTTGCCATGGCACCGGTGGGATTGTCAAAAGGATCATCTTTGTTCAGATGGTGCAACTTAAGCGTTTTTGCAGCGAGGGCAGTGCTAGAGAAGCCTGCGACAACAAAAAAAGCGAGCATGAGGACAACGAGAATCTGTTTTACGGTTTTCATCTTAGCCTCCTGATGTTGGGGGCAACACTGTTGCCGTTGACGATAGATACCTTCTAGCAGTCTGTCGAACTCGATAGACTGCTGGTCCAAAACAGGTTGAATGAAGCACTACATCAGCAATCTCGGGATAAACATAGTCAGGTCATCCCAGAATGCGACTAAAAAGAGAATCATAACTTCCACGATCAGGAAGGGAATCAATGCGACACTGATCTTCTCAATCCGTTCACCGGTCACAGAGGACATTACAAACAGACAGGCTCCTACCGGCGGTGTCATCAACGAGATATTCAATGCCAGAACAATCATGATGCCGGCATGCACCGGATCCATACCGATCGTTTTTGTGAGCGGACCGAGCACCGGAGCCAGGATGATCAGTGCGGCATTGATGTCCATGAACATGCCGACGGCCAACAACAGCAGAAGGATCAAGGCAATAATCACATTCGGGTTACTGGATAAAACCAGGATGAATGCCGCTATTTTCTGGGGGATCTGCATGAACGTCATCCACCAGCTTAAAATGGATGCACTGGCAATGATCAAAAAAACGATGCCGGTGATTCTGGCTGTTCTGATAAACATCTCCACGATATCCGTGAAGGAGAGCGCCCGATAAACAACGATACCGATGAACAATGCGTAGAAAACCGCAATGGCTGCAGCTTCCGTGGGAGTGACAATTCCGAACAGAATCCCACCCAGAATAATTCCCGGCATCATGATGGCAAGAAAACTTGATTTGAATGCCCAGAAAATGCTTAGCAGACTGGGTCTCTCCTGGCCTTTTGGTAGATTTAGTCGTTTCCCCAAAAGGGCAATGACCGCCATGCATAAGACACAGATCAGCAGGCCGGGAAGAATTCCTGCGGCGAAAAGCCCGGCGATGGAAACACCCATGAGCGATCCGTAAATGACCATGAGGTTGGACGGCGGGATGGTCGGCCCGATGATGGAACCGGCAACTGTCACCGCACAGGAGAAGGGTCGCGTGTAACCTTTTTTGACCATTGCCGGAACCAGGGTATTGCCGAAAGCCGCGGTATCAGCCACAGCAGCACCGGTCATGCCGGCAAACAGGACCGAAGCGACCATGTTGGAATGAGCCAGACCACCCCGCAGGTGCCCGACCAGAGCCTCGGCAAAAGAAGCCAGTCTTTGCGTGATACCTGATCGGTTCATAATCTCCCCGGCCAGAATAAAAAAGGGCATGGCCATAAAGGTAAAGAGATCGAGCCCCTCGAAAAAACGCTTGGGGGCCATCATCATAAAATTCTCTCCACCGATCTGCAGAAGCCCGACGACGCCAGCAACACCCAGGGTCACGCCTATGGGTAACCCCAGAACAATAAAAAAGAAAAAAATCACGATAACCAGAGTCATAGGGTCTCCCTCAATTTGTTATCATCCCGGTGGCAGGCTTGTGACCGTGCAGCATGGTGACAAAAACTTGAAAGGCGGTAAGAGCCGATGCAACCGGCACCGCTGCAAAGGGGACCACCATGGTCATGTCGAAAATGGTCGCATATTGACTGAGTCCCGCCTGGGCCATACCGAAGCCGTACCAGGTCAGGAAAAGAAAAAAGGACAGACTGATGAGATCGAGGCAGACGGCCAGAATTTTGGCGCCTTTCTCAGGAAGAAACCGGCTCACGATATTAAGGCCGATATGCTCACGGTAAAAAGCTCCGCAGGAAACGGCTAATAATGCCGACCAGATCATCACATACCTGGGAGAATTCTTCCGTCCAGGTGAATCCCCAATGGAGATAGTATCGCTCAACCACCCCGAACCAGATCACCAACACCATAAGCCCAATCAGGAGAGCACAGACGCGCTCGACCAACCAGTTCAACTGACTGGCCAAGGTGTACAGCAGAGGGTGTTTTTCTTCTACCATCCAAAATCTCCTTGCCGGGAACTATGCTCTGTATCGTGGTGTTTCAATTTCGCCGCGGGCGTTGAGTGGTTCGTCAGGGAATTATATGAGTCCCGCGATTCTCCTGTACTGCATTTACCAGATTATCAGGATCCGTGATAATGGCACGCTTGCCTCCCCGCTCGATAAAGTTCAGAGCGGCCTGAATTTTCGGTCGCATGCTGCCGATAGCGAACTCACCCTCGGCCATATACTGTTTTGCATCTGCAACGGTCATGATATTCAGCGATCTTTGCGTCGATTTGTTAAAATCAATGCAGACGTTCTCCACTGCCGTTAAAATTATCAGCAGGTCGGCGGACAACTCCGATGCCAGTAGAGCCGTAGATAGGTCCTTGTCAATGACGGCGTTGACTCCCGACAGGCTTCCCTGGCTGTTCCGGATGACGGGGATTCCGCCACCACCTGCGGTAATGACGCAAAACCCGGCAGCGAGCAAGGTGCGGATCGCTTCGATTTCAACAATCCTCCTGGGCTTAGGCGAAGGGACCACTCTCCGGTAGCCTTTGCCATCCTGAAAGACCATCTGCCAGTCAGGATGCTTCTCTGTCAGGGAAGCCATCTTCTCTTCGGGATAAAAGACACCGATCGGCTTGGTCGGGTTGGCAAACGACGGGTCATCCGGATCGACTTCCACCATGGTGACCAGGGTCGTTGCCTCTTTGTGAAGTCCTCTGGCTTTGAAGGCGTTGTGCAGAGACTCCTGGAGTTGGTAACCAATGGCGCCCTGGGTATCGGCCACACAGTTTTTCAACGGTACAAAATGGAGTTCACCTGCTTCAAAGGCAAGTTCGGAGCGTCTGAGGATAAATCCGACCTGGGGTCCATTCCCATGAGTCAAAACAACTTCGTAACCGAGTCCTATGAAATCGGCGATAATTGCTGCCGTCTCTTGTGCCGTAGAGAGCTGATCGTCGATCTCTTGATGCTTGTCATCCTTGATCAGGGCGTTTCCACCTATGGCTATTACAACTCGTTCAGGCATCGCTTCTCATTCGGCTCCTCTACTCCGCATATTTCTCCACATAAAGGGAAGGAATCACGGCATACATGGCAGCCGCCTTGACTAACTCTTCCTTCCAGGTCACCTCGTTGGGTGCATGCGCCTGATCTTCATGTCCGGGACCGAAACCGATGCACGGAATGCCATAGCGACCCATAATGGAGACACCGTTGGTGGAAAAAGTCCACTTATCCACGACAGGAGCTTCATCGAACAGGGATGTGTACGACTGGACAAGGGTCTTGCAAGCCGCATGGTCTTCTTCGAGAACCCAGCAGGGGAAATAACACTCGGTCGGGTAGACCAGACCTGTGTAGGAAGGCCGTTTGTAATCGTACATGGTGACCTTGCCGCCGGCTTGCTTAACAGAAGGCAGCTGGCGGATTTCCTCCAAGGCGTTTTCCCAAGTTTCACCTTGGGTCAGGCGTCGGTCAACCGAGATAGAGCACCCGTCTGCTACAGCACAGCGAGACGGTGATGTGTAGAAAATTTCTGAGACCGTGAGAGAGCCCTTTCCCAGGAATGTGTCGTCTTTCAGTCGCAGATGGAGTTCCTGGAGGTCTGTCAGGATCGGAGCCATTTTAAAAATGGCATTGTCGCCTCGTTCCGGGGCCGAGCCATGGGCACTAACACCATCAACAGAGACCAGTATCTCCATGCGGCCACGCTGCCCCCGGTAAACTCCGAGGGAGGTCGGTTCGGTCGACACGACAAATTCCGGTTTGATGTTGCTCTCCTCAATGATGTACTGCCAACAGAGGCCGTCACAATCCTCTTCCTGTACGGTACCGGTGACCAGTAGCGTGTAGTCGCCATCCAGGCCAAGGTCTTTGATGATCTTGCCGGCGTAAACCATGGCGGCCATGCCGCCTTCCTGGTCGCTGGTCCCTCGGCCGAGAATGATTTCGTCATCCTCGTACCCGGTATAGGGGTCATGCTTCCAATTTTCACGGTTGCCGATACCAACTGTATCAATATGGGCATCCATGGCGATCAGGTGCTTACCGGTTCCGATATAGCCGAGAATGTTGCCCATGGGGTCGATTTCCACTTTATCAAAACCGACGGCCTCCATTTCCTGCTTGATCCTCTGGATAACTTTTTCTTCATCACAGCTCTCGCTGGGGATGGCAACCATATCCCTTAAAAAAGCTGATATTTGGGGCTTATACTCTTCTGCTTTTTGTCTTACTTTCTGAAAATCGATAGCCATGAGTGTCCTTTGTCCCAGGTGAAGGCGCTTTGCGCCAATTAGTCGGTATTTGTGTTGCGTTCAATATCTTTCTGCCGGTTCAGGCTGCTTTGCCAGTTGCCTCGGATCAAAGACTGTACCAGCGCAAGATCCCTGGATCTCAGGGCTTCCAGAATACGACAATGTTCATCCAAAGAGTCTCTGGCACAGATACACCCCTCAAAATAGGTGACTTCCACACGCCGACATTTTATTTTAAGGTCTTGAAGGATGTTGATCAGGTGGTGGTTGTTGGATCGCTGGATATAGACGTCATGAAATTGTGCATCAGCCTGGGAAGCCTTGACGGGCTCACCCTCTTCCAGGGCTTTGCCAAGAGACTTGATGGCATCTTCCATTTTTTTGAAATCTTCTTCTGTAAGATTTTCAAGAGCCTGGGCAACAGCCAGTTCTTCCATGGTCCAGATGATCGGGTAGAGCATCTCAGGCTCTTCGATCGAGACTTCTGCGACTCGGGTCCAGCGATTTGCCGAAGATTCTACCAGCTCTTTATCCTCCAGCCTTCTCAAAGCTTCGCGAACCGGAGTTCGGCTGACCCCCATTTTTTCTGCAAGCTCTTTGTCCAGGATTTTTTCACCGGGGCGAAGTTCTCCTTCCATGATCCAGTTGAGCAAGGTGCTGTAGACCTCTTCCCTCATACTGAAACGGCTGATCGGTTTGGAACTGGCTGGTATCGGCATGGTGGGACGCCCCATCGTATGAAAAAACTTAAATACTGCTATATTGGATGTAATATATCACTTTGCAGTGTCTTGTCAAACATCTCGTTACCAATCAGAATTGTCACGTCCATGGAGCTTGAACAGGAGATCGGGGAAGGTTTCAGATCAAGTGTAAATATCGATTTAACTCGGTAACGTTTTCCAGAAGGGTGATGAGACGGATAAGGTCTTTGATCAGCCCTTCTCACTATTTTTCATAGCGAGGTACAAAGCCTCAACCTGCTTCCTTGCCCAAGGTGCTTTTCGAAGGAATTTGAGGCTGGATTTCACCGAGGGGGCGTTGTTGAAACACCGGATATCGATGCGCTTTCCCAACTCGTCCCAGCCATAAAACTCAACCAGGCTATTCACCATCTGCTCCAGGGTCACGCCATGCAGCGGGTTGTTGACTTGCTGTTCACTCATGAGCGAGGTTTTGTCCTGCTCAAGCGGCGACCAAGCTTAGGTGCCACTTTCGCAGCTTCGACTTTTCCTCGCCGCGATGTTGTGGGCTTTGCCGGAGTCCTCTTCTTCGCCGGAGCCTGCTTTTTTTGCTGTGCAGGTTTCTTCTTTGGCTTGGACGGCCCTTTACCCTTCTTGCTTGTCTTTGCCTGCGACTTTCTTCCCCGCTTGACTGCAATCTGCGGAAATTCCGCGATCATCTGGCGTGGGATAGTATATTCAAGCAATTTTTCAATCGCAAGCAGCCGTTGCTGCTCTTCCGGACAGACCAGAGAGAGAGCCACGCCGTCCTCTCCGGCCCGGCCAGTGCGACCGATCCGGTGCACATAATCTTCGGGGACCTGTGGCAGCTCGTAATTCACCACATGCGGCAGGCGCTCGATATCAAGCCCACGCGCCGCTACGTCGGTTGCCACCAACACACGCAACTCGCCCCGTTTAAACTCCGCCAGGGTACGGGTGCGGATCGATTGGCTCTTGTTGCTGTGGATGGCGGCCGCCTGAATCCCGTCGAAGAGCAATTCATCGGTCAGCTTATCTGCGCCGTAGCGGGTGCGGGCGAAGACCAGCACCTGGTTCCAGTCTCCCTTGCGGATCAGGTGCGAAAGCATTTCCCGCTTGCGGTTGCGCTCCACCGGATAGACCGCCTGAACCACCGCATCGGCGGCGATATTACGGCGTGCCACTTCGATCCGCCGTGGCTGATCGAGGAGCTCGTCGGCGAGCTGCTTGATGCTCTGTGAATAGGTGGCCGAAAAGAGCAGGTTCTGGCGTTGCCACGGCAGGTACTCCACCACTTTGAGGATGTCATCGATAAACCCCAAATCGAGCATGCGGTCAGCCTCGTCCAGCACCAGAAATTCAACGTCGGAAAGTTTAATCGTACCCCGTTCGGCATGATCAAGCAGTCGCCCCGGCGTCGCCACCACAATATCGACGCCACGATGCAATCGCTCGATCTGCGCCCGGATGTTCACCCCACCGTAGATCATGGTGGAACGCAGCGACAGACGCCGGCCGTAATTTTGCATCTCCTTGCTGACCTGGGCCGCCAGCTCGCGGGTCGGCACCAGCACCAGTACGCGCGGGCTTCTGCGCTTTTTCCTGATGGTCGTTTCGCTCAGCATCTGCACGATCGGCAGGGCAAACGCCGCTGTCTTGCCGGTGCCCGTCTGGGCGCCCGCAAGCAGGTCGCAGCCTTCGAAAATTACCGGGATCGCCTGGGACTGGATCGGGGTCGGCGTGGTATAGCCCTGAGAGGAAATTGCGCTCAGCAGTTCAGCGCATAGACCAAGGGAGTCAAAAGACATTAATCAAAATCCTTATCCTGTTGTACCGGGTCAGGCGGGGGAATCAATAGCCGGTCACCCTTCTTCACTGTCACCCACATCCGAGATAGCCAGGGAGGCAAGCTGGATGACTTCTTGCAGCGGTTGGCGGGTTTGCGTTTTTGCCAAAAAACCATTGGTATGGACGAAGAGGATATCCGGGCTGTCCGCAATCGCGCGAAAGTCCACAAATCTATGATCTCCCAGCCGCAGGAGTTCCCAGCCTTCACCACGATTAGAGGGGGTAATACTCATGACGATACGTTCGTCATTCAAGAAACGCAGAAACAGCTCCATGGACAGCTTGGGGGTCTCGTCGATTTCGTTGGTGATGGCTTTAAGGTGCTTGACCTGAACAATTTTTGCTTCTGATTTCAGACGCTCAAGGCGCTTCATCTTGAGGTCAATCATGGCAATCAGGTCCTGCCCAAACGACTTCATAAGTTCATAGAGTGGGTCTTGACTGGTCAGGACATTGATACTGGCAAAGCTTGACAGGATATAGCCATCGATCGGGGAAGATGTGGCAAAGAGCACACTTAAGTCTACACCCAGATGCTCAGCGGTCTTGTATGGCCCCGTGACGTCTATCATACTCATGTGCGGATACCACGCAAACATCAACGTGGCGGCATCGTGATGACCGAGATGCTGCATGACCAGATGGAACGCGCAGGGCAGGGATTGATCCTGGTGGTGGTCAAAATTGTGTCTTTCCGGAGAATATTCCATGCCGACATCTACGACATAGGTGTTCAGGTCATCCAGGTCTTCGCTGGTTGACTCGCGCCGAAAGACTTCAGCACTGCCAAGGGTTGCAAGCAGGACGCTCACAGTCAGAAAATCATCTTTATGCGCACTTCCCGGATGGGTAATAATTTTATACATTTAAAATATTCTTTCTCTGGAAACCAACGTCCCAAACCCCGTTACCACGGTACCGGAATTCCCATTCTTTGCAATTTCTCTTTAAACTCTGTCGCTTCGCGCGATTCCTTAATGGTCGTCTGTTTTTCTTGCAACCAGGCCATCTCATGAAGCAACTGGTTTGCTGCAGCTTTTTTCCCCTGGCCAATAAGAGAGAGAACCCTGGTTTCAGAATCAGAGAGGTAAAGACCATTAAAACGGTATTCAAGAAAAGCTTCCCAGGTATATGGAACCCATTTACTGACTATCTCGCGGCCGATCAGTTCCGCATATTCCCGGATCTCATATTGTGCATGCGAGTCCATGCGTAGTGATAAAAAGTGAAGCAGATTATGTAAGTCAATTTTCCAATAGGCCTCTGTGTAAGTTGATAGCGGCAGATCCTTGCGAGCCTGCTCTCTGGCGACCCCGCAATCAAGGCGGTTTGCATAGACCTCCTTACTGAGGGCATGCAGGTCGGATTCGGCCTGACACAGCTTTTCGCCAAGTTCGGCGCTGATCGCTTCGCCACTGCCCTGTTTGTTGACATCCGATTGAGTGCGCCACTCATCCGGCCTGGTTGTGCGACAAGCGTTAACGGCTACCGAATAACGGGTGGAGTACTCGTTGACGCTTGCAGTTCTATGCCTGATCCATTGCCTCCAGCAATCCATCGGTACCCGTACATGCAGTTTGAGTTCACACATTTCAAATGGAGTTGTGTGCCGGTGTCTCAAGAGGGTAGCGAATCAAATTGCGATCTTCACTGACTTTCTTGGTACCGGTTCCATAAGAAACACGAGCAGCTTGCACGATGGAATCATCCGCCCCCATGTAATCGACAACCCGAATGAAACCGTCATCCAATACAGGGAAATTTGACCCCGAGAATATCGTCAAGATCGGCGCTGCGTGGCCGGGACAAATCAGACTTGTTGTCTTTCATAGATTACTCCTGGATTGTCAATATCAATCCTGCATATAGCCGAGAGTGGCGGTCCAGAAGGAGAGATCGTTTCGGGTCTTCTCGTAAATCCGGGCGTTCATGATGGCAATGCCGGCGATCTCGGCCAGCGCGGAGAGAAAGATGATATCCTCTTGACTGTACTGACGCTTTTCGGTGCTGTAGAGTCGCAGCACACCGACCACCCGCTGGCGGGCAATAATCGGCATGGAGAGAATCGTGGCAATCCCTTCGGCAACGGTCTCAGCCGGGTATTCGAGACGCGGATCGTTGGCCGTATCGGTGATCAGGACCGGTTTCCCCGCCAGAGTCTCGCTGATACTCTGATCGGTGTGCGGTTGCCCCTTGGCCAGGAATTTTTCGCTCAGCCCGCTGCTGGCGATCATTTCAAGTTCATGAGTGGCTTCATTGCGCAGGCGCAGGGCACCGGCCTTAACCTGCATGATGCTGATCACCTTGTCGACAATCAACTGAACCACCTGCCTGGAATCGAGCGTGGAGAGGATCGCCTGAGTGACCTCATGCAGGGTCCGGAAATAACCGAGACTCTTGACCGGATCGACCGGCAGGAAAGCAAAAGCGGCAAGTTGATGCTCGCTTATTTCGGCTGTGGTTGACAAGTCGACATCAATTTCCTCAAACAAAGCAGCAAGCTTGTCTTCTTCGGCTTGAGAGTGCCGGGCGTTGGCAATCGCCAGGCCCACCCATTTCGGCCAGAGCGGAGACAAACTCGATATCCTCATCACTGTAGTCATGCGGTTCGGCGCTGTAGAGACGCAGTACGCCGATGACCTTTTCTCCGGCGATCACAGGTACTGAGAGAACGGCAGCGATCCCTTCAGCGCGCATGGCTTCCGGATATTGGATGCGTGAATCGTTGCTGGCATCTTTGATGTAAACAGGCTTACCGTCCAACACCTCGGGAATGCTCTGATCAGCGTTCAGCGGACCTTTATTCAGATAGCTCTCACTCAAACCAAAAGACGCAACCTGCTTGAGACTGTTGCTCTGCTCGTCGATAAGTCGCAGACCGCCAGCCTTGATCTTCAGCGCAGAAACGGTGCGGTGGACCAGAGAATCGAGAGTTTCTTGCAGATTTCTTGCGGAGAGAATCTCTTGAGCGGTTTCAAAAAAGAGCCGGAAATATTCGTTTGCATTTGTCTGGGTCATGAACCAGTTCCTCCTTCGGAAAAAAATCAACACAGGCATTCTTTTGAGTATAAATGAAAATCACAAACTGGACACCCTAATTAAAATATCAGCCCTCAAATCGTCCTTGTCAAACACCCTGTAGCCAACTAAAATCATCACTTCCATGGAGCTTGTGTAATGAAGATATCACTGATTGAACCTTTCCACAGCGGGTCCCACGCCACCTGGGCCGAGGAATACGCCCGTTACAGCCGTCACCATGTCGAGTTGCTGACCTTAAGCGGTCGTCGCTGGAAGTGGCGTATGCATGGCGGTGCGGTGACCTTGGCGCGGCAATTTATGGCCGGCGATTGCGAACCTGACCTGCTGCTCGCCAGCGACATGCTCGACCTGACCACCTTTCTCGCCTTGACCCGCGAAAAATCAGCCAGGTTGCCAACCGCACTCTATTTTCACGAAAACCAGCTCACCTACCCCTGGTCGCCGAACGGTGCGAACCCGGCACAACAGCGTGCCCACTACGCTTTCATCAACTACACCAGCGCCTTGGCTGCCGATGCCGCGCTGTTTAACTCCCGCTATCATCTCGATGCCTTTACCGGTCAATTACCAGAGTTCCTCAAGACCTTCCCCGATCACAATGAACTCGAGAGCGTGGAACGTATCAAGGCAAAAAGTGTGGTGCTGCCGTTGGGACTCGACCTGAAACGTCTTGACAAATACCGGACGGAGGCACCAAAAGATGCGGCAAAACCGCCATTGATCCTCTGGAACCACCGCTGGGAGTACGACAAAAACCCGGATGAGTTCTTCCAGGCGCTCTATCAACTGCAGGAGGAAGGTCTGCCCTTTGAAGTGGCGGTCCTTGGTGAGTCCTACCGCAACTGTCCGCCGATTTTTGCAGAAGCGCAACAGCGACTCGGTGAGCGAATTATCCAGTTCGGTTACGCCGAGGATTTTGCCGACTATGCCCGCTGGCTCTGGCGAGCCGATATCCTGCCGGTCAATTCAAACCACGATTTTTTTGGTGCCAGCGTAGTGCAGGCGATTTACTGTGATTGCACGCCATTGTTGCCGCGACGGCTCGCCTACCCCGAGCACTTGCCGGCAGCGATGCACGATCGCTTCCTCTACGACGATTTCGACGACCTACTGAGTCGACTGCGAGAGATGCTTAAGAACCCGGTCAGGGAGACCAGGGAATTGCGTTCACATATCGCACTCTACGACTGGGAAGAGCTGGTCAGGCGATATGATGAGCTGTTTGAAATAATGGCGACTGAGAAACGGTTGCCCTGAAAGGCCTGGAAATGGTTTCAAACGAGCAGCGGCCGATGTTACGCTTTCTGATCGTCCACACCGCCGCTTCGGTGGTCGGGCTGCAGTGTTGGATGATTCTGTTCAACAATTTCGCCGTGGAGCTTGCCGGTCTCGACGGTCTGCAGATCGGCATCATCGGCTCGGTGCGCGAGATCCCGGGCCTGCTGGCACTGCTGGTCATTTTTGTCATGCTGGTGATTAGAGAACATCGTCTCTCCTCCCTCTCCATTGTCTTTCTCGGTGCCGGCATCGGCCTGACGGGACTCTTCCCAAGTTTTACCGGCCTGGTCATCACCACGCTGATCATGAGCTTCGGCTTTCACTATTATGAGACCACAAATCAGTCACTGACCTTACAGTATTTCGACACGGCCACCTCCCCGCTGATCTTTGGCCGGTTGCGCAGTCTGGCTGCGGCAACCAGCATCGTCGTCGGGCTCCTGATTTTCCTGATGAGTCTGGTGTTCAGTTACCGGGTCATGTTTTTGTCGGTCGGCAGCCTGGTTGCCGCAGCCGGCATCTGGGGGCTGCTACAGGACCCAACCCATCAGCAGATTGCACCGCAGCACCGCAAGATGATCTTGCGGCGCAAATATTCCCTTTATTACTTCCTCACCTTCATGGCCGGTGCCCGGCGACAGATATTCATGGCCTTTTCGGTCTACTTACTGGTTAAAGTATTCCATTGCACGGTAGCCGAGATTACTCTGCTGTTTGTTGCCAATAACGCCGTCAACTATCTATTGAGCCCCGTCATCGGCCGGGCTATCGTCCGCTTTGGCGAACGCAAAGTGCTTTCCCTGGAGTATGCCAGCCTGATCTGCGTCTTCCTGATCTATGCTTTCAGCGGTTCGAAGCTGGTTGTGATCACGATGTATATCCTCGACCACATCCTGTTCAATTTCGCCATCGCCATTCGCACCTATTTCCAGAAGGTCGCAGACCCACAGGACATCGCCCCGAGCATGGCGGTCGGTTTCACCATCAATCACATTGCCGCCGTGGTGATGCCGGCAATCGGCGGAGCGCTCTGGATGATCGATTACCGCATACCTTTTGTTGCCGGGGCTGCTCTCAGTCTGATTTCTCTGCTGGCAGTGCAACTTATTCCAAGCTTCAGTAAGATGCAGGAACCCGCAGGTGACGAACCGGCGTCTTGACCTTTCTTTTACAGATGAGTTAATAATTAACAAAATGTTCTTGCTTGATTTCAGGAGGTTTCATGAGCAAATCCGATTCCAGTCAAATTGACCATCTTGTTGCGGAGATGCGCAAAGAAGAACAAACACGTCAAGCCGGGTACCGGGAGCAGGCACTGAAACTCTTCCCCCACGTCTGTGGCCGCTGCACCCGCGAATTCGAGGGCAAAAAGCTGCGCGAGTTGACCGTCCATCACAGGGATCACAACCACGACAACAATCCGTCCGACGGCAGCAACTGGGAGCTGTTGTGCCTCTACTGCCATGATCACGAGCATACCCGCGGCGTACAGGAACAGCGCAGCACAGAAGGTCCTGCCGAGCGTCAGAGTGATCCCTCGTTAGCACACTCTCCCTTCGCCGCTCTCGGCGATCGTTTCAAGCAAACGAAGTAGTCCTGCAACGCTGGCGCAATATGATATATTTGGAAACAAATCGTAACGAATAAACACGCGAGGCACGCAATGAAAAAAATAGCTCTGGGGGCATTCCTGGTCCTGTTGATCACCATCGGATTCGGGGTCTACTACCTGTTGTCCAATCTTGACGGCATCGTCAAAGCAGCGATTGAAAGCTACGGCTCGCAAGCGACGCAGACGGCGGTGCGGGTGGAAAGCGTACAGATCGTCCTGAAAGACGGCTCCGGTTCGATCCGCGGATTGACGGTCGGGAATCCACAGGGGTTCGTCACAGAGCTGGCGTTTTCTCTGGGCGAGATCGCGACCCAGGTCGATCTCAAGTCGCTCTCGGAAGACGTGACCATCATCGAACATATCACCGTGCGGGCACCGCAGGTCTTTTTTGAGCTGAATGCCAAGGGCGAAAACAATCTGAAGGCACTCAACCGGAACCTTTCATCAGGTGCATCGGGGGCATCCGCATCCTCCTCGTCCGACAAGAGCAGCAAGTCGGATCCGAAGTTGATCATCCGCAAGCTGCTGTTCGTCGATGGCAACATCCACGCCAGCGTGGTGCCGTTGAACAAGGACTATGAGCTGAAGCTGCCGAAGATCGAGCTGAAGAATCTCGGCGGTAAAAACGGTGCCACGCCAGCGCAAATCGCCGATCAGGTGCTTAAAGTTCTAACTGACCGGGCTCTGGACGAGGTCAAGAAGAAAGGGATTGATCAGTACAAGGTGAAACTCGAGGGTGAAGTCAACAAACGACTGGAATCTGAAAAGGAGAAGCTTGGCGACAAGCTGAAAGGGGTGCTCGGCTACTGAGCAACGAGACCGTCAATCGACCTGGTCCGTTCCTGATGACGTTTCCTCAAGCCGGTTGCCCGGCGACGCAATCAGCAACCTCTTATCATCCGGACGCAGCCTCTTGATCTCCACTTCGCGGCGGCTGGCGCTGCTGCGGTCATGGTCAACCTCCAGGTAAACAAGCCGGTGCGGTGAGCGACCGCGAAAATACTTGGCCCCCGTCCCGGCAAGATGCTGGGCAAAACGTCGCTCAACGTCGGTGGTAATACCGGTATAAAGAGAATCGTCCGAGCAGAGGATGATGTAGACCTGCCAATTCATGTCCACATTCCGCTTGCTTCCGGCCATCAGGATCCCCCCTCTCACCGTGTTTTCGGTGGCACCGCCAACTGTCTTTTCAGCTCTTGTGGGTCAGTTAAAGGTTTCTGACAGGTGAAATCCTGGCAGACATAAGCGGCCGCCTGACCCTTCACAGGTAACATCCATTCGACATAAGGAGCAAGCTTGACGATCTCAGCATCATCGGTCGAATGAAGGATGAAGACACTCTTCGGGGCATAGCTGTCATTCACCACGGCGCGCATTGCATTGAATCCTGGCGTTCCCGGCGTTCCTGCGATCACAACCTCCCGGCTCGACTCGAGCAACCAGGCAGCACCCTGCAGTAGTTGAGCATAACCGGCAGGATACCTGAGTACTTCAGGTGAAAGGGCTAACAACAGACGGTCGGCCAACTTCTGCCAGCGCACATCTGCCGTCAGCAGGAACAGCCGGGAGTAGACTTCAAGCGCAACCGAACTGGCTGCCGGAAGGGCCCCATCATAAGCATTCTTCGGTCGCAGAACCAACTGCTCGGCATCACTGGCAGTTTCATATAGACCACCGCTTTTCTCATCCTGGAACAGCCGGGCCAACTCTTCTGCCAGTTCGACAGCCTGCTCCAGGCGCTTCACATCGAAGCTGACAGCATAGAGATCGAGCAACCCTCTGGCCAGGAAAGCATAATCGTCTGCAAAGGCTGGTATCGCTGCATCGCCATCACGATAACGCCGTAGCAGGCGCCCTTCTCTGTTGCGTAGCTTTGTCAGAATGAAATCTGCCGTCAGGCCGGCTGTCGCCACATACTCTGCCTCGCCCAAGGCCTGACCACCACGGGCCAGGGCAGAGACCATCAAGCCGTTCCAGGCGGTGATGATCTTGTCGTCGCGATGCGGCCGCACCCGCTTTTCCCTTTCGACAAACAGCTTACGCAGATCCTGATCCATCTTTTTCCGCAAGCGTTTTTGAGCGATGCCGACTTCTCCGGAGCGATCAGCCAGCGGTTCGACAAGGTGGAGAATATTGGTGCCGGTATCTTCACCGGTTATTTCATCATCGAAATTACCGTCCTTCTCCGTACTATAAATCCGCTTGAAAAGATCTGCATTCTCCTTGCCGAGCACTTTTGCAATCTCCGCCTCGCTCCAGAGGTAGAATTTCCCTTCCACACCCTCCGAATCAGCATCTTCTGCCGAGTAGAAGCCGCCTTCAGGCGCGCTCATGTCGCGCAGCAGGTAAGTAAAAATCTCGCGTACCGTCCGGGCATATTCTTCCCGGCCCGTCACCTGATAGGCCTCGATATATGCCAGGGCCAGACCCGCCTGATCGTAGAGCATTTTTTCGAAGTGCGGGACCAGCCATTCTGCGTCGGTTGAGTAACGATGAAAACCAAAACCGACCTGATCGTAGATGCCGCCACGGCGCATGGCCTGCAGTGTCATTTCAGCCATTTCAAGCAGTTTTTCATCGCCGCTCTGTCGATAACGTCGCAGCAGAAAAGCCAGGCTGTGCGGGCGGGGAAACTTGGGAGCATTACCGAAGCCGCCATACTTTTTATCAAAACTCTTCTTGAGCTGGTTTTCGGCCACCGTAAAGACCTGCCGATCGATCTTGTCACTGCTGGCAACCCGTGCTTTCGGCCTCAGGCTTTCGAGTACTTTCTCGCCCGAGGCACGCAACTGTTCCGGATCATCCTTCCATTTGGCCGTAATCGTCGGCAGTAGCTTTATCATCCCCAGCCGGCCATAGCGGTCATGCTTGGGGATGAAGGTGCCGGCAAACACCGGCACACCATCCGGCGTCATGATAATGTTCAGGGGCCAGCCGCCGCTGCCGGTCAAGCGCTGGCAGACCTGCATGTAGACCCGGTCGATATCCGGACGTTCTTCGCGGTCCACCTTGATGGCGATGAAATCCCGGTTAAGCAGTGCAGCGACTTCACCATCCTCGAAACTCTCATGGGCCATGACATGACACCAGTGACAGGTCGAATAACCGATCGAAAGGAAGATCAGCTTTCCCTCTTTTCGCGCCCGGGCAAAAGCCTCATCTCCCCATGGGTACCAGTCCACCGGGTTGTGTGCGTGCTGCAGGAGATAAGGGCTCTTTTCTTCGATCAGACGATTGGTGAATTCAGGAGCTGTGGAGGGCTGCAGGCCAAAGGCGGCAGGCCCCGGTAAAAACAGGGTCAGGATCAGAAGGAGAACGGTTGCTTTGCGCCCGCCTGTTTTATGCCCGTCTGTTTTACACAGGTGCTTAAGCATATTGTCTTCCGTTTGTGTCTGTTGAGGTCAGAATTACCCTTAAATTATAACTTTATCAGTCATATATGTCCACGCTCTTAAGGGAGGCGAATTCAAAAGATGATCTGCCTCCCTTTCCGGAGGCCTTTTTTGTAGTATGATTATCCGGGAGGCTGTCTGGCCATACAGACCGAAGCGAATCTCCGGATGAAAGTTAAGTCCTTTTCCAAGAGGGGTCTACATGAGAGAGTTACTTATCAGTTTTGTTGTGTTTGTTCTCGTTCTGCCGACGTCTGCAGCAATTGCCGACAACTACGACGATGCTTTGCAAGCTGCCAATGTGGGCGATTATAAAAAAGCCTATCAACTCTGGCTCATAGATGCCGAGAAAGGCAGCGCCGTTGCCCAGAGGAATATCGGACTCATGTATGATGAGGGCCTGGGTGTTCCACAGAACGGCAAGAAGGCGGTCAAATGGTACCGCATGGCGGCGGAACAAGGAGAGAAACTGGCTCAATACTATCTTGGGACCATGCTTGAAGAAGGACGAGGTGTTCCACTGGATTACAAAGAGGCGGTCAAGTGGTATCGTCTGGCCGCCGGGCAGGGACATGTCAAGGCCCAATACAAACTCGGTCTCATGTATCTCAAAGGTCAGGGTGTCTTGCAGAACAGTGAAATCGCCTATGCCTGGTGGTCTGTAGCGGCCTCAAAGGGGCATGAAGAGGCTCGAAAATACAAGCAAAGCGCCCAGGAACAAATGACTGCCGAGCAAATCGAAAAGGCCCAGCAGATAGCAAAACAGATTTGGCAGGAGTTGGGAAATTAGAAGGCTGCCGGACTCCCAAGCTCACTCATTCACGAAAACGGCATCAAAGGTTACTTCCTGTTCGGGAGTACCGATGAGGATCAGGTTGGCCCCTGCTTCAAGGCGGGTGTCTGGCGGGGGGGAAACCCTGGGCTCGCTCTCGCCGGCCAGAGACAGGGCAACAATGGAGCACCCTGTCCGGGGCCGGATACGCGAATCGGCAAGCGTCAGTCCGGCAAGTGATTCCGGTAGCAGCCGGCGAAAGACGTTGATCCCTTCGGTCAGAAATGCGCTGGCTCTGGATTCGAGGACATTGAGCAGAATGCCGGCACCCACAGATGCATTGGAGACGACAAAGTCAGCACCGGCCTCGTAGAGCTGGTCGACGTTCTCCTCAAAATTGGCCCGTGCCACAATCCGGATGTGCGGTTGCATGTGACGGCTGGCCAGAGTCAGAAACACATTGGTGTTGTCGTTGTTGGTTGTGACAATCACCCCCTTAGCACGATCAAATCCAGCACTCATGAGGGTATGCCGAATCGTAGCGTCACCGTAAATCGGGATATGTTCGGAGCAGGATGGATTTTCCTGTCGGTCAACCAGGATGAACGGCACCGGCTTATGCTCCAGGAAGCGGGCAGCAGCACAGCCGATCCGACCATGACCGAGGATGAAAATCAGATCCTCATCCTCTTTACCCGAAAGATCCTCCAGAGTTTTCAGTTGTTCGCGGGTTCCGGCGAGCACCATCAGAGAATCATCTTCAAGGATCGTATCCTTTGTGGGGATCGTAAGCGTCCCTCGTTTCCAGACACCGATAACCGCCAGCCCTGTCCTCTGGCGGATCTGTGCATCCTGCAGCGTCTGCCCGGAAAAGGGCGTGCCATGAACGGGGAGCTCTGCGATTTTGAGATCACCGAAAGAATCAAGGATATGGGCCAGGGCGCCGCAGGTCGTTGACCTGACAGCCAGGTAGCGTCCGAGAATCTTGTGCAGGGGGATGACCTGATTGGCTCCGGCGAGGTGCATCAGGGCGGCATGTTCCGGATCGTCGACCAGGGCGGCAATCGGAGTCTGGCAGTGGCTACGCACGGTCAGGCAAATATTGACATTCTCCGGATCGCTCAGGTTGGCAATGATATATCGGGCCGAAGCCGACCGAACCGCGGCAATCACTTTAACGTCTGTGGGTGAACCGCATACAACTCTCATCCCCTCGTCATCTTCGAGCTTCATGGCCTCCTCATGGTCGGGTGTCACGACCACGAAGGGCAGTCCCCGCGCCTGGAGTTTGCGTATGAAGGCACGGGTAATGGCATTGAGACCAAAGATTACGATGTGATCGGCGGTCCCCTCAGGCAGTTCGCTGTTTGCCCGGTAACGCATACGATCCTCGATCCATGGCGCCAGAAACAGACTGATCATGCCGAAAGGAAGAATGATCAGCAAAAAGACAACCCCGGAGAGGGTGACCACCGTAGCAAAGATATAGCCTAAGTCGGTGTGAAAGGTGATATCACCGAAGCCGAGGGTGGTCATAACTGTGATCGCCCAGTAGATCCCGGCGATGAAAGAGAACTCTCGTCCTTCCAGGTTCCACATCAAGGCGCGAAACAGTACCGCATAAATCAGGATCAGCACCACCAGGAAAGCACAATAGATGAACAGGACCTTGAGGTTCTTCCTGGCGCGGCCGCGCAGAAAATAGGCAAGTTCGGAAGCGATTGTTTTCATCAGGGTCCGTTTGTAAAATGGTGTCAGATTATCCAAGTTGAAGCGAATTCACAAAAAACTATGCCACCGCCGCATGAGAAGGTCAACAGGAACTACGAAACACCTGCCGACCGATCGAAACAGCTTGACAGCAAGTATTTTAAAAACTATATATTTAGAAAATTAAATATCATTCAAGTTTAGAGGAGATATCCATGTTGAAAAATGTCCTTCTTACCATGCTCTTGCTACTGGCTTTTGGTTGTTCAAACGATCAAAATACGACTCAAGCCCCACACTCCACCAAAACGGAAGCGACCACCGCTTCGGCTTCGGCTTCGGTATCTATATCCTGACCACAGGAATGCTGGCGATCGGCATGTCAACATAAAGACAGTTGACGTGAGGTAGCAAAACAGACCGGCCCCACCTGCCTAAAGGCAGATGGGGCCGTTTCGTGCGCACAATACTCACGAAAAGTACAAAAGAAAAGCAGGACCCCTCATTTGGAATCTATATCAATGGTCTTATCCTCTGCCTCTCCACGCCGAAAGATATTCGGCAGATCAATACCGAAATATTTCAGACACATCAACAACAGAGCCACCGCCGCCGCCTCATCAAGGTTGCCGATCAAAGGCAGGTTGTCGGGGATAATTTCGAAGAAACCGGCTGTCGGGTTAAGAATGTAGAGCGTCGCCAACAGGCCGAGGAAGAAAATCAGACTTTTTTTCACTGTCACCTCGCCGCAAAAAACAGGTTATGCAGAGGAAGGAGAGGAGGACCTTTCTCTATCAAACGGTAGCGCCAGTCGGTTTTCAGTTATTTGGGACTCATGAGTGAGTTGCTCTCAGTGCTCGTGATAACCCATCACCACCAGGAGACAACTGCCGTCGGCGATTACATTGACCCCGGCCGCCTCACAGGCCGAAACGGCTTGCACACTTTCTGCACCGGGCTGCATCCAGACGTTCCTGATACCTTTGGAAATGGCCACTTCAACCACTTTTTCTGTCACCTGTGGCGGTGTGATAATCGAGATGCTGCTGACATGATCAGGCAGGTCGCTGACCGAAGCGACACAGGCAAGCCCTTCGATCTCTTTCTCTACCGGATTCACCGGCACCACGGTGTGCTGATTCTGCTGGTAGCAACGCAGCACCTTGTTGCCGTATTTGTGAGGCTTGGACGAAGCACCAACAACACCGAAAGCATCTGCACCCAAGAAAGTATCAATACGTTCAGAAATAGTCACAGGAAAGCTCCTTTCTCATACATGCCCCTCCTAACTTTAACCCAAAGGGCTTTTTCAGGGAAGGACCTGAGCAATCAGATCAAAAAGGATGCCGGGGAAAAGACCAAGCAACAGGACCGCACTGGCGCAGACAGCGAGGACAGCATGTTCCGGTGCCGTACCTTTGTGCCGGCGGAATGCGGATTCTTCAGGCTGAAAGAGCAGTATTGTCACACGCAGATAAAAGGCGAAGGAGATTACCGAGGCAAAAACACCGATCAACACCAGGCCGACGTATCCGGACTGCAGAGCTGCGTGAAAAATAGCGAACTTGGCCATGAAGCCGGCCGTGGCAGGCAGACCGGCCAACGACAAAAGGAGCAGCACCAGCACCCCGCAGCGCACCGGATGTCGGTAGCCGAGACCGCGCCAATGATCGAACTCCATCGGCTCACCGTACTCGTCAGCGAGGGAAGCGATGACAGCAAAGGCACCAAAGCTGGCGGTCACATAAACCACCACATAGAAGGTAGTCGCGGTCAGGCCTGCGGAGGTCTGACAGAGCAGCCCGACCAGGAGTGTCCCCATATGCGTCACAGAAGAGTAAGCGAGCAGGCGCTTCAGGTTCTTCTGGCCAAGCGCGCTGAAAGCACCGACCAGCATGGTCAAAGCCGCCAGCAGCCAGATCAGGTCAACCAGGTCGTGCCAGACAGGTCCGGCCATTGCCAGAACACCAACCAGGGCAGCAACCACCGCCCCTTTGGAGCCGGTAGCCAGCAGGCCGGCAACCGGCGCGGGAGCACCCTGGTAGACATCGGGCGTCCAGAGATGGAAAGGCGCCAGGGAAATCTTGAAGCCGACGGCTATCAGCACCAGACCCCAGCCGAGCAGGCCCCAGGCCTGGAGTTCACCGGTTTCAGTCGTGAGTAAAACCACGGCATCAGGCAGTGCCAGAGTGCCGGACGCTGCATAAATCAAGGCAATGCCGAAGGCCATGAAGCCGGTGGCGACGGCGCCCATCAGGAGATACTTGAGTCCAGCTTCGGCGGCCATTTCACAACGACGGTTGCTGGCGATCAGGATATAGAACGCCAGGGTAAATGTCTCCAGAGCGAGGAAGAGACCAAGCAGGTGGGTGGCCGAAGAGAGCAGCGCCATGCCTGCGGCGGCATAGAGCACCAGCGATACGTACTCGCCTGCGCCAATTTTCTTTTCAATGATATAGCGGGACGCAACCATCAGCCCGGCTGCAGCCAGCAACGACCAGAGAATGGTATAGAAGCGAGCATAACCGCCGGCACTGAAGAGACCGGCAATTTCAGCGGTCGGTGGTTGCAGCAAGCCTGCAGCAATCGCCCCCAACAAAGCAGTTGCGACTCCACCGGCGATCAGCGGACGCGGTTCTCGATACCAGGCTCCGGCCATCAGGATGGCCGTACCGCCTAAGGCAAGGATCAATATCGGCAGCAGGGCGAGCAGGTCAAGTAAGCTCATGGCAGACCTCCCGCCAGCAGGGTTTCAACAGTGCCGTGCAAGGGAGCCAGGAAAGGTTCCGGATAAACCCCGAGCCAGACCACCAGGATCGCCATGGGTAGAAGAATCAGCCATTCGCGCGTCGTCAGGTCGGGCAGGGTACGTTCCTTTCGCGCCGGACCCCAGAGGACGCCTTGGATCAGTCGCAGCATATAGGCTGCCGCAAAGACCACTCCAAGCAGGGCGATGACAGCCCAGAGCGGATGCTCCTGGAAGGTGCCGAGCAGAACCAGGATCTCGCCGGCGAAGTTTGCCAGTCCGGGTAAACCGAGCGAGGCCAGAGAAAAGAGCAAAAACATAAAAGAGAGACAGGGAGCCTGGCCCCAGAGGCCGCCAAGTTCCTGCATGCTGCGCGTATCGGTCCGTTCGCGGATCAGGGCAACCAGAACAAAGAGGGCACCCGTGGTAATGCCGTGGGTCACCATGAGCAGGATGCTGCCCTCCCAGGCCGTGAACTGCCAGGCCGCCAGACCGAGGACCACCAGGCCGAGATGGGAGATCGACGAATAGGCAAGCAGGCGCTTGATATCATCCTGGTGGTAAGCACTCCAGGCGGCATGAAAGAGCCCGACCAGGGCCAGTACACCAAGAATCGGCAGGAAGTTCGCGGTGGCATTGGGGAAGAGCGGAAACGCCACACGAATCAGACCGTAGATACCGGTCTTCAGCAACAGGCCGGT